>R05__coassemble_11_pt1 | contig 123932 bp, 114 predicted proteins | sample R05__metabat2_low_PE_006 | metagenome-assembled genome bin R05
CTTTATGACTGAATTTATATTGACTACATATATTAATTATTTTTCCTTCTATTTTTAATAAAATTTTGATTTTATTTATTTTTACAAATTTTTCTCCAAAAATTTTTGTTTCTTTTTCAGTATCCATTATATTATAAAATATAAATTTTTGAAAAAAAATAACTTGTAATATATGACAGAATGTGTTATAGTGATTCTGCATTCAATTTGTCCCGGAAAGGAGTGTATGAGAAGTAGATTAACATTTTCTGAATTTGAAGCATACGTGAGAGAACATATTCTGACCGACTGGTGTGCGGGCAGAACATTGGATATACATAAGATAAAGAAGAATAACGGAGTGGAATTAACGGCCATGCTGATTCCGGAGGAGGGATGCTGTATCACCCCAACCTTCTACCTGGAGGATTTCTACGAGATGTATCTGCAGGATGGTCATTTGCCGGAGCTTGTGGATTGGATTCGTGAGAGATATCGTCTGGCGGAGGAGTCGGTTGCAGGGGTAAATGTGGCGAAGCTTCTCAACTATGAGGCGGTGAAGGACCGGATCATCATGAAGATGGTTCATTATGAGAAGAATGAAGAGATGCTGGAGTCCTGTCCGCATATCAAGGTCTATGATCTGGCAGTTACCTTCCGCACGCTGGTCAGTCTGGATCCTTCCACAGTATCCTCTGCTTTGGTTACCTATCAGCAGCTGGATCAATGGGGCATATCCATATCTGACCTCCTGCTGACGGCGGAGAAGAATACCAGGCGCTTATTTCCATCAGAGATCTGCACCATCGAGGAATTTCTGGAGGAGCATTGTGATTATCCCGTTTATGATATCGGGGATATCTTCTATGTCGTGACCAATGATCATATGATCAATGGAGCGACCGTCATGCTGTACGATGGTCTGCTGGAGGAATTTGCGGAGAAGATCGGAGGCGATTTCTACATTTTACCCAGCAGTATCCATGAGGTGCTCTTCGTTCCGGATCGAGGTGCGGTGACAGCAGGGGAGCTGATCGCCATTGTTCATGAGGCGAATGAGACGGTGATCAATGAAAGCGATATCTTATCGGATTCCGTCTATTATTATAAGAAGAAAGAGCATCAGCTGATCTGCTGCAGACAAGGGTGTGCGGTAGGATGATGACTGTCTTTTGTCCATTTTAAAAAGGTATCAGAGAGAACGGAGGATGACCTCCTCCGCTTTCTCCTGATGCCTTTTTTCTCTTGCATAGGGCATGTTCCCTTGTTATACTATAATTTACGGGAGAAAATCTATCGTATAGTGATAGAACCAGGAAGGAAGAGCCTGTGAGAATCGACAGAATGAGATCAGGAAGGAAGAGCCTGTGAGAATCGACAGGATATGATAAGGGCGGATGAGTCTATGAGAATTTATATGATAAGACATGGTGAGACAGAGCTGAATCAGAGGGGCTGCTATTACGGAAAGACGGATGCCGCTCTGACGGAGAAGGGGCGCAGACAGGCGGAGGAGCTGGGCAGATATTTTCGGGAAATGACCTGGGACCGTATCGTGGTTAGTCCGCTGAAGCGGGCCTGGGATACGGCGATTCTGGCGACAGGCCGGGATCCGGAGAACTTTGAAGCGGAAGAGAGATTAGGTGAGCAGAGCTTTGGCATCTTTGAGGGTCTTACCTATCCGGAGATCTGTCAGCGCTATCCTAAGGAGATGGAGGCCTGGAACCGGGATTTCTCCGACTATCGGATTCCTGAGGGGGAGAGCTTCTCCGATGTGAGAAGGCGTGTGGAGGCCTGGGTCAAATCTTTGCCGACGGACAAGGGGAATATGCTGGTGGTAGCTCATAAGGGGACACTGGGACATATGCTGGCAGCGATGCTGGATATGCCCCTGCAAGGCTACTGGAACTTTGTATTTGATCAGGGCTGCTACAGCTGTGTGGATCTGGAGGATGGCTATGCCATTATAAGGAGATTAAACCAGACGGTCAGTCTTGCGGAACGATGAGACCGGAATTTTGTAATAGATTTATTTTCAGAGTCGAATACATCCGACATATTATCAGGATACACCAAATATATAGATATATTATAATATAGAAGAAATGGAGATAAGATGGATTTATTTGAATATATGAGTATGGAGCGTAAGAAGGCGGAATCTCCTCTTGCTGTCCGCATGCGTCCTCGGAATCTGGATGAGGTCGTGGGACAGGAGCATATTATCGGGAAGAACTGTCTGCTGTATCGGGCGATTAAGGCAGATAAGATCTCTTCTCTGATCTTTTACGGGCCTCCCGGTACCGGCAAGACGACCCTGGCTAAGGTGATTGCCAATACAACCAGTGCTGCCTTCGTCCAGATGAATGCGACGACCTCCGGTAAGAAGGATATGGAGCAGGCCGTGGGTCAGGCCAAGGATAGCTATGGCATGTATGGCCGCAAGACCATCCTCTTCGTCGACGAGATTCATCGTTTTAATAAGGCCCAGCAGGATTATCTGCTTCCTTTTGTGGAGGATGGCACGGTGATCCTGATCGGAGCGACGACGGAGAATCCTTACTTTGAGGTCAATGGCGCTCTTTTATCCCGCTCTAAGATCTTTAAGCTGGAGCCTCTGGCTAAGGAGGATATCCTGTCTCTGGTGAAGACATCGGTCTATGACAGCGAGCGAGGGATGGGAGCCTATGGTGCCGAGATCAGTGAGGAAGCAGCGGAATTTATCGCAGATATGGCCGGCGGAGATGCGAGGAATGCCTTAAATGGTGTGGAGCTCGCTATCCTGACGACGGAACCGTCTGCCGACGGACGGATCCATATCGACCTGGCCGTGGCCCAGGAGTGTATCCAGCGTAAGGCAGTTCGTTACGACAAAGGCGGGGACAATCATTATGATATCATCTCTGCCTTTATCAAGAGCATGCGGGGAACGGATCCCGATGCAGCAGTCTTCTATCTGGCACGTATGATCGATGCGGGGGAGGATCCGAAGTTTATCGCCCGCAGGATCATGATCTGTGCCTCCGAGGATGTGGGAAATGCGGATCCCATGGCCCTGACTGTGGCAGTGTCTGCTTCTCAGGCGGTAGAGAGAATCGGCTTCCCCGAGGCCAGGATCATCCTGGCGCAGGCTGCGTCCTATGTGGCCAGTGCCCCCAAGAGTAATGCCTGTGTCTGTGCCATCGATAAGGCTATGTCCATGGTGAGAGAGAGGGAGACCGGTCAGGTGCCTCCTTATCTGAGAGATGCCCACTATGGCGGCGCACAGAAGCTGGGCCATGGGATCGGTTATAAATATGCCCATGATTATCCGGAGCATTATGTCAAGCAGCAGTACCTGCCGGATGAGATGGTGGGAGAGAGATTCTATGAGCCTTCTCAGAATGGTTATGAGAAGGAGATCGCGGAGAGACTTGACAGACTTCGCAACAGGAAGGGGGAGATCTGATGAAAATGTTACAACGCATTCTGGCTCTGCTGGGTGCCGTGTGTCTTCTGGGCCTGGCCGTTCTGACCTTTATCCTGGGACTGATGGGCAGTAAATATTTTATGGCTTCTCTCTATGCTATGATCATCGTGCCGGTTTTTATCTACGGCTACATGATCGTCATCCGTGCATTTTCTTCTAAGGAGAAGGAGGAGGCCGCTAAATCTGCGGGAGAGAAGAAGGAAGAGAAAGAAGAGAAGCTGTCATGAAAGTTTTCTATAATATGCAAGTATTTTTACTTGACAAAGGGATGGGATTCATATATAATGACCTACGGTAAAGGAAAAATACTTTACATGAGGTGATTAGGTGTGGACAGTATAGTAGAAAAGTCATTGTTATTTGACTTTTATGGTGAGCTGTTGACGGATCATCAGAAGAAGGTATATAGCGAGTATATACAGAATGATTTATCTGTTACTGAGATGGCGGAACTGCTTGGTATCAGCAGGCAGGGGGCCCACGATATGATTCGCCGATGCGAGAAGCTTATGAATGATTATGAGCAGAGATTACATTTGCTGAGTCATTACCGCAAGGTGAAGAAGCTAGTGGCAGAGATCCAGCAGTGCGCCGACGAGTTAAAAAACTGTGAGAAGCGAGTACTTCTCGATGAGAAGCTTGAGAGGATCACAGAGCTTTCCAGTAACATTTTGGAAGAATATTAACAAGGAGGCTGTATATGGCATTTGAAAGCCTTACAGATAAATTACAGAATATCTTTAAGAACCTTCGTAGCAAGGGACGTCTGACAGAGGCGGATGTCAAGGAAGCGATGAAGGAGGTTAAGAGAGCCTTACTCGAGGCCGACGTTAACTTCCGTGTCGTCAAGTCATTTATTAAGACTTGTACGGACAGAGCCATCGGACAGGACGTTCTGACCGGTCTGAATCCGGGTCAGATGGTTATCAAGGTTGTGAAAGAAGAGATGGAGTCCCTGATGGGCTCTGAGACGACAGAGCTTGTCATCAAGCCGGGCAATGAGATCACGATTTTTCTTATGGCCGGTCTGCAGGGTGCCGGTAAGACAACGACGGCAGCCAAGATCGCAGGTCAGCTGAAGAAGAAGGGGAAGAAACCATTGCTGGTAGCCTGTGATGTCTATCGTCCTGCTGCCATCAAGCAGCTGGAGGTAAATGGCGCCAAGCAGGGAGTTCCGGTCTTCTCCATGGGAGACAAGAAGGATCCTGTGGATATCGCCAGGGCTTCCGTAGAGTATGCCAGAGAGAAGGATTGTAATATCGTGATCCTGGATACGGCCGGACGACTTCATATCGATGAGTCCATGATGGAAGAGCTGCAGAATATCAAGGCTGCCCTTGATGTGACACAGACCGTTCTGGTGGTAGATGCCATGACCGGTCAGGATGCAGTAAATGTTGCCAAGACATTTGAAGATAAGGTCGGCATCGACGGTGTGATCTTAACCAAGCTGGATGGTGACACCAGAGGTGGTGCAGCACTTTCTATCCGTGCTGTGACCGGTAAGCCGATTTTATATATCGGTATGGGAGAGAAGCTGGAGGATCTGCAGCAGTTCTACCCGGACCGTATGACAAGTCGTATTCTTGGTATGGGTGATGTACTCACTCTCATCGAGAAGGCGCAGAATGCGGTGGACGAAGAGTCCGCCAGAGAGATGGAGAAGAAGTTCCGCAAGGCGGAGTTCGGCTTTGATGATTTCCTGACCCAGATGCAGCAGATCAAGAGCATGGGCGGGATCAGCGATCTCTTATCCATGATCCCGGGTATGGGTAATCAGATGAAGAACATCGATGTGGATGAGAGTGCCATCGGTAAGGTCGAGGCCATGATCTACAGCATGACCCCGGAAGAGAGAGCGAATCCGAATCTTCTGAATCCTTCTCGTAAGAAACGTATCGCAGCCGGTGCCGGTGTGAGTCTGCAGGAAGTGAATAAGCTGTGCAAGCAGTTTGAACAGACCCGCAAGATGATGAAGCAGATGAACGGCATGATGGGCGGTAAGGGTGGCCGCAGAAGAGGCGGCGGCCTGAACTTAGGAGGCATGAAGCTTCCGTTTTAAGAGCTTGCTGATCCCCTGAGTCTTAAGAAGAGGCTTCTGAGGATTACAATATACTAAAAGAAATATTATATTTTAATGAAAGAGGTGCAATATCATGGCAGTAAAAATGAGATTAAAAAGAATGGGTAAGAAGAGAAATCCTATCTATAGAGTAGTTGTTGCAGATGCAAGATCCCCTAGAGATGGAAGAAATATCGACGAGATCGGTTTCTATGATCCAAATCAGGAGCCTGCAGTAGTTAAGATCGACGAAGAAAAAGCAAAAGCATGGCTCGGTAATGGCGCTCAGCCTACAGATACTGTTGCAAGATTATTAAAGAACGCAGGTATCGAAAAATAATTACTGGGGGTTGAGGGATGAAAGACTTAGTAAAAGTTATTGCAGTATCTCTTGTTGACCATCCGGAGGAAGTCGTTGTTACAGAAAAAGAAACAGAACATTCCATCGTCCTGGAGCTTCATGTAGCTCCGGATGATATGGGAAAAGTCATCGGTAAACAGGGTCGTATCGCCAAAGCCATGCGTACTGTTGTGAAGGCAGCTGCTTCCAAAGAAGAGAAAAAAGTGATCGTAGATATCGCTCAATAGCAGACTATCATATACCCGTGATGATTCTTCGTCACGGGTATTATTTTCCAAGGAGATACAGATGGAAGATTTACTTCAGGTTGGTGTCATCACCGGAACCCATGGATTAAAAGGAGAGGTCAAGGTCTATCCTACGACGGATGATAAGAGCCGTTTCATGGATCTGGATGATGTCATCATCATATATGGAAGAGAGGAGATTCCTCTCAAGGTAGAATATTGTAAATTTTTTAAACAGTTTGTCTTCGTGAAGTTTAAAGGGTTGGATGACATTAATCTGGTGGAGCAGTATAAGCGCTGTCCGATCATGGTGACTCGTGAGAATGCGGTTCCCCTGGAAGAGGATGAGTATTTTATCACAGATCTCATCGGCATGACCATCGTGGATGACAGTGGGGTGACGATCGGAGTGCTGGAGCACGTGATTGAAACCGGAGCCAATGATGTCTATGAGGTTCGTCTGCCGGATGGCGGACATATCCTTCTGCCGGCCATCAAGGAGTGTATCCTTGATGTGGATATGGAGGAGAAGGTCATTCTGGTTCATATATTGAAGGGGCTGAGAGATTGATGAATTTTCATGTATTAACGCTCTTTCCGGAGATGATCACAGAGGGCTTGAATCACAGTATCACAGGCAGAGCACTGAAAAATGAACAGATCACGCTGGATGCTGTGGATATACGCTCCTATGCGACCAATAAGTATCAGCATGTCGATGATTATCCTTACGGCGGAGGAGCCGGTATGGTCATGCAGGCGGAGCCGATCTATCTGGCTTACGAGGATATGATCCGCAAGATGGAGAAGAAGCCCAGGGTGATCTATGTGACACCCCAGGGTTCGGTCTTCAATCAGACGATGGCAGAGGAGCTGGCGCAGGAGGAGGATCTGATCTTCCTCTGCGGACATTACGAGGGCGTGGACGAGAGAGTACTCGAGGATATCGTCACGGATCATGTCTCCATCGGAGACTATGTCTTGACCGGCGGAGAGCTGCCGGTCATGGTCATGATCGATGCCATCTCCCGACTGGTTCCCGGTGTGCTGAATAATGATGTATCCGCAGAGTTTGAATCCTTTTATGATAACCTGCTGGAGTATCCTCAGTATACCAGACCCGTGGAGTATCGCGGGAAGAGGGTGCCGGATGTTCTGATGTCCGGTCATCATGCCAATATAGACAAGTGGCGCAGACAGCAGTCACTCAAGCGAACCCTGGAACGCAGGCCGGATCTGCTGGCCACTGCCAATCTGACCAAGGCAGATCTGAAATATCTGAGAGAACTGGGATATGAGGAACAGATATAGATATATCCTGGGATAAAATGCAGAAAAAGACTTGCATCCTGTAGAAAGATATGCTATTATGTGATAGTTGTGTAAAAAAGGTGGTCCGCTGTTACGGAATATATGATAGATGATATTCGCCAAGATGTATTAAGAACACCGGTATTATATAGGAGGAACATCCATGAAAGATATTATTAAAAGCATTGAAGATGCTCAGTTAAAAGCAGAAGTTGACAGCTTCCGTGTTGGTGATACTGTAAGAGTATCCTCTAAGGTTATCGAGGGTAGCCGTGAGAGAATCCAGGTTTTCGAAGGTACTGTAATTAAGAGACAGAATGGTGGAGCAAAAGAGACATTCACAGTTAGAAAGTTCTCTAACGGTGTTGGTGTTGAGAAGACATGGCCACTTCATTCTCCAATCGTTACAAAGATCGAAGTAACCAGAAGAGGTAAAGTAAGAAGAGCAAAACTTTACTATCTGCGTGACAGAGTTGGTAAGAAGGCTAAAGTTAAAGAGTTAGTAAAATAATATCAAAAGAATGAAGGGCAAGTAGTTTTTACTTGCCCTGTTTTTCTATTAATACAGGAGGCTGCCGATGAAGAACTATCGCTATATAGAGAGAAGAAACCAGACGGTACGTAAAGTTGTTTTCTGGATCTCGGAGATCATACTCTGTATCTTTGTTGCCTTTCTGCTGGTACAGTTCTGTGTTCAGACTGCTACGATCCATGGTGATTCCATGCAGCCGGCTTATGAGGATGGAGATACCGTTCTGGTAGATAAGCTAAGCTACAAGCTTGGTAATCCGGACCGTTATGATGCGGTATTGATCGAATTGGAGGCAGGAACCAGCACACATTATATCGTAAAGAGAATCCTGGGTCTTCCCGGGGAGACCATCCAGATTGTCGATGGTAAGGTCATGGTCGATGGTAAGGAGATTGAGACATATTTTGAAGAAGAGATCCTCTCAGCAGGTCTGGCAACATATTCCATCGAGCTGGGAGAGGATGAGTATTTTGTCATGGGAGATAACTGTAATAACAGTGAGGACTCCCGCGTTGCCAATATTGGCAATATTAAGAGAAGTCAGTTCGTAGGTAAGATCGCACATTGATTCTGTCTGATCCGACAGATCGGTAGAGATATCAGGACATGGAAAGAGTCTGTCTGGTCCGATCGATTCGTGCAGATATCAGGACATGTAACGATAGAAACAGGAGTGGATTATGAATTTTCAGTGGTATCCCGGCCATATGACGAAGGCCAGGAGGATGATGCAGGAGAATATAAAGCTGATTGATATCATGGTGGAGCTGGTGGATGCCAGAATCCCTCTGAGCAGTAAGAATCCGGATATTGATGATCTGGCGAGGAATAAATATCGTCTGATCATATTAAATAAGGTAGATATGGCAGATCCCTCTGTGACAGCTGCCTGGGAGAAGTATTATCAGAGCAAGGGCTTCTATGTGGCTAAGGTGAATTCACGCAGCGGCAGCGGCATCAAGGAAGTGAAGAATCTGATCGAGCTGGCATGTAAGGAGAAGAAGGAGAGAGATCGTAAGCGTGGTATTCTCAATCGTCCGATTCGTGCCATGATCGCAGGCATACCCAATGTGGGAAAGTCCACCTTTATTAATTCTTTTGCCGGTAAGGCCTGTGCCAAAACAGGCAATAAGCCTGGTGTGACCAAGGGCAAGCAGTGGATCAAGATTAATAAGAATGTGGAGCTTCTCGATACACCAGGTATCCTCTGGCCTAAGTTTGAGGATCAGCTGGTAGGTCTCAGACTGGCCCTGATCGGTTCGATCAAGGAGGAGATCCTGAATACGACAGAGATGGCCATGGAGTTACTTGGCTATCTCAAGGACAGATATCCGCAGCTTCTGGCAGACCGTTATCAGATGGAGGATCCGGACATGGACTCCGTCAAGCTTCTCGAACAGATCGGTGAGAAGCGTGGATGTCTGATGAAGGGAAGCCAGGTCGATGTGAATAAGGCAGCCTTATTGGTATTGGAAGATTTCCGCTCTGTCAAGCTGGGCAGGATCTCTCTGGAGATGCCGCCGGCAGTTGAGGAGGTAGAATAAGATGAGTAAAAAGAAAGCAGTCAGGGAAGCAGAAGGAGAGAAGAGTTTGGCCAGAGATATCATAGATACCATTATCTATATTGCAGTCGTGGGCCTTCTGGTTTTTCTTATCCTTCACTATGTGGGACAGCGAACCGTTGTGAATGGAGATTCCATGTGTGAGACCCTGCAGGATGGAGAGAGCCTGATCATGGATAAGATCAGCTACCGCTTCCATGATCCGGAGCGTTTTGATATCGTGATCTTCCCCGGACCGGAGGAGAATGGCGAGAATCCTTACTATATCAAGCGTGTGATCGGACTTCCGGGCGAGACCATACAGATCAAGGATGGTAAGGTATATATTGACGACGAAGAATTAACAGAAGATGTCTACGGCATTACGGATTATATCGAATACAGCGGTCTGGCAGAGGAAGCCTATACCCTGGCAGAGGATGAATATTTCTGTCTGGGAGATAACCGGCCGGTCAGCTATGACAGTCGTTATGAGGAAGTCGGTCCTGTGTCCAGAGATGAGTTCATCGGTAAGGTATGGATCCGTATCTGGCCACTCAGTAAGTTTGGTGATGTGGATAAATGAAGTCAATCAGCGAGATAAAAGAGGAATTTAAGAATCTGTCGGTGGAAGAGCTGGCTGCCCATATGGCCCTCTATCAGGAAGATGAACGCAAGGGTGTCCGTAACCTGCTGACTGCTCAGCAGAAGCGGATCGACCGCTACCAGGCTGAGCTTGCGCGGGTGGAAGAGCTCTGTGCTTACGAGAAGAAATATGCAGACTATGCCATGATCTGTGGCATCGATGAGGTGGGCAGGGGACCACTGGCAGGCCCTGTTGTCGCCGGTGCGGTCATCCTGCCTAAGGACTGCCGCATCCTCTATATTAATGATTCCAAGAAATTATCTGCGGCCAGAAGAGAAGAGTTATATGACATTATAAGAGAGCAGGCCCTTGCTGTCGGTATCGGTATGGCCAGTCATGAGAGGATCGATCAGATCAATATCCTTCAGGCAACCTATGAGGCCATGCGGCAGGCCATCGGACAGCTGTCGGTCAAGCCGGACCTCTTACTTAATGATGCCGTGACCATACCCCAGGTGAATATCGAGCAGGTTCCGATCATTAAGGGAGATGCCAAGAGTATCTCCATCGGTGCAGCCAGTATCCTGGCTAAGGTATTCCGTGATCGTATGATGGTGGAGTATGATTCCATCTATCCGGGTTACGGTTTTGCTTCCAATAAGGGCTATGGATCGGCGGAACATATCGAGGCCCTGCGTCGGCTGGGACCTTGTCCGATCCATCGAAGGAGTTTTATCTCTAATCTGATCTGAGACAGCAGATGAACCGTACTTATCATAAGATGTGATATCTGAATAAAGCAGATTGAGGATAAGATGTGATAAGTGACACTCCTGAGAAGTATAGATAAGGAGAGACATATAGATTGAAGGATATTCGTAGAAGAGCAGGGCAGCATGGAGAAGCTGCCGCAGCATCCTATCTGGAGCAGATGGGAGTCAGTATTCTACAGAAGAATTTTCGATGTCGTTACGGGGAGATAGATCTGATCGGTTGGGATGGAAACTACTATCTGTTTATTGAAGTGAAGTACCGTTCCACCCAGGAACAGGGAGAGCCGGCAGAGGCGGTGGATTATCGCAAACAGTATAAGATCTGTCGTACCTTTGATTATTATCGGATGAAAAAACATATGGATGACTTCGTGCCGGTGCGATTTGATATCATAGAGATCGACCGCTTCGGACGTTGTCACTGGATAAAACATGCTTTTGAATATATAGAATGATCGTTGGCTGGCGAGAAGACGATGATCTTCTATCGCAGAATAAAGGAGTAGAGCATGGACTGGAATTATGCAAATGATAATCATTCTACCATAGAAAATGAGGCAGACGGAGTCGTCTATCTCACATTTCCCAAGCTGGAGGCAGCAGGCCTGGTACACGGCTTCTCCACCCGTATGGGAGGTGTGAGCCAGGGAGACTGCGCTACCATGAACTTCGGATTCAACCGGGGAGACTCCAGGGAGCATGTCCTGGAGAACTTTCGTCGTTTTTCCCAGGCTCTGGGCTTCCATCATGAGGATCTGGTTCTGTCCGCACAGATTCATAAGACGGAGATACGCAAGGTGACGGAGAAGGATAAGGGAGATGGTATCCTGAGAGAGACGATACCAGGGATCGATGGTCTGGTGACGGATGTCCCGGGTATTCCTATGTACACCTCCTATGCAGACTGTGTGCCTCTGATCTTCTATGACCCTTGTAAGAGGGTGGCTGCCATGGCACACTCCGGCTGGAGAGGCACCGTGGCCAGAATCGGCAGGAAGATGGTAGAGTATATGACGACAGAGTATGGCTGTCAGCCTTGTGATATCATCGCGGCGATCGGGCCTTCCATCTGTCGCTCCTGTTATGAGGTCAGTGAGGATGTGGCGGAAGCCTTTCGTCAGATATTTACGAAAGAGGAGTCTGCCCTGATCCTGGATGACAAAGGCCAGGGCAAGTACCAGCTGGATCTGTGGAAGGCCAATGAGTTGATCCTGACGCAGGCCGGTATCCTGCCGGAGCATCTGGATATCACAGATTTATGTACCTGCTGCAATCAGGATAAGCTCTTTTCCCACCGTGCCAGTCACGGAAGAAGGGGCAACCTGGGATGCTTTGTCTATCTGAGACCGGAAGAAGGAGGTCAGGTATGAGCAGGAAGAAGCATATTCATGAGATTGCCGAGGTATATCCTGACAGTATCGCACAGGAGTGCGGCTTAGTGCCGGGAGATCAGATTCTCTCGATCAACGGGCAGGAGATTCAGGATATCTTCGACTATCAGTTTTTTGTGGAAGATGAATATCTGGAGTTACTGATCCGTGATAAAGAGGGAGAGGAGTATATCCTGGAGATAGAGAAAGAAGAGGAGGAGGACCTGGGACTGGTCTTTCGCGAATCGCTTATGGATGAATATCATTCCTGCTGCAATAAATGTATCTTCTGTTTTATCGATCAGATGCCTCCAGGCATGAGAGATACCCTGTATTTTAAGGATGATGATTCCAGATTATCCTTCTTGCAGGGGAATTATATTACTTTAACCAATATGAAGATGGAGGATATCGACCGTGTGATCCGCTACCATCTGGCACCGATCAATATCTCTGTGCACACGACCAATCCGGAGCTGCGTTGTCAGATGCTGCATAATCGATTCGCCGGGGATATCTTAGAGAAGATCGGACGATTCGCCGATGCAGGAATCGAGATGAATAGCCAGATCGTCCTCTGCCGGGGAATCAATGATGGGGCGGAGCTGGATCGGACCATCGGGGATCTGAGCAGATTCTATCCTCACATGGCCAGTGTCTCTGTCGTTCCGGTTGGAATTACCAGATTCCGGGAGGGTCTGGCGGTACTTGAGACCTATGATAAGGAGACATCCCTGCAGGTCATCGAACAGATCCGGAGCTGGCAGGAGAAACTGAAGGAGCAGCTGGGCTCCTGCTTCGTTCATGCCAGTGATGAATGGTTTATTATGGCGGAGAAAGAGATTCCGCAGGCTGATTATTATGAAGGCTATGGTCAGCTGGAAAATGGTGTGGGTATGATGCGTCTTCTGATGGACGAGGTGGAGGAATGTCTGGCTCAGCTGCAGACTTCCACCGGACCCAGAGAGGTCTCCATCGCTACTGCCCGACTGGCCTATCCGACGATCTGTCAACTGGCAGAGCAGGTGGAGAAACATTTCCCGCAGCTTAGAATTCATGTCTATTGCATCCGTAATGATTTCTTTGGAGAACAGATCACAGTGTCCGGCCTGCTGACCGGGCAGGATATCATCGCTCAGCTTAAGGATCAGCCACTGGGAGACTGTCTCTATCTGCCTTGTAATGTGCTGAAGGCTGACGAAGAGATCTTCCTGGATGATATAAGCTTGTCGGAGATGGAAGCGGCCCTGCATACCAGAGTCGGCATCATCGAAGTGGAGGGAGAGGATTTCGTCCGCAAGCTGGCGGGCCTGCCCCAGGCATGACATTCCCTATGTCAGTGAGAAGAGTATATTTACAGAGGAATCCTATGTAAGGATTGAAAATATTTTCAGGAATCTGATATTTTAGTTGACATTTTTATGGGAATGTATCATCTTATATTTAATCGGTGATACAGAAAGAATATAGAAGTCAGTTTTGAATAAAATGAACATAGTAACTTAGTAGCTAGAAATGGAGGATACTATGAGTAAACCAGTAATCGCAGTCGTGGGCCGGCCGAATGTCGGTAAGTCCACATTATTTAATGCCCTTGCCGGAAGCAGAATCTCTATCGTGGAAGATACTCCTGGTGTTACCAGGGATCGTATATATGCAGATATCACCTGGCTGAATTATCAATTTACCATGATCGATACCGGCGGTATCGAACCGGAATCGGATGATCTGATCCTGTCTCGTATGAGAGAGCAGGCAGAAACGGCCATCATGACAGCAGATGTCATCCTCTTCCTGACCGATGTGCGTCAGGGACTGGTGGATGCGGATTATAAGGTTGCAGATATGCTGCGCCGCTCCAGAAAGCCGATTCTTCTGGTGGTGAATAAGGTCGATAATTTTGAGAAGTTTATGCCGGATGTCTATGAATTCTATAATCTGGGACTGGGGGATCCTATCCCAATCTCTGCTGCAGGTCGTCTGGGCTTAGGTGATATGCTGGATCTGGTAGTGGAACAGCTCACACCGGAGCAGTTGGAGGAGGAGACCGAGGACGAGCGTCCTAAGATCGCTGTGATCGGACGACCAAATGCCGGTAAGTCCTCTATTATCAACCGTCTGCTTGGCGAGGAGAGAGTGATCGTATCTCCGATCGCAGGTACCACCCGTGATGCCATCGATACTTCCGTTATCCGCAACGGTCAGGAATATGTATTTATCGATACGGCAGGTCTTCGCCGTAAGAGTAAGATTAAGGAAGAATTAGAGCGCTACAGCATCATCCGTACCGTAACTGCAGTAGAGCGTTGTGATGTGGCAGTTCTGGTAATCGATGCCGCAGAAGGTGTCACAGAGCAGGATGCCAAGATCGCCGGCATCGCCCATGAGCGTGGCAAGGGTGTGATCATCGCAGTAAATAAGTGGGATCTGATCGAAAAAGAGACCAATACCATGCGGGAGTTTGAGAAGGATATTCGCTCTAAGCTGTCCTATATGCCTTATGCGGAGATGATCTTCATCTCAGCTGAGACCGGACAGAGATTACCGAAGCTATTTGATATGATCGATGCGGTAATTGAGAATAGTGCCTTACGAATCCAGACCGGTGTGCTAAATGAAATCCTGACAGAGGCCATGGCCATGAAGCAGCCACCTTCGGATAAGGGTAAGCGCCTGCGTATCTATTACATTACGCAGGTTTCCGTAAAACCGCCGACCTTTGTTATGTTTGTAAACAGTAAGGATCTGACCCATTTCTCCTATACCAGATATATCGAGAACCAGATCCGTAATACATTTGGCTTCCGTGGAACACCGATTAAGTTTATCTACAGGGAGAGAAAGGAGAAATAATATGAATCATATCGGATTTTATATTCTCATCTTAGCGATTGGTTATCTGTGCGGATGTATCCAGAGCGGATATTTTGTTGGTAAGATCAATGGAATCGATATCCGTGACTACGGCAGCGGTAATGCCGGTGCGACCAATGTCCTGCGTGTCCTTGGCAAGGGCTGGGCACTGACCACCTTTCTGGGGGATGCTTTAAAGGGCTTTATCCCGGTTCTCATCCTTCGCTTTGTCGTATGTCCGGGTATGGCAGATGTGAATTCGCAGCTGGCTCAGCTGCTGATTGGCTTCGGTGCTGTCATGGGACATGATTATCCTTTCTTCCTTAAGTTCAAGGGTGGTAAGGGTATCTCCACCTCCGCAGCCGTTATGACAGCCTTTGACTGGCGTATGGGTCTGATCAGCTTTCTGATCTTCCTGGTGATCGTAGTGGCAACACGCTATGTATCCCTGGGATCCTGCGTCTTATCGGCAGCATTTATCGTAGAGATGATCCTCTTCCGGCCGGGACGTCCGGAGCTGTGGATCATGACCGCTCTCTTTACCTTCTTCGCCATCTATCGCCATCGTGCCAATATCAAGAGACTTCTCTCCGGAACCGAGAGTAAGATCGGCCAGAAAGTAGAAGTAAAGAAATAAAAACAGAGGCTGTACGCAAACAGCCCTCCCATAACCGGCAGGATTCCATCGAGTTTATTGATGGAATCCTGCCATCTTTGTTTTAGTAAGCTTCTTTTTGTCCTGATAGTCCCAGCTGTGTTTTATATATGGTATCCGTTGTACATAGAGGCAGGCTTTTTTCCACAGTATCTCTCACACCGGTGGGAGGACTTCGGGGCGAAAAAGGTACGCTTCCGGAAGAACACTCAGAGAGTGTTCTCCGGCCTCGTACCTTTTTCTTCCTCGTTCGCCCAACGTTGCAATCGATATCTGTGAGAAAGCATCCTGCCTGTTCTTCTTACTGTGAACCATATATAAAACACAAATTTTGGTATATGCAGCCAAAAGGAAGCTCCATCTTATCTGTGTGCAGGATTCCTGAGAGAAATCTATGAAAATCCTGCCGTTTGGGGTGGGCTTATTCCTGCAGGTTCTCCCAGGTCTCGTAGAGCTCGAGGAGGGCTTCCTCGTTGGCTTCGAGTCTGGCGGAGAGTTCTGTCAGTTTGGATACATTTGTGGCATTTTCCGGGAGATTGATCTGCTCCTGGATGGAGTCATTCTCCTCCTCCAGACGGGCGATCTCCTTCTCCGTCTTCTTTAATTCATTTTCCCGCTTCCTGCGTCTGGCGGCTTCCTCACGGGAACGCTTCCAGTCCTCCTTGGAGGATACAGGATCTTTCTCCTCTGTTACGGGCGTGGTGGTCAGATCATCGGAGTCTGCCTCCACATTTCCCGCTTCCTTCTGGGCCAGATAATAATTATAATTCCCCCGATAGTTGACGATACCGGTCGGGGACAGATCCAGGATACGAGTGGCGGTCTGGTTGATAAAATAACGATCGTGAGATACATAGAAGACCGTGCCTTCATAGCTGTTGATGGCTTCCTCCAGAATCTCGCGGGACTGGATGTCCAGATGGTTGGTCGGCTCATCCAGGATGATAAAGTTGGCGTTGGACAGCATCAGCTTGGCCAGAGAGACACGACCCTTCTCGCCACCGCTTAAGGTACCGATCCGCTGGAAGACATCCTCTCCGGTGAAGAGGAAGGCAGCCAGAACATTACGGATCCTGGTGCCGGACAGCTTGGGATAAGCATCGGAGATCTCTTCAAAGATGGTCTTATCGTCATGAAGAACATGCTGTTCCTGATCATAATAACCGATGGACACCTTGGCACCATAGGCAATCTTGCCCTTATCGGCACGCAGGTGACGATTGATGATCTTAAGAAGGGTCGTCTTACCGGTACCATTGGCACCCAGGAGACCGACGACCTCTCCACGCTTGATGTCCACATTCAGATTGGAGAAGAGGCGCTTGTCACCAAAGGACTTGCTTAAGCCCTCGATGGTCAGCACATCATTTCCACTGATGATCTCCGGCTCCAGACGGATGCGCATCTTCTGATTCAGCATGAGGGGCTTATCCACCCGATCAATCTTCTGCAGCATCTTCTCCCGGCTCTCGGCCCGCTTGATGGACTTCTCCCGGTTGAAGGACTTCAGCTTGGTGATGACCTCCTCCTGATGGGCAATCTCCTGCTGCTGATTGAGATAGAGCTTAAGCTGGGCATCCCGCTGGGCCTTCTTCTTCTCCGCATACTGGCTGTAATTCCCCAGGAAGACATTGCTCTTACCCTGCTCGATCTCGATGACCTTACTGACTACCTTATCCAGGAAATAACGGTCATGGGATACGATGAGAACGGCGCCCTTATAGTTGGATAAAAATGTCTCCAGCCAGCCTATGGCATCCATATCCAGATGGTTGGTCGGCTCATCCAGCAGGTTCAGATCCGGCTTAACCAGCAGGATACGGCTGAGCGCGACGCGGGTCTTCTGCCCGCCGGATAAGGTGTAGATCGGTGTGTTGAATTCTTCCTCGGTGAATCCCAGACCCTTGAGGACACCGACGATCTCGCTCTTCCAAGCGTAGCCATTCTCCTTATCAAAACGATCGCTCAGACGGGAGTAGGTCTCCATGGAGGCAGCCAGTTCCTCACCGGTCTGACGGCTGATGGCCTTCTCCAGCCGGCGAATCTCTTCCTCCATCTCGATGATCTCATGCTTGGCATCGACCATCTCTTCGTAGATGGTGCGGCGAGAGCTGACATCGATGACCTGGGACAGATAGGAATAGGTCGTCCCCTTCTGAAAGATGACCTGGCCCGAATCTGCCTCATACTCTCCGGTGATGATCTTGAAGAGGGTGGTCTTACCTGCACCGTTTATGCCGATGACAGCAGCCTTCTCGCCTTCGTTAATAAGAAAATTTATCTGATTTAATACATCTTTACCACCAAATGATTTGGTGATCTTCTGGCATGATAATATCATATGTTATACACATTCCTCCGTGATATCTCATAGTTTTTGTCTCCCGCGTATTTTATCATAAGAAGAGAAATAAGTAAATGAATTGGCGGGGGATTCCGATCTCTTATTGTTATAAATTTATTTATTTTTTGAAAGATTTTTTTATGTACGCTAAAAAAAACCAAGTGTTTATTTGACATTTTCCGAGATTTTCAGTATAATATCTAAATGTATATGAGTTGAGTTGGGTAAATATTTAACAAGGAGGATTACATGTCAGACAGTAAAATAGTGGCAAAATCTATCGACGGAAAAGTGATTTCTCCAGTTGTCATTAAAAGACTTCCCAGATATTACAGATATCTCGGAGAACTATTAAAGAATGATGTCGTTCGTATCTCATCCAAGGAACTGAGTCGTAAGATGAATGTGACTGCTTCACAGATCAGACAGGATCTGAATAATTTCGGAGGGTTTGGTCAGCAGGGATACGGATATAATGTAGAGTATCTTTATAATGAGATTGGAAAGATTCTTGGCCTGGATCATATTAATAATATTATTATTATGGGTGCCGGTAACCTGGGGCAGGCATTGGCCAATAATCAGGAATTTGATAGTAATGGCTTTAAGATTATAGGACTATTTGATGTGAATCCGCGTCTGATCGGTATGACGGTACGTGGCGTGGAAGTATATGATATCGATATGCTGGAGGATTTCCTGAAGAAGCACGAGGTTATGATCGCTGCTTTGACTCTTCCGGGTTCCAAGGCAACCAAGGTAGCGAAGAATCTGGCTGATCTTGGCATTAAGGCATTCTGGAACTTTGCACCAGTGGATCTTCATCTTCCGGATGACGTCACAGTGGAGAATGTCCACCTTGCAGAAAGTATTATGACATTATCTTATCGTATCCATTCGAAAGCATGATTTTATGAGGCTATCGCGAAGAGCGATAGCCTCTTTCTTTTATGATACGCGTATCATACCCTGTGGCGCGACGAATTCCGTGGTGCTTCACGTACTGTGGAGCGCCGGAACCCGCCGATGCGTCTTGAAAGAATGCATACCATACAGCAGTAAGATAAATGGAGGTTAGACCATGAGATATATCGTATCCAGAGAAGAGATGCAGAAGATTGATGCCTACAGTATACAGAAGATCGGTATCCCGGGCATCGTTCTGATGGAGAAGGCAGCCCTGGCCATGGAGAGAGTGATCGCGGAACGTTTCCCTGTGGATCAGTCCGTATTGATCGTCGTAGAGAGGGGAAATAACGGAGGAGATGGTCTCGCCCTGGGACGTCTTCTGTCAGAGAGAGGCTATCCGGTTACCATCTATGAGATCGGAGGCGTAGCCAAAGCCAGCGAATCTTATCAGATTCAGGCGCATATCCTGGAAGGTCTGGGAATCCCTGTGCTTCATGCGCTTCCGCAAGGTCACTATGATATCATCATCGATGGCATCTTCGGTGTGGGCCTGACCAGAGAGGTGAGAGGGATACAGAGAGAGGTGATCGAGCAACTGAATCAGGCCGATTCCTATCGTATCGCTGTGGATGTCCCATCAGGGGTTGCGTCGGAGAGCGGACAGATCCTTGGCATCGCTTTTCAGGCAGATATGACCATTACCTTCGGATTCTCCAAGATTGGCTTGATGCTCTATCCGGGAGCAGCTTATAGCGGAGAGGTCCTGGTGCAGGACATCGGATTCCCGGAACTGGCCCGCCAGGCAATCGGCTGCTCGGCCTATAGCTATGATTCCGAAGATTTCTCTCGTCTTCCGCAAAGAAAAGCATGGTCGAATAAGGGAAGCTATGGTAAAGTATTAATCATAGCCGGTTCGAAAAATATGGCGGGTGCCGCCTGTCTGTGTGCTGAGGCTGCTTACCGGAGCGGAAGTGGTCTGGTGCGTGTATTTACATGTGAAGAGAACCGCCTGATCCTGCAGAACCAGTTGCCGGAGGCTATTCTGACGACCTATGAGGGAGCGGAGGATGCGCTTAGCAAGCTGTCAGAAGCCATCTCCTGGGCTTCGGTGATCGCTTGTGGTCCGGGTCTTGGGGTAAATGAACTGACGGCTGGGATCCTCAGGCAGCTCTTGCGGGAGGCCGGAGTTCCTCTGGTCCTCGATGCGGACGCGATCAATACCCTGGCCAGGCTGCGAAGAGAGGATGAGGAGACCTGGCAGGCCATGCAGTCTTATGAAGGCGGCATGATCCTGACGCCGCATCTGATGGAGATGTCCCGTCTGTGCGGACGGAGAATTCCGGAGATTCAGTCCGATCTGATTCGGACCGCCACAGAGATGGCAGATGAGCAACACATCATGGTTCTCAAGGATGCCCGTACCATCGTGGCCGACGGACAGCCTGCGGTTTATATTAATACCAGTGGCAATCACGGCATGAGTGTCGGTGGCAGCGGAGATGTCCTGACCGGCATCATCTGCGGTCTGCTGGCCTGCGGAGCAGATCCGGCAGAGGCAGCCAGACTTGGTGTGTACTGCCATGGATTAGCAGGAGATGAGGCAGTGAAGAGCTGCGGCCATTATGGCCTGCTGGCCCGGGACCTGCTGGATGGAATAAAAAAAATCCTGCCCTAGAATCCGTAAGATTTCCGAGGATGCAGAGAGGCAGGCAGGGATCTCAGAAGGATATAAGGGATGCGGAATCCCTGGAAGAAAAGACAAAGATGGGGATCTTTCTATATAGGAGGTGAAGAGATGAATCTATTTAACGGACTGATCATAATCGTATTATTGATCCTTGCGGTTGCGGTATGCTTTATGGCTATGGTTCTTATGCGCCTGACCGGTGATATGCAGAAGATCGATTTCTCCAAGTTTAAGGAGGACGATGAGAATGAATACGAGGAAGAGATCATGAACATCGCCCAGGAGGGCCATGAACAGGGTGTGATCCTGGCGGATGAGGCAGAGATGATCTCCAATATATTTGAATTTGGTGATATGGATGCCAAAAATGTTATGTGCTTCCGTCAGAGGATGGTTGGTATCGAAGCATCCACATCCCTGGAAGAAGCGATTCATTTTATGGTAGAGCAGCATTTCAGCCGTTACCCGGTCTATGAAGAGGATCTGGATCATATCGTGGGCATCTTACATTTCCGTGATGCGGTCAAGGTATGGCTGACGGCCAAGGATTCTACCCTGCTGGAGATTATGCGTAAGCCATTTTTCGTTCATGAAGCCATGGATATCAATGAGCTGCTCCGACAGATGAAGGAGAATAAGAGCCATCTGGCCATCGTGGCGGATGAGTTCGGTCAGACGGTCGGTCTGGTTACCATGGAGGATATCCTGGAGACCATCGTCGGTGATATCCTGGATGAGTATGATGTGGAGGATATCGAGATCATCCGATATCCGGGAGACGAAGGTTTCCTGGCCAGCGGTATGATCCGTCTGGATGATCTGGAGGAAGAGCTGGGCATCACCTTCGACACGGAGGAGTTTGAGATCCTGAATGGTTTCCTTATTAATGAGATCGGTCATCTGCCGGAGATCGGTGAGGAGGTATGTGTACATTATAAGGGCTATACCTTTAAGACCAAGGAGCAGAAGGATAAGATCCTCCGACAGATCCGCATTACCAGGGATCCTGTGACAGAAGAGGAGGGCGAGAAGGAAGAGAAAGCTTCTACCAGAAGATAGGGCGAGAAAGCTTCTTTCGGAAGATAGGAAGAGAAAGTTTCTTCCGGAAGATAGGAAGAGAATTTGTCACAGATCGGGTGATACTGTAGGAATACAGGATAGAGAGAAGATATTTCAGAAAATGTATTTACCGGAATCAGAATCTGTGATATAATCTATAAGATTATGCGTGTGTGTTGCAGGGAGACCATCCATCCTGCGATACATTTACATCCCATGGATAAGAATATCCGGGATTCATAGAGTGATGCAGACAGGATAAGAAAGAGATAAGGAGATTGTGATATGTCAGGACATTCTAAATTTGCGAATATCAAGCATAAAAAAGAGAAAAACGATGCAGCTAAGGGTAAGATTTTTACCGTGATCGGCCGTGAGATCGCCGTAGCAGTTAAAGAGGGCGGTGCAGACCCTGCCAATAACAGCAGACTTCGTGATGTTATCGCTAAGGCTAAGGCCAACAATATGCCGAATGATACCATCGATCGTGGTATCAAGAAGGCAGCCGGTGATGCTGCTTCCGTAAACTACGTACAGAATACCTACGAAGGCTATGGTCCGAGTGGTATCGCCATCATCGTAGAGACACTTACTGATAATAAGAACCGTACTGCAGCAAATGTACGTGCAGCCTTCTCCAAGGGTAAGGGTAACATGGGCCAGTCCGGTGCCGTATCCTTCATGTTCCAGAAGAAGGGACAGATCATCGTCTCCAAGGAAGATTATGAGACAGATCCGGATGATTTCATGATGCTTGCACTTGATCTGGGCGCTGAGGATTTCGCAGAGGAAGAGGACAGCTACGAGATTACCACAGATCCGGACAGCTTCAGTGAAGTACGTGAAGCATTTGAGAAGGAAGGCATCCCTATGGCTTCTGCAGAGGTTACCATGATTCCTGATAATTATGTATCCTTATCTAACCCGGATGATATCAAGAATCTGACCAAGACCCTGGATCTGCTGGACGAGGATGATGACGTTCAGGCAGTATATCATAACTGGGACGAAGAAGAATAAGAGATAAGAAAGATAGCTATCTTATGTGGACAGAGGGAGGCTTCCTTTTGTCCACTTTCTTTATCATGCATCCGGTGGAAGGTCCTGACCGAAGGGCATGCAGAGCAGGTGGACCTTCCATCTGCTTATCGCTGACAGGAGGGGATTCTCTGGACAGGCAGCTGGCAAGAGAACGATTCTGATCTGTATTTAAGGAATTCGTAAGAATACTGTCTGTGATAATACACATTTTCATCACTTATCTTGCCTATAATAGGGATAATACTTGAATAAAAGGAGGGATTCCATATGTATGGATATTATGGATATGGTTACGGATATAGCTGGACCTATCTGCTGGTACTGATCGGTCTGGTCATCTCGATCGCAGCATCAGCGAAGGTGAAGAGTACTTATAATAAATATGCCAAGGTCAGAAGTCGGGCCGGCATCACGGCAGCAGAAGCAGCACAGACGATCCTGCATGATGCAGGCATCTATGATGTACGCATCGAGCATATTTCCGGTAATCTGACGGATAATTATAATCCGACGGACAAGGTTTTACGTCTGTCTGATTCCACCTATCATTCGACTTCCGTGGCGGCCATCGGAGTGGCAGCCCATGAATGCGGTCATGCCATTCAGCATGATACCAATTATGCTCCGCTGAATATCAGAGCAGCCATCGTCCCTGCGGTAAATATCGGCAGTCAGCTTTCGATTCCACTGATCATCATTGGTGTGATCCTCAGTTATAATCAGACCCTGATCAGTATTGGTATCGCCTTATTCTCACTGACACTTTTATTCCAGCTGGTCACGCTCCCGGTGGAGTTTGATGCTTCTGGCAGAGCCTTACGTATCCTGTCTGATTCCGGTATGCTGGCTTCTGATGAAGTATCCGATGCCCGTAAGGTATTAAGCGCCGCAGCCATGACCTATGTGGCAGCAGCGGCAGCATCTGCATTACAGCTGCTGCGATTGATCATCATGTTCGGTGGAAGGAATAACCGCCGATGAGAGGCTTTCATATCGTCTGTGTCGGTAAAGTGAAGGAAGCATATTTTCGCGAGGGGATTGATTTCTATCTGAAGGAGATTCGCAGGCATATGCCTGTAGACATCCTGGAGTGTGCGGATGAAGCGACACCGGACCGGGCTTCGGCAGCCCAGGAGGAAGAGATCAGGAGGATCGAAGGACGCAGGATCCTGGATAAGATCGGGGAGGATGATTATGTGATCGCCCTCTGTATCGATGGCAGACATTATGATACAGAGAAATGGATCTGCAGGATGCAGCGCAGGATGGAGCAGGTCAGCGGCCATATCACCTTTGTGATCGGCGGTTCCCTGGGTTTATCGGAGGAGGTTGTGAGAAGGGCAGATGAGAAGCTCAGCTTCTCAGCCATGACATATCCTCATCAGATGATGCGCATGATCCTGTGCGAGCAATTAAAGCATCTCTGTGTGAAGCATGAGCATATCTTCTGATTTTATACATGGGCATATCTTTTGATCTTATACTTTTGACATCTTCATCATAATATGATAGAATAAGCATGTTGGTCAGAGAAAGATCTCTGACCACATAAGGACCAGTAGCTCAGGGGATAGAGCAACGGTTTCCGGAGCCGTGTGTCGGGGGTTCGAATCCCTTCTGGTTCATAAAAGGCGCCACAGCATTGCGATTGGCAATAGCTGTTGGCGCCTTTTTTGATACGCGTATCATATCCTGTGGATCGGCCGAAGGTCGCATGTGAGTTTTATTAATGCTTATATTTTAATGATTGGATTCACGGTTGAGATAGACATTTTTTAATTTGCCATACATGAACTTCTGGGTACTGTAGAGGCTGTAGTAGCCGGACAGAGTAAAGGAGATGGATACTACCGCAGCAAAAAATGCGATGCCCTTGCCCTGAAAGAGCTCCAGTCCGATCAGAATCGATGCGATCGGTGCATTGGTCACGGCGGCGAATAAGCCAACCATGCCACAGGCAGACATGAGGGACGGGTTAAAGCCAAGCAGATTCCCTATAGTTGCGCCAAAGGCAGCGCCGACGCAAAGGGTCGGTACGATCTCGCCACCCTTGAAGCCTCCGCCCAGAGCGATGGCGGTGAAGATTAATTTCAGGATAAATGCTTCCCATTGGATATTACCACCCAGACTATGCTCAATGATGGAGATTGAGCTGCCGCAGTACTCACGACTTCCGACGATGACAGTCAGCAGGATAAAGACGCCACTGGCAACCAGAACACGGATATAAGGATTGGGAAACCATTTCTTTAACTGATGCTCTGTCCCATGAAGGACCAGAACGAATACCACGCTTAAGACGGATAAGAGCAGACCCAGGATAACGATAGGCTGCACGGTCTTGATGGTAAGAGACGGTACATAGATGATGGAGTAGATCTCCGGTTTGGCGCCCAGGGACTGAGCGATATCCCGGCCCAGAAAGGCAGCCAGACAGCATGGCAGCATGGCAGAGTAGTGGAAGATACCGATGCTGACGACTTCCATACAGAAGAAGGCAGCCGCAACCGGTGTGCCGAAGAGAGCGGCAAAGACCGCAGACATACCACACATGATGACGATCTTCTTCTCCTTCTCATCCAACTTCAGAAAAGGAAAGCGTCCCACCAGATAGCCGATCCAGCCACCTAACTGCAGAGCGGCACCCTCACGACCGGCCGATCCACCCACCAGATGGGTGCAGACCGTAGCAATATAGATCAGTGGCCCGGTACCCTTAGAAATCGGTTCATCGGAGCTGATAGAAGCCAGAACCATATTGGTACCCTTACTTTTATCCTCACCTGTGACACGATAGAGCCAGACGATAAAGAGGCCGGCTACCGGCATAAGATAGAGTAAGCAGGGGTAAAACAGACGGAGATGTGTCACCTTGGAGATGGCCAGGGCGAAGCTGCCACCCAGTAGACCACCGCAGGCACCGACGATATAGGCGATGACGCACCATTTGATAAAATAGACGAAATTGCGTCCGATTCCGCTTTTTGCAAATTTCTCAAACATATTTCTTCCTCTCTTTTCTCTGATCTGCTTGATCAGTCGATTCTATCATAGTATAGCATAGATTGAATTGATGAATCAGATTATTTTTGATATGATATATGAAAAATCCGAAGTTTTTCATGGGGACATATGATTGAGAGGAATACTCCCATGTGACTTATCGAATACAGGGTGGGCTGCGCCTGTGATAAATAATTACTATATGTAAGAGGAAATGAAAATGAGATATGAGATCTATCTGTATACGCCGGATAAGATGCCGGTATTTTGTAAGAAAGCCATCGCAGAATACGAGAAGAGATTAAGCAGATATGGGAAGATCGGACTCCATACGGTTCGCAAGGAAAGAGAGTGGGTTCAGCTCCTGGATCAGGCAGAGGATGGATATTATCTGCTGGCAGGCCCATCCATTTTCTCCGAAGAGCTCAGCCTGCAGATGACAGAGTGGGAGCAGGGCAGAAGAAAGGCCATAAGCTTTTATGTGGATCAGAATTACGGAGAAGCTATGCCTGATCGATACCGGGATAAATTCGAGACATTTTCTGTGTCGGACTTTCGTATCAGTGGCCCCATGACGGCCATGATCCTCTACGAACAGATCTATCGCGGGTATCGTATCATGCATAATCATCCTTATCATAAATAAAATGTGTATCTGGCCGCAGAATAGCCAATTACTGCTCAGGATATATGGAAGAGCAGGGATTTATCTGGCCATTAGCTTCTGCTCCTCTTCCTCATCGATGGTGATACCGACACCACGAGGCGGAATGATGGTAGAGAAGACGATCTGGGTCTGCGTGCTTCCGAATCGGGACAGATGTCCGATAAAGGCATCCAGCTCCATTGTGGAAGGAAAGGCGACCTTAAGCATGATAGAATAAGCGCCGGTGACACAATTACACTCCAGAACATTCTGGCAGGCCTCCACATAAGGATAGAATTCTTCCTTCTGGCGAGGATCTAAGGTAAGATTGATAAATGCAGTGATATGATAGCCGAGTTGAATCGGATCGATGCTGGCATGGTAGCCTGTGATCACGCCCGCCTTCTCCAGTCTTTCGATTCGAGTGGATACGGCAGGGGAGGAGAGGAATACCTTCTGTGCCAGATGTTTGAGAGGATAACGTGCATTTTCCTGTAGAAGTTTGATGATCTTTCTGTCGATTTTGTCCATAGTGCTATACTCCATTTCTATGAATAACTTAATAAAGATTGCTACTGTAAATCATGTACAAAAAAAAGAAAAGGAGCGTTCTTCGAAAAGAACACTCCTTTGTGTTTCTATGATTATAATCGAAACTTCGAAAAAATGCAAGAAGAAAATTAGCAGATACCCTGAGCGAGCATAGCGTCAAGAACTTTTTCGAAACCAGCGATGTTAGCGCCTGTTACATAATCGCCTTCTTTGCCGTAACGTTTTGCAGCATCGTCGATGTTGTGGTAGATGTTAACCATGATGTCTTTTAACTTAGCATCAACTTCTTCGAATGTCCAGCTTAATCTCTCGCTGTTCTGGGACATCTCGAGTGCGGAAGTAGCAACACCACCAGCGTTGGAAGCCTTACCAGGAACGAACATGATACCATTTTCCTGTAAGTATTTTGTAGCATCAAGAGTAGTAGGCATGTTAGCACCTTCACATACTGCGATACATCCGTTAGCAACTAATGCCTTCGCATCGTCGATCAGGAGCTCGTTCTGTGTAGCACATGGAAGAGCAACATCACACTTGATAGCCCATACGCCGCGACCTTCATGATATTCGCTGTTTGGACGATATTTCTTGTACTCTGTCAGACGAGCACGATTTACTTCTTTGATCTCTTTCAGAGCTGCTACATCGATACCTTCCGGATCATATACCCAACCTGTGGAATCGGAACATGTAACAACAGTAGCACCAAGCTGCTGAGCCTTCTGGATTGCGTAGATTGCAACGTTACCGGCACCGGATACACAAACTGTCTTGCCTTCTAAAGTATTATCATGGCATTTCAGTAATTCGTCTGTTAAGTAAACCAGACCATAACCTGTAGCTTCTGTTCTTGCGAGGGAACCGCCGTAGGATAAACCTTTACCTGTTAAAACACCTTCGTAGAGACCACGGATTCTCTTATACTGTCCGAATAAGAAACCGATCTCTCTTCCGCCTACACCGATATCACCGGCAGGAACGTCTGTGTCAGCTCCGATATATTTGCAAAGCTCTGTCATAAAGCTCTGGCAGAATGCCATAACTTCTCTGTCGGACTTACCCTTAGGATCGAAGTCGGAACCACCTTTACCACCACCGATTGGAAGGCCTGTCAGGGAGTTCTTGAAGATCTGCTCGAAACCGAGGAACTTGATGATACCCTGGTTTACAGATGGGTGGAAACGAAGACCGCCCTTGTAAGGTCCGATAGCGCTGTTGAACTGAACACGCATACCCATGTTAACCTGTACGTTACCCTTATCATCAACCCATGGAACACGGAACTTAATCATACGCTCTGGCTCTGTGATTCTCTCAAGGATGGCTTCCTTTCTGTAGAAGTCTTCTTTCTCCTCGATTACAGGACGGATAGTTTCAAATACTTCTGTTACTGCCTGATGGAATTCAGGCTCTGCTGGGTTTTTCGCAATTACTCTTGCTAATACTTCATCAACGTAAGACATTATTTTTCCTCCTAGAAAATATTTCATAAATACTTCTTATGCATCGAGAATGATCTGAATTTAAGAAAATAAATTATTCTCTTTCAAATCATTCATATTTACAAGTTCCTATGCCTGTCGCCTATTATACACTAAGCTTTTTATGAAATCAATAGGAAATTACAAGAAAAACTACATTTTTTTAATTTAAAACTTCAAAAATCTCCATAAAAATGGTTGATTGGGCGAAAAAACTTAATTTTTTTGATTCAAGAAATAAAAAATCCTTCAAAAACGACTTACGTCAACTTAAAAATATTAAGTGAAATTCTGCAGAATATACAAAAATGAAAGAGAGAGATTAAAAAAATAAAATGAAATAAACTTTATAAAATGAATTAAATCAGATAGGAATTTCAATTTGTATCTGTTTCCGGTACCCATATCCTTGCTTCTTATGGATCGGATTCCTCTGATAAAGCAGGCGTGATTCATCCGGCAACCGATAGGGATTCAAATGTATAATAATAAGAAGGAAAGCTTACCCTGTACCTTGAAGGCAGGTAGCTGCTATGTCTATGTCTGTACTCAGGATGGCATCTGTGCCAGGGTCAAAGTGACAGTAAAATAACAACTCCGTTAGTAAGTATTCTGATTTCGAAAGCATTTCATAAATCTTGCTTATGAAAATATTTTCGACCGAATCAGACAAATTACACGAATATTTTCTTTATATTTTATGCAAAGTGAAAGATAGAATCCGAGAGTCGGAAAAAAGTCTTTGTTGCAAAAAGACTACTATGTACAAGAAAATGTAATGAAATTTATGCAAATTGATACTTGCATTATTACAGAAAATTAGGTAGAATAGTTAAAGATTTGACGGACAGTCAGATCGGGACGTCATTTTATGACACAGTATAATTACCATTCATTAACTAACTTAGGAGGAATTAATCATGGCAGTAAAAGTTGCAATTAACGGATTCGGACGTATCGGTCGTTTAGCTTTCAGACAGATGTTTGGTGCTGAAGGTTACGAAGTAGTAGCTATCAACGATTTAACAAGCCCTAAGATGCTTGCTCACCTTTTAAAATATGACTCTTCCCAGGGTACATATGACAAGGCTGCAACAGTTGTAGCTGGTGAAGATTCTATCACAGTTGATGGCAAAGAAATCAAAATCTACGCTTTCCCAGATGCTAACAATTGTCCATGGGGCGAGATCGGTGTTGACGTAGTTCTCGAGTGCTCCGGTTTCTATACAAGCAAAGCAAAAGCACAGGCTCATATCAATGCTGGTGCTAAGAAAGTTGTTATCTCCGCTCCTGCTGGAAACGATCTTCCAACAGTTGTTTACAACACAAACCATACAGTATTAACAGCAGAAGATACTATCATCTCCGCTGCTTCCTGTACAACAAACTGTTTAGCTCCTATGGCTGACGCTCTTAACAAATATGCAGCTATCCAGTCCGGTATCATGTGCACAATCCACGCTTACACAGGCGACCAGATGACACTTGACGGACCACAGCGTAAAGGCGACCTCAGAAGATCCCGTGCAGCTGCAGTTAACATCGTTCCTAACAGCACAGGTGCTGCTAAGGCTATCGGTCTTGTTATCCCAGAACTTAATGGTAAATTAATCGGTTCCGCTCAGCGTGTTCCTACACCTACAGGTTCCACAACTATCTTAACAGCAGTTGTTAAAGGCGCTGACGTTACAGTTGAAGGTATCAACGCAGCTATGAAAGCAGCAGCTAACGAGTCCTTCGGTTACAATACAGACGAGATCGTTTCTTCCGATATCGTTGGTATGAGATTTGGTTCCTTATTCGATGCTACACAGACTATGGTAGCTCCTATCGGTGATGACCTTTACGAAGTACAGGTTGTTTCATGGTATGATAATGAGAACAGCTACACATCTCAGATGGTTCGTACAATCAAATACTTCGCTGAATTAGCATAATTCACATCATTAGTATTTAATAATTGATCCAAACATGGGTCCGGTCTTTTGGACCGGACCCTTTTTTGTTAATACAAGCATTTTACTTATTTATATTTAGGAGGATTACACCATGGGATTAAATAAAAAATCCGTTGATGATATTAACGTAAAGGGCCTTCGCGTTCTTTGCAGATGTGACTTTAACGTACCTTTAAAGGATGGCAAGATCACAGACGAGAACCGTCTCGTTGCAGCTCTTCCAACTATTAAGAAATTAATCGCTGACGGCGGCAAGGTTATCCTTTGCTCCCACCTTGGTAAGGTTAAGACAGAAGAAGATTATACTACCAAGACTTTAGCTCCTGTTGCAGCTCGTCTGTCCGAGTTACTCGACCAGGAAGTAAAATTTGCTGCTGACAAAGAGGTTGTAGGACCAAATGCTAAGGCTGCTGTAGAAGCTATGAAGGATGGCGAGGTTATCTTACTTGAGAATACTCGTTTCCGCAAAGAAGAGACCAAGAACGGTGAAGCTTTCGCTAAGGATCTTGCTTCCCTGTGTGACGTATTCGTAAATGATGCTTTCGGTACCGCTCACAGAGCACACTGCTCCAACGTTGGTGTATCCGCTCTCGTTGATACAGCTGTTGTTGGTTACTTAATGCAGAAAGAGATCGACTTCCTTGGTAATGCGGTTGAGAATCCGGTTCGTCCATTCGTTGCTATCCTCGGTGGCGCTAAGGTTGCTGATAAATTAAATGTTATCTCTAACTTACTGGAGAAATGTGATACTCTCATCATCGGTGGTGGTATGGCTTACACATTCTTAAAGGCTAAGGGCTATGAGATCGGTACTTCCCTGCTCGACGAGACCAAGGTTGACTACTGTAAAGAGATGATGGCTAAGGCTGAGAGCCTGGGCAAACAGCTTCTTCTCCCAATCGATACTGTATGTACCGCTGAGTTCCCTAACCCGATCGATGCAGAAATCGAGACAGTTGTTGTAGATTCTGATGCTATTCCGGCTGACAAGATGGGTATGGATATCGGTCCTAAGACTATCGAGCTCTACTCCAACGCAGTAAAATCCGCTAAGACAGTTGTATGGAACGGTCCTATGGGCGTATTCGAGAATCCGATCCTCGCTGCAGGTACTAAGGCTGTTGCTGCTGCATTAGCAGATACAGATGCTACAACAATCATCGGTGGTGGTGACTCCGCAGCAGCTGTTAACCAGTTAGGTTACGGCGCTAAGATGTCCCATATCTCCACAGGTGGCGGTGCTTCCCTTGAATTCTTAGAGGGTAAGGAATTACCGGGTGTTGCAGCTGCTAACGATAAATAAGATCACAGCCTTTCGGGCTGAGACAGGGCCTGTCCCTGTATGAGAAGAATATAACTGGGTGAGAGGAGACTTTCACTCAGTTATCGTCATACATTTTCACGGAAGATTCTTTTGTTACATCCTTTCAGAATCCGATGACCCTATGATAATGTGCAGAGTCAGAGATGACAGAGTCACTCTATCATATATTTTATAAAATGTATGACTATAGATATAGAGTGATGATGCCGGCAGGCATCATAGAAGTTTTATTTATATGAAAAGAGGTTAATTATTATGCGTAGAAAGATCGTTGCCGGTAACTGGAAGATGAACAAGACTCCAAGTGAAGCAGTGAAATTAGTTGAGATGTTAAAACCATTAGTAGCCAGCGAAGACGTAGATGTAGTATTCTGTGTTCCTGCAATCAATATCATCCCTGTTGTTGAAGCTTGCAAAGGCACAAATATCCATGTTGGTGCTGAGAACATGTACTATGAGGAGAAGGGTGCTTACACAGGCGAGATCGCTCCTGCTATGTTAACAGACGCTGGTGTAGAGTTCGTTATCTTAGGACATTCTGAGAGAAGAGAATACTTCAAAGAGACAGATGCTGATATCAATAAGAAGGTATTAAAGGCATTCGAACATGGTCTGACACCTATCATGTGCTGTGGTGAGACACTGGAGCAGCGTGAGCAGGGCGTTACTATGGACTTCGTTCGCCAGCAGGTTAAGATCGGTTTACAGAATGTACCGGCTGAGAAGGCAGCTACTATGGTTATCGCTTACGAACCAATCTGGGCTATCGGCACAGGTAAGACAGCTACAACAGAGCAGGCTCAGGAAGTATGTGGTGCTATCCGTGCTTGTATCGCTGAGATCTATGATGAAGCTACAGCTGCAGCTATCCGTATCCAGTACGGCGGATCTGTAAATGGTAAGACAGCTCCTGAATTATTTGCTCAGCCTGATATCGATGGTGGCTTAGTTGGTGGTGCTTCCCTCAAAGAAGACTTTGGTAACATCGTTAACTACAAATAATATATAATACGACTTTTAAGGGCTGCGTCGCAATCCCGACATGATTGTGTGCAGCCCTATCATGCTTTAATTGGGAGATTATACTATGAGCAAGAAACCAACAGTTTTAATGATATTAGATGGATTTGGTATCAATGAGAGACATGAGGCTAATGCAGCATATCTGGCAAAGACACCGGTGATTGATAAACTCGAGAGCGACTATCCTTTCGTCAAGGGCTATGCCAGCGGTATGGCAGTTGGTCTTCCGGATGGTCAGATGGGTAACTCTGAGGTAGGTCATCTGAATATGGGCGCAGGCCGTATCGTATATCAGGAGCTGACCCGTATCACCAAGTCTATCCAGGATGGCGATTTCTTCGAGAACCCTGCTTTTAAGGAAGCCATCGATAATTGTAAAAAGAATCATTCCACACTTCATATGTACGGCTTATTATCCGACGGTGGAGTGCACAGTCATAATACTCACCTCTATGGTCTGCTGGAGCTTGCCAAGAGAGCAGGCTTAACTGACGTTTGTGTACATTGCTTCCTGGATGGACGTGATACACCACCGGCATCCGGTAAGGATTATGTGGCAGCCCTGGAAGAGAAGATGGCAGAGATCGGTGTAGGTAAAGTGGCATCCATCGAAGGACGTTACTATGCGATGGACCGTGATACCAACTGGGATCGTGTGGAGAAGGCTTATGCCGCTCTGGTTTACGGCGAGGGTAATAAGGCATCCAGCGCGATGGAAGCCATGGAAGCTACCTATGCTGCAGGAGTAACGGATGAGTTCGTTATCCCTGTTGTAATCGAAGAGAACGGTGCTCCTGTCGGAGTGATCAAACCGAACGACTCCATCATCTTCTTTAACTTCCGTCCTGACCGTGCGAGAGAGATCACCCGTTCTCTCTGTGATCCGGATTTCACAGGCTTTGAGAGAAGAAATGGTCTCATGCCATTGACCTATGTATGCTTCTCCGATTATGATCCGACGATTCCGAATAAGATCATCGCTTTCCATAAGGTAGAGGTTACCAATACATTTGGTGAATTCCTGGCAGCACATGGTCTCAAGCAGCTTCGTCTGGCAGAGACAGAGAAATATGCCCATGTTACCTTCTTCTTTAATGGTGGCGTGGAAGTACCGAATGAGAATGAGCAGCGTATCCTGGTTAAGTCTCCGGGTGTAGCTACTTACGATCTGCAGCCTGAGATGAGTGCACCGGAAGTCGCAGACAAGCTGGTGGCAGCCATCAAGAGTCAGGAATACGATGTGATCATTATCAACTTCGCCAACCCGGATATGGTAGGACATACCGGTGTGCAGGAAGCAGCCATCGCAGCTGTGGAAGCAGTGGATACCTGTGTAGGTAAGGCAGTGGATGCTCTGCTGGAAGTAGACGGACAGATGTTCATCTGTGCAGACCATGGTAACTGCGAGCAGATGATCGACTATGAGACAGGAGAACCATTTACTGCTCATACGACCAATCCGGTTCCGTTTATTATGGTAAATTATGATCCGGCTTACACCCTGAAAGAGGGCGGATGTCTGGCAGATGTTGTTCCTACTCTGATCGAGATGATGGGTATGGAGCAGCCAGCTGAGATGACAGGTAAGTCTTTATTAATTAAAAAATAAGATGCGGATGCTCTCGAAGGGTCAGACCCAGGGGAGGAAGCATCGGATAGATTGATCAGTCTATGTGGACCCGGCCTGCTGTCATATGGTAAGCAGCGATCTTAGGATCGCACCTGCCTGTGGTCAGCCTGCCGGAGCCCACATAGGTCTGAATGCATCTATCCGCAGTAGAGTCAGATAAGGTGATATCCTTATTGACTTATGTTCAGATGTCCATGTAAGGGATACCTCAGTGTGTATCTTTTACATGGGCATCTGACTGATGTTATCCATGAGCCGGAATGCCTGAGATTCCGCTCTCGGATGTTTTTCTGCTAACATGTTAAGTAATCTGTGACGCAGAAGCTCTGTCAGGACAGATGGAGAGGACATGCGTCATATGGGAAGAGACAGGAGGATACCCAGTTATGAAGATTGGAAGAAATGATAAATGCTGGTGTGGCAGCGGAAGGAAATATAAGGCCTGCCACATGTCTTTTGATAATCGGATCAAGGATTATCAGAATCGTGGATATATGGTACCTAACCACAATATGATCAAGAACCCGGAACAGATCGAAGGCATCCGTCAGGCTGGTAAGAAGAATACCATGGTTCTGGATTATATCAGTCCCTATGTGAAGGTGGGAGCCAATACAGCGGAGTTAGACCGTATGATCGAGGCCTATACCCGTGAGATCGGTTGTATCCCTGCCTGCCTGGGCTATCAGGGATATCCTAAGAGTGTCTGCATCTCTGTCAATGATATCGTCTGCCATGGTATCCCTGCGGAGGATTATATCCTGCAGGAGGGAGATATCGTAAATGTGGATTGTACCACCATCTATAATGGCTATTACGGTGATGCTTCCCGCATGTTCTGCATCGGTCAGGTCAGTGAGGAGAAGAGGAAGCTGGTGGAAGTGACCAAGGAGTGTCTGGATCTGGCTCTGGCTGCAACCAAGCCATGGGGTACCCTGGGGGATATGGCTTATGCATGTAACAGTCATGCCACAAAGCACGGATACAGTATCGTGCGTGAGATCGGCGGCCATGGCTGTGGCGTGGAATTCCACGAGGACCCATGGGTTGGTCATATCGGACAGCCGGGAGAGGGCATGCTTCTGGTACCCGGCATGACATTTACCATTGAACCTATGGTAAATATGGGTAAGCCGGATGTCTATCAGGATGCGGATGACGGATGGACCATCTATACCGAGGACGGACAGCCTTCTGCACAGTGGGAGTACACGATTCTTGTGACGGAGGATGGCACGGAGATCCTCTCTTATTAGGAGGAGAAGAGGATGCCGGCCAAGGAGAAAAGTAAGACAAATACCAATAAAAATGTGGAGAAATACTATGCATTTTTTGATGCAGAGTATACTTGTTTCATGAATTATGATACCAGATTTGACCGGAGCCACAGTAATGAGGTAATCTCTGTGGGTCTGCTAATCTCGGATCATAATTTTAATATCGTCGAGGAGTATTATACTCCGGTCTGTCCCCGCTATAATCCGGTCCTGACCAGATACTGCCGGGAGCTGACCGGACTGACACAGGAGGAGATCTATGATGCACCTTCCTTTGAACAGGTCTTCTCTCAGATCGATGTGATCCTCAATCATTATCAGGTAAATAATATCTATGTCTGGGGCAATGACCGGGTAACCCTGGAGGATGGCATACGTAAGAACCATCCCCTGATCTCCAAGAAGCATAAGCGTACCGTTGCCAAGGTAACGGATATCACCAAGAAGCTGACGACCAGGATCTTCGGTTACAGCATGACCGTCAGTCTGTCCGACATGAAATATATCTGTGGTATGCCTCATGTGACCAGTCACAATGCCATGGATGATGCCAAGGATCTCTATCGGGTGACAAAGTTTGTCATGAAGAATCAATACAAGAAGGCCAGAGTCAGACAGCTGGAGGAATTTATCGATCAGAGAGATAGCTATCACAGACATCGCAGATTCCGTAAATTATGGCCCCTGGATGAGAACCCTCGTAAGAAGTCTCCTTCCTTTAAGAATGCCAGTGAGAATTATATTCGAACGCTGAAGGAATTTTATGCCCGGGATGGAGAGGAGATTCCGGCACCGATTCTGGCTATCTGTGATGATATCAGGAATCTGGCCGGAATGGATGCGAGAGATTGTCCAAAGCTGATTGAAAAATAGTCACATTTAGTGTACTATTAGAATCAGAATAAGTATGAATCCGGATGCTGACGGTGAATCGGGTGTTTGATCACACAGATTCTATGATACCAGTTTAGCTTGCTTCCGGATAGAGGAGGATATATATGAAGAGATATATAGCATTATTACTTGCAGTGCTTATGGCCTGCAGTATCTTTGTCGGATGCTCCCGCAGCTCCGGTGAGAATAGTACATCAGAAAAGTCAACCGCCAAGGCGGTGGATGATGATGCCTTAAAGGTCGGATTTATCCTGCCGGCAGAGGGTGATGCCCCGGATACGGAAGCCAGAGAGGATGCGATCCGTATCATGCAGAAGCAGACCGGTCTTGCCGATAATCAGGTCTATATCTTGGAGAATGTCAGCGCAGAGAAATGTCCGGATCAGATTGCCAAGCTGGAGAAGAAGGGCTGTCAGATGATCTTTGCTCTGGGTGCCCGCTATGAGGAATCGGTTCTTCAGGCAGCACAGGATTATGAAGATATCCAGTTCTGTATCGAAGGCGGTCATGATACCATTGACTGCGGTCTGGCCAATGTTCATACCTTTAATTCCAAGATCTATGAAGCATATTATGCAGCAGGATACATCTCCGGTGTGAAGCTGAATGACATGTTAAATAAGGGCGATGCTTCCCCATATGATCTGCGCGTCGGTTTCGTCGCTTATAAGGAGTGTGCGGAGACCTCTACCTGTATCAATGCTTATTATCTGGGTATCAAGGAAGTATGCTCCCAGTCCACGATTTCTGTGCGCTATGTTGGCAAGCGTGGTAATTATGATGCGGATGGCGAGGCTGCCAAACAGCTGGCGGAATCCGGTGTCAGCATGATGTGTACTTATACCTATACAACAGCAGCAGCGGCAGTATGTGCAGAGTACGGTATCCCGATCATCGGTAATGAAGATAATATCATCAGTGCAGCCCCGAAGAAGGCCATCGCTTCTACCTACACAGACTGGAGCGTCTATTATATCGAGGCAGTAAATGCTATGATACAGGGAAATGAACTGGCTGCAGATTGGTGTGGCGGTTATAAGGGTGGTGTCGTTCGTCTGACCCAGCTCAATGATGAGCATGTTCCGGATGGTCTGGCCGACCGTCTGATGGAGATCGAGAAGAAGCTTCGCAAGGGCAGCGTAAAGATCTACGATACGGAGAAGTTCACGATCGATGGATCTTCCATGGATACCTTAGTGGAGCATGACAGTAATTATAAGGAATACAAGCAGTATGTGTCCAAGGGCGAGTTCAAGGAACAGTCCACTAAGTCCGCACCGGTCTTTGATAAGCTGATCGATGGAGTCTACATCAGCACGGAGAATTATTTGCCGGAGACGACCGAAGCCAGCACGGAGGAGACCACAGAGGCAGAATAATTGCAGAAATCCTGAAAAGCCTTGAAAATACTGGGTTTTATGAAATTGAAAATCTCTTCTGATAACAATTTGATAACAGAACTCTGAAAGGTCATCATTCTTCATACCAAGTGGTTTTGGGGTAAAGAATGATTCCAAGAGGTGTTCATAGGTATTCATATTAAAAAGCAATCCCTTGCTGAGAGAAATCTCAGCAAGGGAATTTTTGCGTCTATGAGGGTTTAGTTGGTGAAAAGATCGGAAATCTCCTGAGAAGGAAGCTTTGCTAGGTGGCCGGAAGTATCGTATTTCGAATAGTTGTAACGCCATCTGTCATACTCTTCCTTGGTAATCTCACCATTACGATACTTCTCTTCCTGCTCATACCAGGCAGAAAGCATATCGAACATGGAGATGTATTCGCTGCCTTTGTGCTTATCAAGGCGGAGGCAAAGCTCTCCATCGATCTGCCCTACTTTAAGACCTCTCAGATCTTCCAGGACAAACAATGTATGCATCAGGCCAACATTGGTGTCTATGTCGGGAACCGCCAGTGCAGCAGGAGAAACCTCCAGCGCCTGAGCCAATGCTTCTGTTACGTCTGCTTTCGGTGTGCGGGTACCGGATTCGTACTGAGCCATGCGAATGTCAGCACCGGGACCCCTTTGTGGGGCTACCCTGACCGGCAAGGTGTCCATGACGGAAGCAGAGTACGAAACGCTTTCTGCAGGGGCCAAGAAGTATGTAACCTATAAACGGAAAGATGTCGGTCTGCAGAAAAAGTAGACGAACTGACGGAGCAATTGGCCCAGAAGGATACCTTTATTGATAGGCTCAAGGTTATCATCGCCGGATTTAAAAGTAAGATCTCTGAATTGGAACAGAAGCTCAGTTCCAAAGACAGTATTCATGAGCAGATGGAGCGTGGCAGATTGAAGTCCGAAAATGACAGCCTTAGGAAGGAAAATCAAAAAATGCGGGATGTGTTGGCGGATCATGGGATAGCATTTGGAAGAAAGAAGATTGATCGTGACAGTCGGTAAGTAGCAGTATGTAAGCGGTGGCATTCGAAATAAATCGAGTGCCACCGCTTTTTAGGTTCTGATTATCAGAAAGCTTAATGTCTGCAGCGCTTATAGCCTCATTCTTCGGAATCGATTTCTTCAGAGATGTCATCGTACATCCGATCTCTGTTGCGGACATGCTCAATTGTTGTTGGCCGATGATCCAATTCGTAAAGAGATACTTCTACTCCAGCGGCTGTTAATTTATCATAACACTTGATGACTTTTTTTACACCAACATCGTCAGTACAAGCATAGCATAAAACATAGTCATGATTACTCATTCGCTGTTTAATCTCAGCTAAGCTATAATTTTGAAACTCGCGAACTATCTTCGCACATTCGGCAAAAGATGTATAGGCATCGATCTTTAATCCAATAATCAACTGTGTCATTTTTTCTTACCTCCGGAAAAATTATGATAGGTTTTCTGTTTAATAGGTCGCCCGGGAAGACTGTTTTTGAAGTTGCCGCCATGCCATCCATACAGATGCTCGTCAAAAGTGACAGGGAAAATTACAGCCCCTTGATTTGCTAAATGAGGGTATTTGCTTGCACTGTATGTGTGATGACCTTGTACTGTCTTACCATTATATTTGGGACGCTTGCTGCGCAATATTGCCTGGCGTTGTGCTGTAGACCAATCTCGCGTTGTTTCCTTTCCAGACAGAATCCGCATCTGTTCTTGAACCCAGAATTGTCTGACACCTTCTTTTCTGCGTTTGGAAAATCTGCTGTCAGAATAGTACCGTTCATATTCGCTCTTCGTTGCTGTTCTATTCTTGATTTTTGCAGCTATTTCTTTTCGCTGTTTGGCAGAGAGTGATTTACCACGAGGATGTTCCCTCAAATCCATGCCAGCCACACGGGAAGCAATTATATCTTGACCATGAGAGAGTACTGCAACATTTGCACCAGCAGTACCATGGAAGAGACCACTATTTCCTTTACTCATACGGCTTCCTCCCTTCGAAGACTTGCGCAGTCTTACTTGGGTAGGAAACAATATTGATTCCCTGCGCTCTCAGGACATCGAAACAATCGCCATTGGCAGAGCCATACACCAGAATAGTGTGAGGCTTAAGTATCTCCACCATTTTGAACAGGCCAGTTTCAAAGCGCTCACGGTCAATCAGTTTTCGCGGGCCACCGCCGACGGTTCCAATAGCTACGATGCTGTTCTGTGGGATTCCCTCAAAACAGTAACGAAAGGTCTCTTCCGTCCCCCAACGGACATTGTTGATGACTTCGATTCCTTCCCGGCCGAGCCAGTACCCGTATGCGCGCATACGATAGGTTGCGTATATCTTGATAGCTTCCGGAAAGTCCTGATTTGTACTGAAGTCAGGCGTGATGGCACCGGCGAAATGACGAAGAACTTTGAGCGCGAATTTGTAATCATGCCAGATACCACGCGTACCGTCAAATTTGTAGTCATCGAGGTTCCAATTGACGAAAGCATCTTCATAGTAGTCATATTCCTTTCGGGCAATATGCTTCTTATGAATCTGTTTTGCCTCTTCCCAGGTGACCTGTCGCCTGGGAATATGGGTTGCAGTTGTTGGGCAGAATGGGATATCATGCTTGCCAAATTTGGCCCCGTCTACCATAAAGGCATTCCAAATGTCCTTGCATCCAGGACGGGGTGTACCGTTGTTATCGTGTAATATCATATCACAGATCCTCCGTAAATTCATTATTTGCTGCACAGGTTCTTTGCCTGTGCCGGATGTAAAAATCAGGGAACATAATGTTGTCTCCTTTTGAGAATTCAAAATGCTTGTTAACGGGTTGCGGGGTTCTTGCTATCCGGAATCGTAAAAAGCCATCTGAACAGTCCTCCTTCGTCAAGAATGTGATCAAGGCCAGAAAATCTGCGAACGTGAATACGATATCGATTTACACGAATATTTGTGATATAATATTTGTGCTTTCGGATCGTATGCCTGCAGGTGGTTTTGACCTTGCCCTAAATCTATCAAAAAGGGCTGGAGGCCTTAGGGACGGTTAGATACAAAAGGGACAAATAGGTACAGGAGGATTTGTTTCATGAGATTTTGCCAATTCCTGAAAATAATGAATTGCTATATTGAACAGGGAAAATCACAGTACGACTTTATGTATGATTTGTTCTCAAAGGTTGTATGTGAACCTTTTTCTGATGAAGATATGAAGAAGGACGAAGAGGATGAATATTATCCGTTTTCTAAACTTTGCGGAGAATCACAGGCCAAGAAGGTTTATAGTGGGGATCGTGTTATACCCAAGGCATTAGCACGCTTTGTCCATAGTCACTTTGAGCCCTCCTCGTTGGTTGATTTGATAGAGGATATGAGCGATGAAGTAAAAGGTAATCTTTGCGCAGACTTCATTGCAGAGGGTGTGGAGTGTAATCCGGATGATGTGGCTGATGTAGTATCTGATCTTTTTAATCGTTTCATATCGGCGGCAATTGAAGAGAATGACACAATTGATGTACTGATAAAGGCAGAAACTGAAATACGTGTTCAGAGCGGCGATGCTACAAATCAGGAAGTACTATTGTTGGAGGAAACCGAAAATATATGCCCCATATGTGGATGTCAGCTTTTACGGCCGAAGAAAAACAATGTCGTAAAACGGTACAAAGTAGTCCGGATATTTCCAGATAATCTCGAACGGGAACACTTTTTAGAATTTAATAAGGTGTTTTCGGTAAAAGGTCAGTATGATTCTGCCGAGAATCTGATTACGCTATGCACAGATTGTGCGCTGGATTATGAAGCGGATGCATCGTTGGAAGACTTCAAGAAAATGGTAAAGATAAAAAAGACTCTGTCCCAGCAGAGTGTGCTGAGAAAGAGTCTGGAAAGTATTGATATTGAGGACGAGATCAGTATAGTAATCAGCTCATTAGTAGGGACATCTTGGGAGGATAAATTCGTTGACCTGAGCTTACAGGCATTAAGAGTCGAGCAGAAAATAAATGGAAAATATGGCCTTTTGATTAATGCGATAAGCAATGATGTTGTGCGATATTACAAGTTTATCGAAGAACAGTTTGGAATTGCCGATTCATATCAGACGAATTCTTTTGGGCGAATTGCAGGGGAGGTCAAATTGGCTTATGAAAAACTGGAGGGGAATGATATCTCCCAAGACCAGATTTATAATGAGTTGATTGAATGGATGATGCGAAAACTGGAATTTGAGGACCGGCACCGCCAGGCGGTTGCAATTATTATTTCCTTCTTTGTACAGAATTGTGAGGTGTTTCGTGAGATTTCCGAATAAAGTGACAACCTACAGACAGAGCGTTATTTCAAAGTTCCCATTAATTCTTAAGGAACTGGAGAAGCAGGATTATTCTGTGGGTGGATTATATCGCAAGATTGAAAAGAAATTAGATGGTCCCGAGGAGTATGTTCAGGCGCTGGATTGCTTGTTTGTCCTTGGTGAAATTATTTTTCTTCCGGGAGGTGACATTCTTCACTATGTTAAAAGAGATATACTGTGATCAGTTCATAAGTAACGGAAAGATCCGAAAACCGATCCTGTTTCATGAAGGATTAAATACGATTCTCGGAAGTGAGACAGGATCCAATTCCATTGGAAAGTCTACATTCCTGATGATACTGGATTTTGTATTCGGCGGAATGGATTATATTGAAAAATCTACGGACGTCCATAAAAACGTTGGTCCTCACAGAATCTGTTTTTCTTTTGAATTTGATGGTGAGATGTATTATTTTGTCCGGTCAACTGTTTCCACAAGGGAAGTGGATATCTGTGATAAAAACTATAGTGCTCAAGAGACGATTACGCTCGAGCGGTATAATGAATTGCTGAAGTTCAAGTACGGAATGGGTCAACTGAGCCTGTCATTCCGGGCTGCAGTAGGTAAGTTCTTTAGGGTGTATCTCAGAGAATGTTGCGATGAGGGGCATCCTTTGAAATCTGCTGACCGTGTGCCGGACAAAGCCGGAATTACAGAACTCATTCAGCTTTATAACAAATACGAAGCTATTGCTGTCCTCATGGGAGCGAAGAAGGATGCCGAAGATCGTCATACAACATTCAGAAATGCCATTAAATATTCTCAGATATCGGCTCCGGCAAATCAAACGGAATACAAGAAAAATGCTCAGGAGATAGAACAACTTGCAGCAGAACTGGTGGATCTTTCTATGAAAAGCACTGCAGGACTTCTTGATGTGGATTCTGTTAAAGCTAAAGCCCTTGCAGACATGAAGAGCAGTTTGTCGAAACTATATCGGCAGAGAAGCCGGCTGAAAGCAAAAAGAAAATCATTGGGAGAGGAATCCTTTACGGCTCCGATAGAAAAAGACTTTACAGATTTGCGGAAATACTTCCCGGATGCAGACACAACACGTCTGGCAGAAATAGAAGGTTTTCATGCTGGAGTTACCATTGCATTAAAAGCGGAATATAAGAAGCGCCTAGCGGAGATCGATGGCTTAATATCGGTTTGCGAAAATCAAATAAATGACTTTGAAGAAAGAATCAAATCAATGGATACGATTCCAAATGTTTCCCAGGCAATTTTGGACAGTTATGCGGATGTCAAGCAAAGACATGATAATCTCGTTGAATCAAATGAACATTTTGATAAAGAGAAGGCGTTGAGGCAGAACGTTGCAGATTTGAAAACACAGATTTCAAGCTTGATTTCATCAGAACTGCTATTCATAGAAAATGAAATTAATTCCAGAATTGCAGCACTGAATCTATATGTCTTAGAAACACCAAGATCATCACCGATACTCAATTTGAAAGATGATAGGCACTATTCTTTTGAGACACCGAATGACAGCGGGACTGGTTCAAGATACAAGGGATTGATCCTTTTTGATCTGGCAGTATTGGAAACAACACCGTTACCGGCAGTGGCACATGACTCTTTTATGTTGAAACAGATTGAAGATCAGGTACTGGAAAAATTGTTTGAACTGTATGCCGGAACAAAAAAGCAGGTCTTCATAGCGATTGATAAGCAAAATTCCTATACTAAGCGGGCAGAAGAACTGCTGGAGGAAACAGTGGTCTTGAGATTATCACCGGGTGGAAATGAACTGTTTGGGCGTTCCTGGAATGTGGTTAGTGAGGAGACGTAAATGCGTTTTAGTTATAATAAGCTGTGGAAACTTTTGATTGATAAGAACATGAATAAAAAGAAACTCAGGGAAATTACCGGAATTAGTGCGGCATCGATTGCAAAGCTTGGAAAAGGTGAAAATGTCACGACGGATGTACTTCTCAGAATATGTAAAGAATTAGACTGTGACATTTCTGATATCATGGAAGTCGTTAAGGACGACGAGTGATAAGCAACGGAGATTTACCAAGTGCAGGGAAACATCGCAACGATTTTTAACATAAAGCAGATATAAATGGCAGCTTTGCTTGGTAGAAAAGTGAGGCTGTCATTCTTAAAATTATTAATGTTAAAAATAAGAGCAAAGGTGGTATAATTATGAGAAAGATCTATCTTGACAACATCAGGTGGATCACTGTGCTGCTTGTGGTGATCTATCATGTGATCTATATGTTCAACGGGGTTACGACCTATTGCGTGATGGGACCGCTTGTGGCTCATCAGCCGCAGGATCTGTATCTGTACATTGTAGTATCTATAGAAACATTAGTCACCAGAAAAGTCAGATTGAATAATTAAAAGACCTTCATAACAAGGGATAACTATGCCCGAATGCAGACAGCCGCAGCCTCATGGCAGCCGGTTCCTTTGTCATACACAAAACGGATCAGTTCTTCCTTGTATTTTTATGCCCATTTTTAGAAAATTACGGGAGGTCTATTATGAAAAAATACATTGCGCTTTTACTGAGTGTTTTACTTCTTATCTGTTCTATGACCGGCTGCGGTACCTCAAGATCTGCGGAGAAGCCGGACGATTCCCAAAAACTTTCTATTGTTACCACCATCTTTCCCGAATACGATTGGGTAGCGCAGATTGCAGGAAATACCGATTCTGTGGAAATAGAACTGCTCTTAGACAAGGGCGTTGATCTGCACAGCTATCAACCAATCGCAGATGACATTGTGAAGGTTGCAGGCTGCCATCTGTTTATCTATGTCGGCGGGGAGTCCGATGAATGGGTCGGGGACGCACTTGCTGAAGCGACCAATAAAAGCATGAGAGTCATCAATCTTCTCGAAGTGTTAGGGGAAAACGTAAAAGAAGAGGAAGTGATCGAAGGCATGGAAGCCGAGAAAGAAGAGGGCACCCCCATCTCTGACCAGATTTATTTCGCCTGCATCATAGCGGATGCTACAGCATGCTGCTCGCAGGGGTTGGAGTTTTTTCTTGCAGGTGAATATACTTACCCGGATGATTATCCGGAATTGGGAACAGAGATAACCGTATCCGGCACCTTTGAAACGTATGACGAAGATGGGTATATGTATTGTCACCTGGTGGATGCAGTATTTGAATAACGATAAAATAGCAGTTGTGAAAACCGATTTCAGATGCTATAATACCACCAAGCCAAATGATATTATCCGCAGGGGATTTGCTTTGTGTTATCACAGCTGATAACATTTTGATAACACGAGCCTTGATAGTCGGGATAATATGGATACCATAAATAATCAGAATAACAGGAATACATATTTTCTAAACAAAACTGTTTAAGATATGGGTTCTGTTGTAGAGGCAGAACAGTAGGCAGTTGATGACGTGCCTTCTGCTTATGAGCTATATGGTCGGAAGGATAGGATCAGACAAGGGACAAAGGATACAGGAAGATTTGTGCTTGTAATCCGGGAATACTTATGATATAATTCTAAAAGTTATGCGTTTAGGCAGGAGGTGTGAAAAGTGATCCGAACAGTATTTACTGTATTATTTATTATTGTATGTATCGCGTTAATCGTAGTCGTATTGATGCAGGAAGGTAAATCTGCAGGCTTAGGTTCTTTAAGCGGTCAGGTAGACAGCTATGTTAGTAAGAATCGTGGCAGAACCCGAGAAGGAAAATTGGAGAGAACTACTGTAGTACTCGCTATTCTTTTCTTCGCACTTGCCATAGGCTTATGCCTGAAGTTTTTCCAGTAGGATATTACTTGCCGTCTCATTTACGATAATGAGGCGGCCTTTTTCGTGTAGCACCAAGGGAGAATGCCTAAAAAGGTCGCAGTTGTCCTGCGAGAACAAATGGGTAACTTTTTACAGGCATTAGCGACTTGCAACATGAGTATGTAGGACGATAGTCCGGAATACGAATGTTCGCAGGAATTTCGAGATTCCAAAGGACGAAGAAATGAGAGATCAGGAGTTATTTGAACAGAGGAAGAATGCCATCCGGGACATGATCTATGAGGAAGATTACATTCCTCTCAAGTTCAAGGAGATGGCCTATCTCATGGGGGTACCCCAGGAAGATAAAAAAGAATTAAAAGCCGTTCTGGATGCGCTGGTGGAGGAAGGAAATGTAGACCTGACCAGCAGGGGCAAATATATCAAACCGCAGAATCTGAATCTGGTCGGTACCTTTACCGGTCATGCCAGAGGATTTGGTTTTGTGACGATACCGGGCCAGACAGAGGATGTCTTTATCCCGGCGGAATATGTAAATGGTGCCTGTCATAAGGATACCGTCCGGGTCAAGATCAGTCGGGCGGAGAAGGCCGGCAAGAGGCGGGAAGGATGTATCCTTAAGATCCTGGAGAGAGGCTGTAAGACCCTGGTCGGCACCTATCATAAGAATAACAGCTTTGGCTTTGTCATACCGGATGATAATCATTTTGGCAAGGATATCTTTATCTCTAAGAGAAAATGTCTGGATGCCCGTCAGAATGATAAGGTTCTTGTTAAGATACTGAATTACGGTAGTGAGCAGAAGAAACCGGAGGGGGAAGTCATAGAGGTTCTGGGTTCCATCGATGACCCGGCGACAGATGTCACTTCTATTCTTAAGGGCTATGGCATCGAGGAAACATTTCCTAAGGCTGTATATAAGCAGGTATCCCATATCGAGCAGAGCGTGCCGGAAGAAGCAGTGAAGGGTCGTCTGGATCTGAGAAGTCTGCTGACTGTAACCATCGATGGAGAGGATGCCAGAGATCTGGATGATGCGATCACCATCAGCCGCGAGGGAGATGGATACCGTTTAGGCGTCCATATCGCCGATGTATCGGACTATGTCACAGAGGGCTCTGCCCTGGATCTGGAAGCCATCGAGAGAGGAACCAGTGTCTATCTGGCAGACCGGGTCATCCCTATGCTGCCAAGAGAGCTGTCCAATGGCATCTGTTCTCTGAATGCCGGCGTAGATCGACTGGCCTTAAGCTGTCTGATGTCGATCGATGCTCACGGACAGGTCAAGGATCATAGCATCGCAGAGACCGTGATCCGGGTGGATCAACGTATGAGCTATACCGGTGTGCAGGCCATTCTGGACGGAAGGGAGCATGCAGAAGGTCAGAGGGCAGATATCGTGGAAATGTGCCAGCTGATGCAGGAGGCAGCTGCCATCCTCAAGGAGAAGCGCAGAAGGCGCGGCGCCATCGATTTTGACTTTCCGGAGTCTAAGATCATCCTGGACGAGAAGGGTTATCCGACAGCCATCTATCCTTATGAGCGGAATACGGCAACCGATATCATCGAGGACTTTATGCTCCTGGCAAATGAAACGGTAGCAGAGGATTATTTCTGGCAGGAGATACCATTTCTCTATCGTGTTCATGAGGCACCGGATCCGGACCGCATCAAGAAGCTGGATATATTTATTCATAATTTTGGTTATTATCTCAAGACCGGCCGGGAGAGCTTCCATCCCAAGGAGATCCAGAAGCTCCTATTCTCTCTGGAGGGAGAACCGGAGGAGGCCCTGATCAGTCGCCTGGCTCTGCGTTCCATGCAGAGAGCACGCTATGCCACGCTGAATGTGGGACATTTTGGCTTATCCACTCAGTATTACAGCCATTTTACCTCTCCGATCCGCCGTTATCCTGATCTGCAGATCCACCGCATCATTAAGGAGAATCTGCACGGACAGCTGAATATGAAACGGATGGAGCATTATGAGCAGATCCTTCCGTCGATTGCAGAGTCCAGCTCCCGTCTGGAGCGTCGGGCACAGGATGCGGAGAGAGATGTGGAGAAGCTGAAGAAGGTAGAATTCATGAAAGCCCATCTGGGAGAGACCTACACCGGTGTGATCTCCGGCGTGTCCGGCTGGGGCTTCTTCGTGGAGCTGGACAATACCGTGGAAGGTATGGTTCCGATCAACAGTCTGCTGGATGATTATTACATTTACGATGAGACGACCTACCGCCTGATCGGTCAGGATAGTGGCAGAGAGTTCACCCTGGGCCAGAAGGTCCATGTCCTGGTCAAGCGAGTGGATAAGATATCCAGAACCATCGATTTTATCTTAAGAGAGTTTGCTGATGTGGAGGATCATTGGATCGATGCGGAAGCGGAAGATCGATATGATGGCAATGACGAAGATCGGATCATGAAATCGGAAGATCGGCATGATGACAATGACGAAGATCGGATCATGGAGCCGCAGGATCGGCATGATGACAATGCGGATGATTCGATCATGGAGTGGAAGGTTGTCGATGAAGACGGAGAGGACAGCACCATCTTTCAGGGAGACTGGGATGATCAGGGAGACACTCTGATCAATGACTGGATCGATGACGAGGAAGTAGATCGTCTTCTGCATCTCTATCATTAGGCAGGACTTTATCGAAAGAATATAGAGGAGGTTATATCTCATGGCCAAGTCACAGGGCTTTAAATTAATTGCCAATAATAAAAAAGCATACCATGATTATTTTATCGATGAGAAATATGAAGCAGGCATCTCTCTGGTGGGTACCGAGGTCAAGTCTCTTCGTATGGGTAAATGCAGTATCAAGGAGTCCTTTATCACCATACATCAGGGCGAGGTGCTGATCAATCATATGCATATCAGTCCCTATGAGAAGGGCAATATCTTTAACCGGGATCCGCTTAGAACCAGGAAGCTTCTGCTTCATAGGTCGGAGATCAATAAGCTGGCTGCCCAGGTCCAGATGAAGGGCTATACCATCATGCCCCTTCAGGTCTATCTGAAGGGCAGTCTGGTCAAGGTTGAGATCGGCCTGGCTCGTGGTAAGAAATTATATGATAAGCGTCAGGATATCGCGAAGAAGGATGCCAGAAGAGAGGCTGAGAGAGACTTCAAGGTCAGAAATCTCGGTTAGGAATCTCGGAAAAGATGACTTGACAATCATACATTTTTCAGTATAATACGAATATGCGACGTTTTCAGACTATGACGCAGGTTATCAGCCTGCGTGATAGATTCGTCACACCAGCGATAAAGCTTATTAAGGGCTTGTACTGGTTTCGACGGGGATTTTGAACGTGGGGCAGCCATCCGTGGTCCGGGACCACGATAAAACTCGGAACTAAATATAAACGCTGAAGATAATTTAGCATACGCTGCCTAGTTGCGGCAGTCGGACCTAGCTAACCCGCAGGTTAGGACCCCGGCTTCGATTCTCGCGGGACCCTCGTGTTACTAAGCTTTGCGTAGCATGAAGTATGATGAAGCTACTGAAGTCCGGAGTTTGTCTTTAGACGCCGGATGGAGGGAATGTCAAGATAAAGACTATGATGGAAGATACCGTGCGGAATAGGTTTTCGGACGCGGGTTCGATTCCCGCCAGGTCCACTACAGGAATCCGAAGGATTCTATATGGAGGAAGAAGAGGCTGCTTTGGCAGCCTCTTTTTTTATGAAGCACCAACCGAGCAAAGCCGAAAAGAGCGCAAAGTATCTCAGGGACTTTGGAAGCGAATTTCCTATCATAACCAGCCCCAAATCCCTGCTATCTATTTTACATTTTCTGTGATAAAATGAATAGCGAATTGCATGATAAAACATTCATGTAACTAGGCATTACCATCACACATGAAGCAACACGGTTTCTGTCCGTAATCTGTCCGCATGTTTCCGGATAGATAAGATAGAAGAATAGGAAGGCAGAGTATGTTAGTCGGTTATATCAGATTGATCAGTGTGGCCCTGTTTCAGGCCCTGGTCGCTCGTGTCATATATTATATAGAGAAGACTGCCTGGGGCAGGAAGCTGCCCTATGCGGTAAGACAGGTCAGTATCGGTATCATCTTCGGTATCCTGGCGATCTGTGGTACGGAGTTCGGTATCCCTATGAATGGGGCCCAGATGAATGTCCGGGATGCTGCAGTCATGATACCGGGATTTCTATTTGGTGCACCCGCAGGTATCATTGCAGGACTGATCGGAGGTATCGAGCGATGGATTGCTGTAGCATGGGGAGTCGGATCCTATACCAGACTGGCCTGTTCACTATCCACTTGCCTGGCCGGTTTCTTTGTGGCCCTGCTGCGTATTTTCCTCTTTGAGAAGAAGAAGCCGCCTGTCGAGATGGCCGCTACCTTTGCCGTGACGATCGAGATCTTCCATCTGCTGATGGTTTTTGTTACCAATATGGATGATGCAAATCATGCCATCGTTTTCGTCAGGAGCTGTACCCTTCCTATGGTATTGGCCAATGCCTTGTCTGTGCTTCTGGCAACCCTGCTGGTCACAGCAGCATCAGCGGAGGGCAGCTTCCGCATCTTTAAGAAGAGAGACGAGACACCGGTATTTGAGACCATACAGAGAGCCATGACCTGTGCCATCATCTTCTGTCTGATCCTCAGCTGTCTCTTCGTCTATCGTCTGGAGGATAATCTGTCCATCCAGCAGACCAAGGATCTTCTTCAGAACTCTCTGAAGGAAGCGGGAGAGGAACTGGAGGATCAGATCGATGATTATATGCTGGATATCTGTGAGCTCTTGAAGAAGGATTGGGAATCCGGTGATCAGGATCTGAATGAACTGGCGGACTGGTATAATGTGCAGGAGATCTATATCGTCGATGAGCATGGTATAATCACAGATTCCAATGATGAGAAGAATATCGGCTATGATATGAGCAGTGGAGAGCAGTCAGCAGAGTTCCTCTGTCTGCTTACGGGACAGAAGGAGTATGTCCAGTCCTACCAGGCCAGCTCCTCCGATGCAAATGAGATGAGAAAATATGCCGGTATCGCCCTGGACCAGGGCTTCCTGCAGATCAGCTATGATGCAAAGGCCTTATCCAGACAGGTGGATAAGGAGATCGAAGGGCTGGTGAGGAATCGACACTGCGGAGCCTCAGGATATGTGGTCATCCTGGATCCGGATTCCAACCTGGTGGCTTATTCCAGGGATTATAATCCCAAGGACTATAATGAACGCAAGAAGGCCGAACCGGTCTATGAGGGCGAGCTGGGTACGACCCGGATGTCCTCCGGCACCTATTATTATATGTATCAGCAGGCAGAGAGCTATTATGTCTGTGCATTTTATCCGCAGACAGATACCCAGACAGACCGGGATATCTCTATCTATCTGACCATGTACCTTCTGATCCTGGTATTTGCGGTCTTATATATCGTTCTCTACATGATGATTAAGAGGATCGTGGTGAATCAGATTGTGAAGATGGCAGATTCCCTCTCCGTCATCTCCGAGGGTAATCTGGACGAAGTGGTGGATGTGAATTCCAATGAAGAATTCGCCTCCTTGTCTCAGGATATCAATCGGACGGTCGACACCCTCAAGCGGTATATCGCTGAGGCTGCAGCCAGAATCGATGCGGAGCTGGAGATGGCGCAGAAGATACAGACCGCCGCTCTGCCCCATGCCGAGAGTGCATTTAACAAGCGGAAGGACTTTGATATCTATGCCAGTATGGATCCGGCCAAGGAGGTTGGCGGAGATTTCTACGATTTTTATTTTACGGCTGGCAATGAATTAAATGTCATGATCGCAGACGTATCCGGCAAGGGTATCCCGGCCGCCATGTTTATGATGCGTGCCAAGTCCGTGCTGCGTGATCTGACAGATATGGGTCATCCGATCCAGAAGGTATTCATGGAGGCTAATAATGCCCTCTGTCAGGGAAATGATGCAGAAATGTTTGTGACAGCCTGGCAGTGCCGGCTGGATACCGCAAATGGTCATGTCGACTATGCCAATGCCGGTCATAATCCGCCTCTGGTCCGCCATGGGGATGGCAGCTTCGAATATGTCAAACAGAAGAAGGGTCTGGTCCTGGGAGCCATGGAAGATATGCCATATCGGCCAAATGAGCTGCAGCTGGATCCGGGAGATATCCTCTTTCTCTACACCGATGGAGTCGTGGAAGCGACAGATGCCCATATGAATCTCTACGGAGAGGAAAGACTCAAGCAGATCCTCAATACCTGCCAATATGACAGCATGAAGGACTTATTGCAGAAGGTGAGAGCAGATGTCGATGCCTTTGTGGGAGAGGCAGACCAGTTTGATGATCTGACCATGGTAGCAGTCCGCTATCTCGGCACGGAGGCAGGAGAATAAAGGAAGAGCTGCCCTGGAGAGACCGGCAAGCTATAGTAATATAGAAGAAATGCCTTGCTAGAAGGGGTATTCGATGATAAAATGAATAGGCAGTAAAGCAATCATAGTAATGCTATAGTATAGCGTGATAAGATAGTATAAGAAAGTAATGCTATAGTATACCGTGATAAGATAGTATAAGAAAGTAATGCTATAGTATACCGTGATAACATAGTATAAAGTAAGAATAGAGTATATATTAATGCAAAGCATGCCTGGTATCCGAAGGAACTGCCGGTGGCAGTTCTTCAGGTGGCCGGAATCCGGGGCCAGGACTTGCGAGCGGATCTTGAATTTATACAAGAAAGGAAAAGAAAATGAAAGAGATTATTATCGAGAAGACAAAGGAATTATTAAGCGGACATTGCGCACCGGAATTAAAGGCAGCAGCTGAAGCATGGCTGGCAGCACTTGGTACAGAGAAGGAAGAAGCCGCTACAGAGGAATATATCTTCCAGTTACAGGATGGTATCGTTCCAATCGATGACCTGATTGCTCTCTTCGGTTCTGAGAAAGCAGCAGAGACCTTTGGTGCTGAGATGGCAGCACAGATTCTGGCTCATGGTAAAGAACTCAAGGCTAAGGGAGCAGAGTGGTGTGACTGCCCGGCCTGCAGTAAGGCTATCGAGATTCTGGGAGTCTTCGATGATATGGATGAAGCAGGACGTATGATCCTGGAGTTTGAGGATGATAGCAAGCTGGAGTGTGATATCGTATGTGTCTTCGAAGTGGACGGAGCATCCCGCATCGTATTATTACCGGATGACGGTTCCGATGAGGTTCTGATCTATGGATATAAAGAGGAGGAAGATGAATCCTTCGAGCTGTATGATCTGACCGATGAAGAGTTCGAAGCAGCTTCCAAAGCATTTGATGAATTATTAGCAGAATAATATGAGAGAAGCAGCCTATGGCTGCTTTTCTGTTTTAGCGTGATAGTGTATCGATCCCTGTTCGATACAGAGATAGAAGAGGTGGAACGGAGTATAGCATGAGAGTAGTAGTAACAAAGTTTGGCGGAACATCTCTGGCCGATGCCGGCCAGTTCAGGAAGGTAAGAGAGATTATCTTCAGCGATCCGGATCGCAGATTCGTCGTGGCATCAGCCCCGGGCAAGCGCTATGCGAACGATATCAAGGTGACGGATCTTTTATTACGTTGTTATGATCTGGCCGTAGAGGGTGAGGATTATGAGCCGGTTTTGGGACAGATCGAGCAACGCTTTCAGGATATCATCACAGAGCTTGGTATGGAGTTTTCCCTGCAGGAGGATATGAATCTCATCCGTGACCATCTGCGTCAGCAGCCGGAGAAGCCATATATGGCCAGCCGGGGAGAGTATCTGAATTCCCGTATCCTGGCTGCTTACCTGGGATATACCTTTGTGGACCCTGCCTGGTGTGTCTGCTTTGATGAAGATGGCCTTCTGGATCTGGCCATGACAAAGCGTACCATGAATGCCGCTCTGCGTCCACTGGACAGAGCAGTGGTTGCCGGATTCTACGGCGCAGACAGTCATGAGCATATCTGTACATTTTCCAGGGGAGGATCGGATGTGACAGGAAGTCTGGTATCTCTGGCAGTAAATGCGGATCTCTATGAGAACTGGACCGATGTATCCGGTCTGCTCGCAGCGGATCCACGGATCGTCCCGGAGCCGAAGATCGTTCGCTATCTGAGCTACAGAGAGCTGCGTACCTTATCCTATATGGGAGCCTCTGTGCTTCATACCGATGCGGTGCTTCCGGCAGCCGGCGCAGGCATTCCGATCAATATCCGTAATACCAACCGCCCGCAGGATCCCGGAACCATGATCGTCCGCAAGCTGCCTAAGGGAGAGAAGAAATATCCGATCATCGGCGTGGCCGGAAGGCAGGGGATGACTGTGATCCAGGTGGAGAAGGTTATGACCAGCGATGGCAGTGGCTTCAGTGCCATCATGCTGGATATTCTGAAGAATTCCTCGATTCCTTTTGAACAGTGTCTGACAGGCATCGATTCGATCACTGTGGTGATTCGCAGTGATATCTTTGATGAATATAAGGAGGAATTACTTACCTCCATCCGCATGGAGCTGCGACCGGATTTCCTGGGAGTGTATGACCACCTGTCCATGATTGCGGTTGTCGGTGAGAAGGGGACGGAAGCCAGTGATGTGAATGTTCGTGTTCTGCAGGCCGTGGCGGATGCAGGGATTGAGATCAGTACCATCAATCAGGGTACCGGTAAGCTGAATCTCCTGATCGGTGTGCCGGAGGAGCGTTATATCGAGGCTATTCGGGCTATCTACGGCGTGATCGAGGGATAAGTCGGATCGGACAGAAGATAATATACTGGTTCGGATACATGGATAATATACACGACGAATGTACTGATACTGACTTATATACAGAAAGATGCGAAAGGATAAAATATATATTTTACATAGATAGAGATAAAGAGAGGAAGTTAAATTATGAGCAGAACGATAAGCAGTCAGATGCTGGAGAGATACGAAAAGGAATACGATGCCCGTAAGGATCTGCAGATCCTGTCCCATGCATTGTCGGATACCAAGATGAGCGATGCAGCCTATGTAGCGGAAAATGGTGCGAAGCTGCCGATGGATTTCAGTATCACGGTTCCGACGACAGGCATTACCTGGCAGAAGCAGAGTGGCCGCTGCTGGATGTTTGCGACCATGAATCTCTTAAGAGAAAGAGTGATTCAGAAATGTAATCTCAAGGATTTCTCCCTGTCCGGCACCTATCTGGCCTTCTACGATAAATTAGAGAAAGCCAATAATTTCTTTGAGGCTGTGATCCATTATGCAGATCTGCCGGTGGATTCCCGGGAAAATGCCTACATATTTGCCAATGCATGTGCAGATGGCGGTCAGTGGGATATGGCAGTGGGCCTGATCAAAAAATACGGTCTGGTACCATCCTGGATCATGCCGGAGACCGTGCACTCTACCGGTACAGCAGAGTGGAGAGATGTGATGACAGAACAGCTGGATGAATATGGTCTGGAGCTGCGTCAGATGCTGGCAGAGGGTAAGGATGTCAGTGAGAGGAAGCAGGAGATGCTGTCCCAGGTTTATCGTACCTTATGCATCCTCTACGGCAGACCGGTGAAGGAATTTGACTTCGAATATACGGATAAGGATGGGGTCTTCCACTGTGACAGACATCTGACACCGAAGAGCTTCTATGAGAAATATGTGGGAGACGATCTGGATGACTACTGCTGTGTCATCTCTTCTCCGGTTCATGAGTATAAGAGAACCTATGATCAGCCTTATATGGGTGACATCATCGAACATGAATACAAATGGCTGAATGTTACCATCGAGGAACTGGAGGATCTGTGTCTCGCCATGTTAAAGGATGGAGAAGGTGTCATGTTCAGCTGTGACTGCCATGGCTATAAGAACAGGGACAAGGGCTACTGGGATCGTGATACCATGGATTACTCCTCCGTTATGGGAGGCATCCCTCTGAGTATGACGAAAGCCCAGCGTATGCTTACCATGGTATCTACCATGAACCACTGCATGTACTTCTGCGGAGTAAATATCGGAGAAGATGGCCATCCGGATCGCTGGAAGATCGAGAACAGCTGGGGAGAGGTATCCGGTCAGAAGGGATATTTCGTCTGCAGCCAGTCCTGGTTCCGGGATTATGTCATGCAGGCCATCGTGCGTAAGTCCTATCTGACGGAGGAGCAGAGAGCCTGCTTCGAGCAGGAGCCGATCTCCATGACCTTCTGGGATCCGCTGGCATAGAGAAGTTTTTGGCATCCTGGGCAGAATCCGGAAAAAGATAATATCATATGCCCCAAAAAAGCAGAGCCTGTGAGATTTTTCACAGGCTCTGATTAGTGTGTCAGGCGGCGCACCTTTCTAACAGGTCAAAGCATAAAATGCGACAGCGCTGGCAGCGGCGACGTTCAGTGAATCCACACCATGAGCCATAGGAATCATGACAGTATAATCACAACGGGCGATGGTGGAATCCGGCAGTCCGACGCCTTCATTTCCCAGGATGATGGCCAGCTTGTCCTCGGCCAGCAGTCCGGGATTCTGTAAGCTGACGGAATCCTCTGTCAGGGCCATGGCACAGACCTTGTAGCCCAGTGCATGGAGTTCATCGATATAATCATGGATATGATAGACTTCAAAGTACTGGCTGTCTGCAAGAGAATCATGGGAACGCTGGCTGTCTGCAAGAGAATCATGGGAACGCTGGCTGTCTGCAAGAGGATTATGGGAGTTCTGTCTTGCTGTCATATTATAGTAGTCTTTTGACGGGGTGTAGCCCTTGAAGTAGGTCCATGGAATCTGAAAGACGGTTCCCATGGACACTCTGGCGGCTCTGCGGTAAAGAGGGTCCGAGCAGGAGGAGGTCAGGATGACCGCATCCATATTCAGGGCAGCAGCAGAGCGGAAGATAGCTCCCACATTGGTCGGATTCTCCACATTGTCCAGGATGGTGATACGACGTTTTCTGCCTTCGGGGCAGACAGGCAGTTCCCGCAGCAGGCTGGAGATGTCTGCCAGGGGACGACGTCTCATGACGCTGATCATACCCCTTGTCATGCCAAGACCCGTGATGGAGGAGTAGACCTCCCGATTGCAGACATAGACAGGGATGCTATCCTGCTGAGCAGAATCCCCCATATCATCCGGTTCAGCTTCTGTCTTCTTATCAGGAAATGAAGAGGAATCAGGGACTGAGTCATATTTCCTATCTGCATTCAGAGCCGGATGGGATAATACCTGTCTGGCTTCTTCCTTGAGATGGGATTTCTCTACGAAGAAGGAGAGTGGCTGGTATCCGTCATCCAGAGCACGCAGGATCACCTTAGGGCTTTCCGCGATAAAGAGACCCGGATCCGGCTCATAATAATGATAGAGCTGATTCTCATTTAAGCCATCATACATCTGCAGATCCTCTATATACGCTTCCTCTTTCATGCTATTAATCTCTATATATTGAATCATATTTTCTTCTCCCACATCATATCTTGTCACGGCCTGCAGATTAGGCTGACTCGGTCTGCAGTCCCTGGTATTCTTCTGGCTATTCTATATTCTCCTGCTATCCTATCACGGGACTTATTTTCTGTAAAGCAAGGCCGCATAAGAATCTGGAAAAAATTTCATTTGTTTCCAGAAGAATGATATGATAGGATTAGAATAAGATATATGAAAACAGGACATATAATTTCATGTGACTTGTGGCAGAAGAGTATGATAGCAGATTCTTATCCGAGAGAGTCATGAAAGAAATGGATAGGTCCCGGGAATGAGTACGGATAACAGAAAGGAAGAGATATGAGACGATTATTGGGTATATTTACAATCGGTCTGTTGGGGATCGTATCCTGTGCTGCTCCTGTATTGGCACAGACTGGTGATTCCGCGATATCCCTCGCAGCAGATGAGTCTGTGACGGAAGTCGTATTTTCAGATCAGGGGATCGAAGTCAGCGGCCAGTATGCAGCGGAAGAAGGTCTGGCGGAGGAGAATACTCTGACGATTACCGGTGCGGGCAGCTATATTCTCTCCGGCAGCTGCAGTGATGGCCATGTGCTCGTGGCCAAGGATGCGGGAGAGGTTCAGCTGATCTTAAATGGTCTGGAGCTGACTGCGGAGACAGTATCTTCGGTGAATTCGGCAGCGAATTCTGCCATCGTGACCAAGGGTGGCAGTAATGATGTGACCATTATGCTTGCGAAAGACACGAAGAATAGCATTAGGTCCAATGTGGATGACAGTACAGCCATCAATGCCTCCAAGGACCTGACCATATCCGGCAGTGGAGAGCTGACGGTCACCGCTACGAAGAAGAATGGTATCAAATCAGATAAAGATATCGTGATCAAGGATGGGGTTCAGCTGTCGGTAACTGCTGCGAAGAATGGCATCTCAGCAGATGATAAGCTGACCATAAAAGGTGGCGAGATTACAGTTACGGCAGAGGAAGGGGATGCCCTTCGCTCCAATCCGGATGTGGAGGATATCGAGCTCACAGAGGATGGCAGTGCTGTGGCAGGAAAGGATGGCCTGGTAGAGATTCAGGGCGGCACCCTGACCTTAAGCGCGGGCGATGATGGTATCCAGGGAGATTATTCTGTTTCCATAAGTGGAGGAGATATGGATATCACCGCCGGAGGAGACGGTATCGTATCCAATAATGAGCTTACTTTAACCGATAGCAATGGAGATAGCACGACGGTTAAGACCGGAGACATATCCATAACAGGAGGCACTTATCAGATCGAATCTGCCGGGGATGGTATCCAGTCCGGTCAGGATCTGACCATATCTGCAGGCAGCTACAATATTAAGACCAATGGTGGTTACACGACCAGTCTGTCCGCAGATGCCGATAGCTGCAAGGCCATAAAGGCTTCGGATACCATCACCATATCCGGAGGATATTTTACCATCAACAGTGCGGATGATGCCATCCACAGTAATCAATACATTTATCTGGACGGCGGTCATTTTGATATCGATACCGGCGATGACGGTGCCCATGCAGACACTTCCCTCTATGTAGGCCAGGAGGGCGCAGAGGATTCTGCTCTTTATATCAATATTTTATCCAGCTATGAAGGACTGGAAGCCGGAACGGTATACATGTATTCCGGAGAGATATCCGTGATTGCATCCGATGATGGTATCAATGCAGCCGGAGATAGCTCTCAGGGAGAAGATAGCTTTAACCCATGGGGCGGTGGCAATCGTCCGGGTCAGCCGGGTCAGCAGACCGGTTCTACGGAAAGCTATGCCATCGATATCTATGGTGGAGAAATCTATGTGAATGCGGATGGTGACGGACTGGATGCCAATGGCACGATCACGATCAGCGGAGGAAATGTAACGGTATACGGACAGGAGGCCGGCGGCGATAACAATCCGCTAGATTCCGATAACGGATGTAAGATCTCGGCAGGAGCCACAGTGTTTGCTGCGGGATCCTCGGCGATGGATACATCGGCACCGCAGGTTAGCGGACAGGGCTATTATCTGTCAGGTTCGAGTTCTTCCGGAGATATGGGAAGACCGGGTATGCAGGGTGGCACAGGATCTGTGTCTGTTGCTGCAGGCTCCGTGATCTCTATCTTATCCGGGGAGAACATACTTGCCAGCTATCCGGCCATCAAGAATATAAATTATATCTTCTATACCAGTCCGGCTATGTCAGTAAATACAAGCTATACTATGAGTACGACGGCTGTTTCTGAGACCAGGGTCAGTGCAATCAATGTATCCCCATCCAGTGTGGATCTGACGGTGGGAGAGAAGAAGACCGTCGCAGTCAGCATCACGCCTGCGGATGCTACGAATCAGAAGCTTGCCTATAGCGTGGCGGATCCTTCCATCGTTCAGATCAGCTCCGATGGAGAGATCACAGCCCTGGCAGCCGGCACTACCCAGGTCATCATCACGGCCTGTGACGGCTCCGGAGTGTCTGTCAGTCTGCCGGTAAATGTAAAGGAAGCAGAAGAGGAGACCAAAACATTTTATGCGACATTTGCTACGGACGAGCACACGAAGATTGCGCTCTATTACAGTCAGGATTACAGCACACCGGATGAGACCGATGTGACCACAGCCATTGCCCGAGACGGAGATAGCGGGGAGATCGATTCCAGTGGCTCCGGCCAGGTGAACTTTGCAGTGCTTGCGGACGATGGCTATGAGATCGAATCTGTCTCCGTAGCTCCTGCTGCCAATTATAAGAATCTGAAGGATTCAGAGGATACGGGAGTGTCAGCTATCTACAGAGTCACGAAGATTAAGGGAGATATCGTCATTACGGTCAGCAGCAAGAAGACAGAGTCCACCGATCCCGGCCAGGGAGAAGGCAGTACGGAAGGAAGCGGCGGTAATACAGATCAGGGAGAAGGCAGCACCGAAGAGAGCGGTGGTAACACAGATCAGGGAGAAGACAGCACCGAAGGAAGCGACGGCAGCACCGAACAGACTGCAGACAGCAGTGAGAAGAATGAGAATCAGACCCAGACTACTACAGCTTCGTCTGAGCCCTCCACTAAGAGTCAGCAGGTGACAGCAGCAGACAAGGTCAAAAATGCCTTCACCATGAATGCGACACTGAAGGTTAGCCAGACTAAGAAGCAGATCAATGTATCCTGGGGTAAGGTCAGTGGTGCCAGTGGATATGAAGTCTATGCTGCTTATTGTTCCAGGAGCTTCGGCAAAGCGGTGAAAACAGTAGCTTCTACGACGAACTGTGTGAAGATTACCAAAATCAGTGGCAAGAAGATTAATCTGAAGAAGAATTTTAAGGTTTATGTGCTGGCATATAAGCTGGTAAATGGTAAGAAGGTGACTCTGGGTAAGACCATAACTGCCCATGTAGTCGGTAAGAAGAACAGCACCTATACCAATGTTAAGCAGATCAAGCTCAGCAAAACATCCTATAGCCTGAAGAAGGGGAAGAAGATTAAGATCAAGGCCCGGACTGTCCTGGTTCAGAAAAGCAAGAAACAGCTGTCCAATCAGCATGCACGACAGTTCCGCTATGCATCGACCAATAAGGCGGTAGCGACGGTTGACAGCAAAGGGAATATCAAAGCCGTCGGCAGAGGCAGCTGCCTGATCTATGTCTATGCCAGAAACGGATATGCACGTAAGATTAAGATCAAGGTAACAGAATAGCTAGGAAGCGGGGGCCTATGGCAGAGGATGTCATTGTAATCTGAGGCTATATGATGTATAATATCCTGGTAGCTGCATAGAGAACAGCTTCAGTATGGGCTATGCCTGTATAAGAGCATATGCCGGATAGGAGAGTAAGACGATGGATATTTTTGAAGAGATCGAGGTAGGAGATTGCCCGAAATGTGGCGGTCCTGCCATGTTAGATGAAGAGTGCGGATGCGGTTATTATGTCATATGTAATGATTGTGGCGCACAGACCGTGGTTGTTAATTTTCATTCTGAGGAAGACAGACTGCTGGCTGCAAAGAGAGCCGCAGAGCTGTGGAACTTCGGCAAGGCAATCACCAGTCATCCTGGCGAATAAAGTATCATAGAAGCACAAAGAGGAATGTCGCAGGTGCGCTATCGCACCGCTGACATTCCTCTTTTCTTCATGTACTGTGTAGCGACGAATGTCGCATGTTTGTTTTTCTTATAGGCCCATTATAATCGTAGCATCATATCCTCTGCCAGGCGGATATGCATCCTGGTCTTGATCAGATTCTGTTCCTCGTACTTTACTTTGAAGTAGATATTGCCATTCAGATAATCTTCCAGATAACGCATGGCATTCTCCATGGCGATCATGATGGCACCGTGGGGCAGATCGTCAATCTCCTCCTGAGTCAGGATCCCCTGACAGCCCTCCAGGAAACCTCTGTAAAAATGTGTATAGATATCCATATCGCAGTGAATCCGGCTGATGTCCATGTCCGGCCCGGTGTCCTTGCCGGTGCACATGGCAGAGCGGATGGCATCACCGAAATCAAAGGGGATGATGCCTGGCATGATAGTATCCAGGTCTACCATACAGATGGGTTCCTTATTCTCCCGGTCAAACATAACATTATTGATCTTGGCATCATTATGGGTCAGGCGGATCGGAATCTGATTCTGCAGGATCCGGTCATTAAAGTAAGAATATTGACCCTCATGCTTGCGGAAGAAGTCAAGCTCCTCCTGCACCTGAGCGGCTCGGCCGGTAAGATCGGTCTCGGCAGCCTGCAGAAGACGGTGATAATGATAGACAGGATCATGAAAATGCGGATAAGTAGCGATGATGTCCTCGATGGGGAAGTCCCTCATCAGATAATGAAACTGTCCCAGCAGGATACCGGACTTATACATCTCAAAGGGCTCGGTAGCTACTTCGATACTATAGGCATCCTTGATGAAATTATAGACGCGCCAGCCGGAACCGGAGCCATCCGGATCCTTCAGATAGAGCTCCCCGTTTTTCCGCAGGATAAGGTGAAGGTCCTGCTTCTGCCGTCCGTTTCTCAGATAGAACTTCTGCTTACGAATGGTCTCTGTCACCAGATAGATATTACGGATAATCCCGTCCACGTTATCATAGACCTTGCCATTCACTCTCTGCAGCAGGTAGTCCTCCTGGCCGTCGGTATTGATCCGGTAGGTATCATTGATCAATCCATTCCCCCAAGGGATGATCTCAGTAACCTGTCCTTCGATGGCGAACTCCTCTATGATGGCCAGGATCTTAGATGCTTCGGCCTCCGAAATGTAAGACACTATCTCAGACGATTCCTTTTTCGAAGGATGATTTGTCCCGCATGTAGTGGAAATGTCAGAGCTTAACATCTCTATGCCATTTTTTGTAGATATTGTACTCATAGGATTCATGTCCTCTCTAATCGTTTCTATCCATATTCTATCATCTTAGTGACAGAAAAACCATGAGATATTCGGATAAATTTGTGCAATATGCTTGTAAATAGATTCTTGATTCGCTATAATTTATCGTATATTTCCGAAAATAATATAGCCTGTCACGATGGGTTAAGACCAGATAGGCTTATCTTTATCCTTTCTGTTTGAAAATATATCTTTTTTCACCAGCTAATACAGGCATAAATAGAGTAAAATCTATCCCTGATTGACTGGAGAGAAGAGCGAAAAAAGGAGAGTTGAATCCCATGAATGAAGTAATCAGAGAATTGATCGAGAGAAAGTCCATGCGTGTCTACGAAGACAGAGAGATCTCAAGCGAAGAGAAGCAGCTGATCCTGCAGGCAGCGGTTCAGGCGCCGACGGCAGGGAATCAGCAGCTATATACCATCCTGGATATCACGGATCAGCAGCTGAAGGAAGCCCTGGCAGAGACCTGTGATCATCAGCCCTTTATCGCGCAGGCCAGGATGGTTCTGATCTTCTGTGCCGATTGCAGCAAATGGTATGAGGGCTTTCAGGATACTGGCTGTGATCCCAGGAAGCCGGGTGTCGGTGATCTGCTACTGGCCGTATCCGATGCCAATATCGCAGCCCAGAATGCAGTGGTTGCTGCCTACAGCCTGGGAATCGGCAGCTGTTATATAGGAGATGTGATGGAGAATTGTGAGAAGCAGAGAGAGCTCCTTAAGCTTCCGCCCTATGTCTTCCCGGCGGCTATGCTGGTCTTTGGTTATCCTACCGAGCAGCAGTGGAAGAGAAGTAAGCCGGAGAGAGCGCCCCTCTCCCGCATCGTCAGTGAAAATACCTACCCCCAGATGGACCCAGGCTATCGGGCAGATCTGTTCGGAGCGGATAAGAAGGAAGACTATGAGGACTGGATGCAGAGATTCTGCAAGAGAAAATATAATTCGGACTTCTCCCGTGAGATGAGCAGGTCGGTAGGAGTATATCTAAAGGATTACGAATAAGAAGAAATCAGAGATATGATAGGTAGTTGTTGGCCGGAGATTACGAATAAGAAGAGGAAATCATGGATACTATGGGTAAAAAAATGGGCTGTGAAAAATTTATTTTTCACAGCCGATATGGCATAAATATCTAATCTTACGACTACAATGACAAGCTTTCTCCTGAGATATTCTAATGCTTCACTGCAGCGGCAATCTTCTTCTTGATCTGGCAGGTGCGGTCCTTACAGTTCCGGCAATCCAGAGATGCGTTGGAACCGAACCAGAAGCGCTCCGGATGTAATGCATAGACGATCTCCCAACGAAGGAGAACGATCGTTGCAGTGAAGAAGAGACTCCAGCTGAAGAAGTTACGAATGAAGAGCATCGGAGTAAACATCATAAAATGTCCCCAGTCATAGATACGGCAATTCACGCAGCAGCGGTTCTTCATGATGAAGGTCTGGAAAGGACAGAAGAGCAGGATGCAGATATAGTCACTGAGGAAGTAAAACATGCTCAGCATGAGCAGATCAGCATTATCAATCAGTCCGGCCAGATAGAGCAGCCCGAAGATGGCATTAAAGCAGAGCCAGACCAACAGAACGATCCAGGCACGGACATTCATATGCTGGACGAACTGTAATAATTCCAGCTCCTGATAGCCCTCCTTCTCACGGAAGGATTTCTCTTCCCCCTTCTTCAAGGCCATGGTAAATACCTTGGGCGGTATCAGATGACGGATCATCATCAGCATAAATACAGCCCAGAGGACATGAAGGGCACTGATGCCATACTGACTGATACCAAAGGTAAACTTATGAGTCATGAAGCTGACCAGGATGTCCTTACGCAGCAGATAGACCAGTAATACAGCCAGAAACATGAAGATGCGGATGGCAAACTTCACTAAATAGCGATTCAACATCACGGTATGAATGAGACCGCGTGCCTTCTCTTTGGCGACTTCTTTATCGATATGGATACGTTTTTCTGTCATGAGGCCTCCTAATCGACATCCATGTCAAAGAAGCTGCAGTTGCGCTTACCCTCTGCAGAACACTTCATGCCACAGCCCTTACATTTCAGAGGACCATCACCGAATTCCTCTTTATTAATCTTACGCAGACGCTCCAGATAATTGGTCCATGCCTTCCAGATGGATTTAAAAATCATATCAAACACTCCCTTATTCTTATTATTAAGATGACACAGCGATTCATTCAGACTTGAACGACTGTATCAGAAATCACATCAGAATCTACAACATAATCATTATAACACTTTTAAGTCAAGATACACTCCTTTTTTTCTTGTTTTTTGAAAAAAACAAAAGTTGTCCTTTTTTCTGAAAATGTTTTACAAATACCGGAAAAAGAGTGATAATAGTATGATGAGTCCGGACCTCATGTGGGAAATATTGATTTTCACTGATAATGTGATAGATATCAGAGAGAAAGCAAATCTGCACATGCAAGATGATAGATATCAGAGAGAAATCCAATCTGCACATGCAAGATGATAGATATCAGAGAGAAAGCAAATCTGCACATGCAATATGATACAGATTAGTGAGAAAGCGAAGCTGCACATGCAAGGCGTGACAGATCAGAGAGAATATAAATGCTTACAGATAAAGGAGAAAGAGATGATACAGGATATCGAACCGAAGATTTTTGATAATGCTTACAAGAAGATTCAGCCGGGAGCGGACGATCCGGTCTTTGTTTTTAAAGGACAGAGCAAGAGGAATGATCGTGTCCTCATGAAAGTGGATGAGGGGGATATGATATTTCCCACAGTCGGGGAAATGAAGGCCTGGGGTGCCGTGGAGGAAGATTTTACTTACCTCTTCTCCATCGATGAGGAGAAATATTTCTTATATATGAATTTTGATAAGCTGTCAGCGCAGTCATCAGCTTCTCAGGAAAATATCCCGGAAGAGACAGGAGAGTATAGCTGGGAGAGGATTGTGCGCTTCCGCAGAAATCTACCACAATATCGTTGCTTTGCCGGAATGACAGCCTATCATCTCTACGACTGGTATCGGGCCAATCAGTATTGTGGCCGTTGCGGACGCAAGGCGGTTCATGATCAGAAAGAGCGCATGATGCGTTGCTCCTGTGGCAATATGATCTTTCCTAAGATCGCCCCGGCGGTGATCATCGGCTTGCGTCATGGGGACAGTCTGATGATGTCCAGATACGCCGGCAGAGAGTATAAGGGCAGAGCCCTGCTAGCAGGCTTCTGTGAGATTGGTGAGACTCCGGAGCAGACGGTGGTCCGTGAGGTCATGGAAGAGGTAGGACTTCGTGCAAAGAATGTGACCTATTATGCTTCGCAGCCCTGGGGCTTTGACTCTAATCTGCTGCTGGGTTATTACTGTGACCTGGATGGGGATAGCGAGATTACTCTGGATAAGGAAGAGCTGGCATCCGCCAGATTTGTTGCCAGAGAGGACATCGAATATGATCCCAACCTGCTGAGTCTGACGGCAACCATGATCGAGGCCTTTCGTAAGGGAGAAGACAAGTAGAATTATAGTAGGATCAGGGGATCTCTTTCCCCAAAAAATTGAGGCCGGATCGGAATGACTATGTCAATAAGTCACTCCGATCGACCTCATTTTGTTTTATTTTACGATAAAATATACCGTAAGCTTCTTCCTGAGTTCTGTTGCCGGATCCTTCAGACTGTATACGATCTTATACTTGCCGGCCTTGGCAGTATTGACCTTACCCGAGATCTTAACCAGAGATAAGAGGGTCTTCTTACTGGTGAAGTCGGAGGAGACCGTGATCACAGAGCGTGGATCAAAGCTGCTGTTCAGAGCCACATAGCGATAGGACTTCTTTGTCAGCTTGAGGGTCGGATAGTAAGGATTATCCTCATCCGGGTCGGTCGGATCCCAGCCGGCCTTCTTACGGGTGGAGATCTTGAGACGCTTGCGAGTCGGCTTCTTCAGCTTCTTCTTCTCACTGATGACAACCTTAGTGCCGGTCTTACAATGATCGTAGATCCACTTGGCATCGACGACTGCCAGACGAACACAGCCCTGGGAGGCCTGTTTCCCTAACTTGTTATATTCCTTTGTCTCCACCTGACTGTGGCTGGTCCGGTAATATGGTACAGAGTGGAAGAGATAAGGACCGGAGATTCTGGTACAATACTGACCATAAACTCCGCCATTAAGGGCATGCCAGCGTAATTTCTCATAAGTGTGATAGGTGCCGGAGATGGTGCCGTAATTCTTACCGGTTGAGCAGTACATGGCACGGACCAGCTTGCCGGTCTTACGATTTACTACATTTACGATGTTGGTCTTGCGATTCACATAGATGGTGTAGCTCCTGGCCTGTACATCCTGTCTGACAGAGATCCCTGCGATAAAGATCAGAGCCAGCAGCAGGAGCAGACGCAGACAGCGCTTGCTGTGACTAGGTAGATTCTTCATAGTTTCCTCCTGATATGATGATAGCTTGTATCCCTGCTCCGGGATACATTTCTTATCTATTTATACACCAGAATAAAGCAGGATGCAAGAGACAGAAAAAGAGCTCATATATCTCAGCTGTGATGATATGTTTTTCGTTCAGCTATGATGATATGCTTTTCGTAAAAGAACGGCGCCGCATGATGCGACGCCGGTCAGCTTTAATGATATATCACAGGATTCCTGTCCGATGGATTATTCGTAGAATTTCCAGGAGGAGGAGGAACTGATCTTGAACTTATAGGTCTTGCTGAGAGAACCTACTTTAATCTTACAGGAGATCGTAGCGGTTCCGGCCTTCTTGATGGTGAACTTACCGGAGCTTGTAACTTTAACGATCTTCTTGTTGCTGGAGGACCAGGTAACGGACTTCTTGAAAGCAACCGGGGATTTATCTACGATCTTGATCTGGTACTTCACACCCTGCTTCGGATTCTTAGGATAGGTGAAGGAGATATAACCACGGAAGATGTTCTGAGCCTGTAAGAGACCTCTGTATACATAGCCGTATGTTGTAGAGTTTAATTTAACCTTATACCAGCTGTCGGATCTGCCAACGATAGTAAGCTTGGTGCCCTTATTGACGATCTTGATGACATTTCTGTAGTTGCTGGTGGAACGAATATCAACGTTATTATACTGTACAGTACCGATATAACCCTTCAGGGATTCGAACTTCTCCTTGGAAGGAAGCTTGCTTAATGCCAGTGTATTGATCGGAACGTATCCGTTCAGTTTGTTGGAAGCGTTACCATAGTAGAATGTAATCTTATAATAGTTACCATTTACTGCTGTTACATCAACTACCCAGCCGTAATCTGCTTTTACGTAGGTATATGCAGAAGCGGTATTACCAGCTTCCTGATAGATCGGTGTTCCGGACTTAGCAGTTACCAGACCAACATAAGGAGTGGTATAAGGAACATCCGCAGCCTGAACAGTCTTTGTGCCGAAGAATACAGCAAAAGCAAAAACTGCGATCATTAATAATCTGGATATTTTCTTCATGAAATCTTCTCCTCTCAGTTATGAGTTATTGAAAATGAACTTATCTTCTTAAAATGAATCAGAATGACACACAAACATTCAGATTACTGTAAAGCCATAGTGTACTTGGTTGTAACTTTTACCTTGATCTTCAGTGTTGTTGTCTCGTTACCGCATTTTACCTTAGCCTTGATGGTTGTTGTACCAGCCTTCTTTGCCTTAACGACACCCTTGCTGGATACGGAAGCTACGGATGGCTTAGTGCTGGACCATTTGATCGTAGTAGACAGCTTGTAAGGTGTAGTAGTGTCTTTTACCTTTAAGGTATATTTGGTCTTGGAGCTCATAACCTTGGTCGGATAAACAAGGGAGAGATTATTGCGAAGAGCATCTTTTACCTTGATGAACTTTCTTGCAACATAACCAACAACCTTGTCACCATTTTTCTTATACTGGATCTTATACCAGCTGTCAGACTTGGCGATAACATTTACCACAGCACCCTTCTTCAGGTAACCGATGATCTTGGTATCTGTATCAGTGATCTTGTAGGTGGAATGTACATTCAGAGAAGCGCATCCCTTCACTGTGCCGGTGTAACCATAGATCTTGGTGAAGGTTTCTGTTGTCTTCGGAACATCATCATCGTCATCATCCCATTTGCTTACGGACAGATAACGGCTGTGAACATAACCGGTAAATGTGTTGGATTTCTTACCATAGTAGTATTTGATCTTGGTGAATCCGTTGCTGGTGTAGCTTAAGCACTGTACCTGCCAGTTGTAGGATACACCACCGTCGCCTACTCGAGCGGAAGTAACATCAGGTTTCTTGTACACATATAAACCATCCTGTGCCAGAACCCTGCCGTAATAAGTGCCATTATACTTGGTTTCTGTGTAACTAGCTGCGTCTGCTTTCAGAGATATGCCGCCGAATACGATGGCTGCGAGGAAAGCAAATGCAAATACTCGTCCTAACAATTTTTTCATAAATCACTCTTCCTTTCATATGAAATAAAACTTTTTGTGTGTGATTTAATGATATCATAGAATTGTTCTTTTGAAAATGAAAAAAAGAAAAAGATGTGGTAATAATTAGTAATTTTCCTATAATATTTGATGAAAATCAGGAAATATCATATTATCTTAATGAGCAATATGATTAAAATGCAGGGTTTACTGCACACATTTTCAGACCATGGAGCCACGCGAATTATAAAAGTCAAGGTTTTCATTTGGTGTGAGACATCTTATAATAGGAAAAAGAACATTCCTTTGTGTGAGAAGAAGATCGATAAGAATTAAGCTTGATAGAGCTTTCGATAAGGAAGGAGCAAGAGTGAAGAGGAAAAATATATTATTAACCAGTCTGGGCTATACCTATGACCATAGCAGGCATAGCTATTTCAGATATGAAGAGGGAGGGGTCAGTCAATATTGTGAGGGGATCTCCATGGCGGAGGCCGGTTCCAAATATGTGCTGTCCCGGGTTCCCATCGATAAGATCATCGTGCTGGGTCCCCCATCGGCGATCCATGATGAGAATGTTGACGAAGAAGTCAAGCTGCGTGACTATTGTGACTTCGGCGCAGATCTGCCGGAGCGATATTCGGAGTATAAGTTCTTCTGCTACCGTATCATGCAGTATATGAACCGGATCGATATCGAGGGAAATGATCTGCTGGACCAGGGGAGTCCGGAGGAGAAGGAGAGCTATCGCGGCTTTATTCATACATTTTGTGTGAAATATGGGCTGAAGGAAGCGCAGGATGACTCCTGCCAGGATATCTTCTGGCGTCTGGATCAGAATCCTTCGGTCTTTCAGAAGCTGCTGGATGAGATCGGACAGACCAGCTCCGTCAAGCGCAGATGGTTCAAGCATTATCTCTATATGCTGATGGACCGGGACAGTAAGATGAGCAGTCTCAGTGAGAATGAAGAGATCACGGTGCAGTTCCTGCCGACCGCGCCCAAGGGGGAGAGTAATCTGCGGATGGGTAATCTGCCGGGCATCCTGGACTATCTTATGCAGGGGCAGGGAGAGGAGATCCACGTCTATGTGGATCTGCAGGGCATGGATATCGCAGACTCCCACACCCTCCTGAATGTTCTCTTCATGATGGAGCATGAGAAGAGTAAATGTATGACCATCGAGGAAGTGATCATGACCACCTACCGGGCCGGCTTCTTTACCAATCCCATCGAAAATCAGAAGAATCGTCTGGAATTAAATGAGCTGCTCTCCGGTATGGATGCCTTCCTGCAGTTCGGTAAGGTGGACAGCATTCTGTCCTACTGGGAGAAGCGGCCGCTGGAGGACGCCCATATTAAGCGTCTGCTATATGCCATGCGCACCGTAGATGTGGGCATCACCCTCTGCAGCATCTCCGATCTGGAGCAGGGGATCCGCATGCTGAAGAGAGTATTTGCTGATGAGGAAAGACCCAGGAGAGACCTGGATGGTATCGTCTTCGGTATCTTGGAGGATGGGATCAAGCAGGATTACGGGAAGCTGCTGATCGGGGAGGAGCTGGATATCCCGGCCCTGATTCGCTGGGCCATGAAGAAGCATTTCTACCAGCAGGCCCTGACCATCATCGAGTCTCTGGTGCCCCATGACATCGTCAGCAGCGGTATCTTCTACTATGCCAGAAATGAAGAGGATCTGGCTCAGTGTCTGACCCATCTGAATGAGACCTACTGGTCCGCCGCACCTAAGGACCGCTATCAGTTCGATGATCTGGAGCATTATTTCGTCAAGTTTTACCGCAGGCGGGAGGCCTACCGCAAGAAACCCAAGTTTCCTGCCGAGGCCTATCTGAAGCTGCGTCTGGATGAGGTCTATGATCCGGCCTCGGAGATCAAAGCCTACACCCGTTATCAGGGTGCCAGAGAGGAGCTCCACGAGTTCCTCATGGGATATCTGCAGATCGGCAATATCCGCAACCAGATCTCTCATGCCCAGGAAGTGAATCTCAGCTATGAGGAATGGGATATGAGCCATGAAAATGAAAAGGTATCCATCCTGCAGACCGCCATCCAGCGTTTTATGGACAGCTACGATAAGGTGAAGAAGGGCCTGAATCCGGGGGCGGCGGAGCCCTATTGTATCGGGCAGGAGGAGTTTAAGGACTATTGTAAGTCCCATGCGATCAGCTGGGAGGAGTTAAAACAAAGAAAAGAGAAATGAGATGACAGCAGCAGGATGTCTTCCTCAAGAATTACCGGATACCAGGTACGCTACAGCACGAAGGCATCCATGTCCGGTGCAAAGACGAAGACCTATAAGGGATACAGCACTGTATTAAAGAAGATAAAAGGTCTTAAGGTCAGAAAGAAGTACTATGTTCAGGTGAGAACATATAAGACCGTAAACGGAAAGAAGTACTACTCAGGCTGGTCCGCTAAGAAGTCGGTGAAGACAAAATAAGCGGAGAGTCCTGATAAATTAAAAATATATACAGCTTTCCCTAAAGGGCATCCTTCCATGTCACATGGAGGGATGCCGTTTTTGCGTTCGTTTTCTTCAAAAAAGTTACAAAATAACAAAAAACCACATAAAACAAAAACGAAATGTGGTTTTGTATTGACATTGTATTTTATATATGATAGATTAAAACCAACCAAAACCCACAAAATATTTTTTAAAAACAACATTTTAAACAAACATCACAACTGCACACCACATAAGATCAAGGGGGCGTGGCTGCAGTGCTGAGACGAAAGGAGAAGTTCTATGGCAAAGTTTGTAATGGTTATTGATGAGGGTACGACAGGAACGAGGGCTTTAATCTATGATAAGGATTTTAAGATCGTAGCACAGAGTTATCAGGAGTTCACCCAGTATACACCGGCGGAGGACCGTGTGGAGCATGATGCGATGGAGATCTATGACAAGACCGTTCAGATGTGTAAGAATGCCATGGCTCAGGCAGGTGCTGCACCATCAGATATCTCCGGTATCGGTATCACTAATCAGCGTGCGACAGCAGTCATCTGGGATAAGGAGACAGGTATCCCACTGTGTAAGGCCATCGTATGGCAGGATTCCAGAACCGCAGCCCGCTGCGCAGAGATTAATGACAGTGAGTGGGGCAAGAAGGCAAAGAATATCACAGGCTGGACCGTGGCTCCGGTATATTCTTCCCTGATGATCGAGTGGCTGATGCAGAATAATGAAGAGGTTGCTGCCAAGTTAAAGGACGGCAGTGCCTTATTCGGAACCATAGATACCTGGCTGGTATGGAAGCTGACCGGTGGCAAGAAGCATAGTATATCCTATTCCAATGCATCTGTAACAGGCAGTCTGAATCTGGAGACCATGAAGTGGGATGAAGAGTGGCTCGGTTATCTGGGTATCCCGGTATCCATCTATCCGGAGCTTGTGGATGATTCCGGTGATTACGGTCAGACAGATCCGGAGCTCTTCGGTGCTTCCATTCCGATCACTGCATGTATCGCAGACCAGCATGCCGCTTTATTTGCTCAGGGTTGCCGTGAGAGTGGTATGGCTAAGCTGACCAATGGTACCGGCTCCTTCCTGGATCTGAATATCGGAGACAAATGTGTTGTTCTCGAGGGTGCAGATACGGTAATCGCATGGAATATCGGAGACAATGTTAAGTATGCCATGGAAGGCTATGCAGCCGTAACAGGCTCTGCCGTACAGTGGGTACGTGACGGTATCAAGCTCATTAAGAAGTCCGCTGAGATCGAAGATAAGGCCAGAGCTGTAGAGGATACCAACGGTGTCTACTTCATTCCTGCCCTGACCGGTCTGGGCGCTCCATACTGGGATCCATTTGCAAGGGGCATGATCATCGGTATCACCAGAGGAACCACAGATGAACATATCTGTCGAGCTATCCTGGAGTCCATCGCTTATTCCATCCGCGATATTACCGATGCCATCACAGCACATACCGGCTCCGCAGTAACCGATATCAAGATTGATGGCGGTGCTTCCGAGAATAATCTGCTGGCTCAGATGTTCGCAGATTATATCAACTGTAATATCGCCCGCCCTGACTCTGTGGAAGCAACCAGTCTGGGTGCCGCAGAGCTGGCAGGTCTCTATACCGGCTTCTGGACCATGGATGATTTCGAAGGTGCCATGGTATATGATGCCAGCTTCCAGCCACAGATGGATGCAGGCTTAAGAGAGAAGAGATATGCAGCCTACAAGGATGCGGTAACCCGCTGCTTCGGCTGGACGAAGGATAAATAATCATTGATCGGACGGATCACACAGGCCGGTATCTTCCGCCCCTGTGTGGTCCGATTCCTTGGGAGAGAAAGGAGTAGGATAATGGAGAAGATCCGTCAGGCATTCCTGGAAGGAATGCATAGATTAGGCCTGGATCCATCCTTAGTCACTTGGACCATGCAGGATGATATCCTCATCCTGGAGGGACAGGTGGAGCGGTGGCAGCAGGTCGTTGATGTAGGACATATGGCAGCCAAGATCGAAGGTGTCCATAATCTGGTTAACCACATGACCAGTCTGGATCAGCCGGCTAAGCCGGTCAGAGATCTGAGTGCTTACTATGATATGGATGTGGCAGATCATGCCGATGTCGTGATCATCGGTGCCGGAGTGACAGGATGTGGTATTGCCAGACAATTATCCAAATATAAACTGGATATCCTGGTTGTGGAGAAGGAGGAGGACATCTCCTGCGGAACCACCAAATGTAATAATGGTATGGTGCATTCCGGCTATGATTCCAAGCCGACTTCCCTGAAAGCCAAGATGAATGTCAGAGGAAATGCCATGTATACACAGTGGGCAGAGGATCTGCATTTCCGTTTTAATCGAACCGGATCCTTCGTACTGGCATTTAATGAAGAGGAACATAAGACCCTGGAAGGATTACTGGAAAATGGTAAGACCAACGGAGTGCCAGGTATCGCCCTGATCACAGGAGATGAGGCCCGGGAGATCGAGGCCAATATCAGTCCGGAGGCCATCTCCGCCTTATGGACGCCATCAGCTGGCTATGTGGAGCCATATGAAGTCTGTCTGGCTCTGATGGAGAATGCCATCGATAACGGCGCCCGCCTGCGCTTAAACTGTGAGATCGTGGATATCGAGACCACGGAGCAGAAGGTTACCACCCTGATCACGACCCAGGGTAAGATTACCTGTGATTATCTGATCGATGCCGCAGGCCTATATGCCGATGAAGTGGCAGCCATGATGGATGATGAGTTCTTTACCATTCATCCGAGACGTGGTACCCTGGTCATCTATGATAAAGAGAATGCCGGTAAGATTCATACCTATTCCGGTCAGGCACCAGCCAACTATACCAAGGGCGGCGGTCCTCAGGAGACACCGGAAGGTACCCTCTTATTTGGTCCTTCCGCCAAGGAAGTGCCGGAGAAGGATAATCTGGCCGTGGATCAGGACGATCTGGACTTCGTGGTAAATAAGGGTATGTTCCTGATCAAAAATGTGGAGAGATCCAGTCTGATCACCTTCTTTGGTGGAAACAGAGCCGCAACCTACATGGAAGACTTCATCATCCAGCATTCGAAGAAATTAGCAAATGTGATCTACGCTTCCGGTATTCAGTCTCCGGGTCTGGCTTCTTCGCCGGCCATCGCAGAGAGAGTGGAGGGCTTATTCCTGGAATTATGCCCGGATGTGGAGAAGGATGAGAATTATAATCCGGTCAGACAAGAGAGGAAGCCGGTGAGATTCTGCAGTATGGAGGAGAGAGATGCTCTGATCAAGGAGAATCCTCTCTACGGACGTATCATTTGCCGTTGTGAAACAGTGACCGAGGGTGAGATCGTGGATGCCATCCATGGCAAGATCCCTGCGACCAATGTCGATGCGGTCAAGAGAAGAACCCGTGCCGGTATGGGACGCTGCCAGGGCGGCTTCTGTCAGGCCAAGGTGCTGGAGATTCTGGCCAGAGAGCTGGGCGTCGATGAGACAGAGATCACCTTAAAGGGACGTGGTTCGAACATTTTAAAGGAAAGGACGAGGTGAGTGGGAGACATGAAGAAGATTCCGGTAGACGTTGCGGTAATCGGTGGTGGTCCTGCAGGCCTTGCCGCAGCATATAAAGCGAAAGAATCCGGCCTGAAAGAGGTCGTAGTGATAGAGAGAGATAAGGAAGCAGGCGGTATCCTGAATCAGTGCATCCATGACGGATTCGGACTGATCACATTTGGCAAGCAGCTCTCCGGCAGTGAGTATTCTCAGAGATATATCCATCTGGTAGAGGGAGCCGGGATTCCGATCTACACCGATACCATGGTGCTGGAGATCACGCCGGACAAGGAGGTCTATGCCATCAATACCGCTGAGGGAGTGATCTGCTTCCAGGCCAAGGCCGTGATCCTGGCCATGGGATGTCGTGAGAGGACCCGTCCTCAGGTCGGTATCCTGGGTACCAGACCTTCCGGTATCCTGACAGCAGGTGCTGTCCAGAAATATATTAATATCCAGGGCTTTAAGCCAGGCACCAGAGCCGTGATCCTGGGATCCGGTGATATCGGTATGATCATGGCCAGACGTATGACCCTGGAGCATATGGAAGTAGAAGGAGTCTACGAAGTGATGCCGAATCTGGGCGGCCTTCGTCGTAACCGTGTCCAGTGTCTGGAGGATTATGATATCCCTCTGCATCTGTCGACAACAGTCGTCAGAGCCCATGGCAAGAAGCACCTGGAGGGTGTGACGGTAGCCAAGGTAGATGAGAATCGTAAGCCGATCGCCGGCACCGAGCGTTACATCCCATGTGACCTTCTGGTCTTATCGGTCGGTCTGATCCCGGAAAATGAACTGAGTCGCAAGGCCGGCATCGAATTATATCCGGTGACCAAGGGCCCGAAGGTGGATCAGCATATGATGACCTCCATCCCAGGCATCTTTGCCGCAGGAAATGTATCGGCTGTCTTTGATCTGGTGGACTATGTATCCAAAACCGGAGAGATCGCTGCCCAGGGTGCCGTGGATTATATTCAGAGCCTGGCAGACATGGACAGCAAGGCTGCAGATTCGCAGCAGGCAGACATGGACAACAAACCTGCAGTTTCACAGCAGGCAGCCCTGGCTGTGGAGGCCGGAGAGAATATCTCCTTTACCCTGCCGCAGATCATCCGTCCGGAGGATGGTAAGGTTACATTTTATATGAGAGTGAAGAAACCATTGAACAAACCGGTCATCCGACTGCTGTGTGACGGTCAGGTTATCGGCAGCAAGAAGCTGGTAGTAGCTAATCCGCCGGAGATGGTTTCCCTCACCGTAGACTGGAAGAAAGAATATACCGGACGCGTCGTCATGGAAGGAAAGGAGGCGTAGATCATGAGAAAAGAATATACCTGTATCGTATGTCCTCGCAGCTGCGACCTCGTGCTGGAGGATCAGGACGGCCAGCTGTCCGTAAGCGGTAACAGCTGCCCGCGAGGCGCCGAATATGCCAGGAATGAATATACGCACCCTGTTCGCATGATCACAACGACAGTCAAGCTGACCGCTTCCCGGAACCGGACTCTTCCGGTGATCAGTGACGGAGCGGTACCGAAGGAGAAGCTGAGAGCCTGCCTGGACTATCTCTATAGTCTGGAGGTAGAGGCACCGGTACATCTGCATGATGTGATCGTGGAGGATATCCTGGGCACCGGCGTCTCCGTTCTGGCAGCCCGAGATGCCGGAAGGATCTGACCGTGGAAGAGATTTCGCTAAGGACAAGAAGTTGTCAGCATAGAAGAATTCATCTGAGAAAGGATGTAAGATATCATGAATGAAAAATGGAAAGAGTTTCTGCAGGCAGTGAGCCAATCCTGCCCGGAATCCAATATTATGACCCAGCCGGAGGAGTGTCTTATCTACTCCCATGCCTGCTATCCGAGAGAATATAAATGGCTTCTGCAGGGGGACTATCCCTATCTGACCAAGGCAGTCATCTCCCCGGCAGACGAGGAGGAGATCTCCACCATCGTAAAGCTGGCCAATGAATATAAAGTGGGCATCATCCCTTATGGTGGCGGCAGCGGTATCGTCGGCGGCTCCATCCCATACCACGGAGAGATCATGATCGACCTCAAGCGTCTGCAGGATTTCTCTATCAATCCGACTAATGGTACCGCAACCGGCGGTGCCGGTCTGACCGGTGCAGAATTTGAAAATATGTTAAATGAACGAGGATATACCTGTGGTCAGTATCCCCAGTCCTTCCAGTCTGCCTGCTTAGGCGGCATGACAGCAACCAGAGCTATCGGTACATTTTCCACGAAATACGGTAAGATGGATGATATGGTAACGGCATTGCATGTCGTACTGCCGGACGGTCAGATCTTTAAATCTCATCTGGCACCGAAGCGCTCCACCGGTCCGGAGCTCAACCAGATCTTCCTGGGCAGTGAGGGTGTCTACGGTATCATCACCAGCGTGGAGATGCGCATCTACCCGATCGCAGAGACCAGAGTCTTCCAGGCCTATACCTTCCCATCCACCCACGACGGACTGACTGCCATCCGTAATTCCATCCATAAGGGCTTACGTCCGGCGGTTGTCAGACTCTATGATGAGGTGGAAGCCGTGCCGAAGATCGCAAGCTACGGCTTTGAGAAGGGCTTTACTCTCCTGATTCTGGTATTTGAAGGCTGTAAGGAGATGGCAGAGCTGGAGGCCCGCATGATGAAGGACATCTGTCTGGGCAATAACGGCAGATATAAGGGTGAGCTGGCAGCCCGCGAATGGTTTGCCACCCGATTCTCCACCAAGAAGATGCTGGATTTCGATGCCATCAAGGGTGGTACCGCAGACGCCATCGAGGTAGCAGCACCATGGGATTGCATCGAGGATGTCTGGAGAGAGATGAGAAAGGCCCTGGAGCCTCTGTGTACCGTAGTGGACTGTCATTTCTCCCATGTATATCATAACGGAGCCAGCGTTTATGTCATCTATCATGCCAAGACAGGCGGAGATGATAAGGCCGGTGAGGAGAAATATCTGGAGCTGCTGGAGACAGCAATCAAGACCAGCCTTCGCTATGGTGGAAATGTATCCCATCATCATGGTGTGGGTACTGCCAAGGCCAAATTCATGAAGGACGAACACGGAGAGGCTGGCGTCTATGTCATGAAGGCTTTGAAGGATGCCATCGATCCATCCGGTATCATTAATAAAGGAGTGCTTGGCTTATGAGAAGATTATCATTTGAGAATCCACAGATCATGGATATATTAAACCACCAGGTGATCCATATGGACCAGGGTATCACCTACACACCGGAATATCTGGTCACCAGACAGATGAGATATTATCCTTCCAGAACGGCTCAGATCATCCGCTCGGTCTATCTGGGAGAGCTGCAGGCCAGCCCTTACGGTGCAGACATGGTATACGGTTCCATCCTGTCCGGTCAGGGCGAGAGATGGCAGAACTTCGGCGAGGATCCTAATAGCTACATCCTTACGGTTATGCTGGGACGTGAGCTCTTCTGTCAGAAGGGCCAGAGAGTGGAAGAAACCGAAGCATTAAAAGAACGGATCGCTGCCCATGCAGGATATATCGAGAAGACGGATGCCCTCACCGCAGAGTGGCAGCTGGAGATCCCGGTCGATGAGCAGAGCCGGATCGGTCTCTTATTAGACGAAGCAAGCTATGCTTATGCCCGCTCCTCCCGGGAGAAGGTCGGTTCCTTCCTTCGCAGCAAAGGCATCGTCGTCAGAGAGTGCAAACCGGTATTTACCGGCTTTGACTACCTGGCAGCCGGTCTGATCGACCAGGCCATCGATCAGGCGAAGCGTCTGATCGCCGGCTGGGAAGCAGCAGGCATCCATAAGGTGATCACCCTTTGTGGTCAGAGCCAGTACCTCTTCACACAGTTGCTTCCATATCTGGAGATCGAGACCGAGATCGAATTTATCTCTATCCTGGATCTGGCAGAGGAGATGGTGGCAGAGCAGGCATATATCTACGGAGGCAGCTATTTTACCCGTTATCTGCGGAAAGAAAAACAGCTGAACAGCCTGCTGCAGAATACGACCGAGGAAGCCATCCTGTCCGCACCGGAGTTCCTGCCGGAATTACAGGGAGACAAACGCAGGAATGTGGTAGGCATCTGGACTCCGCCACTGGCAGCAGAATATCATGCTGCAGGCCTGCCGGAGGGTATGGAGGATAAGATCTATGAACAGAGCTTAGCAACCATACAGAATGCAGCCTTTAAGAAGCTGATCGTCTGCGATCCATTTGCCTGGAAGAAATTACAGGACAAGGGCTATCCGGCATCCAAGATGGTATATTTCCTGGATATTCTTCGTTAATGTCATAGATTGACGACCGACGGGTTTTCCTCCTATGTCCCCCATGGAAGCCCGTCGGTTTTTGTTAAGCACCAACCGAGCAAAGCCGAAAAGAGCGCAAAGTACCCCCTGGAACTTTGCAAGCGAATTTTCCGGCTTTCGCGAGGTGCAAGAACATTCGTATGCAGGACGATAGTCCGGAATACGAATGTTCGCAGGAATTTCGAGAGTCCGAAGGACGAAGAAATTCCGTGGTGCTTCATACCTAGTGGCGCGACAAAAGTCGCATGTGTGTTTTTATGAAAATGCTTTCATAATATGAAAAATCGTGCTACAATTTTCATTGGTGTCAGGATATGGTTTACTTTTGGTATCAGGACATCATTTACTATGTGCTATGGGATATCAATTGACCTCATGGATCAGATGAAATCCGTGATACGGGATGTCAATTGACCTCATGGATCAGATGAAATCCGTGATACGAGATTATAAATTTACGTCACAGATCAGATGAAAGGCTCCGCGAGTCCGGATGAGATATTTGGAGAGAACAGGTGAAGCGATGTTAAATGTAGACAGACAGAGGATCATACTGGATGATTTGTTTCAGCACGGCACGGTCAAGGTATCCGAGCTCAGTGCCAGACTGGATGTACATGAAGAGACCATAAGAAGGGATCTGAAGGCTCTGGCCAGTAAATGGGATATCGATATCGTTTATGGTGGGGCGGTGCTTCGCAGGGATAAGAAGACAGCATCCGTGCCGGAGTTAAATATGCTCTCCAAGAGAACAGCCAATTATGAAGCCAAGCAGATTGTGGCGCAGAAAGCAGCGGCCATGGTCCAGCCGGGAGAAACCATCGGCATCACCTCAGGCAGTACGGTGGAGTATATCCTGGATTATCTGAAGGATAAGGCACCTCTCAATATCGTGACTCTGAATATCCATATCGCAGCCAAGGCCTTGCTCATCGAGGGGGTCGATGTCTTCATCCCCGGAGGCAAGCTGCGCACCAAGTCCGGCTCCGTGACAGGATCGGAAGCCACGGAGTATCTGAAGAAGTTTTGCATGGATCGATGCTTCTGCGGATGCTCAGCGGTCAATCTCTCCGAGGGAGTATGCCACCCTAATATCGAGGAGGTCGATGGCAACCGCGCTATGATCGCCTCCAGCAGAAAGAGCTATGTGGTGACAGACTCCAGCAAGATGAATAAGATGGCACCATTTCGCATGTTTGACTTCAGTGAAGTGGACGGCTTCGTGGTAGATGATGACTTTCCTCAGGAATATCGTGAATACATGGAGATCCATGAGATTGAAGTAATCTAAAGAAATAGAATCCGGGAAGAACTATATGATAGAGATTCCCGGATTTTTTTGTTATGGGCAGAAGCAAATTAAAATACATATCTCTTCAGTCGGTCAAAGGCCTCCTGCACCAGGGAAGTCGGCAGGGCCAGGTTCATTCGGATGCAATGATCGCCCTGAAATGGGCGTCCGTCCTGCCAGATGACGCCGTAACGGATGCCGGCCTTGAGGAGCTCGTCCAGGCTGACATCATGGCTCTTACACCAATCCGAGCAATCCAGGAAGAGCATATAAGTGCCCTGCGGTCTGGACAGGGAGATTCCCTTGAAGTTATCCCGGATAAAATCATAAGCATAATTTACATTTTCTGTGAGGACCGCCTTAAGCTCGTCCAGCCAGACAGCACCCTTCGGAGTGTATGCACCCATGAGGGCATGCATGGAGAGTACATTCATGGAATTATAGTGGGTCAGAGAGGCCTCCTTGCGGACTCGGTCACGGATCTTCTCATTATATATCACATGATAGCTGCCGATCAGACCGGCCAGGTTAAAGGTCTTGGACGGAGCGTAGAGAGCGACGGTTCTCATTCTGGCATCCTCTGAAACGGACTGGGTAGGGATATGCTGATATCCTGTCAGAGTCAGGTCCGACCAGATCTCATCGGAGATCACATTGATATCATATCTCTTATACAGCTCCATGAGCTGATTAAGCTCCCATCTCTCCCAGACACGACCGCATGGATTGTGCGGGGAGCAGAAGATGGCCGTGCGGATCTTATGCTTGCGGATCTTCTCCTCCATATCGATATAATCCATCCTCCAGATTCCCTCTTCATCTTTCTTTAAAGGACTGTAGATGGCCTGATAGCCGTTATTCTCCAGAACGTTACGGAAGCCGATATATACCGGAGAGTGGAGCAGAACCTTATCTCCACGGGAACAAAATGCCGATAAGGCAGAGGATACTCCACCAAGGACGCCATTTTCATAACCGATGCAGTCCGCATCTTTTATCTCCACGTGATTTCTCTCTTTCTGCCAGCTCATGATGGCATCATAATACTCTTTTCTCGGAATATAATAGCCGAAAGCAGGATGCTTCGTTCGATCGATGATGGTCTCCGTGATGGAGGGAGCTGTCGCAAAGTTCATATCCGCAACCCACATAGGAATTCTGGAGAAGCCTTCTTCTATCTCCGCTCCCTCTACCGGGATGACATCCACTGCCAGGGCATCCTTACCCTTTCGATCAATTATTGAAATAAAATCATACATAGCTTTAACCTGCCTTTATCCTTATTTAAAATCTGTATATAAATATGTTGAATCCATTTCCTTTATCAAGTCAAAAATCCGGAAAGCACTTTATCCTCGGATTCAAAACTATCTGAATATAATATATCATATCATACAAAAACAAAAAAACAAACTGTCCGCTATGCCTCAGAGGCTTTCTCCAGGCTATATTTTCCACTTTTATAAATGACAGAAATGTAAAATATGTGATAGACATGTTACAAATATTATGATATTATTAACTAAATGTTACACGAATATTCATTGTATAGGATCGGGAAGGGTTATAAGATGAATAAGATAGCAAAGCTTAATAAAAATCATACATACATTTTCTCACAGATGTGTCTGAGGGGACTGCTTACCTGTCTCCTGATCTGTCTGATGATCATGGGCATGAGCCGTCAGACCCAGGCAGCCAGCAGCAAGAATGCTAATCAGTCTCTTGACAGTCTGAATTATTACGGAAGCAGCAGCTTCGTGACCGACATGAAGAAGGCCATCAAGGGAGAGTCCTTATCGGCATCCGGTAAGACCTACTATGTCTCTACCAAGGGATCCGATAAGGCGGTCGGAAGTCAGGCTAAGCCCTTCCGTACCATCAAGAGAGCCATCAAGGCCCTGAAGGCCGGAGATACCCTGCTGATCCGAGGCGGCACCTACAAGGAGCGCATCACAGTTAACCGTTCCGGTAAGAAGAATCAGTATATTACCATCGCCAATTATCCGGGTGAGTCCGTATGCTTAAGCGGCGGCAACCGCAAGGCCAGCGACCAGCGTCTGTTGAAGGTCACCGGAAGCTATCTCTGCATCCGGGGCATCAAGATTGCCAATCTGATCGGTAAGAATGCCTGGGGTGTGGCAGTTATGCCGGGCGCATCGAACATCATCCTGCAGAATCTTACCATACAGAATATCAAGGTATCCGGCAGTGAGAATTCTGCCAATGCCATCGCCATGATGGGCAATAATTCCGGTAAAGCCATCGATGATGTCCTGGTCTATCATTGCAAGATCAGCAAATGTAAAACCGGTCGCTCCGAGGCCATCTCCGTATCCGGCAATGCCACAGACATCAATGTGATCGGCAATACGGTCACTGCAACGGGTAATATCGGCATCTGTATCTACGGCAATTACGGATATTGTAAGAAGAAATCCGTCGATTTCCCAAGGGGCTGCCTGATTGCCAAGAATACTGTAAAGAAATGTAAGGCCGGCTATGCCACAGCATTTGGTATCTATGTGGATGGCGGTCAGAATGTGACCATCGACAGCAATAAGGTCTCCGGCTGCGGCGGAGGTATCGAGGTGGGAGCGGAGAAGAGACCATCCAGCTCTGCCTACCAGACTAAAAATGTAAAGGTCCTGAATAACACCCTCACTTCTAATGTAGAGGCAGCCATCGCTGTCGGAGGGTTTGAAAAGAGCCGCGGTAACGTGGATTCTGTGACCATCAAGGGCAACACCTGCCTGCAGAACGGCCTCAAGGAAGAAAATGTGCTTCTTCTGACCAAATGTTCTAATGTCAAGGTCAGCAACAATGTATTTAACAGCTCCAAATCCCACGGCAAGACATCCGTCATCTGTTCCGAGATGAGTGGAGCTTATACCAAAAATGTTACATTTTCCAATAATGTCTATCATAATGGCGGAAGCGCCAATGATACCTCCTTCATCTGGCATAATAAGGTCTACTGGTCCTTTAAGAAATGGAAGAGTGCCATGAAGGACAGCGGAAGTGTCTATAAGAAATAAGAGTCAGACTTTGTTAAGAGCTCATGTTTAAGAATCGGCAGGATTTCATCTGATCATAGGGATGGAATCCTGCCCTTCCTCTTTCTTTCCATTCTATTCTTGACACGCTTCTGAAGGAATGTTACTCTGTAACAAGTATGCTTAAAAACCCAGGATCATAATATGAGGTGAAGGATATGAGATATACACCGGAAGAATTATATACATGGAGCCTGCAGGAAGGCTATAAAGAGGATCTGATTGCAGGTCAGTATTATAACAAGAGTGGTTTTGCTGCCCGTCTGGTACAGGGTCAGCTGCTTCTGCAGGATAATCAGTATTATTATGATGTCAAGCTGTCAAATGGACTGGAGTTCCATGAGCCGATCGGCAGGGGCTCGGAAGAAGAAAATGCCGTGCTGGCCAAGGTGCAGGAGCACCCGGAGATCATGCGTGTCTGTGTGGTCAGCTATGAGAAGAAATACTATCTTCGTATCGTCTTTGGCGAGACGGAGGAGGAGCGGATCGAGAAGATGGATCAGATCATCATCACAGATATGTTCCGTCTGATGGAGATTGACACCCAGGGTAAGCTGAAGAAGTTCCTGGAGGAGGTCAAGGTCCAGAAGGCCAACAAACAGGCCTGGAATATGATCGCTCAGGGCATGAAGAAGAAGTATGACAAGCTGAAGAAGGAGCAGAAATAATCATGCTGTCGCTTTTGTTTGATGTCTTTTTGGATGCACTCCTGGATTGTCTTAAGATGCTCCCCTTTCTCTTTCTGGCCTTTGTGCTGCTGGAGTGGATTGAGACACATTCCCAGAGTATCCTGAATCGCTTATTACAGCATAAGATCATCGGCCCTCTGGCAGGATCTGTCTTCGGATGCATCCCCCAGTGCGGATTCTCCTCCCTGGCTTCCAGCCTGTATGCGGGTGGCGTCATCCCCTTGGGTACCCTGCTGGCCGTCTATCTGTCCACATCGGATGAGGCCATATTGATCATGCTGTCGGATCCGTCAGCCATCTCTTCCGTGGGGCTGCTGCTGGTATGGAAGGTCCTGATCGGTATCACGGCAGGCTATCTGGTAAATGTTCTGCTCTGGATCCTGCCCGGATCGACCAAGCATGTGGAGGATCTCTGCGAGCACTGTCACTGCCATGAGAACCATAGTATCCTGCGATCCGCCTGGAATCACACCCTGTCCTTATTCTGCTTCCTGCTGGTCTGCAGCTTTGCATTGAATCTGGCCATGGAGCTGGTGGGGACTCATGCCTTACAGTCCCTCTTCCTGCAGGGACATGTCTATCAGGTATTTCTGACAGCTCTGGTGGGACTGATCCCCAACTGTGCGGTATCGATTCTGATCACCCAGCTCTATATGGATGGCATCCTGTCCTTCGGATCGGCCATCGCAGGCCTCTGCAGCGGAGCCGGAGTGGGCCTGATCCTGCTGGTTCGCCTCAACCGAAATATGAAGGAGAATCTCATGATCATCGGCATCTTATACGGAATCGCTGTCATCGCCGGTATCCTGGCTTCCCTGGTCATGGCAGGCTGATAAGTGCGAATCGCATATTGTAATATGAGTGCGTCTCATCTGCTGCAGTGCGACGAAGCAGAATGCGTGTATAGTTACATTTACAGAGAAGGATGTAAGTGTAGATACATTTTCAGAGAAGAATAAAGCAAGGACCTGTCATCGGTCCGCTCTGCAGAGTGTCTGCAGGAGTGGAGGAAGGCAGGTCCTTTTTCCATGCTATAATGGTAGCGCTAAGAGCAGTTTTCATAATGATAGTGTACTGATCCATTTAATAATGATAGCGTGCCCTGCAGTGTAAGAAGAAGTAGGCACTGACCAGGAGGGACAGGAACTCCGACACGGTCATGGAGATCCAGATACCGGTAAGTCCCAGAAAGATCGGCAGGATCAGAACGGCGGCAATCTGGAAGAGTAATACTCTGGAGAAGGAGATGATTCCGGATACCAGTCCGTTATTGAGGGCCGTGAAGAAGGAAGAGGCATAGATATTATAGCCGGAGATGATAAAACGGGTGCAATAAAGGGCAAAGGCGGTGGTCGTCATGGCCAGCAGACCGGCGTCATAGCCGACGAAGATCCGGGCGATGGGACCGGCAAAGCCGATGCCGCAGATGGTCATAGCCAGCTGGAAGATGGTCATCAGAACCATGCTCTTGCGGAAGACTCCGGACATCTCCTGATGATTGCCGGCACCGTAATGATAGCCCACGATAGGAGCGGATCCCATGCTGTAGCCGATGAAGATGGCACAGAAGATGAAGCTGGCATACATGATGATACCATAGGCTGCCACACCCTGCTCTCCAGCCAGACGCATCAGCTGCAGATTATAGATCATATTTACCAGAGACATGGAGACATTGGTCAGGAACTCCGAGGCACCATTGGTGCTGGCCTTGATCAGAGGAGCCAGCTCCCTGCAGGGACTGCCCAGATGCAGAATGGAGGAATTGGGCAGGATAAAGTAGATCAGAGGCAGCAGGCCTCCGGTACATTCCGTACATACCGTCGCCAGAGCAGCGCCCCGGACACCCCAGCCCAGCAGACCGACGAAGAACGCATCCAGGACCATATTGGTCAGGCCGGCGGCCACTGTGATCATCAGACCCAGCTTAGGCTTCTCTGCCACAACCAGGAAGCTGCTCATCATATTCTGCAGCATGAAGGCAGTGAGAGAGAGGATGATGATCCGTCCGTACTGAATACAATAGTTGTACATCTCGCCACTGGCTCCCATCATGCGGGCTACCAGAGGCAGGATGAGCTCGGACAGGACACTGAAGAAGATGCCACAGCCGATCACGAAGTAGGTCAGCAGGGAGAAGATGGCATTGGCCCGCTTGCTGTCTCCCATGCCGAAGGTCATGGATACCAGGGCACTTCCTCCCGTACCGATCATAAAGCCGATGGCGGAGAAGATCATGAGAAAGGGCATGATCAGATTCACCGCAGCAAAGGGCGTGGCCCCGGCATAGTTGGAGATGAAGATTCCATCCACGACACCGTAGATGGAGGTGAAGATCATCATGATGATCGAGGGAAATGTAAAGCGTAATAATCGTCGATAATTAAAATGATCCGATAACTGGATCGTATCTTTCTGCATGGCAGGAACCTCTCTTATCTATATCATATCTTATATTTATATCATATCTTATATTTATATCATATCTTATATTTATATCGTATCTTATATTTATATCATATTTTATATCTATATCATATCTTATATCTATCTTATATCTATAGCATATCTTAATAGTTTGTATTTCAATGGCTTATAAAGCCGGCAGTTTACGATAGTACATATCCGGTCAGCTTATCTCACGATATGTCAATTAAAGTGAATGGTGCATATAAGCAATCGCATCCATGGATATGGCTGGCATATCTTTCGTCGAGAATAGGCAAAACTTAGTATAGTACATTTTCATCGGAAATGCTATGAATATCTTCTGCAGAGCTGCCGGAATCTTCCCGGATATGATGTTGTGGATTAAGGATGCTTAAGATATAATTTGTGCAGAGTCTGAAATGTTTGCTGAATCTCGTCGGATCTTAAATAATGGAGCTCCGAATCTCGTCGGATTTTAAATAATGGAGGTGTAGATATCCATTATAAGTAATAATGATACATATTGATAATTATTTAATATAAATGTAGAATAGTATCAGTGATAATAGTATATGAATGGACATGGAATGAGGAGGTTTGGAAGTGAATTGCTCTACATTGGATTTATAGAGGAATATAGAGCAAGAGGAAAAGAAGGATATTTGCTCTATACGCCAGTTTTTGACGGAATTAGAGCAAGGGTTCAAGAAGGCAACTTGCTCTATACGCCAGTTTTTGACGGAATTAGAGCAAGGGGATAAGAATAAAATTTGCTCTAATCATCGATTATATAGTAGAATAGAGCAACAAGGCTTGGAATAGAACTTGCTCTAAGTAGCAGCAAAAAGGAGAGATAGAGCAAGTTCAGGAAAAAGAGGATTGCTCTAAGTAGCAGAAAAAAGGAGAGATAGAGCAAGTTACAGAAAAACAGGATTGATATAAGTGGAAGCAAAAAGGAGAGATATAGCAATTTTCAGGAAAAGAGTATTGCTCTAAGTAGCAGCAAAAAGGAGAGATAGAGCAAGTTCCGGAAAAAGAGGATTGCTCTAAGTAGCAGTAAAAAGGAGAGATAGAGCAAGTTCCGGAAAAAGAGGATTGCTCTAAGTAGCAGTAAAAAGGAGAGATAGAGCAAGTTCCGGAAAAAGAGGATTGCTCTAAGTGGTAGCAAAAAGGAGAGATAGAGCAAGTCTTCGGACATCAGTAGAGATGAGCGAAGATGCGCGAGGATTTCGATAGGAATATGTCAGCAAAGCTGACTGTAATATGATGCCAGGACTCACGAGAGGGTTTAGAATATCACCAAGGAGGTAGAAAGTATGGGTATGCGCTTTAAGGAATATGATATTACGGAAGTCGGTTTCCGCAGATCTTATCGACGGGAAGATATCCCGGTGGATATGGCAGACAGGATAGAACATATGATGAAAGATATCGATCGAAGGATGTCTGTGTCAGATCTGGCACAAAAATATGATATCAAGGAGCAACTGGCAGAGGACATAGCCCGCATGTATCTGACCCATCCCGGCATCGACACGCAGGGAATACTCAGCAGACTGGGAATCTGAAGTATTTACTGATGTGACAGAATATAGAAGAGACAGGAGAGAATATTATGGATAAAGTTAAAACATTTCTTAAGAAGAAGGATATCGAGATATCCGCCAGACGATACGGTATCGATGCCCTCGGCGCCATGGCCCAGGGATTATTCTGTACCCTTCTGATCGGAACGATACTGAATACCTTAGGCACACAGTTGGGACTGGAATTTCTGACCGATCCGGTCTATCAGAATGAGACGACCAGCATCACCATCGGCGGATTTGCCTCCGCCATGGTCGGACCCGCTATGGCAGCGGCCATCGGCTATGCCCTGCATGCGGCACCACTGGTCATGTTCTCCCTGATCCCGGTCGGTTATGCCACGAATATGTTAGGTGGAGCGGGAGGCCCTCTGGCTGTATTTATCGTAGCCATCGTGGCAGCAGAGTGCGGCAAGGCTGTCTCCAAGGAGACCCGGATCGACATCCTGGTTACCCCGATCGTCACCATCCTGATCGGCGTGGGACTGGCTTCCATGATCGCAGCCCCGATCGGAGCCGGCGCTTCCTATGTGGGAACCATCATCAAATGGGCCACTGAGCTGCAGCCCTTCCTCATGGGTATCATCGTCTCCGTAGTGGTTGGTATCGCCCTGACCCTGCCCATCTCCTCCGCAGCCATCTGTGCTGCGCTGACCCTGACCGGTCTGGCCGGCGGAGCCGCTGTAGCAGGCTGCTGCGCCCAGATGGTAGGCTTCGCCGTTATGTCCTTCCCGGAAAATGGACTGGGAGGCCTGGTTTCTCAGGGCCTGGGCACCTCCATGCTGCAGATGCCAAATATTGTTCGTAACCCAAGAACCTGGATTCCTCCGATCGTAGCCTCCGCCATCACCGGCCCCATCGCCACCTGTATCTTCCACATGACCATGAACGGCACCGCCGTATCCTCCGGTATGGGAACCTGCGGTCTGGTGGGACAGATCGGTGTCTACACCGGCTGGGTCAGCGAGATTGAGGCCGGAACCAGAAGCGCCATCACCGCCTGGGACTGGCTGGGACTGATCCTGATCTGCTTCGTCCTGCCGGCCATCATCAGCACGGCGGTATGCCAGTTCGAGCGGAAGATCGGCTGGATCAAAGAGGGAGATCTGACATTGAACTAATAGATCTTCGCAACCTCGTCAAAGGTCTTTCTCCTGCGGAGCAGTGCGTCACCCTCTCGGTAACCCAGAGCGATGACCGGTCCAATCTCCTGGCTGTCCGGGATGGAGAAGGCTTCTCTTAATGCCTGCGCATCACGCAGTCCCATGATGAGGGAGTCCAGACCCAGCTCCCTGGCTCTCAATACCAGGTAGGAAGCCTGTAAGCCCAGATCATAAGCTCCCCAGGCATCTCCCAGTTCATTGTCAGCCACACCCTTGGTAAAGCCGGCGATGCCCTTCTCGTATGCCGTCACGATATAGGCAGCTGCATCTGCGGTACTCTTCTGATTAAAGTCCGGCAGAGCGGCACGAACCTTAGCCATCGCCTCCTGACTGCTGGCGATATAGTAACGACCGGTCTCCGTATTCTTCCAGCTGGGAGCCTGAAGAGTGGTCTCGATGATGGCCTGAAGAGTGCTGTCCGATACGGCATTTCCACCCTGATAAGAGCGGATACTTCTGCGTTCCTGAACTAATGTAGTATATTCCATAATGTCCTCCTTATTCCTGTACGAATATGTGCTTAAATATGTAAGCGAATATGTGCTTAAATATGTAAGTGAATATGTGCTTAAATATGTAAAATAATCTGATAATATTGTATAAAAAGAGAAAGAATATTGCAATATGAAAAATATTTGCCGGGAAATCTTTGCAAGAAGCCAGATATTTGCCTGCTTCTGCAAGGATTTCTCCTTTACCGGGGGAGAGACAGGCTTTATAATGATATTAAGTAGCACTATGTCTTCTTGTCGTCAGGGGTAGATCATATATGAAGGTATTATTAAAAGGCATTTCACCGAAAAATGGATATATGATTATTGATGTATTTTATTCCGTCTTATCCGGGATGAACTATCCCGTCATGTCCCATGACGCGTCCTCCATCCAGTTTATCGACATTGATGAAGGATTTAAGAAGACCACATTACGCTATGATTTCCACGGGAAGAAGATCCTGATGGGGTAGTATAGAAAGCAGATAGCATAGAAAGCAGATAGCATAGAAAGCAGATAGCATAAAAGGCAGATCGCATAGATGATAAGACTGCCGGAAGATATTTTATGAGAGTGCAGATTCTTATGGGATTGCCGGAAGATTTGTAAGTAATACTGTTGTATTTTATAAATACTGAACAGTATTGCTTATTTTTTTGTCTTTTTTAAAATTATCCCATACAGCTATTGACTCTTGTCTTAGACCATAGTTTAGACTATCGTAAAATGATTCAGATTATATGAGAAAGGAAGACATTTTCATGGAAGAGAAGACATCCTGCTGCTGTTGCTGTCATAAGAAGGAAGCAGTCGTCGAGGAACAGAAGAAAGAGGCACTCCATGTCTGTACCTGTGCGGGACAGGAGATTTTAGTGCTCGGGCAGTCCGCCAGAGCGGACCTTACCTTTGAAGAAGTGCCCGGACTATTAAGCACAGGCAGGCAGGTCTGGAAGATGAAGGAGATGCATAAATTAACGGAGGCTGCTGCCGCCCTCTGGGAGCTTCATAAGGAGGTTATCGATGCCACACTTGCCGGAGGATGGGAGAATCTCTCTCACCCCTGGGATCGGGATCTGCAGGATTTCTGGAGATATCCCCTGGCCTTCTCCTGCTATGGGATGCTGTCCATGGCCATGATCCAGCCACAGATGCGCGGAGAGCTATGTGAATATGCCAGAAAGACCCTTCTTCTTATGAAGGACGCGCCGATCTGGGATGAGTGGGTGCGCTATGGCTTTTGCGATAATCCCATCACCAAAGACAATATCATGTATAAGGGACATCTTCACTGTGTGTATGGTGTCTATCGCCTGCTCTCCGGAAATGATGAATTTGATCAGGAATATCATTTCCTCACGGACATTATCACCAGGGAATATACCGCCAACAGCCAGGATCCCTGGCATCCTTATTACGGGATCCAGTGTGAGCCGGATCAATATTTCCCACAATGTAATTCCGTCGGTATGCTCGGCATGAAGATTTATGATCTGATCTACGGAACGGATCATAATGAGAGATACAGCCATCCTATCTATGACTTTATGTTCTCTCACATGAGCGATCCGGATACCGGCCTTTTATTTGCCAAATACCATCCGAGCCATGACCAGGCAGAGCCTTATATCACAGCCTTTACCAACTCCTGGGCCCTGACTATGCTCCATCCTTACAATCCGGAGAAGCTGGAAGTGGGCTACAGGACCTTTATTAAGAATCACCTGAAACCCATGATGGATGGAAAAGGGGCTTATCTGAAGGAATATTCCTCCTATGATGAGGCTTCCACCGGTGTGGAGGAGAGTATGGGAGTCTTCTATGCTCAGGCTATGTGCAAGGAATTCGGTGATGCCTATAACTGGGAACGCTTCTCCCGTTATATGATCGGTACCTATGGTCTGACCATCGAGGACGGCGTGGCCAGATGCCAGACAGCCAGACCGGAGGATGAGAGCTTTATTCATAGCTACCTGCTCTGGGGCGAGGTCCATCTTCCCTGGGAAGAGATCTTCGCCTACGATTGGGAAGGATTCAGAAGGGAGTATGCGATATGATCGAAGAACCACGCTATGAGCATCAGCTTACGCTGGATGCCAAGGGCATCTGGGACATGGTGGAACATCAGGAGTATACCGATGATATCGAATGTCAGTACAGAGGTCTTCTGAATTTTCTGGACATTTTATATTACAGAAATGGTAATTCTTCCTACCCCCAGGTAAGGACAAGACATACCATGTTCTCCCTCGCCCAGGCCATGCCCTCCCTTGCCATGATCGATCCATCCAGAACCAGGGAGATCTCCTACAATCTGCACGTCTGTGCAAATGTTCTGAACTTCCCCCTTCTGACCTATGCTCTGGATTGTTATAACTCAGAATCCGTGCGTCTGGCAGAGAGTGCTCTCACTCTGGCCCTCTATCGACTGGTCAGCGGCAATGCCATGAATGATGAGGCCTTCCATAAGACCATAGATCAGGTGAAGGAAAAGATGCTCTATCATAAGACCTATCAGGGAATCACGGCCCTGGAGACCCAGCCGGGGATCTATGAGATCGTGCCCAACCTCTGGTGCCTGCTGGCTTATGAGATCCATGATTGTATCTTTGCAAGCACTTATCTCTCTTTAAAGGATGAGATACTCTCCTGGATCAGAGCCGAGCTGATCGACCAGGAGACAGGCCTCTACCGAGAGTCCTATAAGACCGGCGCCTTTGATATCGAAGGAGAATATTTAAATAAAGATGCTTTCTGGCATACCCTGGATCTTAAGGATAATGTAAATGCCCTTGCCATCTGCTATATGCATTATTTTGACGAAGAAGGAAGTGCCAGGGCCTGGGACAGTTTTAAGAGATTCTTCCTGGATCCCCTTCTTCAGGTAAAGACCGAGCAGATCGTGTCCGCAAGCGGTCATTCCTACCTCACCCAGTTAGCCCCGGTCACAGAAAGCCTCTACGGTGCATTGCTTACAGCCAGGGAGATGGGGGATAAGGAGACCTTTGAACTACTGCAGAGACATATCTTCGAGATCACAGCGCCATCCATGCGGGAAGGCAAACTCTTCCTGGACGCCTTGCAGGAAGAGAAGCTCCACTGTCATTTCCTCCTATTTGCCAGAGTTCATATGGGCTGGAAGGCAATCATGGAGCATGACTGGGCGAAGGATTACGGAAGAGATTATAAGAAAATACAATAGATGAAAGGAACTATCAAGATGGAGAATAAAAATAATAAATTGAATTTTACCCGACTGATCGGTATTATTATCGGTTCGACGATCGGCTCGGGAATCTATACGACCGCAGGAGATATGGCAGCCTCCGGCGCCCACAGTGCAAGTATGCTGATCGGATGGCTGGTCTGCGGTATCGGCATGTTCGGACTGATGATGTGCTTCTACGGATTGAATAATCTGCGTCCGGAGTTAAGCAACGGTATCTATAGCTACGCCAAGGAAGGCTTCGGAGACTTTGTCGGTTTTTGCTCTGCCTGGGGCTATTGGTTTGCATCCATCATGGCAAATGTATCCATCATCCTCTTAGTACTTGCCAGTCTGGGCTATTTCTTTCCGGCCTTCGGACAAGGAAATAACCTGTTTGCGATCATATGTGCTTCCATCCTGCAGTGGATGATCACAGGACTTGTGATCCGAGGTGTGAGAGAGGCAGCCCTGGTCAATGTCATCACCACCATCTGCAAGCTGCTTCCCATCGCCCTGTTTTTGATCGTGGTGGTCTTTTTCAGACATTTCCATCTGTCCATCTTCCTTCAGAACTTTATGGGAGATGGATCGGTAAGCTTCGTGGATCAGCTCCGCGGAACCAATAGTGCCACCGTATGGTCCTTCTTAGGTGTGGAGAGTGTGGTCGTGATCTCCGGAAGTGCCGAGAAGAAGAGCGATGTCGGAAAATCTGCCATCGTCGGATTTTTAAGTATTTTAGTGATCTATATCTTAGTCTGCGTCTTAAGCTTCGGTGTGATGCCGGCGGAAGAGATGGCGACTCTGGAGAGTCCTCAGTTAGCAGGCATCCTGGCCTCAGTGATCGGACCGGTAGGCAGCACCTTAGTCACAGCAGGACTGATCATCTCCCTGCTAGGCTCCATGCTCTCCTGGTCCATTATCAATGCCGAGTGTGCCTACGAGGCAGCAGAGGCAGGCGCCTTCTTTAAGGCCTTTGCCAGATCCAATAAGAAGGGGGCTCCCCAGTTCTCAGCCATCGTCTGCGCTCTGATCATACAGGCCACTCTCATTATCATCTTATTTAATGAATCTACCTACACGGCCCTGTATACCATGAGTATCACCATGGTTATGTTCCCCTATGCCTTCAGCACCATCTACTATGCCAAGCTCTCCTTCGGAAAGAATCCATACAGAAATGCGGATAGCCTGGGCCGGGGAATCTCCCGTGTCATCGCAGTGGTCGGTGTAGTATACAGCTTCTGGATGCTGTATTGCTCCTCCTGGTATCTCCTCCTGCCGGCAGCCATCCTCTATGCAGCAGGCCTTCTGGTATATATCCCCGGAAGAAAGGAACAGGAGAGGAAGATATTTGATAAGTCTTACGAGATAGCAATCGCAGCAGGCATCCTCCTGCTTGCCCTTCTTGCTGTATATTTCATTGCTAACGGAACAATTGTACTGGTATGATGATTCTATCGCTATAATCTATGATACTTCCTATGATTCTACCGATATAATCTACGATGCTTTTATAACCTTGATCGATATCCTGGTGCGATAATCAGATTCCTGATTACTGTTCATCCAGCCAATCAGACTCTCTTCATAGGCCGGTCCATCGATGATAAGCCCCCTTTTATGGATCTCCCCCATCAGCAGCTGATAGCTATCGCTGATCTCCCGGTAAGGACCGTAATGACATATGGTGATATAAGTCCCTGCCGGTTTTTCATAGAGCTGCAGCTGCTCGACTGGTTTCACAGCAGATACGTAGAAGTAGTCTGCATTATAATTACCTGCCAGAAGACGCTCCCTGGAGATGAAGGCACTGGCATGGAAGTTATGAGGGATATTTTTCTCCTTGCTGCCCTTCAGCAGTTCGAAGAAGGATGGCATATACCTCTCCGGATCATTCTGGTCCGGAACATAGATGATATAGAGCTGCTCCGCCGCCTGCTCTTCCAGCAGGATCTCTGCCTCATGGCATGCCATCCCCTTTTTGGTAAGTGCAACCGAGCCCGCGATTCTTTCTTTTAAGATCGTGAGCTCCCGAATCTTCCGGTCCAGCTCTTTGCTTTTCTCTTCAAGGATGGAGATATGATCGCTGGGATTCGGGTGCTCCATCCAGTTCTGAATCTCTTTTACGGAAGCCCCTGCCTCCCTTAAGGCCAGGATCATATCCATAAGATAAAAGTTATCTGTGTCATAGTAACGATATCCGTTCTGAGGATCAATCACCTTAGGCCTGATGATCCCCTTTCGCTCATAGAAATATAGGGTATCCTTGCTTGTGCGGCAGAGACTCGCCATCTCCCCGATATTGAGAAGGACTTGCCCTTTCTTATCTTTTTTCATAGAATTTCCTCATGTAAAAATTATGGTTTTCTGCTCTCCGGTGTCTTCTTATCCCTTATTATAATCAGTAGATGAAAAAACAACAAGAAGAGAAGAAAATATGAACATTATGTATTTTCAGTAGAAAATTAACTGAAAAGTATGATATACTTCCATTATTCCCCAAGCAGAGGAAGAATGTTGAACCTTACTTGCTTTATATATAGAGAATATAGCAGAACAAAAAGGAGTGAAAGACATGCAATGTGAAGAAATCAGAGTAGATATGCGAAAAACAGATCCGGAAGCAAGGAAAGAGGGACAGAGAGTCAATGGCCTTATCTTTCAGTTGAACCATACCATGCCATTTACAGAGGAGTATCACAAGCTCCTGCAGGAACTCTTCGGAGACAATCTGGGAGAGGGCAGCTATGTGGCTGCACCGATTCAGGGAGCCTGCGTGAATACCATGAAGATTGGAAAAAATGTATATATTAACAGCAACTGCCTGGCCATGGCAAGAGGCGGCATCACCATCGAAGACCGGGTGCAGATCGCAGCAAATGTACAGCTGCTCTCCAATAATCATGATCCCTATGATCTGCAGGTGCTGACCTGTAAACCCGTCCTGATCAAGGAAGATGCCTGGATCGGCGCAGGAGCCACCATACTGCCGGGAGTATGCGTCGGCAGACACGCCGTGGTCGGTGCTGCATCCGTGGTGACAAAAGACGTACCCGATTATGCGGTAGTGGTAGGCAATCCGGCGAGAATTGTCAGGATGTTGGACGAAGAGAAGTTCATGTAAGCCTGGCAGATTTGCAGTAAAAGGCTGGCATCGACAGATAAGGTCAAGATTAATTATAAAAATAAACTTACAATCGATGAAGAAGTGAAGGAATTCATGGAGAGTAAATCAGGATGAGAGGAGTAAAAATGAAAAAGAATTTACATTTTTTATTAAAAGTTATCATGATAACAATCATGATTTGCACGATCACAATAGCTAATGTTCCAGCCGAGGCTGCAACGACTCAGGTATCTACACTTAGTTCAAGCAAACAGCTATTTAAATCTCTGAAAAAGGTAGGGAAAAAAATTTCCAAGGCTAACTTTACATATGGTAAATCCTCCAAGACGAATTTTAAAGATTCGAAAAAAGAAAAAAGATCATTCTGTGCTGACTATGTCACATGGGCGCTGCAGGAAAACGGAGATCTCCCATATTCTATGAGAATATACGGAAGCAGATCCGGAAAACTCTCCGGAAGCGGAAAAAAAGCCATTTTAAAAAATTATAAATTAATTGAATGTAAAAAAAAGACTTCCAAGATTAAATTTAAACCAGGTGATATCATTTGTTTATATAAATTATCCGGAAAATTCGGATGGCATATGATGGTATTTGCAAAATATGATAAAAATGGGAATCCTTTATGGTACTCCGGAGGCACAGATGCTCTCGGAAGTAACGGTCATTATTCCAAAAAGAAGATGACTACTGCCAGAAGACTGAGGCACTATGAAAAAGGATATACAGCTTTTATTCTAAGAAGAAAATGATATGAGGTCCCTTGTAATGTATAGAACTATTCTATGCTATTGCAAGGGACTTGTTGTTCGTATATAAGAGTATCTCGTAGTTAACTATTATTTACTTAAGATCTCAACCGCTTCACGTAATGTACTCACTTCGCCGACATTACCCGGGAAGATAACATAAGGAGTTTTAGGGAAACGACTCTCTTCGCCGGTCTGCCATACAGGAATACCGGGACAGATCTGTCCCATAACAGTGGCTCTCTTTACCTGAAGAGCCTTTGTTCCCACATCACTTGACGTGATACCACCCTTCGCGATCACGAAGGAAGGAATTACGCTAAGATCGGCCACTAACCGCTGTACACCATCACTGATCTTGACCGAACGGATTAAGGCACTTTCCCTGCTATCACTTTCCAGAGTCAATAATTTACGCTCTGTATAGCATACGGCAGTTTTACCGCTTCGGATAATGGCCTCCTCCTCCGCGACACAACGTGCCACTTCATGATAAAATGCTTCATCGCCCTGAAGAAGCAGGCTGGATTGAAATGCGACAGGCACAACATAGTCCAGCTTGAGTAATTCTTCCAGCTGGAGAGTGGTTTTGGAAGTGTGGCTTCCGACAACGACGATACCACCCATGTCCGTTTCTTTTACAATCATATCCTGTCTGGTGAGAAGCGGCTGATCGCTAATGCCGCCAACACATTTTACAAAGCCTGCAGCAGTGCGGAACATAAAGTTTTTACCGGCTGCCAGGGCCCTGTAAAGTGCGATACAGAAGACTTTTACATCACAATAATCGACAGCATTCACACAGACCTTATTAAAATCATGAACGCCCTGTAAGAGAGCTGTGATTTCATCAATCTTTAAGCCTCTTAAGAGGTCTAAGGAAATGCAGGTTACATCCTCAGCCTTATATGCTCCCCCGGTCTTCTCTTCAACATATTCCGGGATCAGAGAGTGGCTATAACCAAATGTCTTATCCCTGGCATATTCCGTCTGTGCAGCAGGCATCAAAACATTTCCCTGTTTTACATAATGAATATTGTTGATGGTAAAACGACCGCCTTCCTTGAAGAATGGAAATAAGATTTCTCCATCAAGTGTGATACCGCCTTCCTCCATACCCTTCTTTAATAATTCTGTCTCCAGGGGATAGTGGCCGCGGAGCGTTGAGTCAGAGCGGGAGATAAACATATACTTAACATTCGTTTCCTTCGATGCGGCATCAACCGCCTCCATAATCTCGAGATGAATTTTCGTGGATTCGGCCTCGGTCATGCCACGGCTATTCGTAAGGATATAAAAGACTTTGTCAGAATTCGTAAGCCCCTCTTTCATATCTTCCACCGACCAAGCGGTATAGACATCGATATCATGAACGGTCTGAACACCGGTAGGATCATCATCCAATACCACAAACTTCATATCATTGTTGCGGATTTCTTCAGCGAGAAGAGCATCAATCCGATCCATATCTACAGCAGGAAATGAATCTAAGATATCGGCATGTAATATTTCATTTGTCATAGCTTAGCTCCTTAACATGTTCTGGGATAGACTACAGAAGAGGAAGACCATTCCCCCTTCTGTAAATTATTTATTCGATCCATTTCATTATATCACTCTTTTTTCATCCATAAAATGATTTAAAATGGCATTTAAGGCAAAATGCTTTCTGACAAGTATCCCGTTAATTGGACACCTGATCCTATAGGATGAAAGCAGCTTAAACCACACACATGCGACCTTCAGCCGCACCACAGGCTATGATAAGCGTTTCAGAAAGAGAGGTATCATGATTATGTTTAAAAGAAAGGATAATACCGCCCGCATGTTCAGTAAATTAGAGCTGGCAGTATGCTGATCAGTAAAATATGTTTCAGAAAGAGAGGTATCACGATTATGTTTAAAAGAAAGAAGAAAATGGCAAGAATCCTTCTTGCACTGCTGCTACTTGTAGTATGTTTCATCGCCATCGATGACCGATCCGATCAGGGCAAGAGTATACACACACTCTCCAGCGTGTCAGCCAGCACCATGAGATACTCCGGCAGCACATCACGCTATAGCAGCTCACAGAACAGCCTGACCAAAAACAGATGCGGACATGCAGGCTGTAATAACATCAGCTACAGCCAGAAATACTGCTCCATCCACAGATGCGTATACGGCGGCTGCGAAAACCAGAAGAAGTCCGGCGGTTATGCATACTGCGCTGCCCACATACAGTACGACTCCAAGAATTACAGCAAAAAACCGACCGTAAGGAAGAGAAGCTCTGCCGCGATCACAAGCTCTGCCTCTTCCAGTGATGCTGCAGATTACGACGATCCGGAAGATTTCTATGAGGATTATGCAGATGACTATGACAGCTATGAAGACGCGGAAGACGATTGGTATGAGGCACACCCGGACGACTGAGGACTCCATGAAGAGCTTCCTCGCTCTTAGGGATAGGCAATGGATAGATAATGAATAGATAATAGTAAGGGAAAATTTGCATAAAAATGTGATATACTAAAGAATATTTTATTAAACTTACAGAGAACAAATTCGCCAAACACTGCCTGGCGATTCTTTAAGGGGATATCTATTCCGTGTTTTTTATATCAGCCTGCCAGGCATGTAGCAAAGCCTGCAGGCGATAGGAGGTAAAAGAATGAAGAAGGAAACCATAGAGCGTATACGCAAATTTTCAGAAGACAGAGACTGGGACCAGTTCCACGGCCCGGCCAACCTGGCCAAGTCCATCGTCATCGAAGCCGCAGAGCTGCTGGAGTGCTTCCAGTGGAGCGACACAGGTTATGACCTGCAGCACGTCAAGGAAGAGCTGGCCGATGTCATCGTCTACTCCCAGAACCTGCTGGATAAGCTGGACCTGGATGTCGACGAGATCGTCAACATGAAGATGACCCAGAACGAAGCCAAGTACCCGGTGGATAAGGCCAGAGGAAGCGCCGCCAAGTATACGGAGCTGTAGGAGAAAAATGTTGTAGATAGAAGATGTATATTTTTAATTATCCAATGAGTTCGGAAGAGAATTTTCTAACGCAAACTTCCCACACCTATAAGGTGTGGGAAGCCTACGTTTATAAAATAAAAGAAATTAAAAACCCTCAAATAGTTGACCTAAATTTTTCATTTGAGGATACTTTCCCATCTTAGCATCCTCGATCATCATAAACCATTTTTCCGGATTGTTTACACTTAGTGAAACTTTTCTCTGAGGTATTCCATCATAGGTAAACTGAAGTGATTTAGACGAACTAAAAAATCCTTTCTTTACAATATCCAAGCCGAAGATCCGTGTAAGTTCAAATTGCTCCGGTGTTATTTTAGTGGTAAGTATAAGTCTCCCTTTTTTTAATTCTAATTTCCCCTGACTCGTATCTTCCGATAAATAAACATAGCTGTTCAAAATATCATTTATCTTTTTGATTCCATTTGTTGCCTGTGAGCTGTTGACATCTGAATCCAAAACCTCGTTATAGTATTCTAAAGCTTGATCAAAATCTCCTTGCAGAGCATATTGTTCCGCTCTTTTTAAAAGGTTCTCTATGTTTTTGCCGTTAATATTAATAACTCCACCATTAATATTAACATTACCTTGAGCAGAAATATGATAATTCTGTATAGCTTTTTTCACAATATAAGGTGTTGAACAGTATGGACATACGGCAGCCTCCTGATTCGAATCAACCTGTAAGGCAGCACCACAAGATGTACATTTGGCCGGAACGAAATGCTCATAATCTTGAATGGGAGGAATTCCGGAAGACATATTATGACCTAATTTCTGACCGCAATTAAAACAAAATTTAGATCCGTCCGGGAGTTTTGCACCACATGAAGAGCAAAACATGTAATTATCTCCTTTTCAAATAATTATAATACATATCCTCCAATCAATCGAAGGAGTTTTGCAACATTTGTCTGTGTAGTAAATTCAAGATGTATCATTCCAAGACCGGCGAACACGATTTCAACATCCGTATCAACGTCGAGTACACCTGCTGTCTTTACAGAAAATGCCTGAATTTTGCTATATGGGAAGGAAGAAAAGTCTTTTTTCTTTCCGGTTATTCCCTGTACATCAACAACGATCATTCTCTTATTCGTAAAAATCATATAGTCGCGTACTGCCTGATAACATGCTATGGTTTCTTCACCATCAACATAAAACATGGTCACCGTTGAATCAAACGTATTTGCAGCAACCTCTTTCATCTTGAAAACCTGACTGTTATTAGTAAAATTAATCATATTTTTTCTCCTCCTTCATCCGAATATAATTCAATAATTAGATATTACCATATTACGATTATTATTACAATTTAAGGAAGAGAAAGTTTGATAATTATTTTATAGCAGGAGAAAATTTGCATAAAAATGTGATATACTAATGAGCAGTAACAACCACGGACAATATCCTTTATAGTGAAGAAAGAGGCAGGGTGATTACTATGTCATATAATGCAGAACGATATATGCATGATTTAGATCGAATGGCTTTCGAGGCATTAAATCAGTTTCCGACATTCGTGAAATTACAGGAAGCTTTTATAGTACATATCGATGAAGATTCTGGATGTAGACACATCAAAGATTAAAAATGCCTTCAGCAAAAAAATACAAAAAATATGAAGATGGCCCGGAATGCCGTCAGGTAGCCGGTGGATAAGGCCAGAGGAAACGCAGCCAGGTAGCCGGTGGATAAGGCCAGAGAAAGCGCAGTTAAGTATAGGGAGATGTAAGAGAAAAGAGGTTCTTTATATGATTGTATATTCCGGTATGAAAAGAGATTTTTTAACAGCGGTAGAAGCGGATTCCATCGCCACAGAGATCGAAGATAATATCTATCATAAAATGCATAAAAGGACGGCAGCCAATGAATTCCGCTCCTGGGAGAACTCCCTGGAATATATGTATAAGGTATTGAACGATCATGAGATTCCGGAGGATTCCGGGATCGCGATCGAATACAATATTCCTCAGACATCGAAGAGAGTGGATTTTATTATCTCCGGTTACGATGAGAAGAAGGATCCCAATGTGATTATTGTCGAATTAAAGCAGTGGGATAAAGTGGAAGCTGTTCAAGGACAGGATGCCCTGGTTGAAACATTTACCGGCGGAGCGCTTCGCAAGGTGGTACACCCTTCCTACCAGGCATGGTCCTATAAGGCGATGATCGAGGACTATAACTCCCGCGTTCAGGAGTGTCATATATTATTACATCCATGCGTATATCTCCACAATTATCGCAAATCATCCCCCGATAAGCTGGAGCAGCCCCAGTATAAAGAGTATCTGGATGAGGCACCTGTTTACGGACGCGGAGAGGTTGCAAAGCTCAGAGAGTATATTAAGAAAGCCGTAGTATATGGCGATAAAAAAGAAATCTTATATGAGATTGACCACGGCAAGATTAAGCCTTCAAAGAGCCTGCAGGATTCCATCAAGAGCATGATCGAGGGCAATCAGGAATTCATCATGCTTGATGATCAGAAGGTCGTATATGAGGAGATCCTCTCGAAATCATTAAAATGTATGCAGGATCAGAAGAAGAGAACCATCATAGTAGTTGGCGGCCCCGGTACCGGAAAGACGGTAGTGGCAATCAATCTGCTTGCCAAGCTCACGCAGGAGGGTCAGTTTGCACAATATACCTCCAAAAACAGTGCACCGAGAAATGTCTATGCCAAAAAGCTCACCGGACACAAAAAGAGCAGTATCCAGAATATGTTCAAAGGATCCGGCGCCTACACAGACATCGATGCAAATGTGATCGATACCATCATATGTGATGAAGCCCATAGATTAAATGAAAAGTCCGGTCTATACGGCACAAATGGAGAGAACCAAGTGAAGGAGATCATCCATTCCTGTCTCTGCAGCGTCTTCTTCATCGATGAAAGTCAAAGAGTCACACTAAAGGATATCGGAACAGTTAATGAGATCAAAAAGTGGGCGAAGCTTCTCGGTTCAGAAGTATCAGAGATGGAGCTGGTATCCCAGTTCCGCTGCAATGGCTCCAACGGTTACCTGGCATGGCTCGATGATACTCTGGAGATCCGGGAAACCGCCAATAATGATATGAGAGATGTGGATTATGATATCCGTATCATGGATTCCCCCGCCCAGGTACGCGACCTGATCATCGAGCGGAATAAACCTGCCAATCGAGCCCGTATCCTGGCCGGCTACTGCTGGGAATGGATTAAAAGCGGCAAGGGCAAGACAGACGTACACGACATCGTCATCGATGACTTCAGTATGAGCTGGAACCTGGATAATACACAGACCTTTGCAATCGATCCCGACTCCGTGAATGAAATCGGCTGTATCCATACATCTCAGGGCCTGGAATTCGATTATGTCGGCGTGATTATAGGCGATGATATGCGCTATGAAAATAATCATATCGTCACGGATTTTAATAAACGGGCACGAACCGACCAATCCCTAAAAGGAATAAAAAAGCTCTATAAAGAAAACCCGGAAAAGGCCCTGAAAGAGGCAGACGAGATTATTAAGAATACCTATCGTACATTAATGACTCGGGGAATGAAGGGCTGCTACATCTATTGCACAGACCGCAAGCTGGCGGAACATTTAAGGGAATGTATCGGTAAGGATGAATCAGGAATGAACAGATAGAGGAAAATATTATGAATATTATCTAGCCCAGCATAATCTGACGGATACCAATGCCTTTCTATATGAGCAACAATTCGATTTAATGTACTGAAGATATTGATAAATTACTAATAGGAAAGGATCGATTATGATGATTCAAACTATATCTGATGAATATGTTTATAAAAAAGAAGTCGACTGGTCGCTCTTAATGGAGGGTTTGACACTGCCGGTAGATAATCAGGTGGTGTTTGGACAGATCACCGGACGTTTCCTTCAACCCGGAGAAACCAAGGAAATCCATTTGTATCTCAACGGTAAATCTTATCCTGCTCAGATCCGTAATTTAAAGTTGGATCAGAAATGGAACAGGCAGATGATGCAGATCCGGTACTCAAAGAATGGGGAACTATCCAAAGCATTGCAAGGATGTTTCCTGAGAAGCTATGAGTATTTGAAGCGTATGCGAGACCTTCGTGAAAAAGGCGATCGATCCATTATTCGGGTACCGGAAGATAATAAAGAATACCTGGCAATCTACACAACGGAATATGATGATTCCTATGTTTTGGAGACAATAGGCGCAGAGGATATGCAGGTTTTGCGAGATACCTTAGCAGGACATTCTGAACGAATTCTAGAGGCGGAATTTAATTTTGATGTGACAGATGATACGGCAGGCTTTAAAGAAAAGCAGCAGATTATCAAGATTCGGAAGCTGAACAAGAAGATTGGGGACAATTTGAAGCGCCTATATAGATACCGTTGTCAGATTTGTGGGAAGATCATTGGAGAATCTTATGGATCACATGTGGCTGAAGCACACCATATTGACTACTTTGTTAAGAGTCTGAATAACGATGCCAGTAACCAGATCATCGTATGCCCAAATCACCACAGCATTATACATGATGTGGATCCGGAGTTTGATCGGAGGAGATTGCTTTATGTGTATGCCAATGGATTTGAAGAGAAGCTAATGATTAATAAGCATTTGTTGACCAATAGTAGTAAGACTTTCTTCGGCTGAGTTAACACTCATAATGGGAAGTTCAGGAGTGTTGAACTAGAAAGGCAGTGAAAACATATAGGAAAAATCTGAGAAAACATGAAAGTAGGATATTGGTAGATTTCACAAAGAAGGGACTTTAACATTGCGAAATATTAATGAATTAATAGGAATTATCAAGGGAAACGGTTAAATGTATGTTCCTGGTTATCCATCCTGATATTTGAGATAATCTGAGTAAAATTACTTACTCTATCCCAAAAATTAAGTCTCAACTTTTTGGATATCTCTAAGTTTGTCCACGAGCCAAAGGATTCTTTGAAGAAATCCGTATGATACTTTTCGGAAAATCCAGATGTTTCGTGGATAACAGTATCAGGAATCCGGAATATCCAGCAAGTTTCTGACGAAACAAAATTTATTGATTATACTAAAGAAATTCAGCCCCTGATTCCATGGTCAGAGGCTGATTCGTTGTACTGCATTGTACGGCATTAGTGATAAGTCGGATATCGAGAACAAGTAATGGGACATAAAATATGATAATTATTTAGTAGCAAGAGAAAATTTGCATAAAAATGTGATATACTAAAAAAATATAGTAAATTGGAAGTTAGTAATGGACCGAGAAAGGAAAAAATAGTTTGATATGTAAAGGAACTCTTTCTTGGAACAGGGTACCATCAATTAATAGTTACATTTATTCGCTCATTGATGGATCCAGACCATACACTTCCCTCATGGAGCTATAGTTAGTATGAAAGGAATTTATGAAAAATAAGAAAAAGGCTGATGAAAAAGATGGTCAAAAGAACAGGATTAATTATCATATAATTGTACAAGATGTATTTAATAAAACAAAAAATGGGTCTATAAAATGGTTTTTAAAAAGATCAGATTCTATGTCAGGTATTTACCAAAGAGTTTATGAATGCACAACTGATGAGAAATTGCAATTTATTTTTTCTAATTATTGGAATAGAGAAGGTAAAAAGGTACAGAGATATATATTGAAGTTTAGGGAAAAATCGACTCCCATAGCAATGGTTAGTGGAGAAAAATTTGAAAGTTTAATTAAAAAATCTTTATCTAATAATAGTAATAGACTGAATGTTCGTTATGATGAAACACAGATAATTAAGATAAGGGAATTGGCTAATCTTCCTCAAAAAAATGTTGAAGCTGATACTGTTTATATAAGACAAAATAATGGCAGGTGTCTTAAATACCATGAGACGGAAGATGTTGTTGCAATTATTTATGTGGTAACATCAATGGGGGAGATTATTGAATGCAAAATGCCGGCGCTCTATTGTAACACGTGTGAATCATATTATATCTCCAGAACAATAATAGGCAAAATCAAAAAATACGGAAAACCACTTTGTGTTATAGAAGAAAATGATGCTAGAGAATACAAAGAAACATCAATAGGTTTTGATTTGGCAGACGAAAGTCCCCTTCATTTAATAGGTTATAATGTAGGGACTAAGGATAATTTGTCAGAAAGACAGAGGCAAATGTTGTTAGATTATATAATTGATTTTTCAATTATGAAAAAATATAAGGTGTTAGAGTATTTGGAATTATTTATTAATATGAATGGTAAAAGAAGTAACATGGAAAATTGTGTTAACAAATGGAATGCCGATTGGCAGCATGTAGCCCATTATAATAGTAATAAATATCGTTGGATTCATCCTAAAATTCTAAGAGAACAATACTTTGTATAAGTATAAGAATTGTGAAAGAATTTTTTTAATAATGGAATACCTGGATATAGCGCCGCTGACTTTGCAGAATTCATATTAGGAGATAGGTAGTCCAAAGGAACTGCGAGGCAGATAGTCCAAGATAGTTGGTAAGCATATTATCTGGAATCAGTTAATGATTAGAGAGGAGTTATGACATGGCAGATTTTAGATATGAGATTGTAGAGGAGATAGGTATTTTATCAGAGAATGCCAAAGGCTGGAGGAAAGAATTGAATAAGGTATCCTGGAACGGTGCTGCTCCGAAATACGACATTCGTGACTGGGCTCCGCAGCATGTGAAGATGGGGAAGGGGATTACACTTACCGAAGAGGAAGCCAGAGTCTTAAAGGAATTGTTGTAATATAACAAAAAGCAGATACCCTGTGGGTATCTGCTCCAAGAGAGGAAAGTATGAAAAATATATATGAAAAACTTATTAGGCTTTCTTGCCTGTCTGTTTATGCTCATACTATACCTTAGCTTTGTGAACAATCTTTGAAATCCATCTTAAGAGATTCTGACGGAATTCTTATTTAATTATTTTCTGTCAGAGGACTATTTTACCTGATATTCTGATAAGTGATAAGGAAGGGATTGGAGGCAATCATCTGCTGTTTATCAACAAGAGCAAGAGCCTTATCATAATCTTAGGGAAGAGCATCGGTTAAATGAAATTTTGACGCTTATTGTAATGTTTGTTTTGTTTATGAGAGGAGAATATGATGCAAGGAGATAACTTTGAATTAGAAAAAATTAGGCAGGCGGCATATGAAGGAGCTTTAGAGGGAGCAAAAAAAGTAAAGCACCGGAACGCAGTAGGAGGGATATTGATAAAGCTGCTTATCGCTGTAGCTATTATAATGCTCTTACCATTTGCTCTGTCGAAGTTAAATCCTTTAAGTAAAATAGCAGATCAGTTTTCGCTGGAAGAACCGGTAGAAAACCACGATATGACATTGGAAAATAATGGAGTACTTGGATATAGTGCTGCTGACTTTGCAGATGCCATATTAGGCGATAGTACGAAACTGAAATGTCTTGAGGTATATTCTCAGGAAATGTCAGAAATGGTTACATTTACAAAAGCTGGTTTAGGAAAATTAAAGATTTTTTCCAAAAGTAAAAATTATACATATAATGGTACAGCTACTTATGTTGTTGATCTGTCGAAAATGACCGCTGACGCAATTGAGCTGGATGAGGAGAATAATACAGTAATACTGTATATACCACATGCGGAATTACCGGATAATAATATTAATGTTCCCTTGGAGAAAGTTGTTATCGGAGATACGACGAAAGGACTCTTATCTCCCGGAGATTTAAATTTAAGTGACGAGGAGAGTCAAAAGCTTATGGAAGGGGCTAAGGAAAAAATGAAGAAAAAGTTAGAGGAGGAGAATATTCAGGAGACTGCCGATAAGGTAGCAGAGATGACAGTTTGGGAAATGTTCCAGCCACTCATTTCTAATGTTGCTCCGGGATATACTTTGAAGATAGAATTTTCTGAAATTAGTTAATTGCTTAGAGAGGAGTCATGACATGGCAGATTTTAGATATGAGATCGTAGAGGAAGCCAGAGCCTTAAAGGAATTGTTGTAATAAGGGAGTATTCGATGAAGAAGAAAGTTGAAGTTTTTGGATACGTTTGTCAGAGAAGATCATTGATACTGTGATATAACTATAATTTTGGCTAAGAACGGTAACAAAATGGAGGAAAACCAGATGATTGATATCACATTTGATTTTCAAACAGATACGCTAGCAGGAAAAGATCCCGACTACTACAGTAAGACCATGAAGGAATATCATCGCTTACTTTGGAGTAAATCTTTGCCCAATGGTGAGTGTATGCAACTGGAAGGAAATAGGGGCGGATACTATCTTAGATGGAATGATTTTTACTTTGGCAGTGACAGCATAATCATAAGTTTCCGTTATAACAAAAAACTTATGGATCAAGTAAAGGATGCAGTTCCGGATTATGATGTATTTATGAAAGAACTTTTTCATAAATCATATACGGTCGGAGGTACCATCCTCTTTCCAATGCATGCCATGAGTCTCAATCAGCGGCGTGGAATGCATCCAAGGATCCGGGACCGTTTCGATCTCACCTTAGAATGTATACGTAGATTTTATAATGGGGAAACCAGCCCGCTTATAAAAGGTCTTGAACAGGACAGAACATTTTTCGAATTGTTTGTTGATTTTAAGGGCTATGTCGACTTCTTCTTTTTAAATGACTGCGTTTCTGCGGATTACGGTAAAGTTAATTGTTGGTATGGAGATATGACTTTTCAACATAATGCGATGCCTCAGACCTTGGATGATTATTGGAAATTTTTAGATTATCAATCCGATTTTCTGGAGAAGAGAAATCAGCGTATAAAATTATATGCAGACAGAAATAATCTATAATATGCCAATATTAAATGGAACATTTGATTAGCTAACAAAAAGCAGATACCCTGTGGGTATCTGCTCCAAGAGAGGAAAGTATGAAAAATATATATGAAAAACTTATTAGGCTTTCTTGCCTGTCTGTTTATGCTCATACTATACCTTAGCTTTGTGAACAATCTTTGAAATCCATCTTAAGAGATTCTGACGGAATTCTTATTTAATTATTTTTCTGTTAGGAACTATCTTACCTGATATTTCTGATAAGTGATAAGGAAGGGATTGGAGGTAATCATCAGATAAATAATAATATGGAAAGTATAAAAAAGAGAAGAAGTATAAGAAGATTTAAATGTGACCCGATTGATCACTCGATCATCGAGCAGATCATATCTGCCGGGATATTGGCGCCTTCGGCCAAGAACAGGCAGCCCTGGAAGTTCATTGTATTTACCGGGAGGTCGAAGGAGGATCTGTTGCGGGCGATGGAAGCTGGTTTGCAGAGGGAGAGCTACGGTCAGGCGGTGCTGCCGGAATCGGCTTTTGGATTACCTGACGCATATAATACTTTGCGGATTATGAGGGAAGCTCCTGTGCTGATCATAGTGCTGAATACCAATGGCAGAGATCCTTATCAACCGATTGAGACCGATGCCCGTATATCGGAGATCTGTGATTCGCTGGCAATCGGTGCGGCTATAGAAAATATGCTCTTGGAGGCGGAGACGTTGGGTTTGGGTACTCTGTGGATTGCCAATACATGCTTTGCTTATCCGGAGCTGGTTGAGGAGATAAAGACAGAGGATCAGCTGGTATGCGCCATCGCATTGGGATATCCTGATGAATCGCCATTGCTGCGCCCCAGAAAAGATATCCGTGAGGTTTTAGAGTATCGTGAATGATCTGCCGGAGCCTACGATTCTTTCTGTATGGCCTGGCATTCATGACTGCAGTGCCAGTCCTTGGCCTTGGAGGGAAAAGTGATTCTGAAGAGTAATCACGGGAACAGCTTTCGCTGTGAAGCAATTCCGTAGAGCGTATCATATCTTGTGTAGCGACCGAAGGTCGCATGGGAGTTTAATTATGAAAATACTGATTTGTGGCAAAGGTGGTTGTGGCAAGAGTACAGTCACAGCATTGTTAGCACACGCTTTTGTTAAGATGGGTAAGAAAGCCATTGTGATTGATATGGATGAATCCAATTATGGGCTGTATCGTCAGCTGGGACTGGAACTGCCGGAGGATTTTACCCAGTATTTCGGATTTAAGAAGGGTATCTTCCGGGTGCAGGATAATCTGCAGGAAGGGGAGAAGATCTTTCCACAGAGATGGGACTTTGCCGGTCTTCCGGACCAATATGTGTCCACTGATGGTAAAGTCAAGCTCATGGCAGTTGGTAAGATTCATCATGCGGGAGAGGGCTGTGCCTGTCCCATGGGATCTCTGGCCAAGGAGCTATTAGATAATCTGCAGCCACAGGATGACGAGGTCGTGTTAGTGGATGCGGAAGCGGGAGTGGAACATTTCGGCAGAGGTGTTGATGCAAAGGCTGACCGGATCCTGATGGTGATGGATCCCTCCTATGAATCCATCTCTCTTGCAGGGAAGATCCATGCCATGTGTGAAGATATTCATAAGCCATTTGCTGTAATTTTAAATAAGATACAAGAGGGACAGCAGGATATTATCTTGCAAACAGTAGCGAAAGATCATGAGATCGCCGGGATCCTTCCTCAGGATGAACAGATCTTATTAAAAGGTCTGCTCGGAGAGAAATTAGACCGGGAACTTGAAGAAATAGAAGAGATTGTGAATTACCTGGAGAAATAAAACTATGGCAGAATCATTGTTAGCATATTTATATACTCATATCAAGGGCTCCCAGGAGGATGTTGCCACATTATCCCTGCAATATATCCTTTCATCTTCCACGGAGATCACACAGACCTTTAACAAATTTTTAGCTGCAAAGCTTCATAGGAATATTCCTTCGAAGCTTCAATATATCTGTCAGTCAGTAGGGAACGATAAAGAAAGACCCGATATGGCTGGAATTGATACACACGGAAGAGAGAAACTGCTTTTTGAGATGAAATTTTATGCTGCTCTCACAGAAAATCAGCCATTGACTTATCTGAAACGATTAAAAGAGGAAGATGGTACTGGTTTGGTAGTAATCTGTCCACAGGTACGAATAAGCAGTTTATGGGCAAAGCTTCTTGAGTTATGTAAACAGGAAAATGTAATCCAGATTGATAACACTTGCGCTGAGATTAATGGCATTGCTATGACCATTTTATCATGGAATGAGATTACAGAATTATTTTATCGCCTTGCATCTACCAGTTGTCTGGATACATCTGACATTAAGCAGTTGGATGGATATTGCAAACAGATGGATTCTGAGGCATTCATACCATTTCGCGGGGAAGACCTCGGCGCAGATGTTGCAAGAAGGGAAGAAAGATACATCAGGGTTGTTGATGAACTAATAGATGCACTTTGTGCTTGCAAAGATTTGGATACTTCGCTGAAAGGATTGAAAGCTTCGCCACAGAGGTACGGATACAACAGATACATTAAGGTGAATAACCTTGCAGTAACTATCTCCTACAATCGGACCTATTGGATGGATGCCAATTCGGTTGATACACCATTTTGGATAACAATCAAAGACGAAGAATGGGAACAGAATAGTGAGATGAAGAGGAAGATAAATAGCATAAAACAGCAATATCTTTGTGATTGCTGGCGGGAATATGCGATTGCATTGATTCCTCTGACTAATGTCACCTTGACTGAAATTATAGAAGATATGATGAGGCAGGTAAAGGAATATATCCGTATCTGCCAGTCAGAGTAACAAAAGCAGATTCCCTATGCTATCTGCTCAAGAGAGGAAAGTATGGAGTTTGGCCATATTTAATGTAAATGAAGAAAGGATGAAAATATGAAGGCACACAAGTATTGGAGTATAGGATCATTATTTTGCATGATCATGTGCATGTTCACCGGATGTAATATGAGATCAAAGGATGCCCATAAGTATTGGGCTATGGGTGCCCTGGGATGCATGCTTATGGCAATCTATACCGGGCATAAGATGATAATTCCTAAATCGAAGAAGAAAGCAAAAGAAGTGGAAGAATAGCTCTGTGCTATATGGTTAATATAGTGACATCTATCAGATCATATGGAGGCAGATATGAGTGAGTTTATTAAGAAAATAGAATTCCGCAAGGGGGAGCTTCGGACGAATTTTGTTCGTCGGAGTCTGATGTCAGATGATTTTCTGGAGATGATCCAGAAGAATAAAGAACCCTTTGATACGTTGATGGTATACTATAACTGTGCGATCATGGAAGTGGAGACTAAGTTCAAGGTACTGAATGCGGAGTTCTCTTTGCAGTATGACCGGAATCCCATAGAGAGCATTTCCTCCAGGATTAAGTCCATGGACAGCCTGATCAGGAAGATACGCAGGAAGAATATTCCCTTGACCCTGGAAGCTATCGAGGAGAATATTACCGATATTGCCGGTATCCGGGTGGTCTGTTCATTTCCGGAGGATATCTATATGCTGGCAGACTGTCTGATCAAGCAGGATGATATCAGGCTGATAGAGATCAAGGATTATATCAAGAATCCGAAGCCTTCCGGCTACCGGTCGCTTCATCTTATCGTGGAGATTCCGATCTTCTTAAAGGAAGAAAAAAGGTTGATGAAGGTTGAGGTGCAGCTGCGTACCATCGCCATGGATTTTTGGGCGTCTCTGGAGCATAAGCTCCGCTATAAGAAGAACATCCCGCAGGATAAGGCGGATCAATTATCGGAGAGGCTGTATGAATGTGCCCGCATCTCCGCAGAGCTGGATGCTGAGATGCAGAGCATCCGGGATGATCTGGAAGGTACGGCATCGCAATCGCAGACATGCTGATTATGAGAGGATAAATTAATGCAGAGAAAGAATCTAATGACAGGCAGCTTATGTGCTTTGTCCTGTGAGATCTTATATGGGATGAGCTATGTCTTCACAAAACAGGCGACCAATTCGGCCAGTGAGCTATCCCTTCTAGGCTGGAGGTTTGCCATAGCATTTCTTGTGATGACCATACTGGCTGTGACCGGCATCATTAAAATGAATCTCAGGGGTAAGAGGATCGGCCCCTTGTTATCCGTGGCTATTTTCAGCCCTGTCATATATTTTATAGGGGAGACCGTCGGGATCAGTAATACTACGGCATCGGAAAGCGGTGTCTTTCTCGCCTGTATCCCGGTGGCGGCATTGATCGCATCTACGTTGCTATTGAAAAAGAAACCAACCCGGATTCAGGTAATCGGCATTCTGATTACCCTGGCGGGGGTTCTTGCCACAGTCTTTGCGGCGGGGGCATCGTCGAGCTTTTCAATCCTGGGATATCTCTTTCTGCTGACTGCTGTGATCTCCTATGCGCTCTATTGTGTATATGTTGATAAGGCGGTGGGATATAGCGGGCTGGAGATTACTTACATTATGCTTGTGGCAGGCTGCATCGTTTTTGTGGTCTTTGCTTTGATAGAAGCGATGGTAAGGGGAAGAATCGGCGGCCTTCTTATGCTTCCTTTCACAGATGTGGGATTTCTGGCAGCAGTTCTTTATCAGGGGATCGGCTGTTCCATCCTTGCCTTCTTCCTGTCCAATGTGGCAATTGCGAAGATTGGGGTTAATCGGACTTCGACCTTCATCGGAGTTTCTACGGTAGTGTCCATTATTGCAGGTGTCTTATTTCTGCATGAGAGTCTTTCTCTACTGCAGATTCTGGGAGCAGTGGTCGTTATCATAGGTGTATATACTGCAAATACACAGAGTAATACAGAAGATGCAGATCAGATATAGGTGGGAAGGATCTTGGGATTCGTTTATGAGTGGAGAGATTACCATGACAGAGAAGGAGAAAATGCAAAGACAGATGCTGTATGATGCGAATTATGACGTGGAGCTGCAGCAGGAGAGGATGAGAGCAAAGGATCTCTGCTATCAGTTTAATCAGCTTCACCCGTCAGACACCGCAGGTCAGCAGAAGATCATGAAGCAGCTTTTAGGCAAGACAAAAAAGGATTTCTGTATCCTTGCACCCTTTTGGTGCGATTATGGTTATAATATTGAGATCGGAGAAAACTTCTTCGCCAATCACAATCTGGTGATTCTTGATGGGGCTAAGGTTACATTTGGTGACAATGTATTTATTGCGCCGGATTGCGGCTTCCATACGGCGGGGCATCCCATTGATTATGAACGGCGGAATCAAGGCCTGGAATATGCATATCCGATTACAGTAGGAGATAATGTGTGGATTGGCGCCGGGGTGCAGGTCATGCCTGGAGTTAGGATCGGAAGTAATGTTGTGATCGGTGGTGGAAGTGTCGTGGTAAAGGATATCCCGGACAACTCGGTGGCAGTGGGGAATCCCTGCAGAGTGATCCGGGCTATCACAGAGGAGGATAAGAAAACCAGCTGGAATCGAAAAATATAAGATTCCTGCTGGCTTATATAGTATTTTATGATATACTGAAGTATGCACTCGGATTTTGTCCGGGTGCTTTTTAAAATGTGCTTGGGAGGGAAAACTATGGATATTCCACATTGGAAAGATGTCATGTTAACGCCGATCTTTACAGATCAGGGTGTAGATTGTTATGAATTGGAAGGCGGAGAGTTTCTCAATGATTATTATATAGTATCAGAAGCGGAGACCAGAAAGCTGATGAACCATCCGGAGATCGTCGGTTATGAGGTTTATCGCTGCCTGATCAATGCGACTTCGCAGATGATGTATTATCTGAAGGAGAAGAAGAAGATCACATCTGCCAATATCCTGTCGATTCTTCGTGGGGCACTGAATTATCCTCTGGAGGAGAGCTGCTACCGGGAGCATATCCGTGTCCATGATATCAGCTTCATGTCCTGCGAGAGAGTATTTAAGAATCAGGAAATGACTGGTCTTGCGGTGAAATACAGTAAACTGACTGCGGTACCTGACTCCACACTGATGATCGGTGATATTATTGCATCCGGAGAGACCCTGATCTACTGTCTGAAGGAGGTCATCGATTTTTATCGAAGAGAAAATGTACAGCTTCGTAATATCCTATTTTTCACAATCGGTGGCACAAAGGGCATTCAGATTCTGGAAGAGATGACCCGGGAGATCCGTAGCTTCTGGCCGGAATTTGAGGGCTTTATCGTGGTTTATTATGAGGGTATCTTCAGTTGTTATGAAGATGGTGACAAGGGAGTATCCGGCATCAATCGCCAGTGGATTGATTTCTACTGGAAGGGTGGTATCGTATCACCGGCTTTCCGTCGGGAGACCCTGTCCATGCGGGATCCTCTCTTTGAGAAATGTACCATCTATGATGGAGGGGCTCGTCGCTACGAGATCAAGGAGCATATCGACGAAGTGTTGGAATTCTGGCAAGGGATTCTCCGGCGGGCGGATCAGATCGATTTCCATGATCTTCTGGAAGAGAAGCTGGGACATTCCACAGAGCTGACCTTTGAGGAATGGGTAGCAGATTGCCATTATCAGAATATCCCGATGGAAGAAGCTACCTGGCTCTATCGGCAGGAGAAGGGATATATCGAGAGCCTGAAGGATATCACACTGGAGGAGATCGCTTCCACCAGGATTCGTGAGTTTACCAAAACACTGAAAAAATACATTTTCTGATATCTTACAGGATATGTTTTATCTTATTTTGATTGCAGGAGAGGATTTGAATTATGAAAGAGAAGAAAGACAATACATATGCAGCAGAGGAGACAAGCGATATAGACTATGCGTCTGCCCGGGTTCCTCAGGAGAGTAGAAGAAGTCTGATTACCATGTTTATGATCATGCTGGGCTTTACCTTCTTTTCCGCCAGCATGTGGGTAGGGCAGGAGCTTGCGGACGGGCTTGATTTTTGGGGCTTTGTGGAGGCTTTGATCCTCGGTGGCCTGATCCTTGGTCTCTATACCGGCTTGCTGGGCTATGTCGGGGCCGATTCCGGTATGAGCCTGGATCTGCTGGCACGAAAAGCCTTCGGTCGCAAGGGTTCCTATCTCCCTTCCGCCATGATTGCTTTCACCCAGATCGGCTGGTTTGGTGTCGGCGTGGCTATGTTCGCCATTCCGGTTGCCAATGAATTGTTAGGAGGCAGCACAGTAGCAGAGTATTTCCTGGTGGTTCTGGCCGGTGTATGTATGACGGCTTCCGCTTATTTCGGTATTAAGTCTCTGACCATCGTCAGTTATATTGCGGTTCCCTGTGTGGCAATCCTGGGAACCGTTGCCATGGTGATGGCTGTGATGAGAGGGGACGGAAGTATTATCGATCAGTTTGCCGTCTCCTCCGGTAGTCTGACGGTGATCGGAGGTGCCGGTCTTGTCATCGGTTCTTTCGTATCCGGTGGTACCGCTACGCCAAACTTTACGCGTTTCGCAAAAAATGGTAAGGTTGGTATGATCACCACGATCGTAGCCTTCCTGATCGGTAACTCTCTCATGTTCTTCATGGGTGGTATCTCCTCGATCTTTGTCGGTGGAAATGACATTTTCGAGGTCATGATTAATCTGGGTCTCTTCTATCTGGCGATTCTGGTGCTGGGGCTGAATATCTGGACGACCAATGATAATGCCCTCTATTCCGCCGGACTGGGACTGGCCAATATCTTTGGTACACGCAAGAAGCCTATGGTGCTGATCTCCGGTATCATCGGAACCATCACCGCCGTGTGGCTTTACTGGAATTTCTGTGGCTGGCTGAATATTTTAAATTGCACGCTTCCTCCGGTCGGTATCATCCTGGTAGTATCCTACTTCATGAATAAGGAATCCTATCAGGACATCGAGCCGGACCGGGAAGTAAACTGGTTTGCAGTAGCAGGTGTCCTGCTTGGCGCGATCGTTGCCAATGTCCTGCCTTTTGGTATCGCATCGATCAACGGCATGGTGGTAGCAGTGGTTTGCTACCTGATCGGACAGCGTGTACAGTGAAGCGATGAGGTCGCATGGCCGTTTTTTGGTTTGTTGTAATTTCATTACAATAATCTTAAAGTGATAATTATTTATAGTCTAAAAGGAGCAAAAATATGAGTAAAAAGAGAGATAGGTTATGCGCGTCGATCCTGGCGGGCTTTATGGCTCTGAGTTTACTGCTTCCGTCTCAGGCAGCAGAGCGGTCGGATGCAGATATAAGTGTAGCTTCCGAGCAGAGTACAGATTCTGAAGTGACGCTTTCTGATCCACAGATCATGGCCGATTCGTCCATGAATGCGGGACAGAAGGTTACCTGGGACTGTGTCTGGTTTGGAAGTTATCCTCAGACGGAGATCGTAGAAGAGGCATCCGCCTGTGGCACCTATGGGAAGGATTGGGAGAGAACGAGTGATTATGAGGTAAATGAAAGCCTCTATAGCCAGCTCTCAAGTGCGAGTGGATGGAACAGTAATGGGGATATCACCTTGAACGGAACAAAGTACCGCAGAATACAGAGGTCAGATGCCACATACAGTGAGAGTTATTCTTCGGATTATTATGACTGGAGTAACACGACCGCAAGCTATCATTATTTCCGTTATGATCCGATCAAATGGAGAGTATTGGAGGTAAATGGTGATCAGGCACTTCTGCTGGCGGATGAAGGACTGGATGATCAGATATATGGACATGGTTCAATGACCTGGGCCGAGGAGAGCACACTGCGAAGCTGGTTAAATGGTTATGGCAGTTCTGCGAATACCTATGGGACGGATTACAGCAGTAAGAACTTTATAGATAGTGCATTTTCTTCGGAGGAAGCGGGAGCGATATTAAGCACAGAACTGGATAATTCCACGACGGGTCCATATTCTGCGCGAATTGGGGGAGAGAATACCAGTGACAAGGTATATCTGCTTTCTGCTTATGATCTTTATGATTCGGATGCTTCTGCAAGATATGGATTTTATAAGGAGGATTATTGGATAGGCGACGAAGGAAGATTCTGCCAGGCTAGTTGTTACGCAAAAGCCATGGGGGCAAAATGTTTGAACAACAACTGCTTTTGGTGGCTGCGGTCGCCGGGCTACCAGAGTGGCTATGTTCAGTATGTCGATTGGCTTGGTTCTCTTGATATTTACGGCACACCTGGTAATGAGGGTCTGTATAATTTTTCCGTGCGGCCGGCATTGCATATGAATCTGTCGTCATCGAATCTATATCGCTATGCAGGGACCGTGTCCAGTGACGGAACGATGAATGAAATCGGTGGCAGCACGGAGGCATCTTCGGATACATCCACGGATAATCTTCTGATAAATTATAAGAATGATGTATGGAATTTTACGAATCCGACGGATCAGCTCATATCCCGTAAAGTATATACCGATATGTTTGGAGCCGTCAAGGGAAGCCTTCTGTATACGACTGGATTAAAAGGCAAGGGTGGCCTGTGCTATGGCATGTCTCATACCGTTTTGGCATCTTATCTGGGATATCCGGCAGTTTCTTCCTATGGCGCTTCCAAGCTATGGAATGTAGGTAGAGCGAAGAAATCTACGGAAACAAAGACGACTGCCATAGATTTTATAAAACATGCTTTTGTATACATGTATTCCGTAAATGCGATAAAGGATGAAATCGGAAGAAAAAATGATTTTGATGGCCTTTATGAAGCGGTGCAGGCCTTTCAGAATAAGGAAGGTCCTCCGGTTGGAATCACCATAAAGTACGGAGCTTTTCATAAATCGCAGCACGAGATCGCGGCTTTGGGTATTCTGGAAGAGAACGACGAATATACGAAGATTCGTGTATATGACAGCAATTATCCGGGATGGGATATCTCCTTGTGTCTGTTCGGAACGCCGGGTCATTTTACTTCTGTAGAGTATCAGTTAGATCTTCATGATGGTAATGGTGGAAGAAAAGATGATCTTTATAGTAACCCTGATACATACTTTTACTATAATACCATAACTGCAGATATGATCTCCGCGTATAAAGATAGCCTTTCATCTCAACATGCGGGTTCGGTGCAAACGATGAGCACGGATGATGAGGAGGATCATACCCTGGTATGCATCTCAGAGGATGCATCAGGCAGGATGTCCTATCAGGGTGAATCCGTAGAGATCGGTGATTGGGAGAATAGTCTGTCTTCGAATATGCTGTCCTTTATCCCGGCAACAGAGGAGGATGCCGAAGATATGCCAACATTATGCTGGCTTACGGGTCAGGAATCTGCACTAAAATTCAGTGATCTTTCCCAGGGCTCTACGGTAAGTGTTGCCGGAACAGATCAGATTACCACGGTGATGGCGAAGAAGGAGAGCGACATCACATTTGATGAGGATAATTCACTGAATATAAGCACATCAGATGACAGCGATGTGAATGTTTCCTACGATAGCTTTGACGAGGATAGGGTTTATACGACCAGCATCTCCGGCAGTTCCACAGGGGATGCCTCCTTCAACAGGACTTCGGATGGATATGTGATCTCCGGTGTGGATGGGCTTGAGGTAGCCTGCTACGCAGAGGATTATACCTACGATTCGGAAGGAAATGAAGAGGTTGATCATCAGGATAAAGGATGGATCAGTGTAAATGATCTGGATACAGACAGTTCCTATAAAGTAGAAGTCTCTGTCAAGGCGGATGGAGCGGTCTATGCGATATCTGCCGATGACGATCATGACGGAGTCTATGAGACCCTGGTTGAGAGCAAAGATACTTCTTCTGCTTCCGACACAGAATCTACAGAACATGTTCATACCTGGTCATCATGGAATATAACCAAGAAGGCGACTTGTCTTGCAATAGGTTTGAAGCGACGTACCTGCAGTGGCTGCGGACAATCGCAAAGTCAGAAGATCGCGAAGCTGTCAGCGACAGTAAAGCTGTCTGCCTCTAAGAAGACTCTGAAAAAGAAGAAATCCTATACCTTAAAGATTACGAAGCTTGCAGCAGGAGATTCTGTTATCTCGGTAAAAGCCAGCAAAAAATCTCTGGTAAAGATTAAAAAGATTAAGAAGAATCAGTATAAGATTACTGCGAAGAAGAAAGGAAAGACCTATGTCACTGTGACATTGAAGTCTGGTAAGAAAGCAAAGTGTAAGATAACTGTGAAGTAAAACCAATCACACACATGCGATGGAATCGATTGCATGTGTGTGATACTCAGTTTTAAGCCTTGCGTATCTGCGAGAGAGGTAGATAGTATGAGAAGAAAAGATAGAATCAGGCCGATGGGCGTATTTTTTACAACAATCCTGGCTGCGGGTCTGCTTACAGGCTGTGGCGGCAGCGGCAGCGCTTCCGGCCAGGGATATAATATGACAGAGGAAGAGGTCAGTGTTTATTACGAAGGGAAATATGGTTCGGATCAGGAAAATGTGATCATGTATTTCCTGGATGGGAATAAGCAGATTGCCTACTATGACATGGATACGGTTCAGTCCATTCTCAATAAGCTCTATCAGGATGGTTACGGGGACTATGAGAAGGATCCGGCCTATGCGGTGAGCTATAGCTCTGACGGGGCAGATCAGGTTACATTTACCAGGGAGAATGGATATGATATGGTCCTGAACTTCGCCGAGGATAGCATTCATTTTACCGATTATGATATGTTCATCAGTCATTCCTATGATATGAGCCCGGTCGACCTGTCCCATTCCAGCGGTTATGATGCCGATGGACAGCCGGTTTATCTGCAGAGAGTGGAGTCCAGGTCCTTCAGTCGTTATGGCAAGGAGCTGACCTATGATCTGGCTGCCTATGATATCGATCTGATCCATCAAGGAGATGCCTATTATCTGCCGGCCCAGACCCTCTATGATGTCTTGCTGGGCTCTACCTACACCCTCTATCTCTACAATGGGGAGGATGCCTTCTATATCAATTATGAGAATTTTCAGAACGGCATGGGGGAAGACGATTCCCTCGTTCAGAAATATTATGACACGGAGCAGTCCGAGCGCAGCCAGGCCTTGATCGATTATACCTACCATGAATTATGTATGGTCCTTGATTACAGCTACGGTCTTAAAGATAGCCATAATATCGACAGCTTCGATGAATATTTTCAGGAGATGGCTTACGATGGACAGAGCCTGAAGGATATGCTGAGGAGTGAGGATCCTTTGAAGATGGATCAGGCTCTTCAGGTCCTGACTTATAAGGGCTTCGCCGATATGCACAGTGGATTTATGGCGCCGAGCGCCTTTACCGGCCTGGAAAATCTATCCAAGGTGAGAGCGGCAGGCTATGCTCAGTCCATCTATGATTATGTAGCCATGGACTCTGGCTTCCGGAAAGCCAGAGAGAAGGCTTTGGGTCTGGAGCAGGAAGAGGTCAACAACTATCAGGAGGTCGGAGACACCGCCTTTATCACCTTTGATCATTTCCTGGCGCAGAAGCAGGATTACTACAAGGAAGCACCGACGGATGAGACCCAGGATACCGTTGGTCTCCTGATCTATGCCCACTCTCAGATTACCAGAGAGGATAGTCCCATCAAGAATGTCGTGCTGGATATCAGCTGCAATGGTGGCGGAGAAGAGGACGCGGTCGCATTCGTCTGTGCCTGGTTCCTGGGGGATGCCAGCATCTACCTGCAGAATCCTATGACCGGTGCTTCCGCCGTAAATGTATACCGATGTGATGTGAATCTGGATCATACATTTGATGAGAAGGATACCCTGTCCGGCTTCAATCTCTATTGCCTGACTTCACCGGCCAGCTTCTCCTGTGGTAACCTGGCTCCCTGCATGTTTGCCTGCTCCGACAAGGTGACCCTGATCGGGCAGACGACCGGCGGCGGATCCTGTGTAGTACTGCCCATGACCACAGCCTCCGGAAGTTTCTTCCAGGTATCCGGCTTCCGCCGCATCTCTTCATCCAAGAATGGCTCCTTCTATAACTCCGATCAGGGAGTGACACCGGATATCTTACTGACTAAGACAGAGAGCTTTTACGACAGAGAATCCCTGGTGGAGATGATTGATAAGATAAAATAATATGTGATATACTTTAAATAATCGAAAACAGTCCCTTAAGATTCTGCATAGAATCTTGAGGGACTGCTTTTTGTGGTACATCCGGTGGAAGGTCCTGGCCGAGGGGCATGCAGAGCAGGTGCACCTTACATCTACATGTAAACGATTCGTGAATCGCTTACTCTTTATTTTGTCTTATCAGGTAAACATCACACTATAGTGGCAGTCGGCAATTAGTTTATTATTCTGGTCTCTCAGTTCGATCAGGAAATTCCCTGTGCGGCGGCCGATCTTTCTCTCGTGTACGGTGGCGGTCAGGGTATCTCCTTCCATGGCAGGTCGGTAATTCTGTATGCTGCCGTTCATGCCTACTGCGGGCCGGCCGATGTGAATCAGGTAGGCACCCAGTGCGGTATCACAGATCAGATACTGGATGCCACCTTGTATGGTGCCGTGAAGATTCATATGGTTGGAGTTGGTATGTAAGGGAAGGGAGAGGCTATTATCGTCATTAATGATTACCTCTTTAAATCCCATCATCGTGATACATTTCATTTCCTCATAGGGAAGATTGTAAAATTCTTCGATTGCGATTCTTTTCATGATTATCTTATCCTCGTTATTATTCCGAACTCGCTTGCGAGTCCTGTTATCGGATTCCGGTCAACTCGACATCATCCTGATGGAATCCGTGCGCATCGGCTTTAATTGAGACATACTTTCCATTTGTTATAGGAGTAGAAATTCTTAGAAGCAGTACCTTTTCGGATGGTCTTGACCAGTTTCTTAAACTTGGCGGAAGTGATCGAGCTGGTGAAATTTCCTTTGTAGTATTGCCAGGAGCCATTATACCAGGAGCCTCCTTTGGTGGAGATACGGCATTTTATTGCTGCAGGCTTATATTTTCCTTTGCTGTATTTAAAGTAACGATAAACTTCATTTCCATGGCCGGCGGACCATACGACCAGAGACTTTGTCTTTTTATAGTATATGATCTTTGCTAATCCATAGATTTGCTCAGAACCGATTAATTTTGCCTTTCCGTTCTTATAAGTATATATCCGGAACTGGTCTGAGCTGCCCTTGGAATAATCATGATACAGCATGATTACTTCATCGCTGCCATCGCGATTCAGATCTTTGTAATAATATCGGATGCCATCGCGTATCCAGGAATTGTTTTTCATAAGAGCTTTCATCTTAGTGCTGTAGGCACTGTGCGCTGCAGCATTCTTCGATGCGGCATATGCCTGGCCCGGACAAAATACAGTACTTGCCATGAAGAAGAGTAGTGTCACGATTAATAATCTGCGAATGTTTTTCATATACTGATGCCTCCATTTCTGTTGCTTTATCTACTGCTTCCTTTCTATTATGATAAGGAAAAACTACCAGTTATGTCAAGTCGCTGGAAGAAGTTTCTTTTCATATCTGAGGGGATAGAATATCATTTTATAATTCATCTTGTATACAATAGCCTATCAAAATCTGGATATTGATAGGCTATTTGCTCTAAGTGGGTTAATCTATGGGAGATAGAGCAATGCAAAGAAAGCAGGGCTTGCTCTAAGTGGGTTAATTTGTCGGAGATAGAGCAAGTCAAAGAAGGCAGTGATTGCTCTAAATGGGTTAATTTGTGGGAGATAGAGCAAGTGAGGGAGGACATGGCTTGCTCAAATAGGGATAATCTATGGGAGATAGAGCAAGACAAATAAGGCAGGGATTGATATAAATGGGTTAATGTAGGGGAGATAG
>R05__coassemble_12_pt1 | contig 109205 bp, 91 predicted proteins | sample R05__metabat2_low_PE_006 | metagenome-assembled genome bin R05
CTTATAGAGATATTATAAGTTTTTATTGAACCAGTATGGTTTGTTTATATAAAGGATGTCTTATATTAAAGTCTGATGGAGATTTTTCAGACATCTTTATATCAGATTTACTCGTTGATGATCTTGACTAATTTTTCTGCAGTATCTGCAACTGCCTGTGTTGCCTGTAAGCTTAAGTTGATTACCTGGGTTTCCATATGGTTCTTTTCATAAGCTGCTCCAAAGGTAGAAATGAAGGCCTTACGTAAATCAGAACCATAATTTACTTTCAATAAGCCCAATCTTCTGCACTCCTGGATGATACCGAAGTCAATGCCGCTGCCACCATGCATTACCAGTGGAACAGGGGACTCTGCAACTAACTGTTTTAATAATGGTAAGTCAACCTTAGGAGTTGCCTCAAGACCATGTACATTTCCTACAGAAACAGCCAAAAGATCACAGCCGGAGCGGGTAACAAAATCTCTTACAAGTTCCGGATTGGTCTTGGCGTCCGCTTCATTATAATCCTCATCTTCCTTGCCGCCGATGCATCCTAATTCTGCTTCTACAGGAACATTATAAAAGTGGCAGTATTCTACACATCTCTTTACTTCCTTGATGTTATCTTCATAGTCCAGATGAGAAGCATCGATCATAATAGAAGTAAATCCGGCATTGACACATGCCTTTACATCTTCATAGGATTTACCATGGTCTAAGTGTAAGCCAACCGGCACATTACTGTCTGCCAGGGCCTTCTTAGTCAGGTAAACGATGGTTTCCGGATCGGATAAACGAAGGTTATTGGAAGAAATCTGAATGTAACCGGGAAGCATAGCCTGATTCAAACCTCTGGCGATACCATAAGTCATCTCCAGGTTGGTTGTGTTGAAAGCCGGTAACATGAGGCCTCTTTCTTTCGCATAGCTCATCAGATCGAATCCATTTGCAATTTTCATTTTCAGGATCTCCTTTCTTTCCCTTATATAATTATGAATGTTCTAAATGAAGTGTATGAGAATGACATCTAAGGATGCTTCTCTGGAACTTATTAATTAAGAAAATTCTCACCGAAACATTTCCTGGGTCGTAAGGTTTTTCTAACCTCTGTGTCTTATTCTCATGGCTGTATTATAGTAGACAAATTTCCTGAAAAAATTTTATAGAATGCGCTATTGCTTATGCAAATTTCCTTGAAACTTGCGTAAAGGACTTCATGCAATTCTTTGCGCAAGTTTCCAAAAAGTTTGCGTCATTTTTCGTAAAACTTCTGCGCAAAGGACTTTACGCAAAAGGAAAATATTTGCGCAAGGATGAATGAAAAGGCTTGTGAAAATGAGAATCTTATCAATGCTATACTTCAGGTACAAAATAAAACGTCACCAAGGAACAGGAGGTACAAAAGGATGAGCGTAAAGATAATCGCTGTATCACACGGAAGATTCTCAGAAGGTCTGGTCGATAGCGTACAGATGCTGACCGGCCAGCAGGAAGATTTGGTTTATTACGGATTATTTCCGGAACAGACAGTAGATGTATTAAGAGAAAAGCTTAAGGCAGAACTCTTAGCAACACCGGAAGATGTGGAAGTACTCTTCTTATCTGATGTATTCCACGGAAGCCCATTCAACACGATCGTTGATCTGATGAGAGAATTTAAATTCTATCATCTGACAGGTATCAACCTGCCACTGGCAGTTGTCGTCATGATGGACCGTTACATGGATATGTCGGCAGACGAGATTTGCAGACATTTATTAGAAGAAGGACCAGGAACCATAATGTATGTAAATGACATGTTTGATGCAGACGCATCTGATGATGAAGATGAGGAGGAAGAATAATGAAGAATATCGTGTTAGCAAGAGTAGATGACAGATTAATCCATGGTGAAGTTGTTTCCGTATGGACCCCTAGCTTAAATGTAAACCGTATCATCATCGTGGACGATGAAGTAGCCAAGGATGATTTTAACAAGCGTGTCATCAAGGCTCTGGCACCAAATGGTGTAAAATGTAATGTTTATTCTGTAGAGAGAGGAGCGGACATCCTGCAGAGACCATCCAAGGAAGCCAGCGAGAAAATCATGGTTCTCACCAAGACACCGATTTCCTACGCCAGAATGGCTGATCTGGGCTGTACCTTTGAAGCAGTGAACTTAGGAGGCATGGGTCTTCGCGGAGAAAGAACTCCTTTCATTAAAAATGTGGCTTGTTCCCCGGATGAGATCGAATCAATCAAGCACCTGATGGATAAGGGTGTGCATGTTTACTATCAGCTGGTTCCGGAACAGCAGGTGATTGAAGCAAAGGATTACGTATAAAGTAATCTTGCTATATAAATTCCCAAAATATTCAATTGCATAAGGAGGAGAAAAGATGGGAAACATAAGTTTAATCCAGGCAGCCCTTTGTGGAGTAATTTACTGGCTTGCTGTAGGTAACTTACCATTTGTCGGCCTTTGGTCCTTACAAAGACCATTGGTTTGCGGTGCACTGACAGGATTGGTATTAGGCCATCCGGTGGAAGGTGCTGTGATCGGAGCGACCATCAACCTTGTTTACTTAGGTTTTATGTCAGCCGGCGGTTCCATGCCAGCCGATATGGGTCTGGCCGGTGTACTTGGTACCGCATATGCTATCTGTGGCGGTTTGGATGCTGACACAGCTTTGGCTATCGCAGTTCCAATCGGTATCCTTGGTACCATCGTATGGGCAGGCCGTATGACATTTGACTGTGCTTTCGTTCACATGGCAGATAACTACATCGAAAAAGGTGAGTACAACAAGATCTGGCTGGCCAATGTTTTATTTCCACAGATCATGTGTTTCTGTATGACGGCAATCCCTTGTACCTTAGCTGCTTACTTCGGCGCTAACTACATTTCCAATATCCTTGATCTCTTAAGCGGTCGTGTTTTATCCGTATTCCAGATCATCGGTGGTTTGATGCCTTGTCTTGGTATTGCTATCACATTACAGTATATCTACAAAGGAGAGTCCAAGATCTTCTTATTTGCAGGTTTCTTACTTGCAGTTTATTCCGGTTTACCATTATTAACCTTAGGTATTATCGCATTATTAGTTGCAGTTGTTTATGTTCAGGTTACTGATAATCAGGCTCCTGCTGTTGCTGCTGCTGGCGGCGCAGCTTCCGCAGCTTATGATGATGAAGATGATGAGGAGGACGACTGATATGGAAAATAAGAAAAGTTTGATTCCAAAAGCGGCCTTGATCAAGGCATGGCTCATTTGGGAAACATTCCCTCAGACATGTTACAACTATGAAAGAATGATGGGACAGGTTGTTGCCCATATGTTCTCTGTGATCATTAGCTTCTTATACAGTGGCAATGCGGAAAAACAGAAAGAGGTTATGAGGCGTGAGATCGAATTCTTTAATGTACATATTGAATTTGGTGCTTGTATCCTTGGTATGGCCATCGCACTGGAAGAACAAAAAGCCATGGGCGAAGAGATCCCGGGCGAGTTTATTACAAACTTAAAGACATCTCTTATGGGACCTTTAGCCGGTATGGGCGATACCATCTGGCAGGGCGTTGTCATCCCGATTCTTCTGGCATTATGTATCGACCTGACAAGATCCGGCAATGGTAATGTATGGGGCGCTGTTATCTATGCGATAGTGATCGTTGTAGCAGCTTACGCTTTATCTTACTGGAACTTCATGTTTGGTTATAAGGCTGGTTCTGAAGCCATCATGGATTTCCTGGAAAAAGGTATCCTCAATAAGCTCATTAAGGGTGCATCCATCATGGGTTGTATGGTTATGGGTGGTCTGATCGTGAACTATGTTACCTGTATCTGTGGTCTGGAGATTCCTTCTTCCACATCCACATATAGTATTCAGGAAAGCTTTTTAGATGCAGTATGCCCTAAGATCTTACCTCTTGCAATGACTATGCTGGTTTATTACCTGATCAATAAGAGACGCTGGTCCTCTGTCAAGGTAATTGGCCTGATCATCGTAATCGGTATCATCGGTGGTGTGACCGGTATCTTAACTTACTAATCATTGATAAAGATGAAAAATTGATACCAGGGGATGCAATGAACCTGGTATCAAGATGAAGACAGAAAGGGAGGAAGTATCATGCAGGCAATTATTTTAAATAAACCAGGTGACTTCACCATTAAAGAAATTGAAACTCCATCAATCAAAGAAGACGAAGTGCTGATCAAGATTGAAACATCCGGTATCTGTACAAATGATGTCAGAGATTTTAAGGGTGAGTGCAATTATACTTATCCAAGAATCGGCGGCCATGAATTCTGTGGTACGATCGCAGCTATGGGTGATGCTGTAAATAAAAATCATTATCAGCTTGGACAGAAGGTAGTGAAGTATATCATCGAAGATTGCAAGGAATGTTATTACTGCAAGCATGGTGATGCCAATATCTGTGAAGAACATCCGAGGAGCGTCGTATTCCAGAATCCGGAAGGTTTATCCGGCTATGGAGGCTTTGCAGAATATGTGGTAGCCAAGGCAGAAGATCTCTTTGTATATCCGGAAGAGACCTCCTTTGAGAAGATGGCTTTCACAGAGCCTTTGGCCTGTGTTGTCAACAGTCTCGAGCGTGTCAATATCAAATTTGGTGATGATGTAGTAGTCATCGGTGGCGGAACCATGGGTCTTTTGCATGTAGTACTGGCCAAGTTAAAGGGAGCCAGAGTCATCTTAAGTGAACCGATGGAAGCCAGAAGACAGAAAGCTTTAGCGCTTGGCTGTGACGATGTGATTAATCCAATGGAAGTGGATGCAGTAGAAGGTGTGAAAGCGCTGACAGAAGGCCGTGGTGGTATGATCGTCTTCAATACAACAGCCATCCCGGCGATTGCTTCACAGGCTGTAGAGATGACAGCCCCGACCGGTACGGTTGTCATGTTCAGCTCCGTTCATCCAAATGATCCTGTTCCGGTGAATATGGGTGCTGTACATTCCTTCCAGAAGACCATTACAGGTGCTGTCAGCCCAACGGTATCTTCTTTCCATCAGGCAGTTCAGCTGATCGGAAAGGGTATTGTAGATCCTACAGAATTTACAGAGGCAATTATTGATTATAAGAACTTTGGCGAGGCCATTGCCCTTGCTATGAGACCGGATACTTATAAAGTGATTTTAAATTTCGGAGAATAAGACTATGAGATACTACCTTGGAATTGACATTGGAACATCATCTGCAAAATTGACACTGATTGACGACTTAGGGAACATCAAGGAGGAATGCAGTGAGGAATATGCAATCCTGGAACCGCAGGCAGGATGGAAGGAAATCGATCCGGATACCTGGATGCAGGCTGTGGATAAAGCGATGCTGAAGATCCTTGAAGGAAAAGATGCAGGTCTGGTGGATGGTATCGGTGTAACAGGACAGATGCACACGGTTGTTTTTATAGGGCAAGATGGCAACTCGATCCGTCCGGCATTGATGTGGAATGATACCAGAACTGCCGAGAGGGTGGCCCAGGTGAAGGAAGAGATTAGATCCATTCCTGCGGTTTCCTACATTGCCAATGTCATTTCCACAGGTAGTCCGGCCATGAATCTCTTGTGGCTAAAAGAAAATGAGCCGGAACACTTTCGGCAGATAAAGAAATTTTTAATCGGACCGGACTATATTGTCTACCGGTTGACCGGAAGCTTCCAGACAGACTTCTGCGAGGCTTCCACCTCCTCTCTTTTAGACTTGAATCAGGGTATATGGTCCGAGGAGATGCGGCAATTGCTGGATTTTCCTCAGGCCATATATCCGAAAATCAAAGGAAGCAATCTGATCGCCGGAGAGGTGACAGAGGACCGACGTGCGCGTTACGGTTTTAAAGCAGGGGTTAAGGTAATCGTGGGAACCGGCGATAATCCGGCAGCAGCCGTATCTACCGGTTGTTTTTCCGAAAAATATCCTGTCTTATCTCTGGGTACTTCCGGTGTTCTGATGTATCCGAAAGAGTGTATTGATTTCTCGGCAAAAGGTAAAAATATCATGTTTTCCTTTGATGGGCAGGAGATTCAGATCCTGGTACAGGGCGTGGTACAGTCCTGTGGCAGCAGCATGAACTGGTGGATGAAAAATATTCTGGAGAGCAACGATTACGCAAAAGAGACCGATATGGATCTATCCCATCTGGGAGAAAATCAGCTGATCTTCTTCCCGCATTTGGTGGGAGATAAGACCATATATGCAGATCCGTCTTTAAAAGGAAGTTTCCTTGGAATCGGGACGGAGACGAAGCGCAAAGATATGACGATCGCGGTGATGGAAGGTATCGCCTTTGGTGTCCGACAGCTGACAGAAGTGATGAAGATGCCAAAGAGCAGCATAGAGAATCTGAAGATCACCGGAGGCGGATCAAAAAATGAGATCTGGATGCAGATCTTTGCCGATGTTCTTGGTGTTAAGACCGAACAGCTTGAAGCAGGTGCGGGTGCCGGATATGGCATGGCCCTTTGTGCGGCAGCAGCATGCGGCGGGGTTTCTCTCAACACGATTATTTCTAATACGATTAAAGTAAAAAAGATATTTTCTCCGCAGGAAAAAAATGTTAAACTATATGAAGAGAAATATCGTACCTATTTAAAGATTTATGATGCTTTGAAACAGATTTTTTAAGTGTGGAACTGTGTTTATCATAAAGCACAGCATGGAAGTTTTGTAACATATAAGAAGGAGACGGTATGATGGGAAAGACATGTGATGTATGTGGTAAGGAAATAGGGTTATTTGGAAGATTCCGATATGCAGACGGATATATCTGTAAGACATGTTATGCCAAGGCCAGTCGTCAGTTTACCGAGACGATCCGGTCCAAATCCCTTGCAGAAATCAAAGTGCTTTGCGCAGTAAAGAGAGATGAGGCCAGCTTTGAGAACTTTAAGGTTACCGGTAAGATCGGCAATTATCTTCTTGTGGATGAAAAGCATGGACGTATCTGCATCCCATGTAACCGGATGATTAGCCAGCAGGTTTCCGAGCCCAGATTCTATGATATCGCTACGATCAAAGCCTGTCGCATTGCCTATCAACCTTATATGGAATTAACTGAGTTAGAGCAGCTCGTCAAAGAGCAGCGCTCCGAGCAGACGATTCATTATCTGAAGGTGATTATCACATTGGAAGATGGCAGGGAGGATGCAATCACCCTGGTCAACAAGCCATTGCGCATTAAGAGCTATGCCTTCCGACAGTCTTTCCAGTTTGCAGAGCGGATTCAGCAGGAGATGGACCGCTTGCTTAACAACAGGCAGAAAGATAATGCAGAGCAGGATGAAGGAGAAGAGGAATATGCAGCAGTTTGATCATATTGTACAATCCCCCGAAGGCATTCATGCCAAGCCTGCTATGATGTTAGCTGCATTGGCGAAGAGTATCCGAAGTAGGGTTACTGTTTCCTATGATGGTAAAAAAGCGGATGCCCGCAATATTATGGCTTTATTTACCCTGAAGGCAAATCAGGGAGCGAAGGTCACATTTACGGTAAATGGGCATCATGAGATAGAAGATTTGGAATTATTAAAAGACTTTTGTAAAAAAAATATATAAGCGGCATCGAGATTGGTATCATACCAGTCTTTTTGTCGTTATAGCAGGGGAATCGATATGTTAAGTCAAAGACAGATTGAGATATTATTGGAATATTGCAACCACGCCGGGGAGTATTATACGGCTTCCTGGTTTGCGGATCATTTTGATGTGAGTCTCCGAACGATACAAGGAGATATGAAGGAGATTCGTGCAGAACTGGAGAAGGAAAGCTGCATGGAGCTTGTTTCCAAAACCTCCAAGGGCAGTACGATTCTTGTGAAAAATAATGATGAGTTTTCTGCCTATGTCAATGCCTTGTATCAGGATATGACTACGGTATCACTTACTTATCCGGTCAGCCGGATCACCAAGCTTTTGTTATTGCTGTTAAATGCTCATCGGGCTATCCGTTTTTCTTATATAGAGGAGAAGTTTTTTATCTCCAGATCGACACTTTTAAATGATTTAAAAAAGATAGAGGAGATACTGGAACCTTTCCATCTGGTCCTGCTAAAAGGCGGCAATCGGGTGATGTTGGACGGCCCGGAATTTAACAAGAGAAGATGCCTGCAGGAGCAGGATCTCTACCTGGCCCATGTGAAGAATGATCAGGGTGTGATGTATATCGATGAGCGTCAGATCGCCCGTATCAAAAATGTGCTGACGGAGGTTTTTGTTGAGCACAAGTACCATATCATGGATGCAGATTTTAATAACCTGGTCCTTTTTGTCAACATCATGCTCTGGCGCATCGGTGATGGCTTTTATATTCAGCCCAATGAACTGGAACAGGTGGTCTGTGAAGGAGCGGATTATGAGCTGGCCAGGGATCTGTGCGAGAGACTGGATCATCGTTTTTTCCTTCTGGTTACGGACAATGAAGTACGCTATCTGACTGTGTATCTGCGAGGAATCGGCAACAATCAGGATGAGGGGACGATTCCACCGGAGATGGATGCATTTATCTTGCAGGCTCTGCAAAAATTAGAGCATCGATTTGGTTTTCCGCTTGCAGACAATTTAAATCTTCGAATTACCCTGGCCCTGCATACCATCTCTTTGTCCATTCGTATTCGCTATGATATGCAGATGAAAAATGACATGCTCGATTATATTCGGACTACATTTCCATTGGGCTATGAGATTGCCTCTTATTTTGGATATCTTCTGTGTCAAAAATACGGAAAGAGAGTGACGGAGGACGAGATTGCTCTGCTGGCGGTACATTTTTACAGCAGCCTGATGGAGGAAAACCTTAAGAAAGATAAGAGAAAGGTTCTGGTTTTTACCACCTTAAAGAACAGTATGTCTGTCCTGTTAAAACAGACTCTGCTTCGCTGGTTTTCCGATGACATCGCCCGGATTGATTTTACCAGGGAGGATCAGCTGGATCCGGATCTTCTTGATGATTACGATATCTTTCTTAGCACGGAGAAGGGAGCGATGTATGAGCAAAATCTGGCCATGTTTATCAATCCTTTCCCGGAGCAGAAGGACTACTTTAACTTAAAACTCAATATTGATGGATTTAAAGATATCGAGGATGTGGTGGATATTTTTAAGTCGGAGCTCTTTACTTCGGTACGCCAGATCGAAAAAACGCAGGCACTGGAGATGCTCTGTGATCAAAGCAGCAGATTTTATGAACTGGAAGGCCTGGAGGAGGAAGTTTTTAAAAGGGAAGATATCGGAAGTACCTTTTTTACGAAGGATATCGCTATGGCTCATCCGGCCTCCCCGGTTTCCTCTGATACCTTTATCTCCGTTTTAATCTCTAAGAAGGCGATTCTTTGGGATAATGAAGGCAATCTGGTTCATTTGGTCATGCTGATGCATATTGGTAAGAGTAATCCGAGAGCCTTTCAGCTGTGGGAATATATGGCTAAGATCTTTTCGGATAAGAAGCTGGTGGATCAACTGACTTTAAATCCGAGCTATGAGAATTTTATTACGCTGGTAACGGGTTCGCTTCAGCAGAGTCTCAATGAGAGCGAATATTAGAGGGTGTTTTTTCCGTGTTATGACCCTGGTATCATATTATTGCTAAGTATTACCAGATGTATAATAGCAGGAATGGGGGGACTTATGAAAAATATTGTATTGGCAAGAGTAGATGACCGTCTGATTCATGGACAGGTCTTATCCGGCTGGGTACCGAAATATCGGGCGAATGTGATTTTTATCGTCGATGATGAGATTGCAAAGGATAAATTGACAAAACGCATACTAAAAGCATCTGTTCCGGGGCATATCAAGCTTAGTATTTATTCTGTGTCACTATCCGCAGAGATCCTGCAGGGGAAGCCGGAGACAGCAAAGGAAAGAATTTTACTTCTGGCAAAATCACCGATTCCATTTTACCAATTGATGGAAGCCGGATGTTCTTTACCGGCAATCAATCTGGGTGGCATGGGGATGTTTGATGACCGGCAGCCTTTCTTTCGCAATCTGTCCTGTAATGATGAGGAGAAGCAGGTGCTGAAAAAACTGTTGGATCGGGATACAGAACTATTTTACCAACTGGTTCCGGACCAAAAAAGGTATGATATGAAGAAAATACTGGAGGAGAATACAAACTGAATACTGATATTTAGGTTGGAGGAGGGGTGACATGTTTTCTATTACATTTTTACAGGCACTGTTATGTGGTATCTTATATTGGTTATCCATAGGGAATCTTCCTTTTGTAGGACTCTGGACCTTGCAGAAGCCTCTGGTGTGCGGCACTTTAATCGGCCTGATCTTAGGACATCCGGCAGAAGGGGCTGTGATTGGTGCCTCCATCAATCTGATGTATATCGGCTTTGTATCCGCAGGCGGATCTATGCCGGCGGATATCAGTCTGGCCGGTATTGTAGGGACAGCTTATGCCATCACAAGCGGGTGCACTGCAGAGACGGCATTGGCTCTTTCTGTGCCGATTGGCCTGCTGGGCATTGTGATATGGGCTGCAAGGATGACAGTGGATAGTATTTTTGTGCATATGGTCGATCGCTATATAGATAAGGAAGCCTATCATAAAATCTGGAGAGCCAATGTTTTGTATCCCCAGATTTTTTGCGCTGCCATCACCGTTCTGCCCTGCAGCCTGACTATTTATTATGGCAGCAAGTACCTTTCCCCGCTCCTGGCCCTTCTGGATGGCAGTATCCTTTCCTCCCTGCAGATCACAGGCGCGCTCTTGCCTTGTCTTGGCATTGCAATCACCATGACCTATATCTTTCAGGGTGATGCGAAGGTCTTCTTTTTCCTGGGTTTTTTTATCGTCTCCTATTGTGACCTGCCCTTACATATGGTGGGAATCTTATCTTTGGTGCTCGCCATAATCTATGTACAAGGGAAAGGAGATCAGGAACATCTTATTTCTTACGAAGAAGACGAAGAGGAGGATGTGAAAGAAGAAAATACGGAGATACAGAGGGTGATCCCTCCATCTGCCCTCTTTCGCTCCTGGCTGATCTGGGAGACCTTTCCCCAGACTTGTTATAATTATGAACGAATGATGGGCCAGCATATGGCGCACATGTTTGTCCCGCTTTTACCATATCTGTATAAGGATGATCCGGAGAAGACGAAAGCACTGATGAAGAGAGAAAGCATTTTTTATAATACCCATGTGGAAGTTGGGGCCTGCGTTTCCGGCATGGCCATCGCTTTAGAGGAGCAGAAAGTCCTCACTGGAAATGTGCCGGATATGCTGATCAAAAATCTGAAGACTTCTCTGATGGGTTCCCTGGCCGGTATAGGAGATACCGTATGGCAGGGAATCTTTATCCCTGTGCTGTTGGTTTTCTGTATAGACATCACCAATCGAAACGGCGGCAATGTATGGGGCGCGGTTCTATATTGCATACTTGTAATTTTGGCTGCCTATGTCTTATCCTACCACAGTTTTATGCTGGGATATCGGTTTGGAGGCGAGGCCATTATCCGTTTGCTGGAGCATGGTTTGCTGAAAAAAATCATCTCCATTGCTTCCATCATGGGATGTATGGTTATGGGCGCTCTGGTCGTCAAATATGTCAATTGTTCCTGTGGATTGACCTTTGCTTACAAGGAAGGAACGATTAGTATCCAGACAGAGTTGATGGATGCCCTCTGCCCGAATCTGATCCCTCTGCTGATGACTCTGCTGGTTTATTTTCTATTAAAACGGAGAGGATGGTCATCGAGAAGACTGATCGGGCTGTGTGTACTCCTGGGATTTCTGGGAGGCTTCACCGGAATTTTAACAACGATATGATGTAAATATTGAGCCTTGACAGAGAAATCTGTTGGGGCTCTTTTATTTTTTGTTTTGCACATAGATTTTACATTTATTTTACCTGAATGAGTCGGCTGCTTTTACAGACCGGTATTATGATATAGCTCATAAATATAGGGATTGTTGGTGAAGCGAGTTCTCATATGCCTGCTTTAGCAACATTTTCAAATCAGGAAAGCGAGGTATATCATTTTGGACATATTTGGGATTTTAAGTATGATCAGTGGACTGGCTCTCTTCCTGTATGGTATGAATACCATGGGAGATGGCCTTGTTATGTTTTCCGGAGGTAAGCTGGAGAGCATCCTGGAGCAGCTGACCAGAAAGAGGATCATGGCTCTGGGTCTGGGAGCACTGGTCACGGCAGTGATCCAGTCATCCTCCGCAACGACTGTCATGGTAGTAGGCTTTGTTAATTCAGGGATTATGAAGCTGTCACAGGCAGTGGGCATTATTATGGGAGCCAATATCGGAACGACCATTACCTCCTGGATCCTGTCCCTGACAGGTATCAGCAGTGGTAATGTTTTTATCCGGCTTCTGAAACCAGGCTCCTTCTCAGCGATTCTTGCAGCAATCGGAATCATCTGTATTATGAGCGGCAAGGATGGCACAAAGAAAAAAACGATCGGTACGATCTTTCTGGGGTTTGCCGTGTTGATGTTCGGCATGGAGACCATGAGCGATGCGGTATCGCCTCTGAAGGATGATCCGGCCTTCACCAGCTTATTCACTGCCTTTTCCAATCCTATTCTTGGTATGATCGCAGGTGCTGTCCTGACCGCTGTGATTCAGAGCTCATCGGCCTCTGTCGGCATCCTGCAGGCTCTGTGTATCTCCGGGGTAGTTCCCTATGGTGCTGCCCTGCCCATTATCATGGGGCAGAATATCGGAACCTGTGTTACCGCTTTGATTTCTTCGGTAGGAGCAAATAAAAATGCAAAAAGAGCGGCATTTATCCATCTGTATTTTAATCTGATCGGAACGATTCTGTTTATGGTGGTCTTTTATACGATCAATCATTTCGTGAGCTTTGCCTTTTTGAGTCATACAGCCAGCGCGGTGGGAATCGCTGTGATCCATAGTTTATTTAATATCGGATGTGCTATCGTACTCTTTCCCTTTGCAGATCTTCTGGTGAAGCTGGCTGTGTGCACGGTAAGAAGTCAGGAGGACTCAGAGGAGGCTCCTTGCAGACCGGAGGAACTGACGGCATTGGACGAACGATTCCTGGAGAATCCTTCCTTCGCCTTAAGTCTCTGCAAACAAGCAGTAATCAGGATGGCGGAGCTGTCACAGTCGGCCATATATACTGCCATGGAAGCACTCTCATACTATGCGGAAGAGAAAATAAATGAGGTCATTCGTCTTGAACAGGAAGTGGATGATTTTGAGGATACCATAGGAAGTTATCTGGTGAAGATCGCCGGTAAGGATCTGGGCAGAGAGGACAGTTATCTCCTGTCGGTCTTACTTCATTCCATCAGTGATTTTGAACGAATCTCTGATCATGCCATCAATGTGGCGGAAACAGCAAAGGATATGCATGAGCAGGGTTTCTCTCTCTCTGCGGAAGGAAAATCAGAACTGGACTCGCTTGGAGTTGCAGTACGTGATATAATTAATATGACGAAGAAAGCATTTGCTTCTGAGGATAGGAAGCTGGCAGCAAATGTGGAACCTCTGGAGGAGGTCATCGATGATCTTGTTATGGAGATGAAGAAGCGCCATATCAGCAGGCTCAGACGTGGCAAGTGTTCCATGGAGGTCGGTCTTATGTTAGAGGATATTCTGACGAACTATGAGAGGGTGTCTGATCATTGTTCGAATATCGCTGCTGCCATGATCGAGATTCAGGACGGAGGATATGCATTGCATCAGTATCTGGATGTGAAGGTTAAGGGTAGTGATCCGCATTTTCAGCAGGAATATGCTCGCCTGAAGGGTGTTTATATCCTGCCTTAGGAGGCTATCCTGCCTCAGGGAAAGAAGGAGTGAAAATGGCATTAATATACATAGTGGAAGACGATCCCAGTATACGAGAGATAGAGATGATGGCACTGAAAAACAGTAATTATATCGTGCAGGCCTTTGATCGTGCCTCTGCATTTTATAAGAAGATGGAAGAGATTACACCGGATCTCGTATTGCTTGATATCATGCTGCCGGATGAGGACGGTTATAAGATTGTGCGAAAGCTTCGCAGTGATTCCAGGACCAGGCGTCTTCCTGTTATCATGATCACGGCTAAAACGACGGAGATGGATATGGTAAAAGGATTGGATGACGGGGCGGATGATTATATCAGAAAGCCCTTTTCCGTCATGGAACTTTTATCCAGAATACGTGCTCTGCTCCGACGTTCTCAGGAAGAGATTCCTGAGCAGCTATATGTGGGCAAGGTCATGCTGGATCATGAGCGGCATATGGTATCGGCAGATGATAAAAATGTGGCTCTCACCTTAAAGGAGTATGAGCTGCTTCGATATCTGATGATGAATGAAGGAATCGTTCTTTCCCGGGAGTCCATTATGCGTCAGGTATGGGGGACAGATTTTGAAGGGGAGACCAGAACGGTGGATATGCATATCAAGACCTTGCGGCAAAAACTGGGCTCCTGCGGCAGTCAGATCCGCACGGTTAGAGGGGTAGGCTATTCCATCAGCAAAGAATGTGGTGAGGAAGCATGAAACAGAAGATTAATACCAGGCTTAGCCTGATCGCATTATTGGCTATCGTGATTACTACGATAGCCATTACCTGCGTCTATTACAGTATCTTTCAGAGTCAGGTAAGGGCAGACCTGAAGCAGAATGCAGAGCTGCTGGTAGAGACAGAGATATTTCAGAATGCCTATACATCCGGGAAAGGTAAGGCAGTCAGTCTGGAAAAACTCACTTCGGGAAATCTGAGAATCACCTGGATTGATGAAGACGGAAGTGTTTTATATGATAATGACACAGATATTACCGGTCTGTCCAATCATCTGGATCGTCCGGAGATACAGCTTGCTCTTCAAAAGGGGGAAGGAGAAAGCATAAGGCGTTCCGACACGATGAATATGAATACCTTCTACTATGCTCTCCTCCTGGAAAATGGAACGGTGCTCCGTGTATCTACTCAGGCCAGGACCATCTTCAGCGTCCTGATGAGTGCCTTACCCATCATTGCAGCGATTGCCTTGCTGATCCTGCTGGGCTGCATAGTAATCGGTCATATCCTCACGGGGCAGTTGATGAAGCCGATCGAAGATATGGCGGAGAATCTGAACGATAGTAGTCGCCGTCCAATCTATAGTGAACTGGAGCCATTTGCCGATAAGATCAGAAGCCAGCATGAGGACATCCTGGCGGCAGCCCAAAGCAGGCAGGATTTTACTGCCAATATCTCTCATGAGCTGAAGACACCGATCACTGCCATATCCGGTTATGCGGAATTGATAGAAAACCGCCTGGCAGATCCGGAAGCAGAGGCACATATTGCCAGACAGATCAGGCATAATGCGGATCGGCTCCTATCGCTGGTTTCGGATATTATACAGCTGTCTGAGCTGGACCATAAGGAACTGCCAAGAAGATTTGATTCCATGGATCTGTTCGCTCTGACCCAGGAATGTGTTAAGGAATACGAACCTATCGCGGATCAGAAGGGGATCAGGATAAGCTGCAGTGGAGTATCTGCCGGAATCACTGCGGATACCGTTCTGATTAAGGAGATGATCGATAACCTCTTACAGAATGCCATACGATATAACAAAGATAAGGGACAGGTGGATGTGGAAGTTACGATTGAGGATAGCCATCCCATATTGATCATAAAGGACACGGGAATCGGAATCCCGGCAGATCAACAGGAACGCATTTTTGAACGATTCTACAGAGTAGATAAGAGCCGTTCCAGAGAAACCGGTGGTACCGGTTTGGGTCTGGCCATTGTAAAGCATATTGCCCAGCTGCACTCGGCGGACATTATCCTGAAAAGTGCTGTGGGCCAGGGAACAGTGGTAACTGTCCGTTTTTAAAAGCTGTGTCAGCTTGACGATTGGTCCCATACTTGCTAAAATACCTATGTAGCTTATATGGTAGCAGGAGGTTTATGTAATATGAAGCAATGTATGGATTCGGATAATCTTCACAGAAGGATTAAGAAGATCATAGGACAGCTGAATGCCATTGATCGTATGATCGATGAGGATATTCCCTGTGAGGATATCTTATCGCAGATGAATGCAGCCAAGTCCGCCATCCACCGGTGCGGACAGATTGTTCTGGAGGGACATATTAAGCATTGTGTCAAAGATGGTCTGGAGCATGGCGATGCGGATAAGACCATAGAAGAGTTCAGCAAGGCTGTGGAGCGATTTGCAAATATGGGATGATTGATATACGGACAACTGTCAGGTTTCAGTTGTTCGTATTTTTTTACTTATTGACAACCTATACCCCTATGGGTATAATAAATATATACCCATAGGGGTATCATATAGATCTTATTCTATGCATATTTTTCTATAAATAGGTATCGTAGCAAGATAGGAGGTTTGTCATGAAAAAATTCATATCATTTCTGGAAAATATACTGGAATTCGGAGGAAGTAAGAAGGATATTGCATGTCTGGTCCTCTCCGGGGCTGCACTGATCTGCAGTATCTTTCATATCTTGCCACTGCCTTTTGATGCAGCCTGGCTTGCCATCATTCTCTGCGGACTTCCCATCATCCTGGAAGCCATCATCGGTCTGGTGACGGAGTTTGATATCAAGGCGGATGTCCTTGTCTCCCTTGCCCTGATCGCATCAGTCTGTATCGGTGAGCATTTTGCTGCGGGAGAAGTGGCTTTTATCATGCAGATTGGTGGCCTCTTGGAGGAACTGACAGTTGCCAGGGCCAGAGATGGGATTGAGAAGCTGGTGAAGTTGACACCTCAGACAGCCAGGATCATCTATGGGAATACGGAGGCTATCGTTCCTGCAGATCAGGTGGCAGTGGGAACACGGATTCGGGTACTGGCCGGAGAGACGGTTCCTGTAGATGGCATCATTTTATCCGGTCAGACCTCGATCAATCAGGCTGTCATGACAGGAGAATCTCTTCCGGTCGATAAGACAGTGGGTGATGAGGTGTCTTCCGGTACCGTAAATCAGTTTGGAACATTTGAGATGAGGGCCAACAAGGTTGGCGAGGATAGTTCCATTCAGCGCATGATCCGACTGGTGCAGACAGCCGATGCCGGTAAGGCGAAGATTGTCAGTATGGCGGATCGTTGGGCAACATGGATCGTCGTGATCGCCCTGACTGCCGCTGCCATTACCTGGCTTGTCAGTGGGGAGATGATTCGTGCGGTTACGATTCTGGTAGTATTCTGCCCTTGTTCTCTGGTTCTGGCGACTCCGACTGCGATCATGGCTGCCATTGGCAATGCGACAAAGCATGGTTTTCTGGTCAGAGAGGGAGATGCTCTGGAGCGTCTGTCCATGGTTTCCAAGATATGCTTTGATAAGACCGGTACTCTGACCATAGGAAGACCGGAGGTTGTAGATATCATATCTGTCAATCAAGCCTATCCCAGAGAGGAGATCTATCGCCTGGCTGCCATGGCAGAGAAGTCATCTGAACATCCTCTGGGAAAAGCCCTTGTCAATTGTTATCTGAAGGAGAGTGGCAGAGAGCTGGCTCCTGCGATGGAGTTTCAGATGATTCCGGGACGGGGTGTCACCGCTCTGGCAGATGGTAAAAAAATCCTTGCAGGTAATCTGAATATGATGCGGGAAAATGGTCTGGCAGACACGCTCTTATCCGATGCGGCCGGGGATTATCTGGAGCGCGGATGTACAGTCATTTATATCAGTATTGACGGAGAGGCAGCTGGCGTGATTGCTATGGCAGATGTCCTCAGGAGGGGTATGGCAGAAACCATGAATCAGATCTACAAAACCGGTGCAGCTCCGGTGCTCCTGACAGGGGATAATGCAAAGGCAGCCTATGCGATTGCGGACAGTCTGAACATCGCCAAGGTCATCGCAGATTGTCTTCCGGAGGATAAGCTTCATTATATCGAGGAATCTCAGGAACTGGGTCATAAGATCTGTATGGTGGGAGATGGTGTGAACGATGCGCCGGCTCTGAAGAAATCCTATGTCGGCATAGCCATGGGAGGAGTCGGAAGTGATATTGCAGTGGATGCCGCAGATATCGCTCTGGTGGATGATAAGATTGAGGAGCTGCCCCATCTGCTGGCCTTATCCAGGCGTATGATGACAACCATTCGCTGGAATCTTACCTTTTCCATGGCATTGAATTTTATTGCCATCGTACTGGCCATCACCGGAATCCTGAATCCGGTCGTAGGTGCCCTGGTACATAATTGCGGATCCGTGCTGGTGATTATCAATTCCGCCCTGCTCTTAAGATGGAGATTTTCTCGTGCATCAGAGTCCGGCTCAATCTGTCATTCACGATTTTCCCTGCCTGACCAAAGTCCCAAAAAAGTAAGCATATAAGCCCTCAGGGGCTTTTTGCGTCTGTTTTTGACTGTGGATTCACGCGTATCGTAAAAAACTCATTGATTTTATCTGTAGTTTTCGATACAATATAAGTTGTGTGATACGCAGTATAGTTCATAATCCATGCAAAGGGGATATAATATTATGTCAAAGATTGATGTTGTAATTGGTTGTTTTTATGGTGATGAAGGCAAGGGTAAGGTCATCGATTATCTTGCGGGTGAAGCAGATCTTGCCGTACGTGCTACCGGTGGTGATAACGCCGGTCATACCATTAAGGTAAATGGTGTCAAGTATGCCATGCATCTGATTCCGTCCGGTCTTCTTTCCGGTAAGACAGTTGGTGTTATCGGTAATGGTGTTGTGCTGAACCCGATGGTTCTCTTAGAGGAGATTGATAATCTTAAGGCCCATGGCTATGATGTGGAGAGATATCTTCGTATCAGTGAGAAGGCCCAGGTAATCATGCCTTATCATCGTGTTCTGGATGGTGCACTTGAGAGTACGAGAAAGAATCCGATCGGTACAACCAAGAAGGGTATCGGCCCGGCTTATTGTGATAAATTCGAGAGATGCGGTCTTCGTATGGAGGACTTATATGCACCTGACTTTAAGGAGAAGCTGGAAGAGTTAGTAGAGTCCCGTAAGGCTCTGGTATATTTCTATGATCCGGAAGGCAAGACCGTGGATGATCCGTCCATGCTTGACTTTGATACGATCTATGCGGATTACTGCAGATATGCAGAGGCACTGAAGCCTTATGTATGTGATGCGGTTACCCTGATTCATAAGGCTCTGGAGGAGAATAAGAAGATCGTCTTTGAGGGTGCGCAGGCTACCTTACTGGATATCGATTTCGGTTCTTATCCTTATGTTACCTCTTCCAATCCTACCATCGGCGGACTCCTGACAGGTACCGGTGTCGGTCCTGCAGATATCGGTAATGTCTATGGTATCATCAAGGCTTATTCCAGCCGTGTCGGTGAGGGACCATATGTTACGGAGCTGCTGGATGAGACCGGAGATCTGATTCGTGAGTTAGGTCATGAGTATGGTACGACAACAGGCAGACCTAGAAGATGTGGCTGGCTGGATCTGGTTGCTCTGAAGTATGCCAAGCGTGTCAATGGTCTGACCGGTCTTTGTGTCAACCATCTGGATACTGTTGGTAAGCTTGATAAAATCAAGGTATGTACTGCTTATGAGGTAGATGGTGTGGAGACGACAGATTTCACTACGAATCTGAACTTCCTGAATGCTGCTAAGCCGGTATATAAAGAGTTCGAGGGTAACTTCGATATCGCAGGCTGCACCAATTATGACGATCTCGATCCGAAGGCAAAGGCATATATTGACTTCATCGAGGACTATATCGGTATTCCGGTTACCTTTATCGGAACCGGTGCAGATCGTGAGTGCATGATCGTAAGGATGTAAATCGGTCTATAAGAGATAGAAAATAATAAGAGAGCCCCGGAGGCAATGTGGATGACATTGGCCGTGGGGCTCTTTTCGTTTCTTAGTTTGTGATGGTGATCTGCAGGAGCTTAAATGCTCCGGCTCCTCCGATGGCATGTGGCAGGCCGGCTTTGATGGCCATACATTGACCCTCGTGTAATTGATAGCTTTGCCCCTCCTTATGGAGAGGCATGATTCCGTCGATGACATAGTAGAAGATGTCGCCGGGGTATTGTTCGCTGGTCACTTCTTCTCCCAATGAGACGGACATAAGCATCATCTGACAGTGCTCACTCTTACTGAGAGCCTTGCTGATCACACGATTCTCCCGGTAGGGAATCATCTCCTTGAGGACAGAGGGAGAGTCGGCTATATTTCTTAAAAGATTCATAATATCCTTTCTTATCTTCTGCAGCAGAACAGCAATATGATTTCTTCTCTATTCTTCCGGAAATACAACAACTAAGAGCATCTTATATCTGCTCAGAGCATGCAGGGCATGTGGGATACCGCATGGCATGAGAATACTGTCTCCCTCATGCAGAAGATGGAGCACTCCATCAATCGTAATCTCGACGTCTCCCTCCAGAGCATAGACAAAGGCATCTCCTCCTGCGGCATGGGTACTGATGGACTCATCGGCATCAAAAGCAAAGAGGGTCATACCCACTCCGGGCTGGCTGGCCAGTGTGAGACTGGCTACCATACCTTCTTCATAGTCAATCATATCCTTTAAGCTCAGGACGGTGGCCTGTGGCATATTTTTGATCAGTTTCATATCTGAATCTCCTCCTTTATATTTTCTCTTAACTTTACTTTAATCCAAATGCCCCGATAAGTCTGTTGTTATAGCAACAAAAGGAGTGAAAAGGCTTCTCTTAATGGAAGCGGCGCTTTTTCAGAAAATGATTAATGATACCACCCAGGATCATGATGATCACACCAACGATCAGGACACGCTTGGCTGCTTCCTGGGGGATCATGCTCTTGGAACCGATGGAATCAGAGTAGAAGGTTAATTCGTAGGAGACCTCCACCGGTTCATCCATGGCTGTGGTGTCTCCGATGACCGGGATGGATTGGTCCATGGCAGAGATCGGGATGGTGAAGGTGGAATTTCCTCCGTCGCTGTTCTCATTCAGATATTTCTGTCCTCCGACGATCATATAGTCATAATAGGTAGAGCTCCAGGTGAGCTGGGCATAGGCTTTCCCGTCTTTGATGATCAGTAGGGTTGGCGAGCTGATACTGGCTCGTCCGCTGCCTCCGGTCATATCCAGTTCGATGGAGTATTCCCCATCATCTGCATCAAACTCCATGGCAGTGGCGGGTGTAAGAGCTGTGACCATGAGAGAGCCGGACTGGCTGCTGTCGGCAGAGGAGGAAGCGGACTCCGTGGAAGAGTCAGCCGATGTGTCTTCACTTGCTGCGGAGGCCTCTGACAGGCTTTCTCTCTGACTGTCATATAATTCGATTGCTTTCTCTATCTTATCATAATCCGGCAGGTCAATCTTCAGAGCTCCCTCTTCCAGAGTGGAAGCATCAAAGAGGATATCACGGTCATACCACTTCTTCTTGCGGTTACTGAAGGCAGCCAGGCTGAACCTATGATTCAGATAAGGTACTTCAAAGGAAAAGGTATAGTAGCCGGCCACTTCCTTATAATGGATATAGTCTGCCATCTCAGCGGCAGCGGCATCCTCCGCAGTGCCCAGATAGGTATAGTCATAGCTGTAGCTGGACATGGTGATGGTGGCATCCATCTTACCATCATTGACATTGAGAACGGCACGCTCGATCCGGAAGAAAGGAGAGCTGCTGTCTACGCTGATCTCATAGGAGCCATCTTCCAGGTCCTGGCCGTAGATGGGAACCATACCATATCGCTCGATCTCCTTCTGGGTAGCCATATCAGAGCTGCTGGCATATTGATCGTAGCCTTCCGCTGCATATAGAGAGCCGGAAGGAAGCAGCAGGAGCAGGAGGAGAAGCAGCAGGCCTTGTATATATTTTTTGTTTGAATTATTTGTCGAAATGTATGTCATCATTTTTCCTTTCTGTCTTAGCTTATTCATAAATAGTATACATTTAGCTCTCACACACAGAATGGTAATATTCTGCACAAATAATGGTAGTATCATGCAAAAGAAGAAAAAAGTATCAGACATCATGTATAATGTGAGAAAATCAGGATAAGAAATCATTGAAACAGAAAGCACAGGAAGAGAAAAGTGTAGGAACAGAAAGCGTAGGAACAGAAAGCGCAGTAATAGAAAGTAAAGAAACAGAAAGCACAGGAACGGAAGACATATGATAGAGATAAGAAATCTGACAAAAACATTTGATAAATTTGTGGCAGTGGATCATCTGAATCTGACCATAGGGACAGGAGAGTTTTTCGGCTTGCTGGGTCCCAATGGCGCCGGCAAGACGACGACCATCAGTATGATGTCCACGGTTCTGCTTCCCACGGAGGGGGAGATTCTGATTGATGGCAATCTGCTGAATCGTACTGCATCGAAAGAAAAACGTAAATTAAGCGTGATCACCCAGGAGTACTCCATGAGGCAGGATATGACCATCGACGAAGTGATGGAATATCAGGGACGCTTATATTTTCTCCCGAAGAAGGTCAGAAGAGAACGTACGGATTACTGGCTGGAGTTCGCCGGATTGACCGAATATCGTAAGCGTGTGGTGCGCAGATTATCCGGTGGTATGAAAAGAAAGCTGATGGTCTGCAGAGCACTCCTGATCGAACCGGAGATCATGCTCTTAGATGAGCCGACAGCCGGCATGGATGCAGTTTCCAGGCGTCAGATGTGGAATCTTCTGAGAAAGCTAAATCAGCAGGGACTTACCGTGGTTTTGACGACCCATTATATCGATGAAGCCCAGTCGCTCTGCGACCGTGTCGCCCTGATCGACCGTGGCAGATTGAATACGATCGATACACCCCGGCATCTGATCGAGGAGTTGGGCTGCTTTGCGGTGGACCAGGTGGCGGATGATGATCTGGTCAGCACTTATTTCCGGGATCGTCAGGAAGCGATTGCCTATCTCAGTCAGCATCCGCAGGCCGCTATGCGTTCGACTACCCTGGAAGATGTGTTTGTAGAACGTGTCGGAAAGCGTCTGACGAAGAAATAGGCAGACAGGCAGGACAGAGGATTCCGTATGCAGGAATCGCTTATGAGCAGGAAAATGTGTGGAAGGAAAACAGGAGATTTCTATGGGAATTATAACCGTATTATGGGAGAAATGGACCGAATTTAAGAGAGATTTTTATAAGATTACCATCGCGGCGATGATTACGCCGCTGATGTATCTGATCATATTTGGCATGGGGATTCAGACCACTTCGCATGGAGAGCCTTATCTGAATTATCTGATCCCCGGTATCGTGGCTATGTCCACCATGACAGGCAGCTTCAGTGCTGTCGCTCAGAATATGAGTGTGCAGCGACTGTATGAGAAGGCATTGGATCAGGTGATGGTTTCCCCCACACCTCTCTGGCAGTTTATCGTAGGTCAGATCATCGGCGGAAGTCTGCGTGGTATGTATGCTGCAGGAATCATCCTGCTGCTGACATCCACTATAAGAACCGGTCTGATCTTCAATGGTTTGTCAATCTGCATCCTCTTTCTGAATGGGACGGTATTTTCTACCATGGCTCTGGTCTTATCCTTTCTGGCCAAGAGCTATTCCGATGCACCAAAATATAATTCTTATATCATTATGCCTATGACATTTTTATGTAATACCTTTTTTTCAACAGAGCAGATGCCCTATGGTTTTCGTCAGGTCATCGGTATCCTGCCCTTATCTCAGACCAGTAATATGATACGTTCCATCGCTTCCGGTGTGAGGCCGGATCTGACAGGACTGTGGATCCTCTTCGGATATCTTCTGATCTTTTCTACGATATCCTTTCTGTTTATTTATAAAAAGAAGAATCTGTAAAGAAATCCATCCGGTTTTTCATAAGAGGGCCGGATGGATCTGTATTAGAAACGATGTAAGATGGAAAAACTCCTTACCTAAGGAAGCCTGTGTCATCCGGGGATCCTTATGGTAAGGAGTTTTTTACTCCATAAGATATGAATTCATTTTGAATAATCTGAGAGGTCTTGAGCTTCCGTCGAAGTCAGGAATTACTGTGGACTGGAAACACTGACCGTGTGGTCATACCATGTTCCCTTGGTACCGATGATCGCTACCTGGAAATCTTCGTCCAGAGCAGAGACGGGGATATCGAATCCATAGACATCTTCTGAGCTGCCGTCACTGTAGGTTACCGTATCTGTGGTAGGCTTCAGTAATACAGCGCCGTCCTGCTGGGCTTCCTCCGCAGTGCCGAGGAAGAGATTGACGATGTTTTTGGAAGCCAGACTGATATGGACGCTCATCTGTCCATCCGTCACAGTAAGGACTCCCATGCCATCACATGCTTCATTTACATGAAACATGCTGCTATCTGTGTGAAATTCCACATCATAGCTTCCGTCTGCCAGATCTGTTGCAGATGTGAGAGAGCTATCTGCGGCAGACTCTGTCGTATCGCTATCGGATGGGCCTGTGAGAGAGGAGGAGCCGCATCCGCACAGCGACAGACATAATATAACAAGTATAAGGAATAGATTTCTGTATTTTTTCATAATTTTTTTTAAAATTCACCCCGGTCAGACCGGGGTGAAGATTGGATAGATATCATTGTTCAGAGACCATGATCTCCGATGATTATTCTCCATCGATGGCAGCCTGTGTATGTGCTACATATAATTCCTGAACAGCAGGAATCTCGCCGAGACCTGCAATCTGGCAGTCAACACTGTCAAAATTACCGGATGCTGTGAACATGCTCTTCCAGGAATCTGCATCATCACCAGCCATATCATTATTGGCATGATCGCCTGCAACAACCATCAGAGGACGAAGAACAACTTTCTTGTAACCGGCTTCCTTTACGGCTTCGATCACTGCTTCACATGCGGTGCTCTCCGGTTCGCCTTCTACGGTTCCGATGAAGACATTTGCATAACCCAGATCATCCATCTGTGTCTGCATCTGTTCGTAGGTAACCTTTGCTGTGTGGGAGGTACCATGTCCCATGAAGACAAATGCCACACCATCTTCTGCAGCAGCCTCAGCGCTGTCATAGCCTGCAGTAGCTACGGCTTCTTCTGTGATGGCAGTAGCTACAGCCTTCTTATCGTCATTGATTACGCTGGCGTCATCGCCTACCTGACCCAGTAATGGGAGAGCAACGGTGATATTTTCAATCTGATCTTTATAATTCTCTACTGCTTCACATAATTCATCATACTCTGCACCCTGCATGAGGTGGGTCGGCTGAATTACCAGATTCTTTACTCCATTATCCACAGCACGCTGTAAAGCCTGATCCATGTTATCGATCTTCTCACCATCACGAGCCTGAACATGGTTGATAATGATCTGAGCGGTGAAAGCTCTTCTTACAGACCAGTCAGGATATGCTTCCTGTAAAGCATCCTCCACGCCTTTGATATCAGCAACACGGCTGTCATTAAAGGAAGTACCGAAGCTTACGACAAGGATTTCATTTTCTCCGATCTCATCTGCATTGAGCGGATCGTCCTGGGACGCATCACCGGTATCTCTGCCGAAATAATCCGGATCTGCTTCTTCGCCTTCTACCATAGCCTTCTGCTCGTCAGTCAGAGCATCCCAGGCAGCTTTGGCAGCTTCGCACTGTGCATCGGTCTCGTCTGTTCTCTCCTGAACATAGATGGCATCGATCATCGCAGCAACCTCATCGGCAGCAGCCTGATCATCAAGAACTGCCTCTGTCGTAGCCTCAGCAGCTGCTTCTGTCGCAGCCGGCTCTGAGGAAGAACTGCTGCTTCCGCATCCGCTTAACATGGCACAAGCCAGAGCAGTAACACAAATTAAACTTAAGAATCTTTTATGCATATTTGCCTCCTTCTTCTGTATCGGAATATGTGATACAAAAATTATTCTAATTGTTATTGTAATCCCAACTCTGAGATTATTTATGGCAAAATCTGCGCGTAAAAATAGGAAAAAACATTTCTCTTCTGCCCGTAAAAGCTTCCGGAAAAAGAAAAATTAAATTGATTTTACAGAAAAAAAAGTAAGACAAATCATTTGTGGATAAAGGAAGAAAAATAAAACATAATATTACAATAAATAGTACGGAATATTCCAAATCACAGGATTCTTGATGAGATACCATGATAGGAGGAATCCTTTCGCTGATATATAGCTATTCCATGGGAGAAAATCAGACAAAGGGACAGAAGAGACGATATACAAGAGAGGATAAAGGAGCATGGTATGAAAAATAATAAGAAGTATGAGAAGAAGGACCAACGAAGCTTGTCAGGAAGAAACAGCAGGGTATGGAAGATATGGATCCTCTTCGCTGCCATCTTTCTCCTGTGTACAGCAGGAGCTGAAGCAGAGGCAGCCTCACAGGCAGCTGATGTAAAAGATGGCAGCTATGAGGTGAGTGTGGACATGGAAGGGGGCAGCGGTCGTGCTTCCATCAGCTCCCCTTGTCAGCTGGAGGTCCGGGACGGAAGAAGCTATGCGACCATCGTATGGAGCAGCAGCCATTATGACTATATGATCGTGGATGGAGAGAAATATCTTCCGATTAATACAGAGGGGAATTCCACTTTCGAGATACCGGTTTTGGTCTATGATGAGGCCATGGAAGTGATTGCAGATACCACTGCCATGAGCACTCCCCATGAGATCGAATACAGCTTAACCTTTCATTCGGAGGATCTGAAGTCAGGGATGGGATGGGAGATCTATCCTGTCCTGATTCTGGGTATCCTGGTGATTGCAGCAGCGATATATACTATATTAAGGAAAAGAGGTTAAAGAATATATGAGATACAGATTCCGATACATTCTGATCATGATGCTCCTATGCGCAGGTCTCATGCTTCTGACAGCATGTTCTTCTGATTCTTCCACGCAAAATGAGAAACTGGATCCTTCAGAGCTTAGCCAGGACCTGACCTACAAGGATAGTATGGAGCTTCAATACGCGACACAGTTTTCAGTGGATTACTATGAGGACGGATATGCTCTTATCACGATTCATTCTACGGAAGAGGATCGATATCTTCTGGTTCCGGAAGGTGTTCAGGTTCCGGAAGATCTCCCGGATGGAGTTACTGTTTTACAGGAGCCCTTGGATCATATTTATCTGGTTGCTTCGGCGGTTATGGATATGTTTGCATCCTTTGATGGAATCGATCACCTGGCCTATACAGGTACCAAGGCAGAGGATTGGTATATCGAGAGTGCGCGCCAGGCCATGGAGGACGGTGATCTGATCTATGCCGGGAAATATTCTGCTCCGGATTATGAGCTGATCCTGTCAGGAGGCTGTAATCTGGCCATCGAGAATACTATGATCTATCATACGCCGGAGGTAAAAGAAGAACTGGAGAAGTTCGGTATCCCAGTTTTGGTGGATAACAGCAGCTATGAGACCAATCCTCTGGGCAGAACAGAATGGGTCAGGCTATACGGACTTCTGGCAGGGAAGGAGGAGGCAGCCGCGGAAGCCTATGAGCAGCAGGCAAGCATGTTCGAGGAGATCGCGGAAGAGGAGAAGACAGGTAAGACCGTGGCCTTCTTCTATATCACCTCCGATGGACAGGCCAATGTGCGTAAATCCAGTGATTATCTGGCCAAGATGATCGATATGGCTGGCGGCAGCTATATATTTGATGATCTGGGAGAGGAGGATGATACTGCCAGCTCCACAGTCAGCATGACCATGGAGGAGTTCTATCAGACTGCCGTGGATGCAGATTATATCATCTATAACAGTACCATCGAGGGAGATCTGTCCGGCATCGATGATCTCCTGGCTCAGAGCGATCTGCTGAAGAATTTTAAGGCAGTGAAGGAGGATCATGTCTACTGTACCTCAAAGAATCTCTATCAGTCCTCCATGGAGTTGGGTACCATTATCTCTGATATCAATCATATGCTTCATGAGCAGGATGATTCTCTGACCTATCTCTATCGGATTCATTAAGGATGCATGCAATCTATGACTTACGTAAGCCACACTGCATTCCGGGGATGACAGGGATTAAGACATCCTTTCATCCAATTAGCTTGCTTGTGGCTGGCTTATCGATAAAAGAAGAAGGATAAGAAAATGATGATGAAGAAAAAAAGAGGAAAGACAGGCAGATTTCTCTTCGGCTTTCTGTTTCTGTCCATACTGATTCTCCTGTTTTTAATTATAAATATCTGTGTGGGAAGTGTATATATCCCGGTAGGGGAAGTAATCGCCATTGTCAGTGGGCAGAGTGCCGATCTGGTCAGCCATGATATTGTGATGCAGATTCGTTTTCCCAGAGCCCTGGCGGCGATTATCCTGGGAGGCGCTCTGGCTCTGTCCGGTTATCTCCTGCAGACCTTTTTCCATAATCCGATTGCAGGTCCCTTTGTACTGGGTATCTCTTCCGGAGCCAAGCTGATCGTCGCTCTGCTTATGGTAATCTGCCTGAGCGCACGTATGTCTACCAGCTCTGTCATGATGATTCTGGCAGCCTTTGTGGGATCCATGATCTCCATGGCTTTTGTCATGGCCCTGTCCAGAGTGGTCCATCAGATGAACATGCTGATCGTCGGCGGTGTGATGATCGGCTATATCTGTACCGCTGTCACAGATTTTATCGTTACATTTGCAGATGATTCCAATATCGTGAATCTTCATAACTGGTCGCTTGGCAGCTTTTCCGGAATCACCTGGGAGAATGTATCGGTCATGTGTCTGGTGGTCATGTTTGCCACGATTTTTGTATTTCTGCTGTCCAAACCCATGAGTGCCTATCAGCTGGGAGAGTCCTATGCCCGTAATATGGGGGTAAATGTTACCCTGTTTCGTACCTTACTGGTACTCTTATCCAGTATCTTATCGGCCTGCGTGACAGCCTTTGCCGGTCCGATCTCTTTCGTGGGAATCGCTGTGCCCCATCTGATCAAGAGCCTGTTCGGCACCACTCGCCCGATCATTATGATTCCGGCCTGCTTTCTGGGTGGAGCAGTCTTCTGTCTCTTATGTGATTTGATCGCGCGAGTTGCCTTCGCACCGACGGAGCTTAGCATCAGTACAGTGACGGCTATTTTTGGTGCACCGGTGGTCATCTATATCATGGTAAGGAGAAGGAGAGGATAAGATGTTTTTACAAACCGATCAATTTACAGTAGGTTATAACGGACAGGCGCTGATTCGGGATATTGCCATCGGGATGAAAAAAGGAGAGATCCTGACCCTGATCGGACCGAATGGGGCAGGGAAAACAACCATCATCCGCAGTCTGATCCAACAGCTGAAGCCGATTGCCGGTGCGGTATGGTTAGAAGGCAGCGATATAAAGGATTACAGCCAGGAAGAATTATCCAGACGCCTGTCGGTGGTTCTCACAGAGCGGATCCAACCGGAGATGATGACCTGCCGCGATGTGGTGGCGACGGGGCGTTATCCCTATACCGGCCGCTTTGGTATCCTGGGAGATCATGATAATGAGGTAGTTGATGAAGCCATGGAGCTGGTTCATATCACTTCTCTGGCAGACCGGGACTTCCTCAAGACCAGTGATGGTCAGAAACAGAGAGTGATGCTGGCCAGAGCCATCTGTCAGGAGCCGGATATCATCGTCCTTGATGAACCGACCTCCTTCCTGGATATTCGCTATAAACTGGAATTCCTGGCCATATTGCAAAGGATGTCCAGAGAGAGGGGACTTTCCGTTATCATGTCTCTTCATGAACTGGATCTGGCGGGAAGAATCTCCGATAAGATCGCCTGTGTCCGAGGAGACCGGATCGATCGCTTCGGGACGCCGGAGGAGATCTTCCGGGACGGCTATATCCGACAATTATATGGGATTGAAGTGGGATCCTACGATGAGAAATCCGGAGATCTGGAGCTGGAGAGAGTGACAGGGAAGCCGGAGGTTTTCGTCATTGCCGGTGGCGGCAGCGGAACGGAGACCTATCGACGCCTGCAAAGAGAGAGGATCCCCTTTGCGACGGGCATCCTCTGGGAGAATGATATCGATTATTCGGTAGCCCGGGCCCTGGCCACGGAGGTGATCAGCGTCAGGCCCTTCGCAGCCATCACGGAGACAGAGATGGAGCGGGCACGCCAGATCATCAAAGAATGCAGAGAAGTCATCTGTACCCTGGACTTCGACCAGGTGGGAGAATATGCCCGGAAGCTCCGCGAACTACTAGATTAAAAGAATCGCTGTTTCGCGACCAGCCCGCCCTTGACCGGCAGGATTTCATCGATGGTATTGATGGAATCCTGCTCTTTTTGTTTTAGACAGCTTCCTTTTGTCCGTATTGTTTTAAATGTGTTTCATATATGGTATCCGTTGAAACTTGATGCAGGCTTCTTTCCACAGTATCTCTCACACCGGTGGGAGGACTTCGGTGCGAAAAAGGTACGCTTCCGGAAGAACACAGGAGTGTTCTCCGGCCTCGTACCTTTTTCTTCCTCGTTCGCCCAACGTTGCAATCGATATCTGTGGGAAAGCATCCTGCCTGTTCTTCTTTCTGTGAACCATATATAAAACACAAATTTCGGCATATGAGGACAAAAGGAAGCTCTTTCTTATCTAAGAGCAGGATTTCTGAGAGAAATCTATGAAACTCCTGCCGGTCTACGCCACGCCCGAAGCCGGGCTGTTTCGCTCCCGAAGACTTCTGCGCCACTCAGCTGGAAAGCGAATTGGAGCAATACCAATGAATAAATATATTCTATCTGAGAATACGTTCTCTTTTACACTTCATTAGCCTCAGCCTTCTGGGAAAACAGCCCTCGGCACCGGGCGTGGCGGAAACGGCAGCAAGTTCCATGGATACATGGAATCCTCGTAACATAAAGGAAAAGCAGGAGCTCAAATGGACTGCGCGACAGATGATTTGCATGGCTTTGCGTAGCGAGTTTTGCGCGAATGGCGTGACCATAAGCGCCTGAACCGAGTAGCAAAGCGCAACACATCGGGAGCGCAGGACGAAGAGAACCTGCGTAAAAAAACAACGGCAGGATTCCATGTGACATGGAACACTGCCGTTTGGGGAGGGCTGTTTTATTGCGACAGCCCTGTTTGGCTTGGGCTGTTTTTAAGCTTCTTTGAAGCTGATGAGGAGATCCTCTGAGCTTACGGTATCGCCTTGTTTCACATAGATGGCTTCCACGATGGCATCGATGGTTGACAGTACGGTGGTCTCCATCTTCATGGCTTCCAGACTGAGCAGAGGCTGATTTACCTTGACGGTATCCCCTTCTTTTACCAGAATCTCGCCGACAGTTCCCGGAATCGCAGCACCCAGATGGAGCTTGTTGCCCTTTTCTGCCTTCTGGTGATGATCTTCCTTGACAGCGTAGTTCTGATCCAGGATACGAACGTGACGATAGAAACCATTCACTTCAAACTGAAGGGTACGATAGCCTTCCTCGTCGACCTCGCCCTTGCGGACAAGCTTGATCAGGAGTTCTTTACCTTCCCCGACATTGATCTTGGTTTCCTCTCCTTCACGCAGACCGTAGAAGAAGACATGGCTCTCCAGACGGGATACGTCATTGTAAGCATGGAAATGTTCACAATAATCCTCATATACCTTCGGATATAAGGCGTAACTGATCACCTTCTGCTCCATGACATCCGGATCCTCCATGCTTTCCATATAGTATTTCTCACGCAGCAGCTTCTCGATCGCATCGAAATCCTCCGGTGGCAGCAGGCTTCCCGGACGGACAGTGATGGCTTCCTGATCCTTGAGGACGATTCGCTGCAGCTCTTCCGGGAATCCACCCTCAGGCTGACCAATCATACCCTTGAAATAACTGACCACGGAATCCGGATAGGAGAGATCCTTGCCGGCGGTGAAGATGTTTTCAGCATTTAATTCATTCTTAAACATAAAGATAGCCAGATCACCAACTACCTTGGAGGAAGGAGTTACCTTGACGATATTACCGAGGAGATCGTTGGCCTGCTTGTAGAGAGACTTGATCTCATCAAAATGTTCTCCGGCTCCCATACCCTTGACCTGAGCCAGAAGGTTGGAGTACTGGCCGCCAGGAATCTCATATTTATAGATCTCAGCCTTCGGAGCATGCATACCACTTTCAAATACCTGGTAGACCTTACGTACATTCTCATAGTACTGATCCAGGACATTCAGCTCATCCGGATTCAGACCGGTATCACGCTCTGTGCCGGCCAGGGCTTCCACCACGGAGTTGAGAGATGGCTGACTGGTCATGGAGGACATGGAACCGATGGCACAGTCGACGATATCCACACCGGCTTCCGCTGCCATAAGGACAGTTGCCACACCATTTCCTGTGGAGTCATGGGTATGCAGATGAATCGGTACATGCAGCTCTTCCTTCAGGGCAGAGATCAGCTGTTTTGCTGCATATGGTTTGAGCAGGGCGGCCATATCTTTGATGGCGATGGTATGGACACCGAGTGCTTCTAATTCTTTTGCTTTTCTTACATAATAATCCAGCGTATATTTTGTCTCCTTAGGGCTGCTGATATCACCGGTATAGCAGAGAGTACCTTCTACAATCTTGCCGGTGTTGAGTGCAACCTCGATCGGCATCTTCATATTTTCAATCCAGTTCAGACTGTCAAAGATACGGAAGACATCGATGCCACGCTTGGCTGCAACCTGGATGAACTTTTGTACGACATTATCCGGATAGTTGCTGTAGCCTACGGCATTGGATGCTCGCAGTAACATCTGGATCAGAGTGTTTGGCATGCGCTCCGTCAGATAATCCAGTCGGGTCCATGGAGATTCCTTAAGGAAACGATAAGCGGTATCATAGGTAGCACCGCCCCAGGCTTCCACGGAAAATGCATTGGCCAGGAAACGGTTAGCTGCCTTGGCAGCACCGACGATATCCTTGGTTCTCATACGGGTAGCCATGAGGGACTGCTGTGCATCACGCATAGTAGTATCTGTGATATATAATTTCTTCTCGGACAGGATCTTCTGTGTGAAATCTCTGGCGCCTAATCGCAGGAATTCATCACGGGATCCGTATACTGGGATACTCTCGTCAATGACCGGAACGATGCGGTCGCTAAACTCCGGCTTCGGTCCCGGATTCACATTTACCATCTTGTTGGACAGGAATTCCAGTACCTTGGTTTCTCGGTCCTGACGGCTCTGGAAGGTGAAGAGCTCCGGAGTTTCCTCGATGAAAGTAGTAAAGGCGCGGCCCTCCCGGAAGACTTCGTTATTCAGTACATTGATCAGGAATGGAATGTTGGTCTTCACCCCGTGAATCTGGAACTCTTTCAATACACGCAGGGATTTACGAATGGTATCCTCGAAACGACGGTCATGGGTGATGGCTTTTACCAGAAGACTATCATAATAAGGAGATATTACAGCTCCCTCATAGGCATTACCACCGTCGAGACGTACACCGTTACCATTGGCAGAGCGATAGAGGTCGATCTGACCGTAGTCCGGTACGAAATGATTGGCCGGGTCCTCAGTTGTGATACGAGTCTGCAGTGCGTAGCCGTTACAGTAGATGTCATTCTGAGAGTAAATATGCATACGCTTGCTGTTGAGAGCATAACCTTCAGCGATAAGGATCTGGCTCACGACGATATCGATATCTGTGACCATCTCTGTGACAGTATGTTCTACCTGTACACGAGGATTCATCTCGATAAAATAAGGGTTAAAATCTGCATCTACCAGGAACTCCAGGGTACCGGCATTCCGGTAGCCTACATAGCTGGCCAGTCGCTTGGAGGAGTCAAAGATCTTCTCACGAACATTCTGCGGGATGGAGAAGGCAGGAGCATATTCCACTACCTTCTGATGACGGCGCTGAACGGAGCAGTCACGATCATACAGATGTACGATATTTCCGTAATTATCTCCCAGAATCTGCACTTCGATATGTTTCGGGCTCCGCAGATATTTCTCCACAAATATGATGGCTTCGCCGAAGGCCTTGCGGGATTCCTTGGCAGCTTCATTGAATTCACGGTCCATATCCTCCGGACTGTTTACGATACGCATGCCGCGGCCACCACCACCATTGCTGGCCTTGAGCATGACCGGATAACCAATCATATCGGCAATCTCCAGAGCTTCCTCTGATGTATTGACCGGCTTCTCCACACCCGGGATAGTCGGAACATCTGCCTCCAGGGCAATCTTCTTGGCGGAAATCTTATCCCCCATACGTTCCATCAGCTCTGCACTGGGACCGATAAAGGTAATGCCGGCAGCGGTACAGGCTCTTACGAACTCCGGATTCTCGGAAAGGAATCCGTAACCGGGATGGATGGCATCCACCTTTCTTTCCTTTGCGATACGGATGATGGTGTCGATGTCAAGATAGGCATCGACCGGTCCCTTGGTGGGATCGAGCTGATAAGCTTCGTCTGCCTGTGAACGGAATAAACCATATCTGTCTTCTTTGGAATAGATACCGACAGATGTGATGCCCAATTCATTCAATGCACGGAAGACACGGAGAGCAATCTCTCCACGATTCGCTACCAGGACCTTGTTGAACTTACGTATTTCCATAGCAACCTCCTAAGTTATATTGCATCTATAATTTAAAAAATAAATGCTTTCAAATGCAATGAAAAAAATTATAAATGGAAACAATTATAATGATATCAGAAAGATACATATACTGCAAGAGTAATCCGTGATTTCTCTTCATCTTTTTCTATCCAAATAATAGATTTGATGATATAATTTTAAAATAGTATGCGTCTTCCCGGTATTCCGCCTGAGATATAGCAGATATGGGACGGATTATGATACCTGCGAGACAGAAAGAATATGGGAACATAAAGGATAATATAGAATTCATTAAGAATAATATAGAATAAAGAATAATATAGAATAAAGAAAGAAGTAATCACATTGTATTGGAAGAAATATCTGTCATATGGTATGACATGTTTATTGATCAGTGGTCTTTTGGCACCGGTAATCTCTCCGGTGCTTTCGAGTGCAGAGACAAAGCTGCTGGCGGAGGAGGAAGCTGCTCCCGGAGATTCCGAGGAAGCAGAGAAGAAGAGTGACTCTTCCTCGGATGAATCTTCCGATTCCGGCAAGAGTTCGGATCAGGACTCCGGCGGAAGCGATTCCGGCGGATCCTCTTCGGATACTTCTGCTTCCTCTGACTCCGGTGCTTCTTCGGATTCCTCGTCGGATTCTGCCAGGGAGAGTTCGGCAAATTCTTCTAAGGATTCTGCTACTTCCTCCGCATCGGATGGAGCTTCTGATAAAGGGAAAGCTTCTTCTGACAGCAAGGATCGCTCCGCCGGGGAGGAGAAAGAGGACGCGTCGGACAAGAAGGAGGATAAGGAGAAGAAGTCATCCACCAAGAAGGTAGTGGAGGATGATGCCAACGGCAGAGATTACCAGGCTTCGGAGGTGGTCTCCAGCGGGAATCTCAGCTTTACCATCGTCTCGGTATCCAGGGATGAGGAATCCATCAATAAGAAGATCGACCGATTAAAGAAGAAGAAAAAGAAATTAAAAGAGAAGAAAAAGGAATATACAGAGGAGATCGCAGAGGTGCAGGTTCAGATTGACGCAGTGCAGGCTGTCTACGACCTGATCCGCCAGTCCAAACCGGATGCGGAGAATCCGGATCTTTATCTGATGGGATGTGACAGAGATTCTGCCTATACCGTCAAGGAGGATCGGGTGGAAGGGCTGGATCAGGCCATCCGGGCATTAGCGGAGCAGTATCATGATGAGAATCTTAAGTCCTGGATCCGGCACTATTCCACGGAACTGCAGCCGCAATCGACACAGATTGATATGATGTTGAGGGACGATAGTAAGACGGTTCCTTATTCCGATGCCGGTCCCCTGCTTACTATCATGCTTCACGATGCAGAGGATATAAGGTCTGCCTGGCAAGAGAAGCTGCAGGATGCCCAGGATCAGATGGATGATATCACGGATCATATCAGTAATCTGCAGGAGGCGAAGCAAGCCACTGCCATCGATCTTGACAGCAGATTGCTGGAGTATAAGGATATCATACCGGACGCAGCCATCGATTTTCTGAATGCCGTAGTATCCAGGGAGGGTGCCCCTTATGTCTGGGGGGCCGACGGACCGACCACCTTTGATTGCTCCGGTCTGGTCAGCTATGGTCTGAGACAGTGTCATGCGGTCAGCGCAGGATTCCGCTGGACCTCCTACGACTTTGCCTCACAGCTGTCCTCCGTATCCTTCGAGGAAGCAAAGCCGGGAGATCTGGTCTGGAAGCCGGGACACATCGCGATCTATATCGATGAGAATACCGTATTTGAAGCACCATATACGGGTGCCAGAGTGAGATTTACCTCCTGTAGTGTACAGTCGAGATTCTCACGGGTTCTTCGATGGTGGAGCGAAGAATAAAGAGATTCATATAAAAAGAGATTCATATCAACAAAGAGATTTAAAAAGATTCATATTAACAAAGAAATTTAAAAAGATTCATATTAACAAAGAGATTTCTATTTAAGGAGGGAGAGTACTTTTGATGTTGTTTTTTAATTTGATTACAGGGTTTCTGACCTACATCTTTGTGGCGATTGGCTGGTGGAAGCTCTTTGGCAAATGCGGTATAAAGAAGGGATGGGCCCTGATACCGGTTGCCAGAAACTATTTTATCGCTTTAAGTGCAGATCGTAAGGATGAAGGAATCGTCTGGCTATTTACCAGTTTTATGTCGGACTTCTTCTTATTGATCTATTACCTTATGAAGGGGATTAATCTGGATATTAACTTTACCTCGATCTATATTGCCTTCATCCTGGGCTATACCTTTGCCGTTGTGAATTTTGTTTATGAGGTGAAGATTTATTATGGCCTGTGTGAGATGTTTAATAAGAAAAAGCGTTGGTTCTGGATCATCCTCTGGCTATTCTTCGGATGGCTGCCTGCTCTGATCTGGGGCTTCTCCAAGAAGACTCAGCCGCGTCGTCGCTATGGGGAGAGAAAGAGCCAGGCTGCTGCAGAGTCCGGGGAGACAGCAGAGATTCTGGATCAGGGTCTCACCATTAATATCACGGACAGTACGGTACATGAGTTTCTGAAGAAGCATGTTCTGCTTAAGGATATTCATATGAATATCAAGCCGGGCAGGATGGTCCTGCTTCTGGGAGGATCTGGTGCCGGTAAGACGACCTTTGTCAATGCAGTGACAGGATATGAGAAGGCCCATGCCAGCATTCATCTGGATGGAAATGATCTCTATACGGATTTTAATCGGATGAAATACGAGGTCGGTTTTGTTCCGCAGATGGATCTGATTCGATATCAGGATACAGTTTATAACACCCTGATGGATGCCGCCAGACTCCGGATGCCGGCCAATACCTCTCACAAAGCCCGGAAGAAGAGGGTACAGGAGGTCATGGATATCTTCGGACTGACTCCGGTGAAGAATAATATCGTTGGCAAGCAGTCCGGCGGACAGAAGAAGCGTATCTCTATCGCTTCCGAATTTATCTCAGATCCGTCTCTCTATATCCTGGATGAACCGGACTCCGGACTGGATGGTATCCTGGCTAAGGATCTGATGAGACGCTTACATGATATCTCCCGGGAGGGTAAGATCGTTATCGTCATCACCCACACTCCTGACCGCGTCCTTCAGTATTTTGACGATGTTATCGTTCTGGCCAAGGATCATGATCATATCGGCCGTCTGGTATATTATGGTACCATAGAAGATGCGAAGACTTTCTTCGAGAGAGATACCATGGAAGAGATTGTCAAGACCATCAACCGCACAGAGGAAGGTGGCGATGGCAGAGCAGATGAGTTAATAGAGAAGTTTGGAGGTGGAGCAAATGGCACAGCATGACAAAGTGAAGGAGAAGGAACCGCGCCACAGCGGACGAATCCGACAGATTCCCCTGTATCTGGGTAAATTATTTCGACTCTTTTTCTATATGGATGACTGGAAGGTAATCCCTATGGCAGCGCTGGTTGCCGGTCTGGTATCCCTGGTGTCAGCTTCGAAGATCTTCCGCAGTATGGAAGGGACGCTGGCCGGTGCCCTGGCTCTGACCTGCTTATGTATCTGGAATGGATTCTTTAATTCCATTCAGTCTGTCTGCCGAGAGAGGGACGTTGTAAAGAGAGAGCATCGCAATGGTATGCATATCTCTTCTTATATTATAGCACATATGATCTATCAGGCCTTTATCTGTGCAGTCCAGGTTGTCGTGACAATCTTTGTATGTGATATGGGTGGTATGGCATTTCCGACAGAGGGCTTTATTACATCCAGCTTTTATGTGGACCTGGGCATTACCTTATTCCTCATCACCTATGCATCGGATATGTTGTCCCTGTTGATCTCCTGCTTTGCGAAGAATACTACATCAGCGATGACCATTATGCCATTTATGCTGATCTTTGAGCTGTTATTCTCCGATGCCATGTTCAAGCTGAGTGAGGCTCTTGAGCCATTTACCAATCTATCCTTTGCCAAATGGGGGATTCGTTGTATCGCAACCTTGGCGGATTATAACTCTCAGCCGATGACATCGGTCTGGAGCCAGCTGGTCAAATTAAAGGGTGTTGAGCTGAATGGTACGAAACCGGTGGAATTATTTGTGGATTATATCCAGAAGAATGGTCTGAAGGATCAGTTTAATCTGATGGTGGGACAGCATACGCAGAATGCGGAGTATGCCCGCAATCTGATGAATATCTTTAACTGCTGGCTGGTACTGATCCTCTTTGCTTTTATCTGTGCGGTTTTCGCTATTATCATATTGGAGTTCATCGATAAGGATAAGAGATAGAGTGTCGTATTTTACAAATATTAAGTTCATATTTTACCAATCTCAATTAACTTTGTGATATACTTTATATAGGAATATCAAGTACTTGGGAGAGGATGAAAGACAATCCCGTTTTCCGGGATTGTTTTTTTGTGGGTTAATTATGGACAGTAACGGCACAATGATTGAGAACAGAAACAGAGAGATTTCTTTATTGGGATTATTCGGGAAGGAAATGATCGAGAAGCTTCAGAAGAATATGGCGGAGGTCACGGGATTTTCTTTCTCTACCATAGATTACCGTGGAGAGAAGGTGGTCGCTCCATGCAATCAGAAGTATTATCAGGAATATTTGTTCGGATGTGAGGATTTGCTGGCAGAGCAGATGACGGAAGCCTTCTCTGCGGCCAAAGCAGCGATTACCAATCAGCCCTATCTTTTCGAGTGTCAGTCCGGTCTTGTGAAAGTGGCGGTTCCGGTCGTGATCAATAAACAATACCTGGGTGCCCTGATTGCCGGTGGCGTACGTTGCTCTGATCCGGATTATCAGGATCCGGTCACCGAAAATGAACTCATACACAGAGATTTTAAAGAGGATGGGATACGTAATGTATCGGATATGATACCGGAGTATCCTGCAGTGAAGATTCAGGCCGTGGCAGATATGGTATATTTTCTGGTGCAGCAGATGTGTCAGAAAGAATCCTATGCTCTGAGATTAGGCGATACGGAACATAAAGAGATCCATCTGGATGATCTGAGAAAGAAGAATCAGGAGCTTCGTGACCAGATTAAGGAGCTGGAGCTCTATACCATGAAGAATAATATCCTGCCCCAGCTTCTTCTGAATATGCTGGTAACCATATCCAATATGACCATTCTGGGAGAGCCTGCCATAACACAGCAGATCCTTGAAGTCTATGCCCAATATCTGAGATATTATATTGAATACAACAGGGACTTTCTTCCCCTGGCACAGGAACTGAAATATATAGCAGATTATCTGGAGGTGCTCAAGCTTCGCTATGAGAATCGTATCCAGGTGGAGATTACGACTTCTGCGGAGGATGACAGTCAGATGGTTCCCAAGCTTGTGATGCTTCCTTTATTAGAATATCTGCTTCATTTTGGCCTTTTAAGTCATGGAGCCAGGGGCAATATCAGAATTCGGACAGACTATCAGGGAGAGCGATGTATTATCGTCCTTTCTTTTGATCATGCAGAGAAGATGACCAACATGATGGGCTATCTGAACGAATCCGGCCAGGTCATGGATGAGAGACAATTTCTCGAACAGATTAATCTGCTGGAAAAACGATTGAATTATGAATATGCCGGTAAATATTCCTTATCCCTGGATGCAGATATGATCGTGCTGAATATCCCTTGGATCCGGGGAGACGGGGATAATAAGATGGATTATAACCGATATAGCTGAGCTCCCTTACGATATCTGAGATGGCTTATTCCTGATATGGATCTATGGAAGTGTCATCTTATGTCGAGGAGCAGGAGGGTGTGGATTGCTTAAGATATTGTTAATAGAACAGGAAACCTTATATCAGAAGACATTTGCCAGGATGATAGAGGGGATACAGAATTGTAAGATCGTCGGTTTTGCCGAAAATGGTCCGGAAGCCATGAAGATGGTTCATAAATATCATCCGCAGATCGTATTTTCGGAGATACAACTGGGTCATGAGAACGGAATTGATGTCTGCAGAGCAGTGAAGGAGACTTATCCGGATATCGTATGTAATATTATATCCAATTACCGGAATATTCATCTGATGAATAAGGCCTTTCAGGCTGGCGTGAATCTGTATATTCTGAAGCCTGTCCCCATGGAGACTCTGATCGAGGCCTGCCGACTGGATGAATCGCAATCTCTGATGGAGGATGAAACACTGAGAGAATTGATGGGCTTCATTGAGCGGAGAGATTTTAAGAAGTCCTATGATGCCTGCAAGCTCTATATCCACCATATTTATACAGATCTGGATTCTTCCATGCATCGAACAGTACTGAAGGATACTGCTTCCAAGCTGATTTCTCTGATTCCCGGCATGGATAGTGCCCAGAAGAAATATTATCTGCAGAAGTATAAACTATCTTCCAAGATCTTATCTCAGCAGGTTCTGGCCTACTGCTGGCTGGTTCGTCTGGTGATGGAGGTTTTCCGCCAGTTATGTGTTATGAAGTACAGCCAGATGAATAAAGTGCTTCAGTATATAGAGACTAATCTCCATAATGATGTCTCACTGACGGAGATCTCTGAGTATGCAGAGGTGAGCAGCGGTTATCTCAGCAGAATATTTAAAAAATATTACAATACCAGTGTGGTAGATTATATTCATATATGTAAGATATTGTTAGCCAAGGAGTATATGGTTTCCAGCGATATGAATATCTCGGATATTTCTTTTATGCTGGGCTATAGTGAAGCAGGATATTTCAGTAAGATCTTCAGAAAATATGAGAAAATGACACCGTCAGCATTTTCTAATGAGTACAGCTGAAGCATGATCAGCTTCATGATTCCTGATATATGTGTAAAAAAATGCGATGAATTATTGAAAAAGTGGAAAAATTTCAATAGATTCATTGCATTTTTTTGTTGTGTGAAGAACAAAAAAATATGTACGTTTTTTTCAAGTATTTGGTAGGAATATTCCATGCGAAAAGTGTGAAAAAAGCATACTATGGTATCGTTGAATCTATAGAGCTGGTATCTATCGATTTATATTGGGTATATTTTTACACATAAGATTACTTAAGATGTATAGAAGATTCAACAGTGATAAAATCGTGGGAATTTGGAAGGATGCGTAATTTATTTGGTAAGAAGTCGAAGTCTGGTATAAAAAAATTAACGCAGGGTTCCGTGTGGAGGATTATCCTGTCCTTTGCACTGCCACTGCTTGGAAGCAGCCTGGTCCAGCAGATGTACAGTACGATTGATCTGATTTTTGTGGGACGTTTTATCGGCAAGGAAGCTTCTGCTGCGGTAGGCTCCGGAGATCTCTTATTGACTTGCCTTATCGGTTTATTTACAGGAATATCGGTAGGCTCCGGAGTGATTGCAGCACATTCTTTTGGCAGCGATGATAAGGTTCGTTTTCACCGACTGGTGCAGACTGTATACAGCTTCGGCTTGTAGGGATCTCTGGTCATGCTGGTGGTCGGGGAACTGATGACACCTTATTTCCTCTTATGGCTGGATACGCCGACAGAGATCCTGTCGATGGCAACCACCTATCTGCGGATCTATTTCCTGGGTATCTTTGCCATTGTTCTCTATAATCTCTGCTCCGGTATCGTGAGAGCTCTGGGAGATTCCGGTGCGGCCTTTCGTTTTCAGATCATTGGCGGTATCACCAATATTGTGGGAGATTTTCTCTTTATCGTTATCTTTCACTGGGGGATCGTGGGAGCGGCACTGGCGACTTTTTTGTCGCAGACCATGGCAGCTCTCTTCACATTACATTATCTGAAGGGCCTTGAGAAAGAGATCGCTCTGCACTTCAGAGAGTTCCTGATCGATCGGGTGATTCTGGCAGATGTGCTTAAGATTGGTATACCTTCCGGTATTCAGTCCATGATCATATCCTTCTCCAATCTCTTTATCCAGAGTATCATTAACAGTCTGGGTGTAGATTGTATGGCAGCCTTTGCAGCCTATCTGAAGGTAGAATTATTTGTATACTATCCGATCGTATCCTACGGTCAGGCTCTGGTAACATTTACTGCGCAGAATGTGGGTGCCCGCAAGATGGACAGGGTGAAGCAGGGGATACGAACCACCTTATTACTGGGGATCGGAAGCGTGCTTCTGATATCCTTCGCCTTTCTATTGCTGTCAGGACAGATCTTCGGTCTCTTTAATTCAGACCCAGCAGTAATCGCCAACGGCGTCAGGATGATGCACATTACCTTTCCTTTTTATTTCATCTATGTACTTCAGGAATGTATGGGATCGGCCACCAAGGGGATTGGTTATGCCATGTCACCTATGGTCATCATCATATCCTGTATGTGTATCCTGCGTATTGCACTCCTGGTGTTTACGACTTCGATCCGGCACAGCCTGGAAGCTGTTGCAGTAGTTTATCCGATCACCTGGGCAGCAGCAGGTATCCTTATGTCGATAAATTTTGTCAGGATTTATCGAAGCCATCGATGAAGAATAAGATAGATTATACCCTCCGGTAAGGGGATAATATAAAACACGCAAAAGATTAAGAAGGGAGATTTCTTATGAAGAAGAATTTTAAAAGAGTAGCAGCCTTTGGTTTATCCGCTGCTATGGCTATGACTATGCTGGCAGGCTGCGGTGGCAGCTCTGACAGCAGTGACAGTGCAGAAAGCACAGAGGCAGCTGCAGCTGCTTCCACCAGCGAGGCTGGTACCTTGAACTTTGGATGCCAGATGTACGGTGACGGACATGTGGATCCTTTAACAGAGACCAATGCAGCCTGGAACTGTATGCGTTACGGCGTGGGAGAATGTCTCTTTAAGTTCGAGGATGATATGTCTGTATCTCCATGGTTAGCAGAATCCTATGAGAGTTCTGATGATTTAAAGACATGGACCATCAAGTTAAAAGAAGGTGTGAAGTTCTCCGATGGCTGTGATATGACGGCTTCCAAGGTAAAGGAATCCCTTGACAGATTGAAGACAGATGATGATCTGTATGGAGATGGCAGTGTTGTAGGTTCCTCCACACCGGAGAAATTCCTTGCTGACGATGCTGAGATTACAGCAGATGATGAAGCAAATACGATTACCATCCAGTTAGAGGAAGCTTGTATCAACCAGATCGGTAACCTGGCTTATCCGGTTTGCGCTATCGTAGATGTAGCAGATATCGAAGATTGGACTTATGGCGTGATCGGTACCGGTCCTTATGCTATCGTAAGTCATGTGGATCTGACAAGCTATGAGATGAAGGCGAACGAATATTATTATGAAGAGGTTCCTTATGAAAAGGTGAATATTCTCTTCATGAACGATGCAGATCAGAAGGCAAATGCTCTCAAAGCCGGTCAGGTTGACCTGGTAGAGAATATCACAAATGTTCCTGCTATTCAGGAACTTGAGGAAGATGATAATTATGTTGTAGATATCGCTTCCGGTGTACGTTGCGGTTTCTCCTGGATGAACCAGAATGAAGGTAAGCTTCTCTCTGACCCAGTGATCCGTCAGGCAGTTCTGATGGCTATGGATTATGATGCCATCTGTAATTCCGCTACCATCGGTGGTCTCTATACAGCAGGTTATTCCGTACTTCCATCCACCCTGTCCTATGGTTATGAAAATCTGACCAATACCTGGTCTTATGATGTAGATGCAGCGAATAAGCTTCTCGACGATGCCGGCTACTTAGATACTGATAATGATGGTATCCGTGAGAAGGATGGCGAGCCGATCAACCTGGTATATGTATCTTATGAAAACCGTATGCTGAACGATTTCTCCGATATCCATACACAGCTCCTCAAGGAGGTTGGTATTGGTGTGACAGCTGATTACGGTTCCTCCGAGGATCAGTGGAGCAAGCTGGTAGCAGGCGACTATGACTTCAATAATAACAACTGGACAACAGTTGGTGCCGGTGATCCGACAGATTATATGGCTAACTGGTACAGCAAGTCCGAAGCAAACTACTGCGGATACGCAAACGATGATTACGATGCAGCTTATGAAGCACTTCTTCAGGAATCCGATACAGATAAGCGTGCAGAGCTTATTCAGGAGATGCAGCAGTATCTGATCGATGATGCAGCAGTATTAGTTGATGGTTACTACAACAGTTCCTTCATCTATAATAAATCTACAGTAGGTTATGCTCATATCCATACTGCTGACTACTACTGGCTGAATACTGAGATCACACCTGCTCAGTAAGATAAGATTTTTCTCCATATTCCTATTGTGGTGGATAAATTTTACTAAAATACAAACATCATATTCTAACATAACGTATGAATTCACGATATTCTCCGGGGGTATCCTCGGGGAATATTGTCACATCTAGAGGGTAAAAAGAATTGGGTAAAAAACAATTAATTTCGCGATTGTTACAGATGGTGATCGTGCTGATCGGTATCAGCTTTATCACCTTTCTGTTGACTTATATTTCTCCGGGTGACCCGGTCAGACATATGCTGACAGCATCCGGAACCATGCCGACGGATGAGTTGGTCAATTCCCTCCGTGATCAGATGGGCCTGAACGATCCTTTCTTCGTTCAGTATTTCCGTTGGTTAGGAAACTGTCTGCATGGAGATTTCGGCTCTTCCTATACCTTGAATAAACCGGTTGTCACGCTCCTGCTTGCCAGATTATGGCCGACATTGAAGCTGACGATCTTCTCTACCATTCTTATGCTGCTGGTGGCAGTGCCGCTGGGTATGCTGTCTGCAGTCTATAAGAATACGGTGATCGATTATCTTGTCAGAGGAATCACTTTCTTTGGAGTATCCCTTCCGAACTTCTGGGTAGGTTTGATGTTAATGCTCCTCTTCTGTGTAAAATTACATCTCTTACCGGTTGTCTCTTCCGGTGGTGATTTCACCAGTATGATCCTTCCGGGAGTTACTCTGGCTGTTGCGATGTCTGCCAAGTATACCAGACAGGTTCGTACGGCAGTACTGGAAGAACTCAGCTCAGATTATGTGATCGGAGCCAGAGCACGTGGTGTTAAAGGCTGGAAGATTCTCTGGCTGAATGTTTTTCCGAACTCTCTGCTTCCTCTGATTACCATGCTTGGTCTGTCGATTGGCTCTCTGCTCGGTGGTACCTCTGTTGTGGAAGTAATCTATTCCTATCCGGGACTTGGTAATCTGGCAGTTACGGCCATCACCTCCTGTGACTATTATCTGATCCAGGGTTATGTGCTCTGGGTTGCTGTAATCTATATGGTGATCAACCTGATCGTAGACCTTTCCTACATTTATGTTGATCCTCGTATGAGACTGAAGAGGTGATCGAGATGAAGAAACAGAATGCTTTTTTGAAAAATAAACAGTTTATGCTCTTTTTGATCCTGGCACTTCTGATCATACTGGCTGCTATATTCGCTCCACAGATCACACATGGTGTGGATCCGGCAGAGGGTAGTATCCTGGATGCTATCATGGCTCCGAGCTCTGAGCATATCTTTGGTACGGATAAGCTGGGACGTGATATTTTTACCCGTGTGATCTACGGTGCAAGAACATCCCTGACTGCTGCATTTTCCGTGGTAATCATCGTGGCAGTTGTCGGTACCTTCATCGGTGTGATCGCCGGTTATTTCGGTGGTATCGTCGATACGATCCTTATGCGTTTCGCTGATATGATGATCGCTTTCCCGGGTCTGGTACTGGCTCTGGCTGTAGCAGGTATCATGGGAGCATCCGTACGTAATGCAGTCATTGCGGTATCTCTGGTTACCTGGACCAAATATGCCCGTCTGGCCCGAAGTCTGGTTCTGAAGATCCGTAACAGAGATTATGTGGCAGCGGCCATTGTTACCGGTTCGAAAACACCATACATGTTAGTTCGCTATATGCTGCCAAATGTACTGCCAACGATCGTAATTACGGCATCTACAGATATCGGTAGTATGATGCTGGAGCTTGCCGGCCTGTCCTTCCTTGGTTTTGGTGCACAGCCGCCGACACCGGAATGGGGTCTGATGTTAAGTGAAGGTCGTGCCTATATGGAATCTGCTCCATGGCTGATGGTCTTCCCGGGTCTGGCTATCTTCATAACGGTCGTAGTATTTAACATGCTGGGAGATTCTTTACGTGACGTATTGGATCCGAAGAGTGAATAAGGAGGAGATAACGTATGGCATTATTAGAAATCAAACACGCGGATATCTCCTATGGAAAAAGAGTGATCGTCAAGGACTGTAATCTGACTCTGGAGCAGGGACAGATCTGCAGTATTGTAGGCGAGTCCGGTAGTGGTAAGACGACAGTCATCCGCGCGGTGCTGGGTCTTCTGGCCGGAGGCGGTAAAGTGACTGCCGGAGATATCCTTTTTGAAGGAAAAACCTTATTAAATAAATCCAAAGAAGAGTGGCGTAAGCTTCGTGGCACGGAGATATCCATGATATTCCAGGATTCCGGTGCCATGATGAATCCGACCAGAAGAGTCGGAGATGCTTTCGTGGAATATATCCGTACCCATGAGAGCCTTTCCAAAAAGGCTGCCTGGGATAAGGGCGTAGAGATGTTGGAGCGCATGCGTCTGCCGGATGGTAATAATATTATGAAGAGTTATCCATTCCAGCTGTCAGGAGGTATGAGACAGCGTGTCGGTATCGCTATGGGTATGACCTATCAGCCTAAGCTTCTCCTGGCCGATGAACCGACTTCCGCACTGGATGTGACAACCCAGGCCCAGATCATCCGACAGTTCATGGAATTAAGGGATGAATATGGTACGAGTATTATTATCGTAACCCATAATCTGGGTGTCGCTGCTTACATGGCGGACTATCTGGTTGTGATGAAGGATGGTGTGATCGAAGACGAGGGAGACCGGGATCATATGCTTCATGAATCTCAGAATCCATATACCAAGATGTTATTGGATGCTGTGCCATCCTTAGGAGGTGTACGCTATGTTTGATGAAAAAGATATGATTCTGGAAGCAAAGCATGTCACCAGGAAGTTCCCTGCTGCAGGCGGCAGAACCCTTGTAGCATGTAATGATGTCAATCTCAAGCTCTATCGCGGTAAAACCCTGGGACTGGTAGGAGAATCCGGCTGCGGTAAGTCCACCTTCATGAGATTTCTGGTGTCCCTGGATAAGCCGACGGAAGGAGAGATCCTTTATCGTGGTAAGGATATTACCAAGCTGAAGGGTGAAGAATTACGTCAGAATCGCCAGAATATCCAGATGGTATTCCAGGATCCGAATGGTTCCTTTAATCCCAAGATGAAGATCAGGGATATCATATGCGAACCATTGCTTAATTTTAAGAGAATCAAAAAAAGCGAAGTGGATGCTGTAGCTAAGAAATACCTGGCTATGGTAGATCTGCCGGAGGACTTTGCAGATCGTTATCCTCATAATATGTCCGGCGGACAGAGACAGCGTATCGCGATTGCAAGAGCCATCGCCCTGGAGCCGGAGATTGTTGTGATGGATGAGGCCACCTGTGCTCTTGATGTTTCCGTACAGAAGACCATCATCGAATTGATCGTAAATCTTCAGAAGGAGAAGAATATCACCATCGGATTTATTGCGCATGATCTCGGCCTGATCCAATCCTTCGCTCATCAGATCGCCGTAATGTACCTGGGCAATATCGTGGAGATTATGCCGGGCGAGGCCATTGATAAGAATGCTAAGCATCCTTATACGCAGGCCCTGCTGGGTGCTGTATTTGATCTGAATATGGATTTCTCTCAGAAGATAGAGAGTATAGAGAGTGAAGCACCAAGTCCGCTGGATCTTCCGACAGGATGTCCTTTCCAGGATCGCTGTGAGCATTGTATGGAGATCTGTAAAAAAGAACGTCCGGCTCTGATCAATCTGGAAGCGGATCATCAGGTGGCATGTCACCTGTATAAGTGAGATCATGATGGAAAAGAGGATATGAGATAGTTATGAAAAAATTAATAGCGATTGCGATGGCATTATTATGTGTCTTCGGTCTCTTGGCTTGCGAGAGCAGCAATCAATCAGAATTAGCAACAGAAGAAGTCGCTCAGGTGGAAGGAGCAGACTCCCATAAGATTGCTGTTCTGGTTTATAATATTACGGACGAAGAAGTAATTTCTTTCCGTGATTATCTGGAGGATTATATCGCAGAGGTTTATCCTGGTATCAGTTTTATCTATTCCGACAGCATTACTTCTCAGGAAGAAGAGATGAATGTGATCCAGGAGGCGATAGATGACGGAGCGGATGGGATACTGTCCTTTATCAGCTATGATTTGCAGTCAGAAGTAGAGCTGTGTGCACAGAATCAGGTTTATTATATGATGGCATCGTCCAGTGTATCCGATGAAGCCTATGATGCTGTTGCGGACAATGCCTACTTTATGGGAGTGATCGGTCCCGGTTCTGATCTGGAATATCAGACAGGAGTTGAGATGGCAGAATATTTTGCTGCTGAGAACTACGGGGATGAGTATTTTATCTTAAGTGGCGGATCCAACATGGGTAATGAGATGCATCTTCGCAGAACCCTTGGTATCCTGGATCAGTTACAGGAGTCCTACGGTGTAAGCTTTGACCAGTCTTCTGAGGAGATCGCGACCTCTCAGGAGCCGATTCATGTGGAAGCCGGAGATCTTAAGGTTTGTGTAACCCCAGGCTATCTGGATGTGGATGCATTTTTAGAGACGGCCCAGGCAGAGTATGAGGCGGATCAATATAGTGTGGTACTCTCTGTTCTGCCTATCCTGGATATGTCCTTTGTGGTAAAGGGATCCAGGCTGGGTGTCATCGATTGTTACAGCACCAGGAATCTGCAGTTATCTACTAACGGACAGCTGGACTATATCGCGGGTAAATACAGTTCCATCATCGGACCGTCCTTTGCCCTCATGTATAATGCAGTAACCGGCTATGCTGAGGATTTCCGCGAGGCAGATGGTAAGGCAGTTCGTTTGAGCCAGGGCTTCTGGACCTCAGCTGGTAAGGAAGATTATGAAGAGAAATATGCCATGGCCAATAGTGTGGTAAGCAATGCCTATAATTATGAGGACCTTGGTAAGGTATGCAAAGTATATAATGCAGATGCAACTCTTCAGGATCTGAAAGATCTGGTGGAAGCCTACACTTATGAGGATGCTGTGGCCAGACGTGCCAGTCAGACAGAGTAAGAGAGCATAGTGTAAGGAATCCTGATGATTCAGGCTATGCAGGATTCGATGAATAAATAAAGAGCGCCGACAGATCGGATGGATTCCGGATATCTGTGGCGCTCTTCTTTGTCCTGATATGAAAGACAAAACGAAGCTTTATTTTAATTTGTAAACATTAGTCAGAATCTGAGCGCATACGGATGCGGACATCTTCTTCTTATTCTCTACCTCGCCAGCCTTGTAAGCAGGACCGGTGGAAGCAGATGTCTTAGAGGTATCTACATAGGTGTCTGTAGTTACCTTGCTGGCAGCCTCTCTTACCGGGCCAGGCATAGCGATGTTGCGGAACTCTGCATTGCTCATGAGAACCTTGGCAACCTCTGCTGCAATCTGGTCCTTGGTCCATACCTTCTTGCTCTCACTGGATACACCGCCAGGTGTGTCAGTGGAATCCCAGGAAGCTCTGGTAGCTGTGGATACCTTGCCGGATGGTGTCTCGCCGGATACAGCCTTCACTGCAGATGGCTTAGCCTCTCCCTCAATCGGTCTGTTGAAAAACTGCATGTTAGCCATAACAACCTTGCGAACTTCAGCAGCTAACTCGTCCTTGGTCCATACCTTCTTGGATCTTGCAGCGACACCACCTGGTGTATCTGTGCTGTCCCAGGAACCCTGAGTAGCAGAGGAAGCCTTCGGAGCGTCATCGATATTCCATGCGCCCTGTGTTGCTGTGGAAGCCTTGGTAGCCTTTGGGCGAGCAACATTAGAGAATTCTGCCTGATCCTTTAAAGCCTGCATTACAGCAGCTGTGATACGGCTTTCTAAATCCTTCTGTGCCATAATAAAATACTCCTCCTTCTTTTATTATCTGATAATACACCCAATTATGTTATTATTCATTTTATTATAACATTATTTTCGGATAGAAACCAGACGAATACAGATAATATCTTGTTCATTAAGGGGAGAGAATGTAAACCTCATTGACGGTTTTATCTGAATTTGGTAGACTATGGAGAGTAAAAATTAAACAATTCCTATTATTATATGATTAAGAAAAAGAGGAGAACGATGAATCTGTATTATTTACTGGCATATTTTTTGTTATATTCTGTTTTGGGCTGGGCCCTGGAAGTGGCCTACCATGTGGTGAAACAGGGACAAGTGATCAATCGAGGTTTTCTGAACGGACCGGTGTGCCCGATCTACGGCGTGGGCATGGTTGTGGTATTGGTGGTATTATGGCCATATTCGGACCATCTGGTTTTATTATTTCTCGGCGGCCTGATTTTTGCCACACTGATCGAGCTGGTGGGTGGCTTTGTCTTATATAAAGCCTTCCATATGCGTTGGTGGGATTATAGCGCAGAGCCCTATAATCTGGGCGGTTATATCTGTCTGAGATTTTCTCTGGCATGGGGCTTCTGCATCGTCTTTGCTGTAGATATCATTCATCCGATCGTGGAGCTGAATGTTTATATCATGGATGGTCTCCTGGGGCATATTTTAGTGGCAGTATTCTGTGTCTTATATGTGCTGGATTGTGTGATCACCGTCTTATCGATCATGAATCTCAATAAGGACCTGAAGAGAATGAATGCCATGGCTGCAGAGCTGAGACATTTCAGCGATGGCCTGACGGAGAAGATCGGTGCCAGGACATTTGAGGCAGATGCTAAGGTACAGGCCGGCCGTCTGCAGGCCAGCTTAGGGAAGGCAGAGCTCAGAGACCGTCTGCAGGCCGAGCTTAAGAAGATCGGAAAATATCGTGGCCTTCATCAGTGGGTTGGCTACGGACGACTGACCAAAGCATTTCCGGAGCTGGAGCATACACTCTATAATGAAGAGCTGCTGAAGATTAAAGAAAAACTGCAGAAGAAATGAAAAGAATAAGGATAAATATTTACTTCTTAGCATTTTCTTTCGTTTGTAAAATTACTCTTGAAGTTGCGGATAAATCTATGTATTATAGAACAGTATAACTCTTTTTCGAAACGAGTGTCATACCCTGTGCTGCTGCCGAAACACCTGATCAGGCGTATTGCTTCATGTATTGTGGAGAGGCCAGAGGCCTCATGTTCGTTTTTGTGAAAAGAGAGTATTATCATATTGTAATGAAGATTTAGTAAGAATTTTGATAAAGAAAGGAATTCAATTATGTGTGGTATCGTAGGATTTAATGGCAGTAAGCAGGCTGCTCCCATCTTACTGGATGGCTTATCCAAGCTGGAATACAGAGGATATGACTCTGCCGGTATCGCTGTCAGAGATGGAGATGGAAAAACGATTGTGGTAAAGGAGAAGGGACGCCTTCGCGGACTGGCACAGAAGACCAATGACGGAAAGGCTGTGATCGGAACCTGTGGTATCGGACATACCAGATGGGCGACCCACGGAGAGCCATCCGAGAAGAATGCCCATCCTCATTACAGTGATAATCAGGATGTGGTGGCAGTCCATAATGGTATTATCGAGAATTATCTGGAGTTAAAGCATAAGCTGGAGAGAAAGGGTTACACCTTCTATTCCGATACGGATACAGAGGTTGCAGTGAAGCTGATTGACTATTACTATAAGAAATATCTGGGTACGCCTGTGGATGCGATCAATCATGCCATGGTTCGTATTCGCGGTTCCTATGCCCTGGCTGTGATGTTTAAGGACTATCCGGGTGAGATCTATGTGGCTCGTAAGGACAGCCCGATGATCCTGGGTGTGGCAGATGGCGACTGCTATCTGGCTTCCGATGTACCGGCCATTCTGAAATATACTCGTAATGTCTACTATATCGGTAACATGGAGATCGGTAGATTAGCAGATGGTAAGATCACCTTCTATAATCTGGATGGCGATGAGATCCAGAAGGAACTTGTTGAGATTAAATGGGATGCAGAGGCTGCAGAGAAGGCAGGCTATGAGCATTTTATGATGAAAGAGATTCATGAGCAGCCCAAGGCAGTTCGCGATACCCTGAATTCTGTGATCAAGGATGGTCGTATCGATCTGTCAGAGGTTGGTCTGACGGAGGAAGATATACGGAATGTCAGCGAGATCATCATCGTGGCCTGCGGATCTGCCTATCATGTAGGTATCGCGGCTCAGTATGTTATCGAGGATCTGGCACATATTCCTGTCAGAGTGGAGCTGGGCTCTGAGTTCCGTTACAGAAAGCCATTACTGGATCCGAATGCCTTAGTTGTAGTAATCACTCAGTCCGGTGAGACAGCAGATAGTCTGGCGGGTCTTCGTGAGGCGAAGGAGAGAGGCATCAAGACACTGGCCATCGTCAATGTCGTAGGTTCCTCCATTGCCCGAGAGGCAGATAATGTCCTCTATACTCTGGCTGGCCCTGAGATTGCTGTTGCGACATCCAAGGGTTACCTGACACAGCTGGCAGCCAGCTATGCTCTGGCAGTTCAGTTTGGTCTGGTACGTGGTGTACTCAGTGAGGAGAAATATCTGGAACTGATCGAGGAACTCTTATCCCTGCCGGATAAGGTTGCCAAGATTCTGGAGGATAAGGAGCGGATTCAGTGGTTTGCTTCCAAACAGGTTTCTGCCCGGGATGTCTTCTTTGTGGGACGTGGTATCGATTATGCAACATGTCTGGAAGGCAGCCTTAAGATGAAGGAGATCAGTTATATTCATTCCGAGGCTTATGCGGCCGGCGAGTTAAAGCATGGTACCATCAGTCTGATCGAGGATGGTATCCTGGTGATCGGTGTTCTGTCTCAGAGCGATCTCTACGAGAAGACCATGAGTAATCTTGTCGAGTGTAAGGCACGTGGAGCTTATCTGGTTGGTATCACGACCTATGGACACTATAATGTGGAGGATAATGTGGACTTCACACTCTATGTTCCGAAGACTGATGAACACTTCTCTACCTTACTTACCGTTGTTCCTTTACAGCTGCTCGGATATTATGTATCTCTGGCCAAGGGACTGGATGTCGATAAACCGAGAAATCTGGCCAAGAGTGTTACGGTAGAGTAGATCCCGAATAATAATAATAATAATAATAATAATAATAATAATAAGGCGGTATCGCAGCGGACAGGATGTCACGCAGGCTACCGCCTTACTTTTTTGCTTTTTCACTTTTCTTTTACAGGATATCGATCAGGAATTACAGGAAGAGTCTGTATACCCATTCCGTATCTGTGGTGCTTTTTAATTCAGAAAGAACTTCCTCATCCTCAAACAAATCACATATTTTGCCTAAGAGAGTAAAATGTTCCTCTCCTTTACCGGCGATAGCAAAGAGTAATTCTACCCGTTCCGAACCATAGTCGATTCCATCAGGATATTGAAGAAATACAATGCCACTATGAAAAATTCTGTCTCTTGAAGCCAGAGTTCCGTGAGGAACAGCCAGGCCCATACCCATATAGGTCGTGACTAAGGCTTCTCTCTCGTGCATAGCATCGATATAGGGAGCTTGAACATAGCCCAGATCCACGAGAAGCCGGCCGGCAGCGGTGATCGCATCCTCCTGAGATACCGAGGGGAGTCCCAGGCGGATTCCCTCTCTTCTTAATACAGGAGATGTTGCTGAAGGATCGGCAGCATAGCTTACATTTTCTTCTTCTATGATCCTGTCATCGGAATACTCTCCCCTGTGGATATCGCATGGAGTAGAATCCACGGACTCCATCTGACAGCTTAACTGATCGAGCAGAGAGTTGAGTTCCGGATCATCCAGAAACTGTGTGATGGTAAGAAGCTGAGCATGAGGACAGGCATGACTCGCCCTGTCTCGGAAGGCTTCCTGTGTGATGACCAGATCCGCATCTTGCGGAAGCGTATCGACAGGCATATGTTCCACTGTGATATCAGGACGCAGGTCAGCTAATTGTCTGCGAAAGAGGTGGGCTCCCATAGCCGAGGATCCCATGCCGACATCGCAGGCAAAGATTATTTTTTTTATCGTATTTGCATTGTGTATCTTTGTCATAGTAACTATCTCTTCTTCCATGATGCCATTATTAGAAAATATATCTCCGGCGGATGACTTATCGTTCGTCAGGCTGCCGGCTCCGGTTCTTATAAGGAGCATGGACAGATGGAAGGTGAGAAAGACGGAGAGAAATATCCCAATCATAACCTTCCATATATCATAAAAGGGTGACATGATGAGAAAGGAGAGGATAGAGCCGGGAGAGGCTGGTCCACTCAGACCGCAGTTCATCATGGAAAACCATAGGATCGCAGCTGCATTTCCGACAATTGCTGCCAGGATCAGGATGGGACACTCCAGAATATAGGGAAAATATATCTCGTGAATCCCACCGAGAAATTGTATCATCATGGAACCGGCCAGCGTCTTTTTCTTTCTTCTGTCCTTCTCAGATGCATAGAAGGCACATAAGATTCCGAGCCCGGGACCGGGATTGCTTTCAATCATATAGAGAATAGAGCTTCCTGTTTCCTGAGCTTGCGTTGCGGCCATCGGTGTGAATATGCTGTGGTTTATGGCATTGTTCAAAAAAAATATCTTGGCAGGCTCTATGAATACAGCAATCAAAGGAAGCAGATGATGCTGCAGCAGAATCCCGACACAGCAGGCGCTTAGCTCCATGACACAGCTGCATGCAGGCCCGATCAGATGATAGCTGCATATGGCCAGAAAGCAACCGGGCAGGGCCAGAGACAGATTCTGATATAACATCTCATATCCTGCCGGGATCCGGGAGGATAGTTTCTTATCCAGCCATCGGATCAGATGACCTGCACAAGGCCCGATCAACATAGCGGCAAATATCATGGGACGACTGCTGTCACTTAAGATAGCTCCCGTGACGGAAATAGAAGCTAATACGGCACCACGATTCCCTGCCAGAATCCTTCCGCCGCTGGAGGCAATCATGACAGGAATGATATAAGTAAAGAGGGTGGAGATCAGCAGGGCATAGCCTGCATTGGGAAACCAGCCTGTATCACTGAAGCATGCCTGCAACAATCCGTAAGCGATAAAGACCCCGATATTGGGAAGGATCATGGAGGAGAAATAGTATCCTGTTTTTTGTATCTTTGCTCTCATGAAAACTCCATCTTACCCTTCATAAGGTATCTTGAGAACCTCGGCAACATGTCTCTTATAAAACTCCAGGAGATTATATTCGATCAGATCATGAAGCAGACCGATATTGCCCGCTCTCATAGCTGCAAGCAGCTGGTCATTATCCAGTAATGACCCGATGATCTCACTGGTAATCGTCGCGGATACCTTATTCTTAATCCCCTCCGAAGGAATGAGAGAGAGAACGGCACCCAGGATTACCTTACCGGATTCGTAAAAAGGAGGTTCCAGTCGTATGTATCCGAAGCAAGGCTTCTTCACCAGAGGAGACCGTCCGTGCAGAAGCAGGGCATGAAAAGGCTTGATATAGGTATCAGCCATCTGATCTCTCTCTTTTAATAATTGATAGAAATGTTCCACATCCTCCGGCTGATCCGCACTGATGGTGGCGGCATAATGGATGAACTCATCTCGGTTATGGATGATCGGAGCAGTATGAATCTGTAATTCATCCAGCACCTCATAGATGGTATCCCCAAATAAAGCAATATAATCGATATCGGCCTTCCTGATTGTATTTGTAGCAGGGATGATCAGTGCGTGATCCTCTTTTTTCTGCCTCAGCAGATATTCGATGCGACTGTTGATCAGAGCCTTATCATGCTTGGTCAGGATATTGCTGACCTGAACATAACGGAACTTGGTATCCATCTTAACTGTGGATATGATCAGTTCGATTCCTTCCTGCAGCAGAGCTCTTTGATCGATATCAAAGGCAGACTGGGTTCTGACGATATCCAGAAAAGGATATTCCAGCTTGAGATCTGCTGCCAGCAGCCGGGAACTGCCGATACCGGTCGGACATACGATAACGACACGAATGCGACGATCATTTTTCTCTTTTCTCTCCATGGCAGCAGCAAAATGCATGGTGATAAAGCCGATTTCACTCTGGGGTACCTCATCCAGGGAAAAGAGCTCCTTGAACAGGGCGGTGCAGACCTTATCACAGGAGGAGTAGATATCAGGATAGTCAGCCTTGAGATTCTCCAGTAAAGGGTTATCAATCGGAATCCGGGCACGCAGGCGGCCGATGGTAGGCTGCAGATGAATCGACAGGTCATTCGCCAGGCTGCTATCCCTGGTGAAATCAATCATGGAGTCCTGGGATACCTCTCGTATGATAGCTACGACGATCTGATGAACGTTCAACTCTCTCTTCCGGGTCAGATCCTTCTGATTCTTCGGGAGACATCGGGTACTGGATAACTGGATGGCCAGGCCGCAGATCTCGTCTCGGGAGATGGCAAGATTCAGATCGATACGCAGGGCGTTCAGGATGCCCTCTGCGATACCATATTCCGGCAGGATACAGAGTTCATTCTGCTCATTTTCATCGATGAGGATCGTTTTACCCAGCTGGATCCTGTGGACCATGAGAGCAATATACATTACCAGAAAGAGATAACCACTATCGGTAAACTGCAGATCCAGATTCTTCTCATAGCGATCCATGAGAGCATTGGCCTTTTCTGTGATATCAGGGTCGAAGTCTTTATAGAACTGACCGTATTGATGCAAGTTCTGTCTGTCATAACGTCCCATGGAGTTGCTGTGCTCTATGACTTCACAGATGGTGACTGCCAAAGCACGACGGATATCCAGTTCCTCTCCCTGGATAAAGATACCCAGGCCGGTCCTGCGGATCAGATTGAGATTATACTTTTTAAACCAGGGCGTCAATTGGTTCAGATCATTGAGCAGAGTTCCTTCGGATACTTCACATTTCTCTGTGAGATAGTAGATCTTCAGAGGATCATCCGCAGAGAGGAGTTCGATGCGGATCTGTCTCTGCCTGCGGACCTTATCATAGAGGTATTGATCACTTTCCGTATTATGATTCAGGATATCCAGGATGGCCTGCTTTCTTTCTTCGGTCTCATCAATCCAGAGGCCGGATCCTCTCTTTCTTCTTAAATGATATCCCTGACTCTCCAGCCATTCTTCCACATATAACATCTCTCGCTGGACAGAACGGGTGCTTAGATTCAGTTTTTCTGCAATCATTGCGGTGGAAGCAGGATGCTTCTCAGAAAAACCTAACAGGATGCGTATGATATCTTCGCTTCGTTTGGTGATATCCACTTTGATACCTCTTCTTTCTATATATGTCATAACTTAACTGTCTTTTCATATTTCTATTATATCTCATATGTCAGATCAGAACAATCTTAAGTCTTGATTTTTCCCTTATAACTTGTGCCTCTTCTCTTCAGCTGCAGAAGGCGATATTCTCCTTTTTACTGATGTTATCCCGTCTTTGTCATAAAACTATGCGCCAAAAGGAAGATAAGTCTGGCAGCTGAACCGATTTACTTTACTTTTGTCACATAGTTAAATGACAAATATAAAATACCTATATGTCGCATAAAGGGTATAATGCATAAATATTATCTTAAATAAAACATAAAAATATACATTAGATACAAAATGTCACTTATTTAAACGACAAATATGAAATTTGATTTTCTTGTATTTGTCGTTTAACTGGCATAAAATGAATTTGTAATCAATAGTTCACGTCTTAAGTGACAAAGATATTTTTATGAAGGGAGAAAAACTATGAAACAGAAAGTGCAAAGCTTTGGTAAGTTCCTGTCTGCGATGGTCATGCCGAATATCGGTGCATTGATCGCATTTGGTTTTATCGCAGCCTTATTCATCGAATCCGGATGGATCAACAGTATCTTCCATTGGTACAACGAGGGCTTAGGTGGTTTATGTAGCCCGATGTTATCCTACCTGATTCCAATCCTCATCGCATCTACCGGTGGTAAGATGGTCGGCGGCGACCGTGGTCGTGTCGTAGGTGCCATCGCTGTTGTAGGTGCCATCATGAGTAACACAGAGATCACCATGCTGATGGCAGCTATGCTGATGGGACCTCTTGGTGGTTACTGCATCAAGAAGTTTGACGAAGCGATGGACGGACATATGCCAGCTGGTTTCGAGATGCTGATCAACAACTTCTCCGCCGGTATCATCGGTATGATCCTTGCAATCATCGGCTACTTTATCATCGGACCGATCATGAGTGCAATCCTTGCAGTATTGACCGCTGGTGTAAACATTCTTGTAAATGCCAAGCTTCTTCCACTGATCGCTGTATTCATCGAGCCTGCTAAGGTATTATTCCTCAACAATGCGATCAACCATGGTGTATTCACTCCGATCGCTACAGCTCAGGCTGCAGAAGCTGGTAAGTCCATCATGTACATGCTGGAGCCTAACCCAGGTCCAGGTCTTGGTGTTCTTCTTGCCTACATGTTCTTCTGTAAAGATAAAGTGACAAAAGATTCCGCTCCGGGCGCAATCATCATCCATCTCTTTGGTGGTATCCATGAAATCTATTTCCCATATATCCTGATGAATCCTGTTGTTATCATTGCTCCGATCCTTGGTAACATGGCAGCTATCTTCTGGTTCAACCTGACAGGCTGTGGTCTGGTAGGTCCTGCTTCTCCTGGTTCTATCATCGCATACTTAATGATGACACCTGGTGACAAGATGATATTCACCATCATTGGTGTGGTTCTGGCTGCAGGTATCTCCTTCGCCGTTGCCTCCCCGATCGTTCGTATGGCTGAGGTTAAGAGCTTAGAAGAGGCACAGAGTGAGATGGCAGCGATGAAGGCTGAGTCCAAGGGACAGGCTGCTGCAGCTCCTGTTGCTATCGGTTCCGGTGCCATCAAGAAGATCATCTTCGCTTGTGATGCTGGTATGGGTTCCTCCGCTATGGGCGCTACCAAGTTCCGTAATCGTATCAAAGACTTAGGTCTTGGTATCACAGTAAAGAATACATCCGTTGATAATCTCCCTGCTGATACAGATATCGCAGTCGTTCAGGGTATCCTGGCAGATCGTGCCAGAAAGTCCTGCCCAAGTGCTCGTATCGTAGAGATCGGTAACTTCCTTGCAGACCCTAACCTGGATGCTTTATATGCAGAGCTTCAGAAACGTGCAAATGGTGCTGCTCCTGCAGAAGAAGTGGCAGAAGAGGAAGTAAAGGGCGGTATGAAATTAAATCCGGCCGGCATCAAAACAGGCTGTAAGAGTGTCGATAAATTCACTGCGATCCGTGAAGCAGGTAAGCTCTTAAATAAACTGGGCTATGTCGATGAAGAATACATCGAGGCTATGGTCAAGAGAGAAGAAATGGTAACCACATACATGGGCATGGGTGTTGCTATCCCTCATGGTACATCTGATGCCAAAGACCGTGTAAAGAAGACAGGTATCGTAGTTTTCCAGTATCCGGACGGTGTTGATTTCGGTGAAGAGAAAGCACAGCTGGTATTTGGTATCGCTGGTGTAGGCGATGAACATCTTGAGGTTCTCAGCAAGATTGCTACAGCACTTGAGGATGAGGCCCTTATGGAAAAACTGAAAACCAGTGGAAGTGTTGATGACATCTTAAAGGCATTCAACTAATTCTATTTCCCCCATACATGGGCTTCCTGCTTACTCCAGAGCAGGAGGCCCAAAACAATAATTTATCCTTGAATATTGAACGATAACATCGACTTATGACAGAAAGAAGGTAGCTAGAGATGAAAAAAGCGGTACAATTTGGTGCAGGTAATATCGGTCGCGGATTTATAGGTGCATTACTTAGTCAGGCCGGCTATCATGTGGTTTTTGCAGACGTTGTGGAAGCAGTGATTGATAAGATTAACGAAGACAAAGAATATACGGTTCATGTGATGGACGTAGAGTGTGAAGATCAGAAGATTACCAATATCAGTGGTGTGAACTCCACAAAAGAGGAAGCAGTCGAAGCAATCTCCACAGCAGATATCGTGACAACAGCAGTCGGTCTGGTAATCCTTCCACGTATCGCTCCGACAATCGCTGCAGCAATTGAACTTCGTCAGAGCAAGGGCATCAAGGAAACCATGAACCTGATCGCATGCGAGAATGCCATCCGTGGTACCTCCCAGCTTAAAAAGGCAGTATATGATAATTTAAGTGAAGCAGGTAAGGCTTATGCGGATGAATATGTTGGTTTCCCTGACTGTGCAGTAGACCGTATCGTTCCACCGGTAAAGAGTGAGAATTTCATCGACGTAGTGGTAGAAGCTTACTATGAGTGGGACGTAGAAAAAGGTGGCTTCAAGGGTGAGATTCCTACCATCGCCGGTATGACCTTAGTAGATAATCTGGATGCTTATATCGAACGTAAATTATTTACACTGAATACAGGTCATTGTATCACTGCTTATCTGGGAACACTCCGTGGTATCCCGACCATCGATAAAGCTATCGCTGATCCTGAAGTATATGAGATCGTATCCTCTGCCATGAAGGAGAGTGGTGACGGCCTCATCAAGAAACATGGTCTGGATGCTGAGAAGCATGCCGCTTATATCAAGAAGATCATCGGACGTTTCAATAATCCTTACTTACAGGATGATGTAACACGTGTCGGACGTGAGCCACTCCGTAAGTTAAGTCCTACCGATCGTCTGATCAAGCCATTAAGCACAGCTGCAGGCTTCGGTCTTCCTGTTGACCATCTGATCATCGGTGTTGCTGCTGCCTTACATTATAATAATCCTGCAGATAAGCAGAGCGTAGAGCTGCAGGAGAAGATTGCAGCCAAGGGCCTCCGTGCAACAGTGGAAGAAGTTACAGCACTGACAGATTCCGCAATTATCGATGCAATCCTTGCAGAGTATGAGAAGCTTGCCTGAGTAATGTCGCAATAAGATGTCGCTCATAAATGTCGCAGAATCTGTCAAAAGTTAACCTTTATCTTAGTGGGATGTTTGCATATAATAAAGATAAGAAAGATTGGATTCGGAGAGCTTTGTGAGCGAATCGTAATATAGAGATCTATGTGAGTTGATATGATGATATCAGTGGAAAGGAGTCAGTATGGTAAAAGGACAGGCCAGAGTCTATTCAAAGATGGGACTTCATGCCAGACCGGCAGCGGTGATCGCTTCTTATGTGGGCAAATGTGAAGCGGACGTCGTATTTCGATATAAAGACAGGGAGTTGGATCCGTCCAGATATCTTGCACTCATGTCTCTGGGAGCAAAAGCCGGAGATATGATCGAGCTGGAAGTAAATGGTTCGGATGAAGCTCAGGTCTATTCGGAACTGAAGCGTATGATCGAGACACTGGATTAGTTTTACCGGCTTTTGTCAATGATCGGATTCTATCAGCTTATATCGAAGCTCTGTTTGCGGAAGGAATTTCTCTGACCTGTGGATCTGCAGGATCCTGTCGGGGAGATTCCTTCTTCGTCGTATGACAAGGTATGATACGCGTTTCGGAATTACTTCGTCCTTCGGACTCTTCACAAGACATGATACGCACCATGATACGCGTTTCGGAATTACTTCGCTGCAAGCAGCTTTCGTAATTCCCCAACAAAAAATCTCGGATTTCTCACACATCTGCGCTCCGCTTGATGTGCAATCCTCGATTTTTGTTGGTTCGCCATAGTCTTGAAAATGTTCGCATGTAAGCCCTATGGGCTTCCTGCGCCCATTTTCAGACCATGGACTCACGCGTATCATAAAAAATTGTAAAAAAAGCTATAAAATATGTCAATTTGTGGTATGATATTATAAAGGTAAATTTTTATAACTTATAATTTAGGGAGGATCAATATTTATGGCAACATGGAATAATCTTGACACATTAGCATCCTATGGTAAGCTTCAGGAGTTAAAGGGCCGTGTGGATATCAAAGAAGCGATGTCCGGTGAGAGCGGTGCAGAGCGTGTCGCAAAATATACGACACCTATGGCAGGCGGCATGAGCTTTAATTATGCAGCTAAGGAAGTGGATGATACTGTTCTTGCAGCACTGGCAGACTTAGCTAAAGAGCAGGAATTGATTGAAAAATATAAAGAGTTACTGAATGGTGCGGTAATCAATACCGGCGAGAAACGTCTGGTTCTCCACCAGTTAGCACGCAGACAGCAGCTGGATAAGGTTGTAGTTCAGGGCGTTGATAAGCGTATGTTCTATGCAGCACAGCAGAGTAAGGCAGCAGAGTTTGCCAATGCAGTTCATGAAGGTAAGATTACGAATGCGGCTGGTGAGAAGTTCACTACGGTTGTTCAGATCGGTATCGGTGGCAGTGACTTAGGTCCTCGTGCTTTATATATCGCACTTGAGAATTGGGCCAGAACCAATAACACTCTCAAGATGGAAGCAAAGTTCATCTCTAATGTAGACCCAGACGATGCAACAGCAGTGCTGAATTCCATCGATGTATCACGCTCCCTCTTCATCGTTGTATCCAAGTCCGGTACAACTTTAGAGACTTTAACCAATGAGGCCTTTGTAAAAGACGCTTTACAGAAGGCTGGCTTAGATCCATCCAAGCATATGCTGGCAGTAACCAGTGAGACATCTCCACTGGCTCAGGGTGATGATTATCTGACCGCTATCTTCATGGACGATTATATCGGTGGACGTTACTCCTCCTCCTCCGCAGTAGGTGGTGTGGTTCTGTCCTTAGCATTTGGTCCGGAAGTATTTGCCAGAATCCTGGAAGGTGCAGCAGATGAAGATGCTCTTGCACTGAATGAAGATATCTTACAGAATCCGGATATGCTGGATGCTCTGATCGGTGTTTATGAGCGTAATGTTCAGGGATACCCTTGTACTGCAGTTCTTCCGTATTCCCAGGCTTTAAGCCGTTTCCCTGCTCATCTGCAGCAGTGTGATATGGAGTCCAATGGTAAGTCCGTCAACCGTTTCGGTGGTGAAGTGAATTATGTGACAGGTCCGGTCATCTTCGGTGAGCCTGGAACCAATGGTCAGCATTCCTTCTACCAGTTATTACATCAGGGCACAGATATCTATCCGATCCAGTTCGTAGGATTTAAAGAGAACCAGATGGGTAATGATGTTATCATCGAGAACAGCACCAGCCAGAAGAAGCTCTGTGCGAACGTCGTAGCTCAGATCGTAGCATTTGCCTGTGGTAAGGATGATGAGAATCCGAACAAGTCCTTCGCCGGTGGCCGTCCATCCTCTATCATCGTTGGCGAGCAGCTGACTCCGGAATCAGTTGGTGCTTTATTAGCTCACTTTGAGAATAAGATCATGTTCCAGGGCTTCGTATGGAACCTGAACAGCTTCGATCAGGAAGGCGTTCAGCTTGGTAAATTACTTGCAAAACGTGTTCTTGCTCATAACACAGACGGTGCATTAAAAGCATACAGTGATTTATTTGAGATCTAATCAGAGCTTTCTGTTTCAACTCATGGCGACATGAGTGACAGGATTGAATAATGATAATTACAGTAAAAAGACCATCGTAAGTAATCAGCCCCTTGTCTACTTGACAAGGGGCTGATCCTATGAGACTGCGATGGTCCTTTCTTATCTTAATGCGAAAAAACTGTGCCGGTGGCACAGTTTTTCCTGGGATAAGAAAAACATCTGATGTTTCTTAATCCTTTATTTTGGGAAATATATTCATGAGAAAGGAATGCTAAGAAAGGATTAACACTCATTTCCCGGGAATTTCGGAATGCCGTCAAAGCCCTTCTGCAGGTCTTCATCTGTCGGGATATAGTCATCCATCTCGCCATTATGGAACTTCTCGTAAGCAACCATATCGAAATAACCTGTGCCGGTCAGACCGAAGAGGATGGTTTTCTCTTCGCCAGACTCTTTACATTTGAGGGCTTCATCGATGGCAGCACGGATGGCATGGCTGGACTCCGGTGCAGGAAGGATACCTTCGGTGCGAGCAAACTGTTCTGCCGCTTCGAATACGGAGGTCTGTTCTACGGATACTGCTTCCATATAACCATCATGATAGAGCTGGGAGAGGATGGAGCTCATACCGTGGAAACGAAGTCCGCCGGCATGGTTAGGAGATGGGATGAAGCCACTGCCTAAGGTGTACATCTTAGCCAGAGGACAGATCATGCCGGTATCACAGAAATCGTAGGCGAATTTACCACGGGTGAAGCTCGGGCAGGATGCCGGTTCCACAGCGATGATACGGTAGTCCTTTTCTCCACGTAACTTCTCGCCCATAAATGGAGAAATTAAGCCACCCAGATTGGAACCACCGCCGGCACAGCCGATGATGATATCCGGTGTGATATTATATTTATCCAGAGCAGCCTTAGCTTCCAGACCAATGATAGACTGATGCAGGAGTACCTGATTCAGCACACTGCCTAGTACGTAGCGATAGCCCTCATTCTGTGTGGCTACTTCTACTGCTTCGGAGATTGCACAGCCCAGACTTCCTGTCGTACCAGGATGCTCTGCCAGGATCTTACGGCCAACAGCTGTTGTCTCGGAAGGAGATGGAGTAACCTCAGCACCGTAGGTTCTCATGACCTCACGACGGAATGGTTTCTGTTCATAAGATACCTTAACCATATATACCTTACAATCCAGATCGAAATATGCACAGGCCATGGACAGTGCAGTACCCCACTGGCCGGCACCTGTCTCGGTTGTCACACCCTTCAGGCCCTGTTTCTTCGCATAATAGGCCTGAGCCAGAGCAGAATTCAGCTTATGACTGCCACTGGTATTATTGCCTTCGAACTTATAATAGATCTTAGCAGGAGTGCCCAGAGCCTTCTCCAGATGATAAGCACGCATGAGTGGTGCAGGACGATAGGTCTTATAATATTCCTGGATCTCTTCCGGGATATCGATGTAAGCTGTGGTATCATCTAATTCCTGAGCAATCAGCTCATCACAGAAGATGGGTGCTAATTCTTCTGCCTTGAGAGGCTGGAGAGTTCCCGGATTCAGTAAGGGAGCTGGTTTATTTTTCATGTCGGCACGTACGTTATACCACTGCTTCGGAATCTCTTCCTCGGTCAGATAAATTTTGTAAGGGATTTTTTCTGTAGTACTCATAACTCTTCTCCTTTATTTTTCATTTTTGTATAGGACAATATTCATTAGCTATATTTATAGTGTAGAAAAAATAGGATAAAACTACCATAAGTAGAAGTTATCATTTTCTCACCGCCTCCTTCATTATATTCCTTGCTTAACCCTTTGTGAAATGATAATATATATTTATGCCATAAGTTTAAGTTATTACAGAAAGGCTATGTCTATGAATTTAAATCAATTGGAATATTTTGTTACCGTGGCGGAGACCTTGAATTTTACGAGAGCGGCAGCCAAATGTTACATCTCGCAGACGGCTATGACACAGCAGATCCGGGCTCTGGAGAAGACGGTCGGGGTTCCGCTCTTTATCCGCGATAAGCATCATGTGGAACTGACGGCTGCCGGCAGGGTCTATCTCAATGAGGCCAGGATCATCCTGGACCGAAGCAATGAAGCATTGAGAATGGCCAGACTGGCTTCGGAAGGTGTGGCGGGAGAGCTATCCATCGGTTATATCCGTGGCTATGGTCAGAGTGACTTCGCAGAGCTGCTCCGCAGCTTTTATCATACCTATCCCAATATTAAGATCAATCTGTTCCGGGACAATCATAGTGTCCTGGTAGATCAGCTTCAGAAGAAGGAGTGTGATATCATATTTTCCATACGCTCCAAGAATGACTATCCGGACATCGAACAGATTTATCTGAGATCTTATCCGATCATGGCAGTCCTCTATGAGGAGCATCCTCTGGCAGGCCGACCCTATCTTACCTATCAGGATCTGAAGGAGGAGAACTTTATTATGATGCAGCCATCCAATCGTCCTAAGGATCAGATGGAGGAATCTCTGCTGATCTATGAGCGCGGAGGTTATCTGCCAAATGTTGTTGCTGTGGAGGGAGATCAGGAGTCCCTGTTGCTTATGATATCCGCCGGTATGGGCATCAGTATTCTTCCGGAATATATCATCCGGCGTTACCAGAAGGATGCCCATCTTCGCATTCTTCCTATGCGTAAGCAGGATGGTACGGCAGAAGCTCTGGATGTGGAGATGATGTGGCTTCGTGAGAATCAGAATCCGGCCATGGAACAGTTCCTGCAGCTGATCGGTCAGAGAGAATGAGATTCTTGTGGAAGGAATCTGTCTGCATGGAGATAAGGAGAAATATTGCGTTCACATGTCGAGAGGATATGTCGAGCTTCGCTCACAGGAAAGTGGAGGAGAAAGGATGAAGAAGAATGAAATCTATAAGATATATGGCAGGAATTATAAGGAGATGACGAAAAGCTTACTGGAAGCTTCTGATCTGTCCGATCGTATCCCTTCCGGTTCTCATATCGGCATCAAGCCCAATCTGGTCAGTCCCACGCCGGCAGAATACGGTGCGACAACCCATCCGGAGGTCGTAGCCGGTATCATCGAATATCTGCAGGAGCATGGGGAGAAGCATATCACGATTCTGGAGAGTTCATGGATCGGAGATAAGACCAGTGATGCCTATGAGTATTGCGGCTATCGCCAATTATCAGAGATCTATCAGGTACCCCTGCGGGATCTGCAGAAGGAGAAGAGCAGTCCGACAGACTGTGCCGGCATGAAGCTTCGTATTTGTGACAGGGTAAATGATATCGACTTCCTCATCAATGTCCCTGTCATGAAGGGACATGGACAGACGAAGATTACCTGCGCTCTTAAGAATATGAAGGGATTGATCCCTAATGGGGAGAAGAGACATTTTCATACTATGGGACTGCATCAGCCAATCGCCCATCTCAACAGCAGGATCCATCAGGACTTTATCGTCGTCGATCATATCTGCGGGGATCTGGAGCTGGAGGATGGAGGGAATCCGATCGAGAAGAATTGTATCATGACAGCACTGGATCCGGTTCTTATGGATGCTTATGTCTGTCACCTGCTGGGATATGATGTGGAAGAGGTTCCTTACATCGGTTTATCGGAAGCATTGGGAGTGGGCAGCAAGGATTTATCTGACTGTCAGATTACCATCCTGAAAAATGTTTCCGGGACAGAGAAGCTTCGGACATTTTCTGCTCTGGAAGAGGATTGGTTTGATCCGGCCGGCTCTCCATCTGAAAACCTGCTGGATATCTCCTATGCCATCGAGGATGCCGATTCCTGTTCTGCCTGCTATGCCTCACTGGCTCCGGCCATCCTCCGCCTGAAGGAGGAGGGCTTATACGATGAACTGCTGGCTAAGCTCTCCGGTAAGATCTGTATCGGTCAGGGCTTCTCCGGACAGACGGGCAGGATCGGTGTAGGACAGTGTTGCAGGAATTTTGATCAATATGTACCCGGCTGTCCTCCCGAAGAAGAAGAGGTCTATGAATTCCTGAAAGGGCTTTAAACCATAGATAAATGAAAAAGGACAGGAGATGCGGATCTCCTGTCCTTTGCTGCGCTGATATAACTAACCGATGATAATAAAATTCGACCATTTGGCCTTGCTGCGTACCAGACGGATCATTACCTGACGGTCTGTTACCACGTGATACTGTTTCTTTGTTCGGATGCAGACATTTTTGAAGCCGTGACTGGAATTGGCAACCACGATCTTACCCTCTGTATTATAGCCGGTCAGAAGAACCCAGTGGATTCCGGAGGAGAAAGGATTCCCCTTGACACAGGCCATGACCATCTTCCCCTTGATCAGAGCACTCTTGATCTTCTTCATGCACTGTGCTCTGCTGTATTTCTGCGTGGAGACACAGGAACATTTTACCTTATTCTTCTTCAGACACCGCATGGCAGGCTTGGCTACGATTGGGATACAATGCTTCAAAGTGCGGCCGGTCTGATGGAGTACCTTGGTCGGAGAGGTCTTCACACCACTCAGCTTCAGAGCCATAGCCAGACAGCATATGCCGCAGCCACTGTAGGCAGCGCGTGCAGTCGTGGGCCAGATCTGATGCTGATTCCAGATCTTGGTGGTATACTTGCCCTTGGTGATCGAGGTAGCAGTGTAGGTTACCAGGTTCTTACTGTTCACATAGCTTGCCTTCTTACTTGCTGTGGAGCTTGTTGTATCAGTTGAACTGCTGCCTGTGGTCTGGGTCGTAGTTTCGCTGGTATTCACCTGTGTGGTGCTGGTATCGGTCGTCTCGGCATAGACATTACAGGTCATGAATGAAGAGCTTAGCATAGCACAGGCCATGAGGATTGCTGTCACTTTTTTGGCCAGTCCGGTCTTGATGTTTTGCATCGGATATCCATCCTTTCTGTGTAATATAAATGTGTAATATAAATGTGTAATATGAATGATATAGATCTGTTATTATTAAAAAATAACAAGCTTACATACTATAGCATAAAATCCGCAAAATTGCACCTGAAATATGGTGAATTTGTCTGACATAAATAGATTTCGTCAGAATGTATAAAGATAAAAACAAAAAGATATGATAGGATAAATAAAATGACGATAGGACAGGAGAGAGGAATATGACGAAAAAAGAAGAAATAAGTGGTGCCCTGATCGGTCTGGCTCGCACCTGCAATATGCATCCTAAGACAGAGGAGACCACCGGGGTGATTCTCTGTGGACTGATGGCAGCGCATCCCTATGCTGACTCTGCCCAAGAGGAGTTAAGGGATATGCTGGTTAAGATTGAGCAGGAGAAGAAGCAGATCGCTCCTGGCTGTGCTGCCTGCATGGCCAGATGCGGTAATACGGATAACTACGATCTGGATCAGATACAATCAGAGGAGGAGGAGATCCGATGCCTGAAGACCGCACTTCTGCAGAAGCTCTATGATAAGGCAATCGAAGCGGTAGATTCTTATATGCAGGGGAGCCTGTCGGAAGAGGAGGAGATGTGGTTTTATCGAGCTCTATGTGCTGTCAGCTATGATATGGATGCTGACAGATATCAGAGTCTTATCGATAACTAATTCTGTGTATATCAGACTATCTGACCTTCAGAACTTCTAATATATCTTCATATTGACTAACAAATTATCTGAATTGTATTATAAATTCAGGAGATTATACGATAGAGTCGGAATATAAGATATAAGGAGGGAATAGTATGAGACCATTATCTCAGACCAGAGAAGGAGAAGTCTATCAGGTGCAGTGGATGTTCGGGCAGACGGAGGCAGAGGACTGGATGAAAGAGATCGACCTTGATTTCGGCAGTCTTATTCGCGTGATTTCGCTGAATTCCGATGCCATCGTGATCCGGATCGGATCACGTCGATTCGTGATCGGTCATGCCATGGCAGATCGGATCAAGGTACTGCCATGTTATTGATCCATGACATTATTGATTCATGACATAGAATAAGCAGAAGATATGGGAATCTACAGGAAAAGAAAAAGAGGCTATCGCGGATGCGATAGCCTCATTCTTATTCTTATCTCTGTCAGTTTAAGCTAAAATCAAGCTTTACCGTCGGAACCAAGAACGTTAACGATCTTATGAGCAACCATATCTTTTACAGCCTGACGAGCTGGTTTCAGATACTGACGTGGGTCGAAGTGATCCGGATGCTCTGCGAAGTATTTACGGATGTTACCTGTCATAGCAAGACGGATATCGGAGTCGATGTTGATCTTACAAACAGCTAATTTAGCAGCTTCACGAAGCTGATCTTCCGGGATACCGATAGCATCTGGCATATTTCCGCCATACTGGTTAACCATAGCTACGAATTCCTGAGGAACGGAAGAGGAACCATGAAGAACGATAGGGAATCCAGGAAGTCTCTTGATACACTCTTCAAGAACGTCGAAACGCAGTGGCGGTGGAACAAGGATGCCCTGCTCATTACGTGTACACTGGGAAGCTTTGAATTTGTAAGCACCGTGGGATGTACCGATAGCGATAGCCAGGGAGTCACAACCTGTTCTGTCTACGAATTCTTCTACTTCTTCAGGACGTGTGTAGGATTCTTTACCAGCTTCTACAACAACTTCATCTTCTACACCTGCGAGTGTACCAAGCTCAGCCTCAACTACTACGCCATGAGCGTGAGCATATTCTACAACCTGTTTTGTAAGAGCGATGTTGTCTTCAAAGGACTTGGAGGAAGCATCGATCATAACAGATGTGAAACCACCATCGATACAGGATTTACAAAGTTCAAATGTATCACCATGATCTAAGTGAAGAGCGATAGGAATCTGTGGGTTTTCAGCAACTGCAGCTTCTACTAATTTTACAAGGTAAGTATGATTAGCATAAGCACGAGCACCTTTGGATACCTGAAGGATAACAGGGGAATTTAACTCGCCAGCTGCTTCTGTGATACCCTGAACGATCTCCATATTGTTTACGTTGAACGCACCGATTGCATAACCGCCATCATAAGCTTTAGCAAACATCTCTTTTGTTGATACTAATGACATTATTGTTCTCCTTTCAAAAGATAAATACTCTGAACAAATAATCATATTGATTGTATATCATCTTCTATTATATACATTTGGAGGATAAAATCAATAACTTTATGTTAAATAATTGTCTTTTTCCATAAGCAATCTCTGATTTATTTCATGGTATAATAAAGAAAAATGTGATAAAATATTTCTGATTTACTCAAAAAATGCACTTTTTTGTCAAGAAAGTATCATCAGACTATATTTTTTTGTTAATATTCAGATAAGTCCAATTGGTAAAATAAGAATAGTATGTTAACTATCATGTAGGAAGAGAGGAAGGTTTTATGGTTTTATTCCGTCAGATGCTGGTATTTTTTTTATTGATGCTGATCGGCTATTATGTTGCCAGGAAGGATGTTTTTGATAAACAGACCTGCAAGAAGATCTCCTGGCTGGTTATCAATATCTGTTCCCCTGCCCTGGTTCTTCATAGTGCCCTGGACGGAGATAAAGTAAAAGGCAGCACTCTGCTTCTGGTCATCGGGCTTGCAGCGGCTATGTACCTGGTCCTCATGATCTTAGGGGTATGCATGCCAGGGATATTGCGTCGGAGAAGCTGTAGCATCTACAGTCCCATGACAGTCTTTGGTAATGTTGGATTTATGGGATATCCCCTGGTCCTGGAGATGTATGGACAGACCGGTTTGCTATATGCGACACTTTTTAACATGTTATATAACCTCTTATTCTACACCTATGGAATCAGTGTGATCAGCGGAGAAGCATGTGACTGGAAGAATCTCAGAAAGATCTGCAATGTGGGAGTATGTTCCGTGATCCTGGCCTTTATCCTCTATCTTTTGAATCTGCCGGCTCCGACCTTCCTGGTCCAGACTCTGAATAGTATCGGTTCTCTGACCGGACCACTCTGTATGATGATGATTGGTGCTTCTTTTGTAGGTTTGCGGGTCAGGGACTTATTTTCTGATCTGAGTTTACTTCTTTTTACCCTCATAAGGTTTGTAGTCTTTCCGATCGTATTCTTTCTGATCATAAGGGCATTTATCACAGATTCGGTCATACTGGGCGTGAGTCTGGTCATGCTGGCTGCTCCGGTCGGTAGTATGAATCTGATGCTGGCCCAGCAGTATGACGGCGATGTCGTCACCGCGTCGAAGGCTATCTCTTTAACCACGGCCCTCTCCGTGATTCTTCTGCCGCTTTTATCGATGATTCTCTTGTGAAGCCGGATGAAAGTTCCTGACACGAGATCAGGCGCGGTGCTTCCTGTGCCCAAAGAAGGCAAAGTCTCCCAGGGACTAAGCCTTCTTTTTTTATTAATATATGTTGACAAAACAACAAGATGACTATAAAATGAAACAATGATGATAAAAAATGATGAATCTATGACATGAGCCGGATACTTGTGTGATGGATAAGAAACGGAGACAGAATATGATAGATAATTTCGAGAGGCTTTATCTGGGTGTTTCTTCTATATATAAGGATATACAGAGGATCAAAAAGAGTGAGATGGATTTCTTCGGATTAAGGGGCAAGCATGTTATGCCATTTTATTTCCTGCTGAATCATCCGGAGGGATTGACATCCACTCAGCTCAGTCACTTATGTAATGCCGATAAGGCCGGGATATCGAGAGCTTTATCTGAGATGGAGCAGGAGGGCTATGTAATCTTCGAGGGATCTGCCAGGAAAAGGTATCGGACCCTGGTCTTCCTTACAGAATCCGGCAGAGAAAAAGCCAGGCAGATCCGGCATATTATCCTGCAGCTGACTCTGGAGGGCGGACAGGAGATCAGCCCGGAGGAGAGAGAGATTTTTTACCATGTCCTGGGTCTGATCACGGAGAATCTGAATCAGATCTGCCGGGAATATTAGGAGGATGACGATATGAACCCATTAAAGAAAGTATATTGCAGGGCCTTTCAGACGGCCTTTAAGCTGGCCCTGCCTGTCTTGCCCTACCGTAAGCCAAAGCGTCTGAAGGGGGTGAGCCAGATTGCAGAATTATGTGAGAAGAAGAAGATCCACCGGCTGATGATTGTCACAGATGCCGGAATCATGACACTGGGACTGACCCAAAGGCTGGAGAGATCGCTCAGGGAGCATGCCATCCATTATGTAATCTACGATGATACCTCTGCCAATCCGACGACAGACAATGTGGAGGAGGCACTCAGGATCTATAAGGAGAATCGGTGTCAGGCTTTGATCGGTTTTGGCGGTGGTTCCAGTATGGATTGTGCTAAGGCCATTGGAGCTCGTGTGGTGAAACCCAGACAATCTCTTGCCAGGATGAAGGGCATCCTCAGAGTACATAAGAAGCTGCCCTTGCTGATTGCCATTCCTACCACTGCCGGTACCGGCAGCGAGACGACTCTGGCGGCAGTGATCGTGGATAGCCGGACCAGACATAAATATGCCATTAATGATTTTCCTTTGATTCCCAGATATGCTCTACTGGATCCCCATGTTACGGTGTCCTTGCCACCCTTTATCACGGCAACGACCGGCATGGATGCTCTGACCCATGCAGTGGAAGCCTATATCGGACGTTCTACGACTCCGGGAACCAGAGCAGATGCCTACATGGCGGTAGAGCTGATCTTTCAGAATCTGGATCGGGCTTATGAGGATGGTACGGATATCGAGGCCAGAAAAAATATGCTGAAGGCTTCCTACTATGCCGGCTGTGCATTTACCAAATCCTATGTCGGCTATGTTCATGCTGTAGCCCACTCACTGGGTGGCCGCTATAATGTACCCCATGGATATGCCAATGCCGTTCTCTTGCCTTATGTTCTGGAGGCCTATGGTTCGAAGATTCATAATAAGCTCTATACTCTGGCTGTTGCAGCCGGGCTGGCAGACGATGAGACAGAACCGGAAGAGGCAGCCAGCCGCTTCATTCAGGCTATTCGTGATATGCAGACCCGATATGGGATCGGAGATAAGATCGCAGGGATCCGGGAGGAGGATATCCCGGATATGGCCCGACAGGCAGATAAGGAAGCCAATCCCCTCTATCCGGTGCCGGTCCTGATGAATGCAAAGGAACTGGAAGCCTTTTACCATATGGTCATGAAGGATGAGACGGAGGATTAACCGCTTGTTTTATGATCTAAGGATGTCATCAGGCATCCTGGCAGGCGGTGCAGACGAGGCTTGTGAAAAGTATTATGAGATAGTGAGGAAATAAGATGGAGATAAAAGATATAGTAAAGAAACAGCGAGACTTTTTTCATACGGGAGCTACCCTTCCGGTATCCTACCGGATCGATGCTCTGAAGAAGCTTCGTGACATTATTCTGCGATATGAGGAGGAGATCGCCGAGGCAATCCGACTGGATCTGGGCAAGAGTGCCTTTGAGAGCTATATGTGCGAAAGCGGTCTGGTGCTCAGTGAGATTAGCTATATGCTGAAGCATATCCGCTCCTATGCCAGAGAGAAGACCGTATGGACCCCATTGGCCCAGTTCTGCTCCAGGAGCTATAAGAAGCCATCGCCTTATGGTGTGGTATTGATCATGAGTCCCTGGAACTATCCGCTCATGCTGACCCTGGACCCTCTGGTGGATGCGATTGCTGCCGGCAATACTGCTGTGCTGAAGCCGAGTGCCTACTCCCCTCATACCAGTGCCCTGATTGGGAAGATGATGGCGGAGTGCTTCGAGGAGGAATATATTGCAGTAGTATCCGGAGGACGTGAGGAGAATCAGGCCCTGCTGGATGAGACATTTGATTATATCTTCTTTACCGGCAGCCAGACTGTGGGTAAGGTTGTGATGAAGAAGGCAGCGGAGCATCTGACACCGGTAACTCTGGAGCTGGGCGGTAAGTCTCCTTGTATCATCACCAAAGATGCGGATCTTCGTCTGGCAGCCAAAAGAGTGGTTTTCGGTAAATATCTCAATTGCGGCCAGACCTGTGTGGCACCGGATTATATTTACTGTGATGCAACCGTGAAGGATGCTTTTATCAAGGCGGTGAAGCGGCAGATCATTCGTCAGTACGGAAAGAGACCGTATAAGAATGAGAACTATGGCAAGATTATTAATCAGAAGCATTATGACAGGATCATGGGTCTGATCGATCAGGATAAGGTAGTCCTGGGAGGAAGCGGCAGGGCGGAGAGCCTGCAGATCGCTCCGACGGTCATGGACGGTGTGACCTTCGAGGACGCAGTCATGCAGGAGGAGATCTTCGGTCCTGTCATGCCGGTCCTCACTTATGATAGTATCGATGAGGTGGTCGACAGACTGCAGCAGATGCCGTCTCCACTGGCTCTCTATGTCTTTACTTCGGATAAGAAGACAGCAGATCGGATCTTATCCCAGTGCAGCTTCGGAGGAGGCTGTATCAATGATACCATCATCCATCTGGCCACCAGCGAGATGGGCTTCGGTGGCTGTGGCGCCAGCGGCATGGGAGCCTACCATGGTAAGGATGGTTTTGATACATTTACCCATTATAAGAGCATCGTGGATAAGAAGACCTTTATGGATCTGCCGATGAGATATCAGCCTTATAAGTCCATTCATGATCGCTTGATTCATATTTTCTTAAGATAAATACTCTCTTGGTGAGATTTCACCAAAAAAGGGACCATGCTTTTTAAGGCATGGTCCTGTTTTGCCGGGGCTTGCGCTGCATCTTTCTAACGGATTCGTCGATGCTTACCATCGATGGATTCGTAGACACGCAGTTCACAATTATGGGGTTTGGGTCTCCAGACGATCCCGTTTTTCTTATCCTCCAGATAGCCACACAGGGCACGGATGATGCCACCGTGACAGGAGATCAGGACATTGTCATAGTCCTTCTGTTCGATTTCCTTCAGGAAATCAGAGCTTCTGTTGACCAGAGAGGAGATCGTCTCCACGGTCTTTGGCGCAGGGAAGAGCTCCGGGCAGGCCCAGTAGGCTGTCATACGAGGTCCCATCTTATAATAATGGCATTGTTCATATTTGCCGAAATCAGCTTCGATGATGCGGGGATCGATGATGACATCGGATTTCTTTACCTGGCCGATGATAGAGGCTGTAGTGATCGCCCGATCCAGAGGACTGGCATAGACTGCATCAAATGTGACATCGCCTATAGATGCTCTGGCCTCCTCTGCCTGGCGGATCCCGGTCTCATTGAGAGGCTCATCCGTCAGACCCTGCATGAGCTTCTTCTTATTCAGATTCGTCTGTCCGTGTCTGGTTACCCAGATATTCATCTTATATCCTCCCCTCCTGCTATCCTGCGCAGGATAGCCACGATATTTCTTAAGTGGAGCATATCATAGATCCTTACCCTATGTCAAAAGATAAGCACAGATTTCTTCTCATTTGATGTAGTGCAGTCCTTGTTTGTGTTATGATCAGGGAGAAGTGTCTTATTGATAAAAATAATCAATAAGATGATAAGGTTAGAGTGGATTAACTGATAGAAGAGGGTATATAATAAGAGAAAACAAATTTCCAAATTATGGAAGTTAAAACTAACTATTTGATGAGAGGACTAACTGGAGTTTATCTCATCGGATGATAAGAGGATACAGGAGGTATATAAGATGAGTTTGATTAATTCTACGAAAACCGGTTTATTTGCAGCAGGTGTTTTATTCGGAACCGCAGGTCTTAAGATTCTTACCAGCAAGGATGCCAAGAAGGTCTATACAGGATGCACAGCAGCGGTATTACGTGCCAAGGATTGCGTGATGAAGACGGTGGATAATATCCAGGCAAATGTGGAGGATATCTACGAGGATGCCATGGAGATCAATGAAGAGCGTGCTGCAGCGGAAGAGATCATTGCTGATGATTTCGAGGAAGAGGATGAAGTTCCTGTCATGGAATAATTCTCTGTATTAGGAAGGATTGGATCCCGTATCTGTTCTGGTATTTATCAATCTCCTGACTTAGCTTAGGGAGTTTGTAAGTCATAGACGGAACAGATGCGGGATATCTTATAAGTCAGAAGGTGTTTCTATGAAATTTCGTATAAAGCACGAGAATAAAACAAGACTGCGTCTGCGTTGCATTCCGGAGCATTTTACCTTTCAGCAGGCGGATATCCTGCAGTACAGCCTGTCTCAGGATCCGCACATCCTGGAGGTGAAGGTGAGGGAGAAGAACGCAGATATTATTATCCTGCATGATGGGCAGCGGGATCAGGTTCTGGAGACGGTCAGGACATTTTCCTTTGCTAAGGCAGAGGTACCATTGGAGTGCTATACAGATTCCGGTCGGGAGATGAGCTCTGCTTATTATGATAAGCTGGTTAGTAAGGTTGCCATTCGCTATGGTTCCAGGCTCCTTCTCCCTGTGCCTGTGCGCCATGCCATCATCCTGCTTAAGTCCGTCCGTTATCTGTCGGAGGGTATCAGGACTCTGATGAGGCGGAGACTGGAGGTACCGGTACTGGATGCCACAGCGATCGGCGTATCCATCTGGCAGGGAGACTATGATACAGCAAGCTCTGTTATGTTCCTGTTGGGGATCGGTGAATTGCTGGAAGAGTGGACTCACAAGAAGTCTGTCTCCGATCTGGCCAGGAGCATGTCTCTGAATGTCGGTAAGGTCTGGAAGATCGTCGATGGTCAGGAGGTCAGTGTCCGTCCGCAGGATGTGGAGACCGGAGATCAGGTTGTGATCCATGTGGGTAATGTGATTCCATTTGATGGTATCGTCTTATCCGGTGAGGCTATGGTAAATCAGGCTTCCCTTACCGGAGAATCCGTTCCTGTTGTGAAGAAAGCAGATGCTTATGTCTATGCCGGAACGGTCATCGAGGAGGGGAATCTGATCATTCAGGTGAAGGAGAATAAGGGAGCCAGCCGTTATGATAAGATCATCAGGATGATCGATGAGTCCGAGAAGCTAAAGTCTGAGCTGGAGAGTAAGGCGGAGCATCTGGCAGACCGTCTGGTACCTTATTCCTTTATCGGGACCGGGCTTACCTATCTGCTCACCCGTAATGTCACCCGTGCCATCTCCATCCTGATGGTGGATTATTCCTGCGCCCTTAAGCTGGCTATGCCCGTATCTGTACTGTCAGCCATCCGTGAGGCCAGCAATCATCAGATTACCGTCAAGGGCGGTAAGTTTCTGGAGGCTATGTCCGAGGCAGATACCATCGTATTTGATAAGACAGGCACATTGACAGAGGCGACGCCGACGGTGGTGAAGATTCTGTCCTTTAATGGAGAGGATGAGGATGAACTGCTCCGTGTGGCAGCATGTATGGAAGAACATTTTCCTCATTCCATGGCGAAGGCAGTTACCGATGCGGCACTGAAGCGACAGCTGGAGCATGAGGAGATGCATAGTAAGATCGAGTATATTGTGGCGCATGGTATCTCCAGTATGATCGATGGACAGAGAGTTCTGATCGGAAGCTATCACTTTATCTTCGAGGATGAAGGCTGTAAGGTTCCTGAGGGGAAGGAAGCTCTTATGGATACGCTGACCGGAGAATACTCCTATCTCTATATGTCCCGCAATGGCGAGCTGGCAGCAGTCCTCTGCATCGAGGATCCGGTGAAGGAGGAGATGAAGGATATCATCCGGGAGCTGAAGCAGGTCGGCATCTCCCATATCGTCATGATGACCGGAGACAGCAGAAAGACGGCGGAGAGGATTGCAGCACAGATAGGCATCGATCAGGTCTACGCAGAGGTCCTGCCTGCAGATAAGGCTGGCTATGTGGAGAAGCAGAAGAAGGAGGGGCATAAAGTGATCATGATCGGAGACGGAATCAATGATTCTCCTGCCTTATCCGCTGCAGATGTGGGGATTGCCATTAATGATGGAGCTGAGATTGCCAGAGAGATCGCAGATATTACCATTGGCGGCGGAGATCTCTATGAACTGGTGACTCTGAAGCGCTTAAGTGATGCCCTCATGAAGAGGATTCAGGGGAATTATCATAAGATTGTTACTATCAACAGTGCACTGATCGGTCTCGGTGCCCTGGGTATCATCGCTCCGACCACCTCGGCCCTCTTCCATAATAGCTCCACGCTTTTGATCACATTAAATAGCATGAAGGATCTTTTATAGCATAGGCTTAGACTTAGGGTCAGGCGAAGACTTAGAGTCCGGCGAAGACTCCCAAGGAGTTCATAGATGTGAAATATAGGATGTAAAATATCGGATGCGTCGCGGATTGCTGTCAGATGGGCAGCTTCTGCGGCGTATTTTTTGCTTTGCTTCGAATGGCAGGAATTTCGATTCGACAGGACGTAAAAAAGCTGATAGAATAGAGAACAGATGCAGATAGCGAGGAGAATCTATCTGACATGCAGATCGTATACAGGATATTAGGGAGATGCAGATTCTATATAGAATATCTTGGATATACAGATAGATACAGATTGTAATAGATGGAGGGTATAAGATGAGAATTGTACAGCCGGAGGGCTATATCAAGGGTGACACGGTATTATTTATCGGCAGTGAGAAGACAGCCATTATAGATACTGGCATGGAATATGCTTCAGACAAGCTGGTGGAGGATGTGAGGAAGGAGCTGGATGGCCGTCCTCTGGACTACATCCTCTTGTCTCACTCCCATTATGATCATGTATGTGGCGTTCCGGCCCTGCGACATGCTTGGCCGGAAGTGAAGGTTTGTGCTCATCCCCATGCAGCGAAGATCTTATCCAAAGAGTCCGTGCGCCAGTTTATGATGAATATGTCGGCCAAGAATTATGTGGAGGTGGATCCGGAGCACTCCGTTGTGGGATATCCTCTGGAGGACTACAGAGTAGATATGGAGCTTACAGAGGGAGATATCATCGATCTGGGTGATGTGAGATTCCGTATCTATGAGACTCCGGGACATACGAAGTGCTGTATCTCCTTCTATGATGAGATCAATCAGATTCTTTTTGCCTCTGAGAGTGGTGGTATCGCCTGTACTACGGATCCCATGTCCGTGGAATCCAATTATGTCTCCAGCTTCGTTCAATATATGGAGTCCATCCGTAAGTTAAGACAGATTCCGGTCAAGCTGATCATCCAGTCTCACCGTACCATCGGTACCATGGCTTCCATTGATACTTATTTCGACCGGGCAGAATCTTATGCTACCCTGGGGATGCGATTTATCCTGAGTATGTATGAAAATGGTCTGAGTCAGCCGGAGATCCTTAAGATTTATGCCCGTGTGTACAGCGAGCGTGTGGAAGGACAGCCAATCTATGCCTTCATGGTAAATGCAGAGGCAGCCATCAAGACGATTATCCGTGAATATGAGGCAGGACTGATCCGCTTCTGAGTCGGTCTGCGATCGGATGGTCTGAGTCGGATTCCCTTCGGAATCCAGGCAAGGGATCCTGTCGGATAGGCTTATCTGACAGAGTATACAAGAAAGAGCAAAAGAGTACAGATTCCTGAAAGATCTGTACTCTTTTTCCCTGCATCTTATTGCATGTATCTTATTGCATCTTAATGCATGCCTTAACCTTGCCTTCGAGCAATTTGATAAAGCGATCCGCATCATCCTTCGTGCCTACGATATCTCCGTAATGAGTAGGAATAGCCATGGCAGGAGCTAAGGTGACAGCCAGTTTGGCGGCCTCCTCTGCAGTCATGGTGTAGGTTCCGCCAACCGGAAGAAGAGCCACATCACATTTCACAGCTTCCACATCCTCATTAATGTCCGTATCGCCTGCGACATAATAACGTACTCCATCGATTACCGCGATGTAGCCAACCCAGTGCTTCTTCTGCGGATGAAAATCTTTGCCGACATTATATGCAGCCACGATCTCAATCTTCACATCATTGATCTCTAATTCATCACCAGCTTCCACCAGCTCGATGAATTCCTCACTGATGCCGCTGTTGGCCAGAGAAGCCTCCATGCTTTTGGGGCAGATTAAGACAGTGGAATCATTTTTTATCTTTGCGATATCCTCCGGGCTGTAATGATCAAAGTGATCATGTGTTACACAAATGATATCCGCATCGTGGGTCTCTTCCTTTACATGAAAAGGGTCAAAATATAGGGTAAGGCCCTTGCTGATACGGATGCTGCTGTGGGCTAATACCTGAATCTCGTCGTACATAACATATCCTCCAGTATTTGTTTTTTTAGATGATAGCATATTTTCCTGCCCGGGAAAAGCTTTGTCTATGGAAGAATTCCGTAAACTGTCGGAATGAGATGACGCAAGGTCGCCTTTCTGAAAACATGGTTGAAAATCGGGGAGAGATAGGATAAATTACTATTGTGGAAGTAGCTTTCGCTATAAAATAATTCCGGAACACGTATCATATCCTGTGGCGCGACCAGGTCGCATGGATATGTTCCGTGAGAATGAGAGAGAAAAATATGCATCAGTTCAGAAAAAAATATATCGGTGAGAAAGACTTCTATCTCTATGCCCTGTCTCTGGCTCTGCCCATGATTATCCAGAGCCTGATCACGAATTTTGTCAGCATGCTGGATAATGTGATGGTAGGCCAGGTCGGCACCCTGCAGATGAGCGGGGTATCCATCGTAAATCAGTTTATTTTCGTATTTAATATTACAATCTTCGGAGGCGTATCCGGAGCCAGTATCTTCGGAACCCAGTTCTATGGCAAGAAGGATCATGAGGGGCAGAAGTATACCTTCCGTTATCGCCTTCTGATGATGGCTATCCTGATTCTGATTGGCATGCTGGTTCTCAGCCTGGCAGGTGACGGCCTGATCCGTCTCTTCCTGTCGGAGGATGATGCGCCGGAGATGATCGCGCAGACGCTGGCTTATGGTAAGGAATATCTGTCGATCATTATCTGGAGTCTGATTCCCTTCGGAATCGGTCAGGCCTACTGCAGCGTGGTCAGAGAGTGCGGAGAGACCAGAATCCCTATGTACGGATCCATGGCAGCCATCGGGGTCAATCTCTTCCTGGATTATGCCCTGATCTTCGGTAAATTCGGCTGTCCTCAGCTGGGAGTGGCAGGAGCAGCCATCGCGACCGTGATCGCCAAATGTATCGAGGCATCGGTTGTGATCCTGTGGGCGCACAGTCATCCGGAGCGGAATCCTTATATTGTGGGAGCCTATCGGGATTTCTTCCATATTCCGGGAGAGCTGATTCGCAGGATCGTGCTCAAGAGCTGTCCTCTGGTCATAAATGAATTTCTCTGGGCTCTGGGCATGAGCGTCGTGGCCCAGTGCTATTCGGTCAAGGGACTGGATGTGGTTGCTGCCAGAAATATCGCCTCTACCCTCACCAATCTCTTTAGTGTTGTCTATGTACAATTTGGTGGTGCCATCGGTATCATCATAGGGATGGAGCTGGGAGCCGGCAGGTTCGAGCAGGCCAGAGACAGACAGCGACAGCTGTCAGTTTTTGCGGTGCTTATCACATTTGCAGTGGTTTTATGCATGATACCGGTTGGTATCTGTTTCCCACAGGTCTATCAGACGGAAGCCGGGATCAAGGAGCTGGCGACCTATTTCATCATCGTCATGGCCCTGGTCATGCCGGTACAGAGCTACACCAATGCCTCCTACTTCACCCTGAGAAGCGGAGGCAGGATCGCGATTACCTTTTTATTTGACAGTGGTTTTACCTGGCTGATCTTCATCCCACTGGCCTATATCCTGACGCATATGACCGGCCTGGATATTCGTATCATTCTGCCTGTCGTCACATTTTCGGAAGCCATCAAGATGGTGATCGGTCATCTCATGGTACGCAGTGACATCTGGGTGCAGAATATCGTAAATGATTCAGAGTAAGGCAAGAGTAAGGCAAGGATCCCTCTGCAGGATGATATGGCCGGGTGACAGATCGGAACAGGAGTAGATTGGCCGGGTGACAGATTGGAACAGAGTGGAAGGGAGGAATCCTGGCATGAATTCATCGGGAGATGACAGAAAAGAAGAGAGAACCTATATCGCCATTGATCTCAAGTCCTTCTACGCCTCCGTAGAGTGTGTCGAGCTGGGTCTGGATCCCCTGAATACCCATCTGGTTGTGGCAGACGAGAGCAGGACGGCCAAGACCATCTGTCTGGCGGTATCCCCATCGCTCAAGGCTTATGGAATTCCGGGAAGAGCCAGATTATTTCAGGTGATACAGCGAATCAGAGAAGTAAATGAAGAGAGGAAGCGTCATGTCAGGGGACATGAACTGACAGGCAGCTCTTACTATGCCGATGAGCTGCAAGCTCATCCGGAATATGCAGTAGACTATCTGGTGGCCAGACCCAGGATGGCTTATTATATCAAGCACAGTACGGAGATCTATGATGTTTATCTTCAATATATCGCGCCGGAGGATATCTATGTCTACTCCATCGATGAGGTTTTCATCGATGCGACAGCCTATCTGTCCACCTACCAGATGACTGCCCGAGAGCTGGCGGGGACACTGGTCCGGGCCGTCTATGAGAAGACCGGGATCACGGCAACTGCCGGCATCGGGACCAACATGTATCTCTGCAAGGTCGCCATGGACGTGGTCGCCAAGCATGTGGATCCGGACGAGTATGGTGTGCGTATCGCTTCCCTGGACGAGATCAGCTATCGGAAGCTCTTATGGGACCATAAGCCCATCACAGACTTCTGGCGGGTTGGTCCCGGCTATGCCAGGAAATTAAAGCAGTATGGTATGGAAACCATGGGGGATGTGGCTCGATGCTCCATTGGCAAGGAGACGGATTATCATAATGAAGAGCTGCTTTACAGGCTGTTTGGTGTCAATGCAGAGCTGCTCATCGATCATGCCTGGGGCTGGGAGCCCTGTACCATGGAGCAGATCAAGTCCTATAAACCCAGAAAGAACGGTTTCTGCTCCGGTCAGGTCCTGTCCTGTCCCTATGATGTGGAGAAGGCCCGTCTGGTGGTCAAGGAGATGGTGGATGGAGCCTGTCTGGATCTGGTGGATAAAGGCATGGTGACAGATCATGTCACATTAACGATCGGTTATGATATCGAGTGTCTTACCAATCCGGAGATCCGCAAGCTTTATAAGGGTCCGGTTACCATCGATCGCCACGGCCGCAGGATACCGAAGCATACCCATGGTACGATTCATCTGGAGAGGAAGACCTCCTCTTCCAGGCTGATGACCGGGAAAGTACTGGATTTCTATGACAGGGAGGTGAATCCCAACCTTTTGATCCGTCGCATCACACTCTATGTGGATGATGTGGTAAAGGAGGAAGAGCTTACCATGCAAGCCAGCTATGAACAGCTGGATTTCTTCACAGATTACAAAGCCCTGGAAGCAGAACGTAAGAAGAAGGAGGAAGCCTTACAGAAGGAGCGTAAGCTGCAGGAAGCTATGCTCAGTGTCAAGAAACGATTCGGCAAGAATGCCATGCTTAAGGGTATGAGTCTCACTGAAGGGGCCACGGCCAGACAACAGAATGAGAAGATCGGCGGACATCACAGCTGACAGGAATCAGGAGGTAGAGAGTGGATACACATAAATATGATGACATCCTTTATCTGACACATCCGACCTCCCGCAGGCATCCCAGGATGTCAGCGGAAGACAGAGCGGCTCAGTTTGCACCCTTTGCGGCCCTGACAGGGCACGGAGCTGCCATCCGGGAGACCGCCAGACTGACGGAGGATATGGTGGAGCTGGATGATTATGAAATCTTGCATCTGGATGAGATTCTGATGGAGCTTCGCGGCAGATTAAAGGACAAGCCTCTGGTTAGCATTACATATTTTCAGCCGGATCAGAAGAAAAAGGGCGGACAGTATGCCACCATCAGCGGCAGACTGGTCAAGGTGAAGGATTATGAACGCAGGCTGATCCTGGAGGACGGCAGCGAGATTCCTATGGAGCATGTGTTGGATTTATGCGCGGAAGACGATGAAGTGAGAGAATCCTGATATAAGGATATTGCAGAAAAATAAAAATTCAGATACAGAGATTAAGAAAAAAGATGAGACGCATCAATGCAGGTGCGTCTCATCTTTTATGTGTCCGGAAAAATCCTGTGGATATTTTATCTGATTTTAATTACAGTCCGAACTGCTCATAAAAATAGTCATATAAGTCCGGATCATAGCCTGGCATACGAACGATATCCAGCTTAAACTGACTCCTCTTGTAGAGGGAGAGTACACGATCATAATGCTCTGTCTTCTCTCCGGTGCGGATGATGGTATTGATCTCGTGATAGGTCACACCCAGCTTAGCCTCGTCGCCCATGAGAGAACCGTCCGCGTTCAGACTCATACCGTCTGTCGGCATCTTATGAGTCAGGTTAGATGGCAGACCCAGCTGATCTCCGATGGCGATGACTTCCTCCGTCGTCAGCTTACATACCGGAGAAAATACACCGGCATTATCGCCAAATAAGGTAGAATAGCCTACACAATCCTCACTGCGGTTACAGGTATTCACCACCAGTGCATCTCCCAGCTGAGCAGCGATGCCGAACAGGGTTGCCATACGGATACGAGCCGGTGTATTGGTAAGATAGCCCTGGGTCAGCTCCTGTCCCGGGAACTGGGCGCTGATCTGACCGGTCAGTCCATTGACCGCATCAGCGATGTTGATCTCCATGGACTCGATGCCCAGATGGGCGATCAGAGACTTGGAATCGGCGATATCTACCTGATTACCATTCGGCATCATAACACCCAGGACACGATCCTTTCCGATGGCTTCGCAGAGGATGGCTGCACAGCAGGAGCTGTCCTTGCCTCCGGATACACCGATGACTACCTTAGCCTTGGGGCTGATGGCATTCACATGCTCTCTGGTCCACTCCACGCAACGCCTGGTCTGTTCTGCTACATTAAAATTATATTCCATGATATTTGGCCTCCTTATGATTCAAATATATCCACGAACCGAAAAACAGTATCGCTCCAAAATCTTAGAAATCAACATCCTTTTGACCTCGCTATCATTATTATACTTAGGACAGGAGAGAAATACAAGCGAAAACCTCAGACCAGCAGGTTTGATTTTGTGTTGGCAAACACAGAAAAATGCAGAGGATTTCTGTAAGATGGGCCTATAGAACATAGAATCGGACTCAGAAGAAAGAAGGACAAGATATGAAAGCTATGATATTATTGGGAGCACTTCCCGGACAGACGACAGATTCCTTTCGAGAGGCTTATATTGCAAAGCATGCCGAAAATCTGGTAAAGAAAGAGGAATGTATTCATCTGACAGCCAATCTGATTAGTGAGCCCACCGAGGAAATGATAGAAGCCGGTTGGGGTTGGGGTGGCAAGGATGATACAGGAATCCTGGCCATCGATGAAATCTGGACAGATGCAGAGAATGTATTAGATCTCTACGCAGATTGTAATGTTATCGGAGCCTATGAGTGTCACGAAGTTTATCTTAGGAATTGTGTAGCTTCCTGGCCATTGGGATCCAGATCCAACTGGGTGAAAAGAATGGGTTTGCTTAAGTGCTTCGATGACCAGCGTCCTGAGGATTTTTTCCAGTATTGGGAACATATTCACGGAGAGACCAAGGCCTTGAAGCATCATATCGGAGCGGGAAAATATTCTCAGAATCATTTTCTTCGTATACTTAAGGCAGCTCCGGATGTATGGAATGGTTCCATGTCCCTGAACTACTGGAATGTGGATGCTTTCCGCTTCGGACATTTCAGTCAGCCGGATTCCAGAGCAGTGATCGCAGAAGATGGCACACATTTTATGGATCGTTTCCTTGCTTTATATGCAGAAGAATATATTATGAAGTAGAGAGTGTGTATCTTTACTGATCATCTTTCGGCTTTGTCGATGGAAGAAAGTCTGCCCATGTAGATGCGGCAGGCTTTTTCTCTTTCATAAATTTTTTTCATGGTGTGTTTTATAACACAGAGATCGATTGCTTAAGATGATAAAGTCTGATTAAGAATTATGAAACAGAAGAAAGAGCAAGCGAAGAAACGAGGAGGATACTGATATGAGCAAGAAGGATTTTGAGAACAAATGTGCAGTGATCACCGGAGCAACCTCCGGTATATGTGCACGGACAGCAATGATGATGGCAGAGAGAGGACTGAAAGCTCTGCTTATCATCGGAAGAAATGAAGAGAGAGCCCAGAAGGTGGCTGCAGCCTGCAGAGAGGCCGGATGTGAGACCTATATCTCCTTATGTGATGTTGGTAAGACGGAGGATATTCAGAAGACTCTGGCCTATATTGATGAGGTTATGCCTAAAGTGGATATTCTGGTAAATGGAGCGGCAATCTCTCCGTATGATAAACCATGGAATGTGGAAACAGTAGAACATTTTGAATGGATCATCGATGTAAATCTTCGAAGCCAGTTTATGTTCTGTCAGGCGATTGCGAAGAAGATGGTGGAGCAGAGATCCGGCAGTATCGTAAACTTCTCCTCCTGTGTAGCAAGAACAGGTAGTGGCTTATCCTTAAGCTATGCAGCATCTAAGGGAGCCATCGCTTCCATGACCAGAAGTCTGGCCAAGGTCATCGGACCTTATGGTGTGAATGTGAATGCTATTCTTCCGGGAGTAATCGCAACCCCTATGCTGGGAGATGCGGACTATACAGAACAGGCCCAGGCATGGCCTTTACGCAGAACAGGCAGACCGGAGGAATTGGCAGAAGCAGTTATGTTCCTGGCCAGTGATAAGTCCTCTTATATGACCGGAACATGTATGGATGTCAATGGTGGATATGTTTTTAGTTAAAATGTGCAGGTGATAGCTATGAAAATGACAAAAGTATTCGAATCCGGAAAAATCGGTAATCTGCAGGTTAAGAATCGTTTGCTGGTCAGTGCCATGTCCACTCATCTCGGTAATCCGGATGGAACGCCGACAGAGGCAGTGACCCAGTATCATGAGACCAAGGCCCGTGGTGGCTGGGGTATGGTATTTACAGAAGATCTGGGTGTGACAGAGGATGCCGGATGTGATCCCCATGTAGGATCTTTGTGGAAGGATGAACAGATAGCATCCTGGACAGAATTTGTAAAACGTATTCATGCAGCAGGAGGTAAGATCGGAGCTCAGATCTATCATGCCGGAAGAGAACGTTCTCTGAAGGCCTATGATACGAAACCTGTCGCACCGTCTGCAGTGAAAGAGCCCGCTATGGGATATATTCCGAGAGCCTTAAAGACAGAAGAGATAAAAGATCTGGTCCAGGCCTTCGGGCAGTGTGCAGCAAGAGTGAAGGCATGCGGATTTGACTGTGTGGAGATTCACGGATCTCATGGTTATCTGATCAATCAGTTTATGTCCGGCTTTTCCAATAAACGTCATGATATCTATGGGGGAACCCTGATCAATCGTATGAGATTTCCTTTGGAGATTGTAGAGGCAGTCAGACAGGCAGTGGGTCCGGATTATCCTGTCGTATTTCGTATGAACACATCGGATTATGTGGACGGAGGTATCGAATTACCGGAAGCTGTTGTTATGGCTAAGATGCTGGAGGAGGCAGGAGTGGATGCCTTACACTGTACACAGGGTATGTATGCTTCCAAAGAAAATATTATCCCACCGGCCTTCATCCCTATGATGAATTATATGAACAATGTAGAGACAATCAAAAAATCTGTTAAGATACCGGTTATTGCTGTAGGACGCATCAACGATATCTTCCTGGCAGAGGCTCTCTTGAGAGACGGTAAGGCAGATTTCGTTGCGATGGCCCGGGCATCCCTGGCAGATCCTGATCTACCGAAGAAGGCGGAGCAAGGACGATACGAAGATATCATACACTGTATCGGCTGTGACCAGGGCTGTACCGGAGAGGCTGCAGTAGGTGGCGCGGTCAACTGTCTGGTGAATCCCTTTACAGCCAAAGAGACAGCATATGATTACAGTCTGACAGAGCATCCGAAGAAAGTCTTTATCGCCGGAGCCGGCGTTGCAGGTCTGGCAGCAGCATTGGCAGCTGCAACAAAGGGACATGAGGTCAGAATCTATGAGAAGACAGAGGATATCGGTGGCCAGTGGAATGCAGCGACGGTACCTCCCGGAAAGTCAGAATATCAGGCCCTTCTGGTCTTCTACCGTCAACAGCTGGAGAAGAAAGGGGTTCAGATTCTGTTGAAGCAGGAGTTGAACCGGGACATCGTAGAGGCAGAAAAGCCTGATACAGTGATTCTGGCTACCGGCGGTATTCCATTGCTTCTTCCTATCCCAGGTTTAGACGACTCGAATATGGTCCGCTCAGCCATAGATGTGCTGAATGGTAAGACAACATTTGGCAGGAATATCCTTGTAGCCGGTGGTGGTCTGGTTGGTGTTGAAACGGCTATTTTTCTGGCAAGTCAGGGCTGTGATGTAAAGCTGATCGAGATGGCCTCTGGTATCGTCATGGAGGCAGTATCACAACCCAAAGCATGTCTTCTGGCTGCTGTGAAGAAGTATCAGATTGAGGTTCATACCAATACCAGACTGATGCGTGTGGAAGCAGGCAGAGTCTATGCGGAAGAATACGGGCAGCCGATCACATTTGACAGGGTGGATCTTGTAGTAAATGCGATGGGAGTACGAAGCTATAATCCATTGGAAGAGCAGTTAAAGGATTGTGATTGTCAGGTGCTTGTTGTCGGAGATGCCAAAAAGTCTAAAAACGGATATAAAAATATCCGCGAAGGTTTTGAAGCTGGAATCAGCTTAGAGTAGGAGAAAGAGTATGGATTGGAAAGAAAAATATGCAGATAAGATCGTAACGGCGGAGGAAGCCATGCTTTGCATCCATGATGGTGATCTGATCATGCCGGCTGATTTCGGATCAGAACCGGTCCATCTGGTAGATGCAATGACAAAGAGAGCTATGGAACTGAACGGAATCCGTGTATCCCATGGTGGCAATGTAGGACCGGAACCTCATCTGGATCCGGAAGTTAAGGACAAGATTCATTTTAATTGTCTCTGTGCAGTACCGAAATCCAGACAGGCTATCCTGGAGAAAAGAGCCGATTTTACCCCATGTTATTTTCATCTCTGGCCGAAATTAATCCGAGAGGTGTTGAAACCGGATATCTGTCTTATTCAGATTACAGAGCCGGATGAGAATGGTATGGCTTCTCTGGGCATCTCCAGTGATTTCACTACACATCTGCCTCAATACGCTAAGATCACGATTGCTCAGGTTAATCATAATATGCCATATATTGCCAATAATCTGATCCATGTAGACCAGATAGATTATCTGGTGGAGTATGATGAGCCTATCGTGGAGCTTCGGGATTCTGTTCCGGGAGAGATGGAGAAGAGGATCGGAGCAAATGTGGTGGATCTGATTCATGATGGAGATTGCCTGCAGCTGGGACGTGGCAAATTACCGGATTATGTTATGACAATGCTCCAGGATAAGAAGGATCTTGGTATCCATTCTGAGATGCTGAGTGACGGTGTGATGAAACTGGTCAAGCAGGGTGTTATTACAAATAAATATAAGAAAATCCATCCGGGTAAGATCGTAGCCTCCATGCTCTGTGGCAGTGCAGAATTATACCGGTGGGCAGATCATAATGATGATCTTCTGCTTCTTCCGGTGGAGGAAGTAAATGATCCTTTTGTGATCAGTCAGAATGATAATGTGGTTTCCCTGAATTCTGCGATTGAGGTGGATCTCCTGGGACAGGTAGTATGTGATATGATCGGAACAACCCAATTCACCGGCGTTGGTGGATTTACGGACTTTGTAAGGGGAGCCAGTAGAAGCAAAGGTGGAAGAACTATCGTGGCATTTTCCTCCACTGCCAGTCATGATACCATATCCCGCATCGTAAAATATGTCACACCAGGGGCTGCAGTGGGAGCAACCAGATATGATGTGGATTATATTGTAACCGAGTATGGTGTAGCTCAACTCTGGGGTAAGACCAATGCAGAGCGTGTGGAAGCTTTGATCGCCATAGCGCATCCGAAGTTCCGTGATGAACTGAGAGAGTATGCTGAGAGTGTGAACCTCTTATAGAAATTGCATATAGACAGAATAAAAATAAATTTACAGGATAAAAAGGAGAACAGAAGAATGGCAGACAGATTTATTGAAAAATATTTTTTAACCGAAGAACATGCGATGGTAAAAGAACTGGCACATGATTTTGCACAGAAGGAGATTCTTCCTCGTGCTGCGGAATTGGATCAGCACGGAGTGGAATTCCCGGCGGATCTTATGAAAAAGATTGCTGACCTGGGCTTTCTGGGAATTACCATGCCGGAAGAGTATGGTGGTATGGGACTTGACTCAATCTCTCAGATGCTGGTAGTGGAAGAAATCGCCAAGGCCAGTGCAGGTCTGGCAGCTTGTATGCATGCTCACTCCGGTCTGGGACTGGTAGCTATGGCACTGGAAGGCAGCGAAGAACAGAAATCCACTTGGTTAGCAGAAGCTATCCGTGGTGACAAATTCTGCTCCTTTGCTCTGACAGAGCCAAATGCAGGGTCTGACTCCGGCTCTCTTAAGACCAATGCACACCTGGAAGGTGACGAGTGGGTATTAAATGGCCAGAAGGCATGGATTACGAATCTGACAAGCGGCGGTTTCTTTGTAGTGGCAGCCAGAACAGATCCGAATTCTAAGGGCGGTCATGGAATCAGTATGTTTTATGTAGATGCTCATACCCCGGGTCTTGAGATTGGTAAACCGGAGATCAAATGTGGTAATCGCTGCTCCTCCAGCGGTCCTCTCTATTTTGATAATTGCCGTATCCCTAAGAATTGTCTGATCGGCAAGGAAGGGGAAGGCTTCAAGTATATGATGAAAGGTCTGGATATGGGACGTCTTGGTATTGCTGCAATTTCTCTCGGCATCGCTCAGGACTGCTATGACAGATCAGTTCGTTATTCCAAGGAGAGAGAGCAGTTTGGCAAACCAATCTGTGAGAATCAGGTTATCGCATATTATCTGGCAGATATGGCAGCTCAGATCGATATGGCAAGAACCATGCTCTATCATGCCTGCCGCATGAAAGATGCAGGTCTTGATTATGTGGCAGAGGCTGCTGCAGTTAAGGTATTTGCTTCTCAGTTATGCGTGAAGGTAGCGGAAACAGCCATGCAGATTCATGGAGGTAACGGTTACAGCGAAGAATATGTGGTAGAACGCCATTGGAGAGATTCCAAGCTTCAGACGATCGGCGAAGGAACCAATGAGATCTGTAAGCTTGTCATCTCCAGAAGATGTCTGCAGGAGAGATATTAAAGCTTTACAGATAGCAAGTATGTCTGTGCTTTATCATAATCTATGTATCTTTCTCCCTTATATGCTCTTTATCTACCGAAGCAGGATCACAGGAAGGTTAAGGCCCTCCTGAATAATAGAGGATAGTGTGACAGACAGCTTACTAATTTGATATAAAAAAAGATGGGACTTGCTCATACCCATCTTTTTTATGTCATTCTAAAGAATCTGACACACTTTCTGATGTACAATAATCCAGTAGTCTGTTATAGTCCAGGATCTCTATATAGCTTCGGTGCGTGATCAGTACTCCTTCATTTTTTAATTTATTCAGATTTTTCGATACATTTACCCTGTTTAATCCCAATATATCTCCAATCGTATCCTGGGAGAGAGGAATCCGGGAACTATCATGCATGGAATGATGGTGATTCAGGTATATTTTCTTAAAATTACAGATCTTAGTCAGGGCATCATTATAGCCCTGGTGTGCGCTCTCATAGATCAGGATATTAATAGATCTGGCATACCACTCCAGGGTCTGGGCGTTTAATTCCCTGTGCTCCTGGTACATACGATAATAATCCTCCCTGTCAAATGACAGGACCTCTGCGTCGGTTACTGCATAGGTGATCAGGGACTGTTCAATCTTAAAGGTACTTTTATGGCAGCCAGGGAAGACGGTTCCCTTGCCATGAAAGGATAAGATCTTTTTGTGGCCATCCTCGTGCATGACATAGGTTTGAAGGAGGCCGGACTCTACATAATAGATTTCTCGGATCAGATCCCCCGGTTTCCAGAGAATCGTTCCTTTTTTGATCAGCTTGTGACTACATTTCTGCTCTTTAAAATAGTCATAAAACTGTGAGAAATCTTCCGTATAATAATAAGTCGGCAATCTCATGCTATCCCCCTCCTTCATACTATAAGAAATTATATGTAAAACCATAAGATATCCTGATAGATAATCTGAAAAAATATTTTCTTATGTAATTTAAATTACATAAAAAATCATAACAATAGAGTATGATGTAGTCAAGATGAAAAATAATTTCATACCATATACAGAAAAGACGTGAGATAGAGAAAATAATATAAAAATATCAGATTATATTATTTATAATGAGATGTATTCTGAAAAAAAGGGGGATGTCTTATGTGCCAGCCGACTTATTTATTAGCCAATGAATTTAAAGAATTTGAGAAGGAATTCCTGGAAACCTGCCTGATCCGTAAGAGGATTGAGAAGGGAACGATCATCTATCATCAGGATGATCGGAGAAATTTCTCCTATTATATCATAAGTGGAGTGGCCGCCTTCTTTATCGGACATGAAAGTGGTAAGGATAAGCTGACGACATTCCGTGGCGAAGGAACGATTTTTCCTCTCTATTATGTCAATTCCAGATATAATATGGAGAATCATCTGATCGTGAAGGCTATCACTGATATGGAGGTTATCATGATTCCCAAGAATCAGTTGAAAAATATGATGCTCCTGAATCCCAGGATGGCAGTTGCCATGAGTGAAACCTATTGCAAATATTGCAGTATCCTGCTCTATGATCTGGAGGGACAGCTCTTTGAGACTTACGTATCCAGGACCTGTAATTTTCTCTATATTTACAGTAAATATATGAAGAATCTTCACGTCCGTCTCAATCATGAGGAGATTGCTCAGGCCACAGGGATTACCCGGGCAAATGTATCCAGGGTGATCAGTCGTCTGAAAAAGGATGAGGTGATTCGCAATACCAGGGAAGGTTTTGAGATAATGGATGAGGATGCTTTGCTTGCCATGTGTTCTTCGGATTTTTCCTGAAGTCTGTTCATGAGGTTCCCCAGGACTCCCGGATATATCCTTTCACATCCATGCAATGTATTATGAATATTTATCAAATTGGTACATTGCTTTTATTATAATTCGTATATATATTAATATAAATATTATAATGATATTAATATCTTTATTCTGTTGAATTATGAGGGATATTTGCATTAAGAAGAGAAAGGAAAAATGAGCAGAAAAGTGTTCTAAAACACAGAAGCAGAATGCAGCTAATGATATTATTTTAACAAGTTAATAACAGTGAAGTTTTAAGGAGGTAGATTTATGAAGAAGCAGTTTAAAGTAGCAGCAGTTCAGGCAGCTCCGGTATTTTTAAACCTTGATGCAACCGTTGAGAAATCGATCGGAATCATCGAAGAAGCAGCTTCAAATGGAGCGGAACTGGTGGTATTTCCGGAAGCATTCTTCCCGGGATATCCTTACTGGATCTGGCTGGGAGAGCCGGGACCTTATGGTATGGAGTTCTGGAAGGTGTTCTATAACAATACAGTAGAGATTCCGAGCGCGACTACCATGAAGTTAAGTAAGGCAGCCAGAGACAATAATATCTATGTTTGTGCTTCTGTAACAGAGAAGGATAGAGGTTCTCTCTATCTCACACAGCTGTGGTTTGATAAATCCGGCAATCTGATTGGCAAGCATCGTAAGGTCCGTCCTACCGGAGTGGAGAGAACTATCTGGGGAGAGGGCGATGGAAGCATGATGCAGGTATATGAAACAGAGCTTGGTCGTGTAGGTGGCTTACAGTGCTGGGAACATATGATGCCTATGAATTCCGTTATTATGTGTGCTCAGAATGAACAGATTCATGCAGCATCCTGGCCGGCATTTGCCTGGGATCCGTCCTCACCACACTATATTGATACACCAAACGCAGCAACCAAATATTATTCCATCGCTACCGGTACCTTTGCTATTCTTGCGACAGAGACCTTATCTCAGGAAGCCATCGATATTATGTGTGGTGACGATGAATATAAGAGAGGAATCTATAAGAAGGGTTATGCTTGTGGTGCCAAGATATTTAATCCGTTTGGCAAAGTGATCAGTAAGGAAGAGATTCCTCATGATGAAGAAGGTATCGCTTATGCGGATGTGGACCTTAATCTTATGGCAGAGGCCAAATACCATATGGATTGTGCGGGACACTATTCCAAGCCATCTGTAGCCCGTATAGTTTTTAACAGAAGTAAGGCGGAGGCCGTGACATTTGTTGGGGAAGAGTCAGACTATAGCATGAGCTTCGAGGATTTACAGCAGATCTGATTCTGCACACAGAGGAGGAAGCCGGACATAGAGAACTGTGATCTGGCAGCTTCCCTGTTAAAGAATCGCAGGATCAAGGATGAAAAGAAAGGATGACAAAAATGAAGAATACATACGGCGATTTATTAAAACCTTTTAAGATTGGTAACATGACAGTAAAGAACAGAGTCTGTATGGCTCCGATGGATTATATGTTCTTTGATGGTGACGAAGATCAGTCCACCTTCAATCACAGATGGCAGAAAGTGTTTGAAGCCAGGGCCAAGGGTGGCTGTGGTTTGATCTTCACCTGTGCAGTACAGGCAGAGCGCAAGATGATGCCTTATCCACGTGCCTTAAAATTCCCTGGCATTGACTCCAATGACCGTGTGAAGGAATTCTCTGCCGTGGCTGATTATGCACATTTCCATGGAGCAAAGATGGGATGCGAGCTTACCATGGGAAGCGGTCGTTATGCAGATATCGTGGATCCTGAGCGTCCACCACTGGCGCCATCGGATTGTGATACACAGTATGATCCTTCCATCAAAGCAAGAGCTATGACACAGGAAGAGATTGATTATATGATCTCCTCCTATGCAGAAGCTGCAGGAAGACTGAAGGCATCCGGCTTCGACTGCTTACTCATCATGGGTGGCGGCGGATACCTGATCAATCAGTTCCTTTCTCCTGCATGGAATCAGAGAACAGATAAGTACGGCGGATCCGTTGCGAATCGTGCCAACTTCCTCATCGAGACCATTCAGGCTGTAAAGAAGGTAGTCGGGGATGATTATCCTATCATCTGTTCCCTGAATATGGATGATCTCCTTCCGGAAGGCGTATCCGTATGTCGTGGTGTTGTCATCGATGAGATTATTGAGACAGCACAGATTCTTGAGAGGATGAATCTGGTTGATGGTTTCCACCTTCGTATCGGTAATTACTATAATCAGGAGAATATCATCCCGAGTGCTTATTGGGATAATACTGCATACAAAGAGAATTTTGCAAAATTCAAGGCAGCTGTGACAAAACCGGTTATCTTCGAGAACCGTCTTACTACTCCGGAAGAGATGCAGGAGATGATTGATAATAACAAGACAGATATGGTCAGCCTGGGTCGTAACTGGATCGCAGATCCTGACTGGGTCAACAAGGCCTTGAATGGTGAGAATATTCGTCCTTGCTTACGTTGTAATATGTGTCTCCATACTTTATGGCTTGGAAAATGCTCTGCCTGCGCAGTAAATCCAACCTTCAGCTATGAATTCGAAGGGGATCTGGTTCCGGCTATAGAACCGAAGAATGTTATCGTGGCTGGTGGCGGTCCTGCCGGTGTTACCGCTGCACTTACCTGTGAACAGAAGGGACATAAGGTTACCTTGCTGGAGAAAGCAGACCAGATCGGTGGTAAGCTTCCTTTGGTTGCAAAACCGGATTATAAGAACCACTATAATCGATATATCGCATACCTTCAGAGAGCCATCGAGGAGAGCAAGGTAGAATGCAAGCTGGGTGTAGAGGCGACAGCTGATATGATCAAGGCCATGAATCCTGATGTTGTCATCCTGGCCAATGGTGCAAATCCGCTGATTCCACCGGTTGCAGGTATCGAGCAGGCAGTTCTGGCAGATGATGTTCTTTCCGGTAAGGCAGAGGTAGGTAAGGAAGTCGCCATCATCGGTGGCGGTCTCGTAGGCTGCGAGACAGCATACTACCTGGCAAAGCAGGGACATCAGGCACATATTATTGAGATGAGAGAAGATATCTTACTGGATGCCTCCTATACAACACTGGAAGCACAGCTTATGAAGCTGGATATCCCAGAAATTGATAAATATATCAAGACCAAAGTTGTTGAAGTGAAAGAGGGAGCTGTGATCTGCGAAAATGAAGCAGGCGAGAAGGTTACCATAACAGCAGATAGTGTAATCCTTGCAGCTGGTTACAAACCGGATAATAGCTTATATGATGCATTATGGCTGGAAGTAAAAGAGGTATACCAGATTGGTGATAACCACAAGACAGGTAAGATCTTTACTGCAAACCAGCAGGCATATCAGGTAGCAAAATTCATCTGATAACTGTGACAGTATGCAGATGATGTCCTGATGGATTTTCCCTTTCTCCCGTATAGCAGAAGATATATGGGAGAAAGACAAGAAAATGTATAGATAGAGAGGAGAAAAATATGGCAATTTTAGTAACAATTTTAACAGCATTTGGTTCCGGCGTTCTCGGTGCCTGTCTGGGTGCCATGCCATCCGTTATCATGTGTGGTGTTGCGGTATGTATCGGTATGGTCGGATGTGTCAGCGGAACAGATTTCAACTGGTTAACTAACATGGCATTTGGCATGTTCTTAGGACCACAGGTATCCTTTGCTCCTGCTTGTGTTGCGGCAGCGTATGCCAAGAAGAAAGGTTATATCGGAAGCAGTAAAGATATCTTTACTCCATTGATCGCCCTTGGTAAACCGGACGTTCTGATTGTCAGTGGTATTTTTGCTGTAGTTGGCTGGTACATGAATGTGGCAATCTCCACAGTACTTCCTGGCAAGATTGATAATGTTGCCTGCACCATCGTTCTTTTATCCATGATCGGTCGTGTTATGTTCGCCGGTAATGGTATCAAGGGTCTTATCGGAGATGTTCCGGAAGGTAAGAAGAGATTTGACTGTACCTGTTCGGATGCATGGATTCCATACCAGTCCACCAGCTTTCCGCTTACGATTCTCCTTCTCGGAGCAGGAGTAGGAAGTATCTCCGGTTGGCTGGTAAAATTAATCTGCGATCAGGCGGCAGCTACAGGAAATGATGCTTTATTAACAGTAGCAGCCATGCCTGTATGGGGTATCGCCATCGTATGGTGCGTCGTTATGGCAGCCGGCTGCAATGTCAGTGTTGCCCATCATATTGGTCTGGTTGCCGGATATGCAGCGAAGATGGCATATCTTGGCGGTGGCAGTGATGAATCCTGTATCCTCTGGGGTCTGGCATTTGGTATCGTTGCAGCATATACCGGTGACTGGTTAGGTAAGCTCTTCACAGCTTACGGTGAAGGTTATGTAGATCCGCCATCAATGGTTATTACTGTATGGTCTCTGATCTTATTTGCAGTATTTCCGGGACTTGGATGCTTCAACCCTGCCAGTCCATTATATATTGCAATTCCTGCCATTGCAGTCATCTTCTTTGTTATCGTATGCGCAATCGAAGTAAAGAAGATCAATGCGTATAAAAACGCATAGCATGTTTTAAAGACAGAACATTTTAAAGCATTGACATTTCGTCGGTAAATCTCTATAATAAATGAAGTATAAGACAAGGGGAGCTTGCAATAGCGGCTGAGAGTAGGCTGGATCGCCTAGACCCATAACCTGATTTGGATAATGCCAACGTAGGGACATATACTTCCGGATTATTTCCTTAGAGATAAGATTGTTGAAGCAGATGAACCACTTGGTTTATCTGCTTTTCTTATCCTCTGCTTATATATCCATGCCATGCATACCGGCCTGTAGATTTGGAGCTATGAGTCGGTTTATCTATAATCGCGACGAAAGTCGCATAGTTGTATTTTGTTTATTAACAGGAGGACAAAAGAATGCTTGGAACATGTATTGATAATGTAAGAAAAACCTGCCCGCTGGTACATAATATCACCAATTATGTCACAGTAAATGATGTGGCAAATGTACTTCTGGCTTGTGGCGGCAGCCCGATCATGTCCGATGAACCGGACGATGTGGCAGATATCACATCCATCTGCGGCGGTTTAAATATCAATATCGGTACCCTGAACAAGAGCAGTATCGAGGGTATGTTCATCGCCGGCAAGAAGGCAAATGAACTGAATCATATGGTACTTCTGGATCCTGTTGGTGCAGGTGCCAGTGCATTACGTACCAACACAGCAGTCAAGATCATGGACGAGATCAAGCTGGATGTGATTCGTGGTAATATTTCTGAGATTAAGACTCTGGTTCTGGGTAGTGGTACTACCAAGGGTGTTGATGCAGATGTGGCAGATGCCGTTACCGAGGAGAATCTGGATCAGATGGTTGCATTTGCTAAGGATTTTGCGAAGAAGGCTGACGCTGTTATTGCCATCACCGGAGCCATCGACCTGGTTGCAGACGCAGATACCTGCTATGTTATCCGTAACGGACGTCCGGAGATGGGTAAGATTACCGGTACAGGATGTCAGTTATCCGGTATGATGACCGCATTCCTGGTGGCCAATCCGGACAATAAGACAGAGGCAGCTGCAGCAGCAGTATGTACCATGGGTCTGGCAGGAGAGATCGGCTGGAGCCGTATGCAGGAGGGTGACGGTAATTCTACCTTCCGTAACCGTATCATCGATGCAATCTATAACATGGATGGTGAGACCTTGAATAAGGGGGCAAAATATGAAGTGCGATAAAGACAGTCTCCTGCTCTATGCAGTGACAGACCGTGCCTGGCTGGGCCAGCAGACCCTTTATGAACAGGTAGAGGAGACTCTGCAGGGTGGAGCAACCTTCATCCAGCTTCGTGAGAAGACCCTGGATGATGAGACCTTCCTCAAGGAAGCCGTGGAGATTCAGGAGCTCTGCAGACAGTATCATGTCCCATTTGTAGTGAATGATAATGTAGATATCGCCATTAAGATGAATGCAGATGGTGTGCACGTAGGACAGAGCGATATGGAAGCGGGTAATGTTCGTGAGCTTCTGGGTCCGGATAAGATCATCGGTGTCTCTGCCCAGACCGTAGAGCAGGCTCTTCTGGCACAGGAGAGAGGAGCAGATTATCTCGGCGTTGGCGCTGTATTTCCGACCGGCAGCAAGGATGATGCCGATGACGTCAGCCATGAGACCCTCAAGGCTATCTGTCAGGCAGTGGATATCCCGGTCATTGCCATCGGCGGTATCAGTAAGAAGAATGTCTCTGAACTGGCAGGAAGCGGCATCTGCGGTATCGCAGTCATCTCTGCAATTTTTGCACAGAAGGATATCAAGGCAGCTACGGCAGAGCTGAAGACTCTGACGGAAGCCATGGTGAAGGCATGATCCGGGGAGTCATCTTCGATATAGATGGAACTCTGATCGACTCCATGTCCTTCTGGGATGATCTCGGTGCTCGTTATCTTATGAGTATCGGAGTAGAACCGGAGGCAGATCTGGGTCAGGTTTTATTTACCATGAGTCTGGAGCAGGGAGCTGCTTACATGAAAGAACACTATGCTTTATCCTCTTCAGAGGAAGAGATTCGTGCCGGTGTTCTGGGTGTGATCGATCATTTCTATCGGAAGGAAGTTCCCCTTAAGCCCGGGATGAGAGAGATTGTGGAGGATTATCATCGCCGCTCGATTCCTATGACCCTGGCTACGACCAGTGATAAAGAACTGGTGACAGCGGCTTTGACTCGTCTCGGTCTCTTCGGATATTTTGATCGTTTATATACAGCCACAGAGCTGAAAACCAATAAACAGGAGCCACGCATCTATCAGGAGGCTGCCCGCTCTATGGGAACGTCACCTGAGGAGACGGCTGTCTACGAGGACGTATTGCATGCCATTAAGACAGCTCATGATGCAGGCTTTTACACCATCGCAGTCTATGATGCCGCCAGTGACAAGGACTGGGAGGCGATACAGCAGCTGGCCGATGAGTGTGTAGATAGGAGACCTTTATAAAAGGGGAATTGCAGGAATGCAGAAAAGAGTGGCAGATTGGGGGCACCACCTTCTGCCGCTATATAAAATCATGCTGAACAAGGAAGTCCTTTCGTGGATCTGTGGTTGATCCACACGACATGAAATGGTAATCAGATAGAGAAAAAAGGAGAATTCTATTATGAAAACAGCATTGACAATCGCTGGCAGTGACTGCAGCGGAGGCGCCGGTATCCAGGCAGATATCAAGACGATGACCATGAATGGTGTCTATGCCATGAGTGCCATCACCGCCCTGACTGCCCAGAACACAACTGGCGTGACAGGAATCAGTGAAGTATCCCCGGAATTTCTGGGACAGCAGATCGATGCGATCTTTACCGACATCCGACCGGACGCCGTGAAGATAGGCATGGTATCTTCTGCGGGGCTGATCGAGATGATCGCATCAAAATTGATCGAATACAAAGCGGAACGTATCGTGGTGGATCCGGTTATGGTTGCCACCAGCGGGGCCAAGCTGATCTCTGATGATGCCATCGATACATTAAAGGAGAAGCTCTTCCCTCTGGCTTCGGTATTGACTCCAAACATTCCGGAAGCAGAGGTTCTCTCCGGCATGACCATCCGTAATGAAGAGGAGATGATCGAGGCAGCCAGAATCATCAGTGAGCGTTATCATTGTGCCTGCCTGTGTAAGGGAGGTCATCAGATCAATGATGCCAATGATCTGCTTTATCGCCAGGGAGACTATCGTTGGTTTAAAGGCAAGCGGATTGATAATCCGAATACCCATGGCACAGGCTGTACCTTATCCAGTGCCATCGCTTCGAATCTGGCTAAGGGCTATGATCTGGATCTCTCCGTCAAGAGAGCCAAGGATTATATTTCCGGAGCACTGGCAGCGATGCTTGATCTGGGTCAGGGCAGCGGTCCGATGCAGCACAACTTTGATCTGAGCGGAGAGTATGCCAAAGAAGCCTGATTTTCGTCAGGAGCTTGTAATTACAGAATAAAAAAGATCACTTATTGACTGAAAAGGATATTTTTTCCTTTTTCTGAATCAATAAGTGATTTTTTTTCTTTTTTACTGTATAATAATATCATTAACTATATCACCGTTTTTATCGTTCGAAAGATCTGGTTGGAGTGGAATCAGCATGATATATATTTATTATCATCCTTTGGATCAGATGACGGATTCTGCAGAGCTTACCATAAGGGGATTGAGGCAGTATCTGCGGGATCTGGGTGCTTATCATAGTCAGGAGAAAGATCTGATCCCGGGACAAGATAAGAATCAGGATAGGATACAGGATCTGTCGTCGCTTGTTCCTGGAAATGTGGAGATTCACCGGGATAGTCCACAGGGGAAGCCCTATTTTAAAGAATACCCGCAGATCTGTCATAATGTATCCCACAGCGGAGCATGGTGGGTCTGTGCCTATGGTTCTGCTGAGCTTGGCCTGGATCTGCAGAAGATTGAAGAGAAGGGGCGTAAGAGAGTGGATAAGATTGCCCGGAGATTCTTCCATATAGATGAAGTTACCTGGCTGCAGGGACAGGCTGAGGAAGAATTTTATCGTCTCTGGGCTTACAATGAGTCCTATGTGAAGTATAAGGGAGTCGGTCTGACCAGGGGATTGGATGCTTTCTCTACGGTTCGCTTTATTGACGGACATGCCGAGCCTCTCCTGGGTGCAGACGGAGTCTGTCAGCAGGAGATTCCCTTTGTGGAGGGCGGTTATTATATGGTTCTTACCAGCAGAGAGAAGGAAGAGGTCTGTCTGAGAGCCTTATCTTAGCTCCTTCTTGTCTGGTGCATGCTTATTCTATTCATGATAAGCGGAGTGCTTCCTTCCGGCAGGAAGCAGAAAGGAGAGCAGATGGCAAATATCATCGCAGTAATCTGGGATTGTGATAAGACTTTAGTGGATGGCTATATGCAGGATCCTATATTCGAAGAGTACGGAGTCGATGCGGAGGACTTCTGGACCAGGGTAAATGCCTTGCCGGATTATTATGCGCAGAAGGGGATCCGTGTGAATCCGGAGACCATCTATCTGAATTATTTTATCCGCTGTGCCCATGATGGTACCTTTCCGGGGCTTAGTAATGAGAAGCTCAGAGCCTTTGGGAAGAAACAGAAGTTTTATCCCGGGGTTATGGAGATCCTGAAGAGTACGAAAGAGATGTTTGATCAGGATCGCTCCTATGCGGAGTATGGCATCAAGGTGGAGCACTATATCGTGAGTACAGGCTTTGCAGAAGTAATCAAGGGGAGTGATCTCATGCCTTATATCGACGGTGTATGGGGCTGTGAGATGATCGAAGGACCGGATGGCAAGGGTCAGGATGTGATCTCTGAGATCGCCTATACCATCGATAATACGACCAAGACCAGGGCTATCTTTGAGATAAATAAAGGGATTCTGCAGCTGAAGGATATTAATGTGAATACCAAGATTGCGGAGGAGAATCGTCGTGTCCGTATGGAAAATATGATCTATATCGCCGACGGACCAAGTGATATTCCGGCATTTTCCGTGGTAAATAAGGGGCATGGTGCGACCTTCGCCATCTATCCCAAGGGAGATATGGAGGCCATGAAGCAGGTGGAGCAGATGCGGGCAGATGGCCGTGTGCAGATGTACGCGGAGGCGGATTACAGCGAGGGCACCACAGCCAATATGTGGATCCGCCAGAAGATTCTGCAGATGGCCGATCGTATCCGGGAGACGGAGAAGAGCAAGATGCTGAAGAATCTTTCGGCTACGCCGAAACATTTTCATAAATAGAGGAGAAAGAGAGGTATATTATGGCATATTTAGGAGAGGATATTAAGAAATTAGGCTTTGGTCTCATGAGACTTCCCATGAAGGGGGATGTGATCGATGTGGAGCAGGTAAAGGAGATGGTGGATCTCTTTATGGAGGCAGGTGGCACTTATTTTGATACGGCCTGGGCCTATGCAGGTTCGGAGGATGCCATCCGCCAGGCTCTGGTAGAGCGTTATCCGAGAGAGAGTTATACTCTGGCCACCAAGAATGCAGCCTGGATCGGCTGTAAGACCAGAGAGGATGCTATCGCTCAGTTTGAGACATCCTTAAAGCAGACAGGGGCAGGATATTTTGACTTCTATCTCTTGCATAATCTGGGAGAGGGCAGAACGCATTATTTCGATGATTTTGATATGTGGACCTGGGCCAGAGAACAGAAGGAGAAGGGGCTGATCAAGCATCTGGGATTCTCCTTCCATTCCACACCGGAAGAGTTAGAGGAGATTCTGAAGGCACATCCTGAGGCAGAGTTTGTGCAGCTGCAGATTAATTATGCAGACTGGGAGAATCCTGCCATCCAGTCCGGAGCAGTCTATGAGATGGCGCGTAAGTATGGTAAGCCGGTAGTTATCATGGAGCCTGTAAAGGGTGGTATGCTGGCGAATCCTCCGCAGTCAGTGAAGGATATCTTCCTTCAGGCAGATCCGGATGCTTCCTTTGCCTCCTGGGCTGTGAAGTTCGCTGCAGATCTGGAGGGACTGATCACCGTACTTTCCGGTATGAGTAATGTGGAGCAGATGAAGGATAACTTATCCTATATGAGAGACTTCACCGGTATGACAGACAAGGAGAAAGAGGTTCTGGCAGACGCCCGGAAGGCCTTGGCTGCGATTCCGCTGATTCCATGTACCACATGTAACTATTGTGCCAAGGTCTGTCCGAAGAATATCGGTATCTCCGGTTCCTTTACCGCTATGAATTATCTGACACTCTATGATGATATGGCGGCAGCCAAGCATCAGGAGGGCTGGCTGGTAGGCGGTCACGGTAAGGCACCGGCTAGTGAATGCATCAAATGTGGTAAATGTGAAGAGGCCTGTCCGCAGCACATTAAGATCCGTGAGGAGCTGGTGAGAGTGGTTCAGGCATTGAATTAGAATGCATCCGGAACATAGGATAAGGGCCTGTGCGGGGCCTTGCTGAGGAAAGAGATTCTTCCTCTTTCGACTTTACAGAAGATATGATATAATGAGTGCTGGTATAGAAGGAATTGCTATACCAGCATTATTTATGATAGGCGTGAGTTGCTTTCGCAACGGAGTAATTCCGAAACGTATATCATACCCTGTGGCACGTCAAAGTCGTATGAAAGTTATTTTTATAAAAAATATATATAAAGAGAATAGAGGTAGAGAATATGAATGACAGGTTATTGAAGAAATACGCCGAATTGATCGTTAAGGTCGGAGCAGCGGTCCAGCCGGGACAGCGAGTTCGTGTCTGGGCGGAGATCGACCAGCTTGCTCTGACCAAAGAAGTGGTAGAAGCATGCTATCAGGCCGGTGCCAGTCGTGTGGAGGTGACCTGGAATTGCGGTCAGCTGCAGAAGCTGGATTATCAGTATGCCAGCGTGGAGGAGCTGGGCACGGTAAGAGCCTGGGAGGAGGAGAGGACCCGGGAGATGACAGAGCTTCTTCCGGTGCGCATCTTCATCGAATCCGCAGATCCGGATGTCCTGGATGGCATTCCGGCAGAGGTGATCTCATCGGTTACCCGCATGCGTGGTAAGGTGATGAAGAAGTATCGTGATATGCTGGATGGGAAGCATCAGTGGCTTATCGTGGCAGCACCTTCCGTAGCCTGGGCGAAGAAGATCTTTCCGGAGGATAAGGATCAGGATGCAGTGGATAAATTATGGCAGGCCATCTTTGATTGTGTCTATCTGAGTGAGGATTCGGATCCTAAACAGGTATGGGATGCCCATACGGATCGGATGACCAGGAAGGCTGCCTGGCTGAATGACCAGCATTTTCGCAGTCTGCGCTATAAGAGTGCCAATGGAACAGATTTTCAGGTAGAGCTGATACCGGGTGCACTCTGGAGCGGTGCCAGAGAATATAATCATAGCAATGGGGTATATTTCGTGCCGAATCTTCCGACAGAGGAGGTATTTACCAGTCCTATGAAGGGACGCTGCGAGGGTAGACTGGTATCAACCAAGGCTCTCAGCTGGAACGGACAGCTGATCGATCATTTTATCGTGGATTTCAAGGATGGCAGAGTATCTGCATGCCAGGCAGAGGTAGGAGAAGAGACCTTGAAGAAGATGTTTGCCATGGATGAGGGAGCCTCCATGCTGGGTGAGGTTGCTCTGGTACCCAAGGAATCCCCGATCAATCAGTCCGGTCTTATGTTCTATAATACTCTCTTTGATGAGAATGCCTGCTGTCATGTTGCCGTGGGAAGAGGCTTTGGTGAAGTGATTGAAGGCTTTATCGATATGTCGGATGAAGAATTACATGAGAAGGGCATTAATGATTCTTTGATTCATGTGGATTTCATGGTTGGTTCCGATGATCTGGATATCACAGGGATTAAGGAAGACGGCACAGAGATTCCGATCTTCCGTAAGGGAACCTGGGCAGAGGAATAAAGCTGCTGAACAGAAAAACAGCCGGGCGAGATCAATGATTGTTTGGTCTCGCCCGGCTATCTTTGTATGATGATTATGATTAAGCTTTATATTTCTTGGTCTGTGCCAGGACTGCACAGGCAGCCAGGGACAGGAAGGCCTGCTCGCGGGAATCGGAACGGGAGGTGATGGCAATCGGAACCTTGGCACCGACGATAACACCGCAGCTGTTGGCACGGCAGGACATCATGAGTGCCTTGATCAGAAGATTACCGGACATCAGGTCAGGCATAACGATACCGTCGAATTCACCACAGTATGGGCAATCATAGCCCTTTAATCGGGCTGCTTCCTTACTGATGATCAGGTCATAAGGAATCGGTCCGACCAGATTACATTTGGCGATTGGTTCCTCTTCATGATCACGTACCAGAGTCTGGGCTTCTACAGAGTCCTTCATATGGAAGGAAGGCTTCTCTACCAGAGAGAGAATCGCGATATTGGGCTGATCGATGCCAAAGACATGAAGACAATCTGTCATATTGCGGATAATGGCCTTCTTCTGATCCGGAGAAGGATTAACAACGATGGTTACATCGGAGATGGCCAGCAGTCTGTCATAATCCGGAATCTTACAGAATACACAGTGGGTCATAAGACCACGATCAATCATATGATTAGATTTATTCAGAATCGGAAGCAGGAAGTCACGGGTCTGGGTATTACCACGCATGAGAACATCTGCACTTCCGTGGATGATCATATCGATGGCATACTGTACTGCGTTGGTCGTCTTATCGATATCCTGGATCTCATATTTATATGCTGACTGGTCGATACCAATCTGTTCCATCATGGCAAGAATCTTCTTTTTATTACCGATCAGAATCGGATAGGCAAATCCAAAAGCTGCTGCATCAAATAATCCTAAGAGGATATTCTCGCATTCTGCAGCGGCCAGAGCCACCCGGACCGGTTTCTCCAGAGCCTTTGCTTTATTTACAATATAATCAAAATCTTTTGCGAATTCGCCTTCAGTAAATGTACTCATATTTTCCTCCTGTAATTTACCTTATAAGTGTAGTTCGTGAAATACATCACTGTCTGTCGGGGCAGGTAAGATTATCTTTAGAATAAACCACCGATACTTAAGAATAATGGTGCAAATACCAGGGAAACTACGGTCATCAGCTTGATCAGAATATTGATGGATGGACCGGAAGTATCTTTGAACGGATCGCCGACAGTATCACCAACGACAGCTGCATGATGGGCTTCGGAACCCTTACCACCGTGATTACCATCCTCGATATATTTCTTGGCATTATCCCATGCACCACCGGAGTTAGACATGAAGATTGCAAGCATAACACCGGTAACCAGGGCACCGGCCAGAAGACCACCGAGAGCATCCGGACCTAATACAATACCGACCAGTAACGGTGCGACAACAGCCATAATACCAGGAAGCATCATTTCTTTTAAAGCAGCCTGTGTGGAGATGGCTACACACTTCGTATAATCCGGTTTTCCTGTTCCTTCAAGAATACCATCAATCGTACGGAACTGTCTACGTACTTCTTCAATCATTTTATAAGCAGCCTTGGATACGGAATCCATGGTAAATGCGGAGAAGAGGAATGGAAGCATACCGCCGATAAAGAGACCAACGATAACCTTATAATCCAGCAGATTGATTCCGCTTTCAAATAAATTTACTGCCTGTGCATAGGATACGAATAAGGCCAGAGCAGTAAGGGCAGCAGAACCGATGGCAAATCCTTTACCCATCGCAGCAGTCGTATTACCTACTGCATCGAGTTTATCGGTAATCTTACGAACACTGTGTGGAAGACGGGACATCTCTGCGATACCACCTGCGTTATCTGCAATCGGACCATAGGCGTCAACAGCAACGGTAATACCGGTTGTGGACAGCATACCTACTGCAGCTAAAGCGATACCATAGAGACCTGCAAATTGATATGCACCGATGATACCGACGGCAATCAGAAGAATCGGGATGGCTGTGGACTGCATACCTACGGCAATACCACTGATGACTGTGGTTGCCGGACCGGTCTCAGACTGAGTGGCAATCTTTTTAACGAAGCGATAATCACCGGAGGTATAGATCTCTGTGATGATACCGATGATCAGACCGACAACCAGTCCAAAGATAATAGCAATCGCCTTATTAAAATCACCGAAAAATACTTTACTTAAGATTAATACACCGATAACAACGATGGCACTGGAAGAATAACTTCCGTATTTTAATGCTTTATGCGGACTGGAATTCTCATCACCACGAACGAAGAAGGAACCGATGATGGAAGCACCGATACCCAGGGCGGCGATAATTAATGGGAAGATTGCACCTTCTACATTATAATCAATGACGCCAAGTGTGATGGCAGATACCAGGGAACCGACATAAGATTCAAATAAGTCCGCACCCATACCGGCTACATCACCTACATTATCACCAACGTTATCTGCGATGGTAGCAGGGTTACGTGGGTCATCTTCCGGGATACCGGCTTCTACTTTACCAACTAAGTCGGCACCGACATCGGCAGCCTTGGTGTAGATACCGCCACCAACACGGGCAAATAAAGCGATGGAGGAAGCACCCAGAGAGAATCCGGATAAGACATCAGGATCCCCTGTGATGATATAGATCAGACTGGCACCCAGCAGACCGAAGCCGACTACACACATACCCATAACAGCACCACCGGAAAAGGCTACGGATAAAGCCTTGTTCATACCGTGATCCTTGGCAGCGGCAGCGGTACGTACATTGGCCTTGGTTGCGATATTCATACCAACATAACCGGCAACCGTGGAGAATAAGGCTCCTACCAGGAAGCAGACAGCAGTTACCCAGCTGCCGATACCGAATCCAATCAGCAGGAAGAGAACAGCAACGAAGACAACCAGAATCTTATACTCTGCCATCAGGAAGGCACGGGCACCCTCGTGGATATAGGCAGCGATTTCTTTCATTCTGTCAGTACCGGCATCCTGTTTACTCACTCTCTGAATGAGAACTACAGCAAAGATTAACGCACAGACTGCAAGAATAGGGGCAACATAAGCAATTGTAAGATAATTCATACTAACGCTCCTTTCTTTTTACCTATTATAAATTTACTTATTTTTATCATAATAACTTACGTTTGTAAATATAAAATCTTGCTAAAGAAAGTAATATA
>R05__coassemble_13_pt1 | contig 104346 bp, 100 predicted proteins | sample R05__metabat2_low_PE_006 | metagenome-assembled genome bin R05
AGCTCCATCTTATCTATGCGCAGGATTCCTTATATTCATGGATTGAAAATCCTGCTGGTCTACGCCACGCCCGAAGCCGGGCTGTTTCGCTCCTGAGGGCTTCTGCGCCACTGAGTATGGAAGTGAATCGGAGCAATACCAATGAATGATACTTTGCTATCTGAGAATACGTTCGCTTTTTTTCCTTTATTAGCCTCAGCCTTCCGGAAGAACAGCCCTCGGCACCGGGCGTGGCGGAAACGGCTGCAGGTTCCGTGGATACATGGAATCCTCGTAACATAAAGGAAAAGCAGGAGCTCAAATGGACTGCGCGACAGATGATTTGCATGGCTTTGCGTAGCGAGGTTTGGGCTAGCCCCGCCACCGAGCGCTTGTCTGAGCCGAGTGTACACAGGGAGTCTGTCTGCAATACACCATATCCCGCGAGGCGAGTTTTGCGCGAATGGCGTGACCATAAGCGGCCGAACCGAGTAGCAAAGCGCAACACATCGGGAGCGCAGAACGAAGAGATCCTGCATAAACAACAAGGGCAGGATTCCATGTGACATGGAACGCTGCCGTTTGGGGAGGGCGTTTTTTTCGTTATACTATGATTATTTCGGTTTTTTCTGACAGCTTTTCTTTACAGCGATCACTGGCATGTTCGTCCGTGATCAAGAGGTCAATATCCTCCCAGGAAGCTACTTCAAAACGACTGGAGGTAAGAAATTTACTGGAGTCAGCCAGGAGAATGGACTTACGGGCAGAGGTCAGGTAGGCCGTTTTGATGTCAACCTCCTCATAGGAGATGGCGGTGGGTCCGCCGAATCCCTCCAGGCCGTCCGTGCCCAGAAAGACCAGATCGGCTCGGATCGACAGGATCTGATCTCTGGCCCATTTCCCTACGATGCAGAGACTGGATTGTTTCAGATCTCCCCCCAGGATAAAGAGCTTATTTTCACTGCCGATCAGAGCATTAAAAGCTGCCACATTATTCGTGAATATAGTCAGTCCGCTCTCCAGCTTTAATAACTCTGCCAGAGCGACTACGGTAGATCCGGAGTCCAGGAAGATGGTAGCACCCTCTGGGATATAGGACAGAGCCTGCTTTGCGATCAACTTCTTGTGTTCGATATGTTCTGACTTCTTCTGAAAGACAGATTTCTCCAGAATCGTGGAAGTGGGGAGAGCCCCTCCATGGGTCTTATTGATAAGCCCCTCATGTTCCAGATATATCATATCCTTTCGTATCGTTTCAATGGATACTCCAAACTTGGCAGCAGCATCAGCGATGGTCACATGACCTTCCGATACGACCATCTGAGCCAGCTGTGCCCTGCGTTCCGCGGTAAAATGTTTCGCCATATATGATCCTTCCTTTATCTCTTTTATATCTACATTCCAATCCCTTCTGCATCAGAAGAGTTGACCTGAATCCTGCATCGGAACTCCTGTGTAAGTAAAATGTTATTTTTTGTATTTTAACATAAAATCAAAGAAATTCCAAGAAATAAAATTGAAAATCCACGTTAAAACTTGTATTTAGTGGTTGACATATTCAAAATACAATGATAAACTTGTAATCAGTTGGAGAAATAAAAAATAAATGGTATTAATCCAAATATTTTATATCATTCTTCAGGCTCTTTCTGTCAAAGAGTCGTAACTTGATTTTATGTCTGTTTTAACTCACCTGAAGTTATATGAAATACATGGAAATGTATCATTTACAATAGAGGAAATTCGAGTTAAAATAGTTACATAAAAGGAGGAATGGATTCGAGATATTCTGTGAATTTTGCTCAATTATTTGAACTATATTTTATTTCCTATTGGAAAAAGTTCTAATAAACAGGGTTCATGAGAGTAATTTTTGTACATGTAGGAGGTCTTTAATTGTTTCATGTACAGGAAGCCGGATCCCACAACATATTTTTATGGAGGTATATAGATATGTATGACGTAATTGTAATTGGTGCTGGTGTATCCGGTACTTGTATCGCAAGAGAATTGTCAAAGTATCAGGCAAATGTATGCGTAATCGAAAAGGGCGATGACGTTGCATCCGGTACATCTAAGGCGAACTCCGGTATTGTTCATGGTGGTTATGACTGTGTTCCCGGCACACTTATGGCTGAGATGAATGTTCGTGGTAATGAGCTTCTTTACGAATTAGCAAAAGAGCTTCACTATCCGATCAAACAGAATGGTTCCCTCATCGTATGTACCGTTCCTGAAGAAGCTGGCAAGCTCGACGTACTCCTGGATCAGGCTGAGAAGAATGGTGTTCCGGGATGCCGTATCATTGGTAAAGAAGAAGCACTCGCTATGGAGCCGAACCTGACAGATAATACTGTAGCTGCATTATATGTACCTACCGGTGGTATCATCTGTCCATGGGGTCTTGCTCTGGCTATGGGCGAGAATGCTACTGTAAATGGTGTAGAATTTAAGTTTAATACAGAAGTTAAAAATATTGCAAAACAGGCAGAAGGTTATGTTGTAGAGACAAGTGAAGGTACATTTGAGACGAAGATCGTTGTCAATGCAGCAGGCGTATACTCCGCAGACCTTCATAACATGGTATCTGAGAATAAGCTTGAGATCATTGCTCGTAAGGGTGAGTATCTCCTCCTTGACAAAGAACTTGGTGATTATTTCTCCGCTACCGTATTCCCACTTCCTGGAAAGATGGGTAAAGGTATCCTCTGCGCACCTACCATCCATGGCAACATGTTCGTAGGACCATCCGCTACAGATATCGAGGATAAAGAAGGTGTGAACACCACACAGGAGATCCTGGACGATCTGGCAGATAAGGCACAGAACAGCTACCTTACAAGAACCAGACTTCCTATGAATAAGATCATCACTTCTTTCGCAGGACTTCGTGCTCATCTTCCACAGCATGAGTTCATTATCGAAGAATGTGCTGATGCTCCTGGATTCTTCGATGCAGTTGGTATCGAGTCCCCAGGTCTGACATCCTCCCCTGCAATCGCAGAGCGTATCGTAAACATGATTCAGGCTAAGTATAACTTTGCTAAGAAGGATAACTTCATCGCAGAGCGCGAGCCTATGGTTGTTATGCAGGATCTCTCCATCGAGGAGAAGAATGAGATGATCAAGAAAGATCCTAGATACGGCAGTATCGTATGTCGTTGTGAGATGATCACAGAGGGTGAGATCGTTGATGCTATCACACGTCCTATGGGTGCCAGAACTATGGATGGCGTAAAACGTAGAACACGTGCAGGTATGGGTCGTTGCCAGGCTGGATTCTGTACACCAAGAACGATGGAGATCCTCTCCAGAGAGCTGGGTATTCCTATGACAGAGATCAGTAAGAAGGGTAAAGGATCTGAACTTTTAGTAGGTAAGATCAAAGAAGACTAATTTTGTACGGAAAGTGAGGAATTCAGATATGAAATCTTATGATATCATTGTTATCGGTGGTGGCCCAGCTGGTTTAGCTGCTGCAATCGCTGCAAAAAAAGAAGGCATTGACAGTCTGTTAGTTATTGAAAGAGATAATCAGCTCGGTGGTATCCTTAATCAGTGTATCCACAATGGTTTTGGTCTCCATACATTTAAAGAGGAGCTTACAGGTCCTGAGTATGCTTCCCGTTTCATCGATCAGGCTGCAGAGCTTGGTGTAGAGTACAAGTTACAGACTATGGTATGTGATATCTCCCCGGATAAGGTAGTTACCGTTATGAACCGTGAGGAAGGTATGGTACAGTATCAGGCTAAGGCAGTTATCCTCGCTATGGGTTGCCGTGAGCGTCCACGTGGAGCTCTGAACATCCCTGGTTATCGTCCTGCAGGTATCTACTCCGCAGGTACTGCTCAGAGACTGGTTAACATGGAAGGCTTTATGCCTGGTAAGAAATGTGTCATCCTCGGATCCGGTGATATCGGTCTGATCATGGCTCGTCGTATGACATTTGAAGGCGCAGAGGTTAAGGTAGTAGCAGAGGTTATGCCTTTCTCCGGCGGTCTGAAGAGAAATATCGTTCAGTGTCTGGATGATTATAACATCCCACTGTTATTAAGCCATACAGTAGTAGATATCGAAGGTACAGACAGACTGGAAGCAGTAACCATCGCAGAGGTTGGTCCTGACAGAAAGCCGATTCCTGGAACCTTCCAGCGTTACGAGTGTGATACACTCCTTCTCTCCTGTGGTCTGATCCCAGAGAATGAGTTATCCAAACAGGCAGAAGTAGCTATGAGCCCAATCACCAATGGTCCTGTAGTAGATGAGAGTCTGGAGACCAATCAGTCCGGTATCTTCGCATGTGGTAACGTTCTTCATGTACATGACTTAGTAGACTTCGTATCTCAGGAAGCTGCTCTTGCAGGTACAAATGCTGCCAAATATGTAAAAGACGGTGCAGCAAAGGGCCAGACCATCGTTGAGATCAAGGCAACAGACGGCGCTCGTTATACTGTTCCTAGTAGCATCCATGTTGAGAACATGACGGATCTTCTTACCGTTCGTTTCCGTGTAGGTGCTGTATTTGCTAACAGCTACATCAGCGTATACTTTAATGATGAGAGAGTTCAGCATCGTAAGAAACAGATCATGGCTCCTGGTGAGATGGAATCCGTTATCATCCAGAAGAAAGATGTAGAAGCTTACGAAGGACTTAAGACCATCACGGTTAAGATTGAAGCTGAATAATACTTATGCATGAAGTGAGTGATTCATGATGATTGCCCGTGATGATATGATTCATCATGAATCGATAGTGCGATGAGATTATCATGTAAGTTGATGTTCTGTCCCCTGGCAGTATCAGGATAGTCACAGAGGATGCCATAGATTCATAATAAGAGGGGATCAGGGAAGCGGATGATGTATTTTCTCAGATTCACACGGGAGGACCGGCGCAGCCGGGTGTGGTCTGAGACGACATCATATCATAAGGAGAGATATTGGGGTTTTCTCTCATACTTTCCTGATAAGAGAAGGTATTATCAGATAGAGAAGGGATCCTCTGAGATGATCCGGCGGAAGGGGCCGGGCAGAGATGTCCATGATAAAACATGGCAGATATAGACCAAGCATGGCTATAGAAAGGAAGAATCGATTATGGAAGAAAGAAATTTAACCTGTATCGGATGTCCTATGGGATGCCAGATTACAGTAACTATGGAAAATGGTGCAGTTGTTGATGTAAAGGGTAACACCTGTAAACGTGGCGATCTCTATGCCAGAGATGAAGTGACCAATCCTACACGTGTGGTTACATCCATCGTTAAGGTAAAAGGCGGTAACCTGGCTGCAGTATCCTGCAAGACAGCATCCGTTATCCCTAAGTCCAAGATTTTTGATATCCTTGCAGAGATCAAACCGGTTGTTGTAGAAGCTCCGGTTAAGATTGGTGATGTTATCGTTGCCAATGTAGCAGGTACCGGTGTAGACGTCGTAGCTACCAAGAATATCGCAGCAGTATAAGATAGGAATTCTATGTGAATTACAGACAGGGGCTATCGCAGATTTGCGATAGCCCCTTTTTAAGCGCCAGGAAAGCAACCGAAGGATGACATACCATGGGATTTCCTGAATCAAAATGTATTGAAATTAATTTATGCAGCACATATAATAAATATGGTCAGAGGGATAATTATGACGAAATCGATTGGGAAGGGGTGATACAATGGCATGGATTCTTTTTTATCTATTCATTGCAGTATTTGGTGTATGTTTTCCGTCTCTTTATCTGAAAATCAATCATGTTACCTTACAAAACCTGCATGTCAGTATGATTCTGTTCTACTATTTTGTCATAGTAATTATGCTCCTCCTGGCTTTATTTCTGATTCACTCTCGCAGAAAGGGAAAACATACCAATCATCAATCAAAAATGATACAGATTTCGAATACAGACCTTTCAAATATAGAAAATAAAGACCATAAGCCCAGGAAACACGGAAGACATGAATCAGAAAAAGGATTCCCTCGGATCTGTGACCGGATGGTTCGGACGGTAAAAAAACGTATGCAGATAAAACCATAGAAGCATGTTCTGTCAGTTCTTCTTTATCCACAGCAGATAGATGCTTTCTGTAACTAAGATACTTCCCATAAGTAACCAGGATACGATATAGACATTCATGATGGTGGCAAATGTATGATAGGTCCGAAATACGGTCTGCATCCAGAAGATGCGGAAGACGCAGGCTCCCAGGATGGAGACAACAGATGGTGAGATGGACTTTCCGATGCCTCGGAGCGTGCCGGCACTGATCTCAAATGGTCCGGTGAAGGCCTCCAACAGGACGACATGATGCATACGAATGGAGGCGAAGGCCAGCACGGCAGCATCTGTCGTAAATAAACGCAGAAGGGAGCTTTCATTCAGGATAAAGATGCCACTGAAGCAGGCAGTGATCAGCATGCCGGTCAGGACACAAAGAATATAGACTCTGCGACAGCGGTCCTTCTTACCGGCAGCATGATTCTGGCTGGCATAGGTTACTGCCGTTGAGGCAAAGGACAGGATGATGTAGTAGGTGACATATTCATAATTCAATGCAGTTGAGGATCCGGCGATGGCAGAGGCCCCCAGACTGTTGATGCCGGTCTGCAGAACCAGATTGGAGATGGAGAAAAGACTGCCCTGCAAGCCGGAAGGACCACCTACATAGAGAATCTCCTTCAGGTGATGAGGCTTGATGGAGAGAGCAGGCTTATGTGATGTGGTTACATTTTTTGCCTGAATATCTGCCAGGTCTGAAGCAGTTTCCTCTTCGTCAGCTATTGAGGGATTGTATGGAGGAGGAGATAGGATATTCCATCGTATTATACTGTCTTCCTGTAGAAGGATGCCAACTACGATGCCTGCACTGATTATATTGGAGACAACTGTGGCGATGGCGACTCCTGCCACATCCATATGACAGACGACGACCAGTATAATATTCAGGATGACATTAAATATACCGGAGAAGACCAAGGCCATGAGTGGTCTTCTGGTATCACCGATACTACGCAGAATCGCAGAGCCGAAGTTAAAGAGGATGATAAAAGGCATACCGAACATATATAAGCGCAGGTAGAGCAGAGCCTGATCGAAGACATTCTCCGGGCAGGAGGTCAGCAGTAAGAGAGGTCTGGCCGCCAGAAATCCGATGCCGATCATAAAGATTCCACTGACCAGAGCCAGAGACATGATACTGTTTACGGCACTGGCTACTTCTTTCTTTTCATCTCTTCCGATATAGCTGGAGATCAGTACATTTGCTCCCACAGCGATTCCGGTAATAAAATTCACGAATAGGTTAATATTGGTAGTATTGGCCCCTACGGCAGCCAGAGCCAGGCTGCCGGCAAAGCGTCCGACCACTGCCACATCCGCCGCATTAAATAACATCTGCAGGATGCTGGTCGCTGCCAGAGGCAGAGCAATCAGCAGGATATTGAGCAGCATAGGCCCTTCCAACATATTCATAGTGGAGGCTCCTTTACTATTATGATGATATGTAGGATTTTTTTTCTTTGTCATGTCAGCACTCTTTCTTTCGTTTCTATTCTGTATTCTTATTTATATCTATACTTCAAGTGAGCATATCTTCTTTACATTATAATCTTCCTGATAAGCATAAAATCTGTATTTTCATCAATACTTTATCTTTGAAAATTTTTCGAGGTAAGGTCTGTTTCATCTTCTAATCATATCGGATAAAAGGAAAAAGTGCAATCAGGAAAGGCGGATGCAAGCAATTTTCAGAAGCTGCAGGCATCCGTCGGGATTTTTCTCTTGTAAATATTTCACATCAGTACTATAATAAAAATGTGTTTTCATTTCATACGAAAGAATAATACGCTTATCTTTGTTTGGATATGAGAACGGATTATAGAACTAGAATGATAAACCCATAGATATGGGTATGGAGGTTTTATTTATGAAGATTATTATGTTAGGCGCTCCAGGCGCAGGTAAAGGAACACAGGCTAAGATGCTGGCAGACCGTTATGGTATCCCACACATTTCCACAGGTGATATCTTCCGTGCCAATATCAAGAATAACACACCACTGGGCCAGAAGGCTAAGTCCTACATGGATGCAGGTCAGCTGGTACCGGATGAGTTAGTTGTTGATCTGGTCATCGACCGTATTAAAGATGCAGACTGCATGAGAGGTTTCATCTTTGACGGTTTCCCACGTACCATTCCTCAGGCTGAGGCTCTGACCAAGGCACTGAATAATCAGAACGAGAAGATCGACTATGCAGTAGAGGTTGCTGTACCGGATGATAATATCATTAACCGTATGGGTGGCAGAAGAGCTTGCGTAGGCTGTGGTGCTACCTATCATGTAGAGTTTAACCCACCTAAGATCCAGGGTATCTGCGATAAATGTGGTGAGAAGCTGATCTTAAGAGATGATGATAAGCCGGAGACAGTAAAAGAGAGACTGCAGGTATATCATGATCAGACTCAGCCACTGATCGATTTCTACGCAGCGATGGATGCTCATGTAGCAGTAGATGGTACACAGGATATCATGAAGGTATTTGAAGATATCTGCAAGATTCTGGATTAATTGTCCTGCGAGAGTGAATCAGAATAAGAATTTAAAAGACGCTTTTCCATGAAGAGCGTCTTTTATAAATAAAATGTAATATATTTATAATATAAAATATATATTATAAATATTTACATAAATATACAATGATGCTATAATCACATAGGGGAGACCCGAGTGAGGCGGCTGCCATTCCTAAGCAGGAAGGGCATAACCTTTCTGACTTAAAAGAAGAAGGGAAGGTGATTGTTATGAACCTGGATGAAGAGATAATTCAGATTCTTATGTTGATCATAGCAATGGTGAGTTTGAGTTATCAGATGACTCACGATAACAGAAAATAGCCGCCGCTACTGCAATAACGACGGCTGACGCGTAATGCGTTAACACACTATAAGATAACCGCTTCCGGTTTCCCTTCTTTATATATAATCTAGCACATGTAAAATGAAATGGCAATATATATTTTTGATTAAAAAAATATATTAAGTATATTTTTACGTTCACTTTTCAGGACATGGACTCATGCGTATCATGAAAAACGCACATGCGACTTTCGTCGCTCCACAGGGTATGATACGCTTATCGGAATTACTTCGCTGCAAGCAGCTCCCGTAATTCCTACAACGAAAAACTTCGTGTCTATGTCACTACGTGACGACACTCAGTTTTTGTTGGTTCGCCACAGTCTGAAAAATGTTCGCATGTAAGCCCTGCGGGTTTACTGCGTCCATTTTTCGACTGTGGACTCACGCGTATCATGAAAAATAACTTGACACAGTTTCAGAAAAATGTAATACATAATATAGCTCGTGCAGTATAGAAATTTTATATAGGTCACTTTTTGATTAACATATATACTAAGGATAAAAGAATGAGTAGACGAAAGAAAGAGATTCATGTCTCGATAAAAAATGAGGAGCAGATTGCTCTGATGAGAGAGTCCGGACACAGACTGGCCCAGGTTCATGCTATTCTGCGGGCAGAATTAAAAGAAGGTATGACAACCAAGGATATCGACCGGATCGGAGAGGAGGCCATCCGCAGCCTGGATGGGATTCCGAATTTTCTGAATTATAATGGCTATCCGGCATCGGTCTGTGTGTCCGTGAATAATGAAGTAGTTCATGGTATCCCTTCCGACCATCGCTATATCCAGGATGGTGATATCGTCAGTCTGGACTGTGGTTTGATCTATAAGGGCTGGCATTCTGATGCGGCCCGGACCATTGGTGTGGGAAATATCAGTGAGGAAGCGGCCAGGTTGATTAATGTAACACGGCAGTCTTTCTTTGAGGGCATTCGTTTTGCTAAGCCGGATAATTATCTGGTAGATATTGCCATGGGGATTCAGGGCTACACGGAGATGAACGGTTTCTCTATCGTCCGGGATCTGTGCGGACATGGAATCGGTCGGCAGCTTCATGAGGAACCGGAGATCCTCAACTATGTCACCAGGAAGAAGGGAGTCCGTCTGAAGAAGGGCATGACTCTTGCCATAGAACCCATGGTGAATGCGGGGGATTGGGATGTATGGTGGATGGATGATGAATGGACTGTAGTGACAGGAGATGACAGTCTGTCTGCTCATTATGAGAATACCATTGCAATCACCGACGAGGGCTGTGAGATCCTGACCATGCTGCCGGAAGAGAAGAAGGACCTGAATATTCTACATGTATGCTGAGAGTATTTTAAATCCTATATTATAAATAAGAAGAAACTCAGATAAGACAAGGTATCAGACATGTGGATTCCTGTTAAAAGACCACAAAAAAACCCAGACCATTGATGAAAAATTTTACTTGTAACGGAGAGAAAATATGTTAATATATAAATTAGGTTATTTTGCAACATCCTTAGCTGGCCATGACAAAGGACGCTTATATATGATCGTCAGCGAGGAGGGCGAGATGCTGGGATTATGTGACGGTACCCATCGCTGTCTCGATAATCCAAAGTATAAAAAGAAGAAACATGTTCAGATGATGCGCTCTGAGACTATGGCAGAAGCTTTTCCGGAGCTGGTCACATCACCGGACGCCGATCAGAGAATCCGTCGTGCGATCCAGGAGCTGGAAGAGAAAAAGAAAGGATAATCAGGAGGAAGATTAGTATGTCAAAATCAGATGTTATTGAAGTAGAAGGCAAAGTATTAGAGAAATTACCTAACGCTATGTTTAAGGTTGAGCTTGAGAACGGTCATCAGGTACTTGGTCACATCAGTGGCAAGCTTCGCATGAACTTTATTAAGATCTTACCGGGCGATAAGGTTACCATCGAACTTTCCCCATACGATTTAACAAAAGGCAGAATTATCTGGAGAGACAAATAAGCTATATGAGCTTTTGTGGGAAAGTGCTACAAAAGATGGCTTATTTATGCCCATCTTCGGCAGATTCCTACTTGCTTTTATATATAGATAATGATATAATTGATGTCGAGCGTTTTGGAAAGGAGAATATAATCGTGAAGGTTAGAGCATCAGTAAAGCCTATTTGCGAGAAATGTAAAGTCATTCGTCGTAAAGGCTCCATCAGAATCATTTGCGAAAATCCAAAACATAAACAGAGACAGGGCTAATCATTAATTCTTTGTGATTAATAGGATACTTGTTTATGTTGTGTCATTGGTTGCATATCTATTAGGCACAGATATGTACGAAGTTGCCACCGTCATGGCAATTATTTTTTGAAGCGGCTGCGATGAACGGGAGTTCATCGATTCATTTTCGGATAAGGCTCAGAGAGATTTCTTATGGCCTGATCTATGTGGGTAATCTGACTCACACTATATTAGATATTATTGGAACATTTCGGGAGAACACGTTCGTCATTTCACCGTACTGCGGGAGCGATGGATCCTGGGATGAATTAATTTGCGGAGGTGCACACATGGCTCGTATTTCAGGTGTTGATTTACCTAGAGAAAAACGTGTAGAAATCGGTCTTACTTATATTTATGGAATCGGAAGAACATCTGCTACAAAGATCGTAGAAGCTGCAGATGTTAATCCTGATACTCGTGTACGCGACCTTACAGATGATGAGGTTCGTCGTATCGCTGAAATCATCAACAATGATTACATGGTAGAAGGTGATCTCAGAAGAGAAACCGCTATGAACATCAAACGTCTCCAGGAGATTGGATGTTACAGAGGTATCCGTCATAGAAAAGGTTTACCAGTTCGTGGTCAGAAGACAAAGACCAATGCCAGAACTCGTAAGGGACCTAAGAAAACAGTTGCAAACAAGAAGAAATAATTAACTAGTGTATAAACAGTATAGAATATGATCCTATTAGGAGGTTTTTGTCAATGGCAAAGAAAGTGACCAAAAAAGTGACAAAAAAACGTGTGAAAAAGAACGTCCAGCACGGACAGGCACACATTCAGTCATCTTTTAACAATACAATTGTAACATTAACTGACGCTGAAGGTAACGCTCTTTCATGGGCATCCGCTGGTGAAATGGGCTTCAGAGGCTCCAAAAAATCCACACCATTCGCAGCACAGATGGCAGCTGAGCATGCAGCAAAAGCAGCGATCATCCACGGTTTAAAAACTGTTGACGTTATGGTTAAAGGACCTGGCTCAGGTAGAGAAGCAGCAATCCGTGCACTTCAGGCTTGCGGTATCGACGTATTATCCATCAAGGATGTTACACCAGTACCACATAACGGATGCCGTCCACCAAAAAGAAGAAGAGTCTAGTCTAAAGGAGGTAAGTTAGAATGGCAGTTGATAGAACCCCAGTTCTTAAAAGATGCAGATCTTTAGACATGGATCCTGTATATTTAGGAATTACAAAGAAATCCAATAGAAAATTAGTTCGTTCCAGCAGAAAGATGAGCGAGTACGGACTTCAGCTTCGTGAAAAACAGAAAGCAAAATTCATCTACGGCGTATTAGAGAAACCTTTCAGAAATTACTATGCTAAGGCTGAGCGTATGAAAGGCCTTACAGGTCCTAACCTGATGGTTCTCTTAGAGACCAGATTAGATAACATCGTATTCCGTATGGGATTTGCTCGTACAAGAAGAGAAGCAAGACAGATCGTAGGTCACAAACATATCCTTGTTAATGGCAAATGCGTAAACATCCCTTCCTACAGAGTAAAACCGGGTGATGTAATCGAAGTAAAAGAGAACAAGAAGACAATGCAGAGATACAAAGATATCGTTGAAGCAAATAACGGTGTTTTAGTACCTGCATGGTTAGATGCAGACGTTGAAGAACTCAAAGGAAGCGTAAAAGAACTTCCTGCAAGAGACATGATCGACGTTCCTGTAAATGAAACTCTTATCGTCGAGTTATATTCCAAATAATAAGATTCTTCCAGTTGAATGCCTGTTATATTACTGCAGGCATTCAATTGTGGTATTAGGAAAACTATTTTATCAAAGTAGTTTTGACGTTTATATCTGACAAGGAGGGTCCCATCGTGTTTGAATTTGAAAAACCAAGCATCAAAATTGAAGAGATTTCAGAAGACAATAAATATGGTCGTTTTGTTGTCGAGCCCCTTGAGAGAGGCTATGGCACAACTTTAGGTAACTCCTTAAGAAGAATCATGTTATCCTCTTTACCTGGCGCTGCAGTGAATTCCGTGAAGATTAAAGGTGTTCTTCATGAATTCAGTTCTATTCCAGGCGTCAAGGAAGATGTTACTGAAATTATTATGAATATCAAGGAGCTGGCTATCAAGAATAACAGCTCTTCCAATGAACCAAAGCGCGCATATATCGATATGGAAGGGGAAGGTGTAGTTACAGCAGCAGATATCCAGCTGGACTCCGATGTTGAGATCATCAACCCTGATTTAGTAATCTGTACGCTGAATGGTGGAGCAGATTGTCATTTTGAAGCAGAACTTACCATCACCAAGGGTCGTGGTTATGTTGGTGCGGATAAGAATAAGTCTGAGGACGCTTCCATTGATGTGATTGCAGTAGATTCCATCTATACACCGGTTGAGCGTGTTAATTTAACCGTAGAGAACACTCGTGTAGGCCAGATCACTGATTTTGATAAGCTTACACTTGATGTATATACCAATGGTACCTTACCTCCTGATGAGGCAGTCAGTCTGGCTGCTAAGGTTCTTAGTGAACATCTTAACCTTTTCATCGACCTGTCTGAGAATGCACAGAAGGCAGAGATTATGGTTGAGACTGAGGAAGAAAAGGGTCCTAAGGTATTGGAGATGAATATAGACGAACTGGAATTATCCGTTCGTTCATATAACTGCTTGAAGAGAGCAGGTATTAATACAGTTGAAGAACTGACCAATAAGACATCTGAAGATATGATGAAGGTTCGTAATCTCGGACGGAAATCTTTAGAAGAAGTATTGGCAAAACTGAAAGAATTAGGACTTTCTCTTAACTCCAGCGAAGAGTAAGAGATAAGTCAGGTAGACCCGCTTAGGCCGAAGTGATAGTAGGCATGGCGAAAAATGTATTTATAGGAGGTCCATAATCATGGCAATGTACAGAAAATTAGGCAGAACATCCAACCAGAGAAAAGCATTACTTCGTGCACAGGTTACACAGCTTCTCTATCATGGTAAGATCCGCACAACTGAAGCTAAGGCAAAAGAAATCCGTAAGATCGCTGAAAGCTTTATCGCTCTTGGTGTAAAAGAGAGAGATAACTTCGAGACAGTGAAGGTAGAAGCTAAGGTTGCTCGTAAAGATAAAGACGGCAAGAGAGTAAAAGAAGTAGTTGATGGAAAGAAAGTTACTGTATATGATACAGTAGAGAAAGAGATCAAGAAAGATTTACCTTCCAGACTTCATGCTCGTCGTCAGATGTTAAAGTTCTTATACCCTGTAACAGAAGTTCCTTCTGAAGCTAAGGGTAAGAAAGCTAACACTAAGAAGGTTGACCTTCCACAGAAGATCTTTGACGAATATGGTCCAAAATATGCAGGACGTAACGGTGGTTACACACGTATCGTTAAGATTGGTCAGCGTAAAGGTGACGCTGCTATGGAAGTTATCATCGAACTTGTATAATTTGATGATTTTTGGGAGATTGTGTGAACAATCTCCCTTTTTTCATCTATGACATAAAATATTTTCATTCATGGCATAATATATGGATGCCTTTCTGTCGAAGAGAGGAATTTTCTATAGCATAAAGATAAGGATAATTTTCTGTCGGAGAGAGGAATTTTATTTTGTCATAGGATGAATATGAAGCTGAAGACTGTGAGATTGGGCAAAAGTGGGGTAAGATTATGAAATTTATGGAAGTGGTGGATGCCTTCTTTCGATATGTAACATTTTCTGCTGATGAGGAGAAGGAACATGAGACCACTGCATTGGATGGTGTCTCACTGACGATCAATAAAGGTGACTTTGTGGCAATCCTGGGTCATAATGGTTCCGGTAAATCGACTCTGGCTAAACAATTGGCTGGATTATTAGTACCATCGGAAGGTTATGTCTACATTAATGGTCTGGATAGTCGCGAGCCAAAGAATAGTATAGATATACGTAAGACGGCTGGTATCGTATTTCAGAATCCGGATAATCAGTTGATCGGTAACGTTGTGGAAGAAGATATTGCATTTGGTCCGGAGAATCTGGGAGTTCCCAGAGAGGATATCTGGGATAGAGTGGCTTATGCATTAGAAGCGACGGGGATGACTGCGTATCGCTTTCGTTCTCCTAAGGCTTTATCCGGGGGACAGAAGCAGAAGATTGCAATCTCAGGGATTCTGGCCATGGAACCGGAGTGTATCATCCTGGACGAACCAACCGCTATGTTGGATCCTCATGGAAGAAAAGAGGTTCTTGAAGCGATTCATCGATTGAATAAAGAGAAGAATATCACAATCATATTGATTACCCATCATATGGAGGAGGCAGAGGATGCGGATTATCTCTATGTGATGAAACAGGGTAAGATTATGGCCCAGGGTGGCCCGGATGAGATATGGACACAAACCGATTTACTTAAGGATTGTGGCATTGGTCTACCCTATGATCGAAGATTGATTGAAGAATTACAGGAATTACTGGACTCTTTGCCTGCTGGTTTCCGAAGGTTTCTGGAAGATGATAAATTCATGTCCAAAGATGAACTTTTTGAGATTCTTACTGCTAAGGAAGACGACCGGAACTTACAGAATGAGATGGTGGAGATGGAAAATGATCAACTTACGGATTCTGAGAGAGATGATGGAGGAGAAGCATGAGTGAAATCAGATTTGACCATGTCAGCTATTGCTATGGCGATCAATGGCAGGACCAGGAATCTTATGCCATTCATGATATTACATTTTCTTTGCAGCAAGGGGAATATGTGGCCATCATTGGTAAGACAGGATCCGGTAAGTCGACTCTACTGCAACATCTGAACGGATTATTAAAACCGACAGAGGGGAACTGTTATTTTAATGGACAGGATATGCATCAGAAGGATGTTTCCTTAAAGAAGATTCGACAAAAAGTTGCACTCTGTTTTCAATATCCGGAGTATCAGTTATTTGAGGAAAGTGTTCTGAAGGATATTTGTTTCGGACCGAAAAACCTGGGGTATTCGGAAAGGGATTGCATCGCTAAGGCCAGATATGCCATGAAGTTACTTAATCTTCCGGCGGAGATGGAGCAAATCTCGCCATTTTCTTTATCGGGCGGACAGAAACGAAGAGTGGCGCTGGCAGGAATTCTGGCCATGGAACCGGATTTTCTTATCCTGGATGAACCGGTTGCCGGCATGGACCAGCGGGGCAAGGATAATCTCTTTCAGATTCTGGATCAGCTTCATGATGAAAATGGAGTGGGTATCGTTCTGGTATCTCATGATATGGATGATGTGGCTGCCCATGCAGACCGTCTGATTCTTATGAATGATGGAGAGATTGTCCTGGATGATGAGACTCGTAAGGTTTATGCCAGAAGAGATATTTTTGAACAGTTGCATATGGAGCTGCCACAGTCCGTGTCTTTTTATAATCAATTGAAGGATGCCGGATTTGGTGGCCGGGAGGAAGAGATTCCTATGACGGTGGATGAGTTGGCCAATTATATTGCCTATCATCTGAGAAAACGAGCAGGTATGACACATCCAAAGACAGAAAAGATCGAGTCGGATTGTACTGTAAAAGCATATCCTGAAAGGGATGGTCCAGTAAGAAAAAATCTCGATCGTGCTAATACTGTAAAAGCAAATCCTGATTGGGATGATGAGCTGAGACAAAGACCTGGTGGGAATCAGGACAGAAGAGAGACAGAGGATAAAAGATGATTCGGGAGATGACTTTAGGACAATATTATAAAGCGGATTCAGTCTTACATCGTCTGGATCCTCGTGTGAAGCTGGCAGGGACAGTACTCTATGTAATCAGTTTGTTTTTACCGAAAAATGTATTGGCCCTTGCGATTGCCACACTTTTCCTGATACTTATCATTCGTATGTCTAAAGTACCATGGAAGATGATCGTAAGAGGTGTGAAACCTCTGCTTTTTATCATTATATTTTCGGCAATTGTCAATCTGTTTACCGTAAAGGGAGTTGTAATCTGTCATATATGGAGATTCCGAATCACCAGAGAGGGAATCTGGATGGCTGCATTTCTGACGATTCGATTGATTTATCTGGTTATGGGAACGTCTATCATGACATTTACCACAACACCGAATCAATTGACAGATGGTCTGGAGAAGTCTCTGGGATTTCTCAAGGTCATTCATATACCGGTTCATGAACTGGCTATGATGATGTCTATTGCCCTCCGATTTATTCCAATCTTAACAGAAGAGCTGGATAAGATCATGAAGGCTCAGATGTCTCGTGGTGCATCTTTTAATGAGGGAAATCTGATGCAGAAGGCGAAACAGATCGTTCCTATTCTGGTTCCGCTTTTCGTATCTGCGATTCGCAGGGCCTCCGATCTGGCTCTGGCCATGGATGCCAGATGCTATAATGGAGGAGTAGGGCGAACCAGGATGCACCCACTGGTATATGAAAGGAGAGACAGAGTGGCATATGTCATACTCTTGCTTTATCTCTGTATTATGATACTGGTTTCCTGCCTGCTTCGGATCGGTGCGATCCGATAATAAAGGAGCATCTTATGAAAAGATATCGATTAACCGTAGCCTATGATGGCAGTAATTATCATGGATGGCAGGAACAGTCCAATGGCATTACCATAGAGTCTGTTCTGAATGAGACCCTGTCCCGCATATTAAAAGAAGAGATTCATGTGATCGGTGCCAGTCGAACAGATGCAGGGGTACATGCCTATGGGAATATCGCTGTATTTGATTCGGAGACCAGGATACCGGCAGATAAGATCTGTTATGCGATCAATCCTCATCTGCCTGCGGATATCCGCATTATGAGATCGGAGGAGGTCGATGCAGATTTTCATCCCAGATACAGGGATTCACGTAAGACCTATGAATATCATATTTATAATAGCAGGATTCCCTTTCCCACCAATCGACTCTACTCTCATCAGGTTATCATGCCACTTGATGTGGAGGCTATGCAGGAAGCGGGAAAATATATTGTAGGAAGCCATGATTTCAAAGCTTTTTGTGCAGCAAAAGCTCAGGTGAAGACTACCGTCCGCACCGTAAATGCTGTGAGAGTAAAGAAGAGCCCGATGTCTGATGAGATTATCATCGAGGTGCAGGGCGAAGGCTTTCTTTATAATATGGTAAGAATTATAGGTGGTACCCTCATCAAAGTGGGTCTGCATGCCTATCCGGCGGAGCATGTGAAGGAGATTATCGAGTCTCTGGATCGAAGCCAGGCCGGTGAGACCCTTCCTGCAAGAGGATTATTCTTACAGAAGATAGAATATGTTGACTTCTCCGGGGAGACAGGAAGAAAAGAGGATTCCCTGTAATCCTGAAAAAGGAAGACTTAGCTATGATCCTGAAAAAGGAAGACTTAGCTATGATCCTGAGAAAGGAAGATTTAGCTATGATTCTGAGAAAGGAAGATTTAGCTATGATTCTGAGAAAGGAAGACTTCCCTGTGATCCTGAGAAAAGGAAGACATAGTTGTGCTCTTGAGAAAGGAAAGATTTATCTGTTGACATAATGGATAAAGACGGGCTAATGCGCTAATTTAGCTGAAAAAAAGATTGACACACAGGTTTTGATATTATATAATCTGTAATTGTGGTATGTATATAAAGCATGATCCCAAAGCCCCGGGATGTGCTTTTTTCATAAACCTGCTCCGGCAGGATTAATGTGATGGAGGGTCCGGACAGCCAGGAAGTCACATTAGCACTGATGTTTTTACGAAAGACGAGAGGAGAACTACTCATGAAAAGTTTTATGGCTAGCCCATCAACAATTACAAGAGAATGGTATGTAGTTGATGCTACAGGACATACATTAGGACGTTTAGCTTCTGAAGTTGCTAAGATTTTAAGAGGAAAGAACAAACCAACCTACACACCTCATATCGATACAGGTGATTATGTAATTATCGTAAATGCTGATAAAATCAAAGTTACCGGTAAGAAGATGGATCAGAAGATTTACTACCATCACAGCGAATATGTTGGTGGTATGAAAGAAACCACATTAAGAGAAAAAATGGCTAAGAAACCTGAACAGGTTATCGAACTTGCTGTTAAAGGTATGCTTCCTAAAGGACCTCTTGGAAGAGAGATGTACAAAAAACTTTATGTTTATGCTGGACCGGATCACAAACATGCAGCTCAGCAGCCTAAAGAATTAGAAATCAAGTGTGAATTAAACTAAGAAGCATTTATAGGAGGACAAGCAAGTGGCTACTACAAGATATTACGGAACTGGTAGAAGAAAAAACAGTGTTGCTCGCGTATACTTAATGCCAGGTACAGGCAAAGTTACTATCAATAAAAAAGACATGGATGAATATTTTGGTTATGATACATTAAAAGTTATCGCTCGTCAGCCATTAGTATTAACTGAAACAGCTGATAAGTTTGATGTATTAGTTAACGTTCATGGTGGTGGATACACAGGTCAGGCTGGTGCAATCAGACATGGTATCGCTCGTGCTTTATGTGAAGCAGATGCAGATTTCCGTCCTGCATTAAAGAAAGCAGGTTTCCTTACTCGTGATTCCCGTATGAAAGAACGTAAGAAACCAGGTCTCAAGAAAGCTCGTAGAGCACCACAGTTCAGCAAACGTTAATTATCGTTTGTGTATACTTCAGAGAAAGCCGATCCCGGAAACGATATTTTTCCGGGATTTTTTCGTTGGAAGAATTACGGGAGCTGTTTACAGCGAAGTAATTCCGAAACGTGCATCATACCTATATCTATTGCCATTTAAAAAAATTATGGTAAAATGGAGACAGTCATCCATTCGATTGAGTACGCGCAAGCGTATAGCTTAGACCACTGTTTTATTTACTTGAGACCCGTGCAGGTGTAGATCTAGGCTGTGGATGACTTTTTCACTTTCGGAATAATGGTGATAAGCATGATCGTGAATAGTATCGTGGTCAGACTCCAGGTGATCGGATAGGCCCAGCAGATCATTTGGAATTCATGGCAGATGCGAAGCGCAATCGTGACATAAAGGATGCGGACAAAGCACCAGATCGTTAACATATTTACCATAGCATAGATGGAACGTCCCATACCTTGCATGATACCTGAGGCAGCATGGGTGAAAGCCAGACACATATAGAATAAGGGCAGCCTTCTGGTGAACATACAGCCATACCGGATGGATTCCGGATCTGAGGTGAAGAAGCTGAGGAAGGTTGAGGCGTGGGTGTATAAAATCAGCCCGATCAGTTGAGCAATGATCAGACTGGATAGAATGGCATAGACAGATCCTCTCTTGACGCGATCCCATTTACCGGCACCGATGTTCTGGCTGATGAAGGTGGCCAGAGCCATGGCGATGCTGAGGATAGGAATAAAGACGAATCCTTCGATCTTAGAGTGCGCACCCATACCAGCCATGGCATATTCGCCAAAAGAGTTGACATGGGATTGAACGACAACATTGCCCAGGCTGAGAGCAGAGTTTTGCAGTCCGGCAGGGAGCCCCTGCATAATTATCTCATATAGTTTATGAGAATCCAGACTTAGCTTCTCTTTATGAATCCTCAGAAAAGGATCCTTCTGCATCTGAAGAAAGCATAGGATGGCTGACAGGCCCTGTGCTAAAATGGTGGCGGAAGCAGCTCCACTGACACCGAGATGAAGAACAGCCACAAAGAGAAGATCTAAGAGCACATTTATGATGGATGAGATGCACAAAAAGATCAGGGGACTGACACTGTCACCCAGAGCACGCATGATAGCCATGAAGAGGTTATACATGATCACAGTGGAGATACCCAGACAATAGATACGGAAATAAGTGATGGACAGCGGGAGTACATTTTCCGGTGTTTTCATCCAGATCAGCAGCTGTGGTGCCAGGAGTGTTGTTATGATCGTTATGATAATGCTGGATAGAATTCCGAAGAGGACAGTAGTATGAATGGCTTTCTCTACATTAAGGGAATCCTGCGCACCGAAGTATCTTGCAATGATGACACCGGCTCCTGTGGACAGCCCCATAAAGAAACCGACGATCAGGAAGGATAGATTACCGCAGGAGCTGACTGCAGCGAAGGAAGCATTATCTGCAAAATTACCGATGACCCAGGCATCTGCTACATTATATAATTGTTGTAAAAACTGTCCCAGCATGAGTGGAAGGACAAAGAAGAAGAGGCTCTGGCCGACAGAGCCTTCTGTTAAGGAACGACTTCTCATAATAACTCCTCATTCTAATCTGCCTATGGTTAATATCTGAGCGATAGAGTTTAACAAATAAGACAGGGGATTTTCTATATTGCATGGTTTCTGATATTTCTATAATATATTTTCCAATAGTCTGATTATACTCCTTTTTTTAATGATAAGAAAATAGATTTTAGCGATTCGTCAAGCTTTCATAATATTACATGATCTGTTATCAGGAGATTCTTCTGTATACAGGCAAAAAAAGATGCATCACATTTTAGCGATGCATCTTTTCGTCAATTGAAAATGTTAAGTGATATATTTTATTTCTTTTCTACTTTTTTCTCAAGCTCTTTACGTTTTCTATGTTCATGTCCGATATCTTTATCCAGTTCATCGATACGTTTCCAGATATCAGCGATAGCCTCTACCTCGTTCTCAGGACGCATCTTCTGACCGGATTCTGCCTCTGCAGCAGCCTGAGCCTGCTCACGTTCTTCAATCTGTTTACGGAATAAGAAGCGGAAGGCAACTCGTACAAATGGCTGGATGAAGAACATCTGTGTGAAGTAAGCAAATGGGAAGTTAAAACACATTAATTTCAGCCAGTTTGCAAGGAGTGTGATCACATTGAAGCCATTATAGAATGGGTAGTAGAAGATACTTGCCAGGAAGCTCATGGCAGGACACATAATGCCGACGGTTGCGCAGATGATCGCACTTTCGAAAAGCATCGGATGATTCTTTCTCGGATCAAATACGCGGATGGCCAGACGGAAGGAAAGAGGACTTCCCAGAAGGTTCTCCAATCCATAGGCGAAGCAGAACTCGATGAGAATGACTGCCCAGATTGGTAACATACGACCAAACATATAGACACCGCCCTGTGCTCTGATCGCTGCCAGAACACTGGACTGACCGGTCACAGCCATCAGAGTATCTCCGTTTACAACGTAGAGGCTGTAAAATACATAGGCATGAACGGTAATCACAACAGTCAGAAAAGCAAAGACCATTCTCTGAAATTGATTTTGTGGCATAATTATTTCTCCTTTTCTCAATATTTTGCACTAAAAAAGACACAAGTATCGTCGGAAGGGGTAAATGTGAATAATGTTCCGTAATCAGATTTACTCGCCCTGGGCAATACTTGTGTCATCATTATATGCTTATAATATGATAATTTTTTACAACAAAAGATATTCTACATCAATAAAGCGAAAAAAGTCAATGAGAAAATATATAGAATTTTATCAATAGGATCAGGATTTTAATGCATTCAGCTCTGCTTTCAGCTTCATAAGTTCCTGAGATAACAGATCTCTCTCTCTGGTAGTCTGATCGAGTTTCTCAGTAGTCTGATCGAGTTTCTCAGTAGTCTGATCGAGTTTCTCAGTAGTCTGATCGAGTTTCTCAGTAGCCAGATTCAATTCCTCAGTAGTCTGGTCTAATTTCTCTGTGACCATATGGTATTCTTCATTAAGACCCTTAATCTTACTCTCATAGGTAGCAATCTCCTGTGAATATCTGCGACGAGCTTCACATGCCTGTGCTACCTTCTCTTCTATAGTAAGCTTTCTGACAGTGCCTACAAATGATTCCATTCTGGGATTATCCTTTGCAATCATCTTTAATTCCTCCCAGGACTGCGCTTTGAAAAGCTTCGCCCAAAAGTACAGTCCGTTGGGATTACTTTTCTCTGCTTCCTCTGCGTCTTCAAGATGATTCAATAATAACACTTTAATCTGAAACTTTCCAGTATATCCTGTGTGCTTTGTAAGGCTGAGTAATTCGTACTCTATAAAAAATTCATCGGTATAACGGGGATCCTCTATTCCTCCTTGAAATAAATTAATAAATGTAGTATAGTAACCAATGGACGAAATAAATTATATAGTAACCAAAGGTAAAAGCCAACTACTAATAATAAAAAAATAAGGAGAAAGTATATAATGTCTGAAGAATTTATTCCAAAACGTCTCAAAGAAGCTCGTGAAAAAGCAGGTATAACAAGAGCGGAGGCTTCCCGTCGTCTCAATCTGTCCAAGATTGGTTATAACCGTTATGAATCCGGAGAGCGGAAGCCCTCTCTTCAGACGCTGCAAGTGATCGCCCATTGTTTTCATACTTCCGTTTCTTACCTGACCGGAGCTACGGATGATATGTCACCGGATAGCCTGGTGGTATCCAGATCTGAGAATCCGGAGCTGTTCGAACTTGTGAATCTCTGTCAGTCTAGCAAGGATCATATGGAAGAGCGTCTCCTGAGATATATGAAGGAATTGGAATCTTTGTGACGGATTCTTATTCTTATCTTTCTCTGAAGACAGTTGAGAGGCAGTGTCTCTATACAGCTTGGATACAGTACTTATCGTTAGTTGGTAAAGTATGTATCGTTAGTTGGAAGATAATCTCTTATAAATAGTCCTCTTATAAATAGTTGAAAAAGAGAGGTGCACAGGATATGTGCAGGATATGAATGAACAGGAAGGAAGAGGGAGAGCTATGTCATCAAATGCAGAGATTTTTCTGGATGATTACCGTAAGCTGGAGGACATCATCCGTAATAAATACCATCTGGAGAACTGGGAGTCAGCCATGAATTATCTGGAGAAGCGGACTGAGTTCAAGGAGATTGCATCAGAATTAAGATATTGCAGAGAGGTGAGGAATCTTCTCAGTCATAAACCGAAGGTGAGACAGGAATATAGTGTGGAACCCAGTGATGAGATGGTGAAGCTCCTGGAGGATATGATCCGGCAGCTGGAACAGGCTCCGGTGATTATGGATCTGGCGGTACCGTCTGCCAGGATTCTCTCTAAGTCTTATGAGAATAATGTGATTGCCACATTGAGGCAGATGAATGATCGTTCCTTCGGTAATGTTCCGATCATGGAGAAGGGGATCGTAAAGGGAGTACTCAGTGAGAAGGCTATCGTGAATTATCTTGTCAGAGAGGAGAAGTTTCATATCTCGGATAAGCTCTGTCTGAAGGATATCAGGGATTATCTTCTTCTGGAGAATCATCAGAAGGAGTGCTATCGTTTTGTAAAGAAGGATGCTTTAATCTCGGACGTGTCTGCACTTTTTCATCAGGCCATCGATCAGGGTTATCGCATCGGTATGGTATTTATCACAGAGCATGGGAGATCGGATGAGAGAGTTCTAGGCATTGTGACAGCCTGGGATCTGGCCGGAAGAGTATAATGAATGCGGTGTTTTCACCGCAAGGCAATAGTGGGCATCTGCAGCGGCTATGATAGGTAGTTTCTGCAATGTCCATCTTTTTTTAAAAAAAAGGTGTTGACAAAACAACAAGATGAAACTATAATGCACATGTTAAATAAATTTATATAAAAATATTTAGATAAAATAATTGATATATAATTTATTTAATTCTTATCTGTACGGACAGTTATCCTGACAGAGAAAAGGCATACAGATAGAAGCAGGAAGACTGCTTTTTGATCTTCCTATCTGCAGCCTGCGATCTGGTGGTAAGAAGAACAACTTATTGTAAAAAAGAAGAAAAAGAAGAGAAGAAAAAGGAGATTCCTATTATGACATTTGACAAAGTAAAAGAAATCATCATGGACACGATTAACTGCGACGAAGAGAAGATTAGCTTAGATGCCAGCTTAAAAGAAGATCTGGATATGGATTCTCTAGATGCCATGGAACTGAGCATGGCTCTGGAGGAAGAGTATGAGATTACCATCGAGGAAGAGGAGCTTCAGAACTTTGTAACAGTCAGGAATATCGTAGACTATATCGATAAGGTTTGTGCTTAAGCTTCGACTGTTTACAGACAGGAGTATAAGTATGGATATTAAGAATATATATGAATTAATGGATCGATTTGATCATTTCTCCGGTACGGAGATGGAACTGAAGATGGATGGAGTACACCTGGTATTGAAAAGACAGGCTGGCAATATATCGGCTGCACAGCCTGCTTTTCCTCTCGATAGCGTGCGGACAGATCGACCTGACGAAGGTGCTTATGAGTCTGCGGAGCCTGCAGATCAGGAGAGCGCTCCGGAGACTCATCCGATTAAGGCACCGTTGGTTGGTACCTATTATCAGGCGCCTTCCCCAGACGCAGAGCCCTATGTAAGAATCGGTCAGGAGATCCATAAGGGTGATGTCATCGGAATCATCGAGGCCATGAAGCTTATGAATGAACTGGTGGCAGATCGGGATGGTATCGTGACAGAGATTCTGGTGGAAGACGGAAGCATGGTTGAGTATGATCAGACATTGATCACCATCCGATAGGAGGCTTACAGATGTTTAAGCGTATATTGATAGCCAATCGCGGTGAGATTGCATTACGTATCATTCGTTGCTGTCGGGAGATGGATATTGAGTCTGTCGTCGTTTACTCTACAGCAGACCGCAGATCCCTTCCGGTTATGACTGCCACCCATGCAGTGTGTATCGGACCGGCCAGAGCTTCTGACAGCTACCTTCTGCAGGATAGTCTGATCCAGACTGCTTTGTCTATGGAATGTGATGCGATTCATCCGGGCTATGGTTTCCTGTCGGAGAATGCAGACTTTGCCAGAAAATGTGAAGAGCATGGCATTATTTTTATCGGTCCCTCTGCTGATATCATTTCCAGGATGGGAGATAAGCAGCAAGCCAGAAAGCTGATGATGGAGCATGGAATACCGGTGGTTCCCGGGACAAAGGAACTGATCCACTCGGCGGACGAGGCAGCAGCCTGTGCAGAAGAGATCGGTTATCCTGTTCTTCTGAAAGCCTCTGCCGGTGGCGGCGGGAAAGGAATGCGAAGAGCATACTCCCGGGAGGATATCTACGCGGCTTATGATACAGCCAGGGCGGAAGCGAAGGCGGCATTTGATAACGATGATATGTATATGGAGAAACTGATTATAAATCCACATCATATTGAGTTTCAGATTCTGGCAGATCATTCCGGGCATACCATCTATCTTGGAGAGAGGGATTGTTCTATCCAGAAGAATAATCAGAAATTACTGGAAGAATCGCCGTCCAATCTCCTGGATGATGCATTACGCAGGGAGATGGGACAGGTGGCAGTTAAGGCAGCCAAAGCTGCCGGATATTACAGCGCCGGAACGATAGAGTTTGTGGTAGATGATGAGAAGAATTATTATTTCATCGAGATGAATACCAGGATTCAGGTAGAACACCCGGTGACAGAAGCAATCACCGGGATCGATCTCATTCGGGAGCAGATCCGCATTGCTGCCGGCATGAAGCTCAATATAGAACAGGAGGATGTCCGGATCGAGCAGCATGCCATCGAGTGCAGGGTAAATGCATTGACTCCGGGAGTGATTACATTTCTTCATCTGCCATCCGGTTATGGTGTGAGAGTGGACAGTCATGTCTTCACAGGCTATGAAATCAGTCCTTATTATGATTCCATGATCGCTAAGGTCATCGTGACAGGCAGAACCAGATTGGAAGCGATCCGCAGATTACGAAGAGCCCTGGAGGAGCTGATCATCGAGGGCGTGAAGACGAATTTTGACTTCATGCATCTTATGACCTATCATCCGTCCTTTATTAAAGGAAGCTACAACACAGGCTTCTGGGAAGCACATCATGAGACTATCGAGAACTGGCTGGAGGATGGTAAGGCTGGCGCGCAGCGTATGACAGAGGACTGATCACACATTAGTCTGTACAATGACAGATGCTTGATTACGCACAAGTCTATGCAATGCCAGATGAGCTGATCACGCATTAGTCTATGCAATGCCAGATGAGCTGATCCCCCATATGTCCATGCAGAAATATAGAAAGAATCAGGGAGAATCAGAGTGATGAATATCGATGACATTTTCAAACAAAGAAAAAAACGCTGGAATTCGCTCATCAATATCCGGAAAAACCGGAAGGTAGAGCAGGAAGAGTGTCCCGGATGTCATAGGATCCTGAGCAGTGATGATCTGAAAAGCAGCAGATGGGTCTGTAAGCACTGTAATCATTACTTTAAAGTGCCGGCCAGGGAACGGATAGAGATGGTCTGTGATGAAGGTACATTTAAGGAGAAATTCGACAATCTGCGAACTGCCAATCCACTGGATTTCCCGGATTATGAAGACAAGATCCGGGAATATATGGATAAGACCGGCGAGGCGGAAGCTTTTCTGGCCGGACGCTGCTATATTCATGGACATAAGGTAGCCATCGGTGTGTTGGACAGTCGATTTCTTATGGGTAGTATGGGAAGCGTGGTCGGTGAGAAGATCTGCAGACTGGCAGAGTATGCCGGTAAACGTAAAATTCCCCTGATTATCTTCAGTGCCAGTGGCGGCGCCAGGATGCAGGAGGGTCTATTCTCTCTCATGCAGATGGCTAATACCTCCGCGGCCATCGAACGATTTAAAAAGGAAGGCGGTCTTTTCATATCCTATCTGACCAATCCGACCTCCGGTGGTGTCAGTGCCAGCTATGCCAGTCTGGGTGATATCATCCTGGCAGAGCCGGATGCATTGATCTGTTTTGCAGGCCCCAGGGTGATTCGACAGACCATAGGACAGACTCTGCCGGAAGGCTTTCAGCATGCAGAGTTTCTCCTGGAGCATGGTATGATCGATCGCATCGTGGAGCGCAGAGAGATGAGAGAGCTGCTGGATCGCATCCTCAGGATGCATAAGAGAGCTTAGTCTTCCCTGGTATGCTATGAATCATTTCCTCGGTCGATAGGATGGAGCATGATTTACCGGCAATCACGGATAAGATTGGACATGGAGTTTATATGAGCAAGAAAACAGAAATAAGCCCTTACGAGAGAGTTCTTGAGGCCAGAAAACAGGATCGCAGGAACCTGAGGGAATATATCGATGCCTTGTTTGATGAGTTTCTGGAGCTGCATGGGGACAGATTATACAGGGATGATCCGGCCATCATCGGTGGGATCGCCTTATATCATGGCATTCCGGTTACTGTGATCGGGCATCGGAAGGGACATAATACGGAAGAGAATATTGCCTGTAATTTCGGTATGGCTTCTCCGGAAGGTTATCGCAAAGCAAGCAGGCTGATGAAAGAGGCGGAGAAATTCAACCGCCCTGTGATCACCATCATTGATACTCCCGGAGCCTATCCGGGTCTGGAGGCGGAGAGCAATGGACAGAGTAATGCCATCGCCGAAAGTATCGCACTGATGAGTCAGCTGAAGGTACCGACGATCGCCCTGATCACCGGAGAGGGCAGCAGCGGAGGCGCTCTGGCCCTGGCGATGGCTGATACTGTGTGGATGCTGGAAAATGCAGTCTATTCGATCTTGTCACCGGAGGGATTTGCCAGTATTTTGTGGAAGGATGCCGGGAGAGCCTCCGAAGCCTGTCGGATCATGAAGATTACTGCCAGAGAGCTGAAAGAGTATGGCATGATCGACGGCATTATACCGGAAGGCAAACGTTGTATCCCGGCCATGGATCGTATGCTGTCCGCAGAGATCAGTCGATTAAGAAAGTTCAGCGGAGAGTCTCTGGCCAGAAACAGATATCAGAAGTTCCGCAGGATCAATGAGGTGGTCAGAGCTGCCAGAGGAGAGTAGTGTGCAAGGAATAAAAATATTAGGAACAGGAAAGGCATTGCCGGGGAGATACCTGAGTAATGATGATTTAAGCCGGCTGGTGGATACCGACGATGCATGGATCCGGACCAGAACCGGCATCGAAGGAAGATATCAATGTATCGAAGAGTCGGAGAGCTGTCTGACATTGGCAGGCAGGGCAGCAGAGAAAGCCATCATGAAGTCCGGGATTGATAAGAATCAGATCGGACTGATCATCGTAGCGACATCCTCCGGAGACTATATCCTACCCTCTGTGGCTGCACTGCTGCAGAGAGAGCTTGGTCTGGATGAGGAGATTATGTCTTTTGATCTGACGGCAGCCTGCACCGGTTTTCTCTACGGACTCGGTGTGGCGAGAGGATTATTACAGGGATTGACCAGGCCCTATGCCCTGGTGGTTGGAAGTGAACAATTATCAAAGATTATGGATTACAGCGACCGAAGCACCTGTATCTTATTCGGAGATGGAGCAGGAGCCGCTGTCATCGGATTAGCAGATGGCCCATTTTATCAGAAGAGCTGGACCCGTGGAGATGTGGATGCTCTCTCCTGTCGGGGCGTGGGCAGAGGTCAGGAACATGTGGTTATGAATGGAAAAGCAGTATTTCGCTTTGCAGTATCGGCCCTGGCGCAGGGCATCCATACTGCACTTAGTGAAAATCAGCTGACTATGGATGAGATTGATTATATTGTTTGTCATCAGGCAAATCTGAGAATCATCGATCATGTGAAGAAGAAATTCAAAGGCTATGAAGACAAATTTTTTATAAATATAGAGAAACTGGGTAATACATCCGCAGCGAGTATTGCCATCGCACTGGATGATCTGTATGAAAGTGGCACTTTAAAAGAAGGAATGAAGGTGATCTGTGTCGGTTTCGGCGCCGGTCTTACCTGGACTACCATGTATCTGGAGATCTGATAAGAAATGACAGGGATATCAGCAGATGTTCGGGAGAAGCAACAGGGATATCAGTAGATGTTAGGGAGAAGCGACAGAGATTTGATATCAGTAAATTCGGATAGCATGAAAAGAAGTGCATGATAGGAGAAATGTATGAGATTAGATAAGATGCTTGGAATCAAATATCCATTTATACAGGGCGGTATGGCCAATATTGCGACCGGTGAGTTTGCTGCAGCAGTCAGTAATGCCGGTGGTCTGGGTCTGATCGGAGCCGGTGGTATGAATACAGAAACGCTCAGGGAGCATATTCGTACCTGCAGGAAGCTGACAGATAAGCCCTATGGTGTGAATCTGATGCTGATGAATCCGGAAGTGAAGGAGATGGCACAGATGATCGTGGAAGAAGGAGTGAAGATCGTCACGACTGGTGCCGGCAGCCCGGCTTCCTATATGCCATTGTGGAAGGAGCATGATATGATCGTCATTCCTGTTGTCAGCAGTTCTGTTCTGTCGATTAAGATGGAACGCTGTGGTGCCGATGCAGTGATCGCAGAAGGTACGGAGAGTGGAGGTCATGTCGGAGAGATGACAACCATGACACTGGTCCCCAAGATCGTGGATACAGTGAAGATTCCGGTCATAGCGGCAGGAGGAATCGCCGACGGACGACAGCTGGCAGCGGCCTTTGCCCTGGGAGCCATCGGAGTTCAGATGGGAACCTGCCTTCTGGCATCAGAGGAGTGCCCGATTCATCCGAATTATAAGGCAGCCATCCTGAAAGCCAAGGATAATGACACCATCGTGACAGGACGAATTGCCGGCACGCCGGTCCGTATCCTGAAAAACAGGATGGCCAGAGAGTATGTCAAACAGGAGAAGGCCGGAGCGGATAAGATGGAGCTGGAGAAATATACTCTGGGCTCCTTACGCAGAGCAGTATTTGAAGGAGATACCCAGACAGGATCCCTCATGGCAGGACAGGCGGTCGGACAGATTCATGAGATTCGTCCGGTCGCTGAGATTTTTGCAGATATGTATGCCCAATATCAGGAAGTCGTCGCTTCTCTGCGAGGATAAGATATAGCGGATGGAGCAATGACAATTTACCATAGATTTTGAGGAGAAAGACAGATGAGTACAGCTTTTTTATATGCAGGACAGGGCGCCCAGCATGTAGGCATGGGTAAGGATTTTTATGAAGCCTATCCGACCTACAGAGAGTTTATCGATCAATTGCAGGAGGAATTAAAGGAGCAGGCTTCCACACAGAGCCAGGAGGAATCGGAAGCTGGCCTGGCCGTTGATCTGAAGACTCTCATGCATGAAGGGCCTCTGGAGGAATTATCAAAGACGGAGAATACGCAGGCTTGTATGGCTGCTTTTGCAGCGGGTGTGACCCGCCTTCTGGAAGAACATGGGATTCGGCCGGATGTGGCCTGTGGTCTGAGCCTGGGAGAATACGGCGCACTCTATGCTGCCGGTGCCTACTCTGCCGGAGAATATGTGAGATTAACTGCCTATCGTGGCCATGCCATGATGGAGGCGGCCAGAGGCTGCTGCTGCAGTATGAGTGCGATTCTGGGAGTGGACAGCCAGCTGGTAGAGGAAGAAATCGCTGCTTATGAGGGAGAGGGCTATGTGACTCTTGCCAATTATAACTGCCCGGGCCAGTATGTGATCTGCGGTGATGAGACAGCAGTATCCGCAGTGGAGCAAGGATTGAAGGCTCGTGGTGCCAGGAAATGTGTCCGATTGAATGTCAGCGGACCATTTCATACCAAATATATGCAGCCGGCCGGAGAGGCTCTGAAGAGATATTTTGCCAGGATGGATCTTGCCAGGCCGCAGATTCCTGTTCTGGCCAATGTGACCGGAGATTATTATAAGGAAGAGGATGATATCCCGGAGCTTCTGGTTGCTCAGGTACAGAATAGTGTCCGACTGGAGGAGGCCCTCCGCAGGCTGATCGGATCCGGCGTGGATCAATTTATAGAGATTGGTCCCGGCAATACCATCGCCGGCTTTCTGAAGAAGACCTCGAGAGCTATGAAGGCCAGGATAAAGGTCAGCAGTATCGATTGTGTGGCAGACTTTGAGAAAGTGGTCGCCGACCTGGCTGAAAGCTGACTTGTAATTATGAAAGTCTGCGTGGGTATTCGACTTGCAAAATGTGAGTTTGCACGGAAAGGCAGCTTGTGATATGCAGGTGAAATGAGGAGTAGAATTATGAAGGAGAAAAAGATTGCATTAGTTACCGGTGGCAGCCGGGGAATCGGAAGAGCCATCTGTGTGAGACTGGCTCAGGATGGATGCGATGTTATATTTAATTATCAGGGGGGCCTGGAGGCTGCCCGGGAGACCGTGAGCTTATGCCAGGAGACCGGTGCCAGGGTCCACATGGTTCAGGCAGATATCTCCAAATCTGCAGAATGTGACAGATTGATCCGGGAGGCTCTGGATTTCGGGGATGGCCGGATCGATATCCTGGTCAATAACGCAGGAATCACCAGAGATAACCTGTTGGGCAGGATCAAGGATGAGGATCTGGATGCGGTGCTGGATGTCAATCTGAAGGGCAGCTTCTATATGATGCGTGGTGTGTCTAAGAAAATGCTTCGTCAGAGATCCGGTCGTATCATCAATATGAGCTCCGTTGTTGGCATCATGGGCAATGCCGGGCAGGTGAATTATGCTGCCAGTAAGGCTGCTGTGATTGGTATGACCAAGTCCCTGGCCAGAGAATTGGCATCCAGACATATCACGGTAAATGCCATCGCTCCCGGCATGATCGAGACGGATATGACGAAAGCCTTGTCCGACGATGCCAGAGAGAAGATCAAGGCAGGGATTCCTCTCCTTGAGATGGGTAAACCGGAGGATGTGGCGGCTGCCGTCGCATTTCTGGCAGGTGAGGATGGAAGATATATCACCGGACAGGTTATCTGCGTAGATGGAGGTATGGCAATATGAGAAGAGTAGTGGTAACAGGCTTAGGTGCCATCACACCGATTGGTAATAATGTGAAGGATATGTGGCAGCATGTGAAGGAAGGAATCTGTGGTATCGCACCCATCACCCATTATGACACCACGGATCGTAAGGTGACTCTGGCGGGAGAGGTCAAGGATTTCGATGCGGCCAGCGTCCTGTCTAAGGGCGAGGTCCGTAAGATGGATGATTTTACCATCTATGCTTTGGTGGCATCTCAGGAAGCCATGGATGATTCGGGACTGGATATGACTCAGGAAGATCGAGAGCGTTGTGGTATCATTTTCTCCAGCGGAATCGGTGGTCTGCTGACCATGCAGGAAGCGTGTGAGTGTGGTCTGAAGAAGGGCTTCGATCGCGTTTCCCCCCATTTTATTCCTAAGGTAATCTCCAATATGGCGGCAGGTCATATCGGGATTCGTTTTGGTTTTCATGGCATGTGCAGCAGTGTGGTCACTGCCTGCGCCAGTGGTAGCAATGCCATCGGGGATGCCTTCCGTCAGATTCGTGACGGCTATCATGATGTGATGCTTTGTGGTGGTTCAGAAGCAAGCATCACTCCCCTGGGAATCGGTGGCTTCACTTCCATGAAGGCACTGAATATGTCCACAGATCCGAAGAGAGCTTCCATCCCATTTGATAAAGAACGTTCCGGTTTTGTCATGGGAGAAGGAGCCGGTGCCCTGATCCTGGAGGAATATGAACATGCCGTGCAGCGAGGTGCCCGGATCTATTGTGAGATGATTGGTTACGGTGCTTCCTGTGATGCCCATCATGTGACCGCTCCTCTGGAGGACGGCAGTATGGCAGCCAAAGCCATGACCAGAGCCATGGAGGATGCAGGGATGAATCCGGATCAGATGGATTATATCAATGCGCACGGTACCTCCACCACTTTAAATGATAAGGGAGAGACCCGGGCCATCAAGCTGGCCTTCGGACAGCATGCTTATGAGATGATGGTAAGCTCTACCAAGTCCATGACGGGACACCTCTTAGGAGCCAGCGGTGCAGTGGAAGGAATCATCACGGCACTCAGTGTGTGTCATGATATTGTTCCGGCGACCATCAACTATCAGGTTCCGGATGAGGAATGTGATCTGGACATCGTGGCAAATGTTATGAGAGAGACCAGGGTGAATTATGCCATGTCCAATTCTCTGGGATTTGGCGGACACAATGCATCCATTGTCTTTAAGAAATGTGATGCATAGGACAGGACACCTTAAGAGCACAATCTGTGATACAGTATACAGCCAGGCATGATCACAGGAAAGAGCAGGAAGAATAAAGGACAAGGTAGAGAAGATGGAATTAAATTCAAATCAGATACAGGAGATCATACCGCATCGCTATCCCTTCTTGCTGGTGGATCGCATCGTCGATTGCCAGCCGGGGATCCGTGCAAAGGGGATAAAATGTGTCACGGCCAATGAGATGCATTTTCTGGGACATTTTCCGCAGAAGCATGTCATGCCGGGCGTGCTGATCCTGGAGGCACTGGCCCAGACCGGCGCGGTTGCTCTTCTGATGACGGAAGAAAACAGAGGCAAGTTAGCCTACTTCGGAGGCATAAAAAATGCCAGATTCAAACGACAGGTTATCCCGGGGGATGTCCTGGAATTAAACTGTGAGATCATCAAGAGCAAGGGTCCCCTTGGTGTCGGCAAGGCAGAGGCCTATGTTGACGGAAAACTGGCCGTAACGGCAGAACTAACATTTGCAATTGAGCAAAATAATTGATATACTTTTACCATAGAAGAAATAGGCAGAGGCAAGAAAGAAATCACGCTCTTTATGTGCTGCGGTGCGAAGGCCGCATCAGAGTTTTATATGAAAAGAGCCGGAGCTTCTGAATTATAAAAGGGTGGGAAAAGAGATCAATGTCATTACAGGAAGCATTTACTAATGTATATATGAAGTTTAAATTACATTTTTACCAGAAGGTATTTGAGCGATTGCAGGACCGTGAGGCAACGCTGACGACGGTGGAGACCTTCTGCATGGAGATCATCTATGCTTTGAATCATCCGACCATCGCAGAGTTTGCCAGGATTGCCAACATATCTTCTCCCAATGCTGCCTATAAGATCAATAATCTTGTGAAGAAGGGATACCTGAAGAAGGTGCGCTCGGTTCATGATAAACGGGAGTATCATCTGGAGGTCACAGAGAAGTACCTGAATTATTATAATATCAGCTATAATTATATGGATACGGTTATGCAGAGGATCGAATCCCGCTTCAGTCCCGATGAGATGGATACCCTGATCAAGGTCCTTGAGGTCATGGGAGAGGAACTGATGCCGGAGATCAAGCTGCGTTAGCTTGATACATATCATAATACAGATCAGGCCGCAGAAATTAGTGATAAGATATCAGTGATTTCTGCGGCCTTTCTCTGTCAGATGCCTTTCATTCCCTGTCGTCCGATGCAGATCGCATGAGATTGCGGCATCGGATTCCTTTCTGTGCCGCATATCCTGTATCGCTATGTATAGGGCTGTCCTTGTTTTTCGGGAATAGGATATGTTATATTAATGGGAAGATGTCAGCAAAGCTGACCGGAATCCGGTTTGGACTCGCCTGTGAGTCTTGAATTTATCATCTATGGCAGATAAAGCATGATATAGAGGGAGGAATAGTTTATGGAAGAATCCGGAAACAGGGACCTGGTAAGGGCCTGTATCGATGAGACGGAGAAGATTATTATCGGTAAACGCAAACAGATATCCTACATGATGATGGCCATCTTATCCGGAGGACATATCCTGCTGGATGATCTGCCGGGAAGTGGTAAGACGACCCTGGTCAGGACCTTATCCATCGTCCTGGGATGTGATTTCCGACGGATACAGTTTACTCCGGATCTGCTGCCGTCAGATATCATCGGTATGAATATCTATAATCAGAAGAGAGGAGAGTTTCAATTTATGAGAGGACCGGTGGAGACCAATATCCTGCTGGCTGATGAAATCAATCGTGCCATACCAAGGACACAGTCTGCTCTCCTGGAGGCCATGGAAGAGAGACAGGTGACCATCGATGGTCTGTCACATAGACTGCCGGAGCCCTTCCTGGTCATGGCAACGCAGAATCCGGTGGAGAGTGAGTCCACCTTCCGCCTGCCGGCTGCACAGATGGATCGTTTCTTTATCCGACTGTCTCTGGGATATCCGACAGAGGAAGAAGAGATTACCATGCTGAGCAGGCTGGGAGACAGAACCCCCTATGAGAATCTGCAGCAGATGGTCTCTCCGGACAGGATCATGGCGATCAAAAAGGAAGTGGAGGCAGTTCATGTCAGTGACCCGGTAAAGGCCTATATCGTGGCCCTGGTTCACAGGACCAGAGAGCATAAGCTGCTCAGATATTCTGCAAGCCCCAGAGCATCCCGCTCCCTCTATCAGGGTGGTAAGGCCTGGGCCTATATGCAGGGCAGAAGCTATGTGATTCCGGAGGATATCCAGGATATCCTGCCGGCCATTCTGCCACATCGGATCTCAGTCACTTCTGAGGCCAGGTATCATGGACATAGTGAGGAAGAGATCATCCGGGAGATTCTGGAGAGTACACCCTGCCACAGCAGGAATTGAATCTGTCACCTTCCGGTCGGACCGGATGAGATATGCTTTGCAGAATCGGATGGCCCTGCTTCTTTAATTCTTCTGTAAGAATCGAAGGATAGCAGAACGGTGTACCTTCATGGCACCCTTAGGGCAGAATTCCTGGCAGCAGAAGCAGCGGATACAGGCATGTCGATCGATGACCGGCCGCTTCTTCTTCATGCTAATAGCCTTAGCCGGACAGACCTGTGCACATTTCCTGCAGCCGATACATTCCCCCTTCTTCACCTTAGGGCGTGACTGCAGGATGGCAGTAACCGCCGGGAGCAGGCAGGAAGGAATCCGATTGGAGAAGGTGACTGTGGATGAGACGACCGAATTATCATAGTCCTTCAGGATATGATCCTCGAGCTGCCCGTAGATCTCTTCTGTGGGGATGTCGGACAGGGTCTCCGGTCCCAGGCCTCTCAAATAGGCCTGATGAATGGTCGGAACGCTGGCAGGATCGATATCGATCAGTGTGGCACAGGCCACATCCAGACGATAAGGATCCGCGGAGGCCAGGATCGCTCCGATCTTTCGCGGATTTCCCGCAGTTGGTCCATTCCCCTCCATACCGACGACAGCATCGGTGATATAGAGCTGAGGCTTGAAATATTCATTGATATCGATCAGCATATCGGCAAAGTCCTCATGGCGGGGAAAACGATAATGATACTCCGGCTTCATGGTTCCCGGGATGACGCCAAACATGTTCTTGACATTGGCAGACAATCGCATCATACCATGGGTTTTTAGTTTGGAGACCACGATGATGCCATCCACATCCTGCAGCCAGTGGGTGTAGGTAAATTGCTTCATCACCTTAGCCTGCAGGAAGGAAGTCTGACTTGTACTCACATCCGTGTTGAGCCTGGCACCCATCTGCTCCGGCAGATCCATGCGGGACAGACGGTAATTTTTCTCCAGGGCATGCTGGGTATAAGGACCGCTTGGGGAGTCTCCGATGATGACAGTGGCACCCTTCTCCTGCAGGATCTCGGTGAGAACTGCCAGGATCGCCGGGTGTGAGACGATCGCCTTAGCGGGGTCTGAGCCGGAGACCAGATTGGTCTTGATGGCAATCCGCATACCGGCTTCTACCCAGTCCAGACCATCGATGACGTTGATGGCCTCCCGGAGGCTTTGACTTACTTCTTTTCTTTTATAAGTATCACAGGATACGATACTGAGAGTTGATTTTGACATAATGATCCCCTTTTACGCAATGTTCAGGAAGGCCGCGGCCTTCTTATTTCTGATTACAATTTAACACACAGACAGAACAATGTAAATGATGTGACAGGATGATATGTCACAGGAAGATAGATGATTCCAGGAGGAAACTACGATGAAGGATAGAAAAAATCGTTCCAGCATATTTGCTTCGAAGGTTGCTGCGCCCATAAGCTTACTACTGCTGTTCTTAAGTATATATCTTGGACTGTATCAGCTCAGCGTCTTCTTTTTCCTCCTGATGTGTCTGGCAGGGCTGACTGCAGTCTGGGGACAGAAATCTGTAAAAGGCCTCATCCTTGATGTGGAGGCGGCAGATTACGGAGAATATCCGGGAGCCGAGATCCCAATCTGCCTTCACCTGCAAAATAATAAGCTCCTCCCCCTCTTCTGGTGCCGGCTTCTTCTGCCGGAGACAGAGGATAGCCCCCTTCTCCCGCTGCATGGTTACCGCAAGACCTTTCGATGGATTTATGGTCGGGAGGAGTTGAGCTGGCATACCGCTTTTCTGACGGTGCACAGAGGGGTCTATCGGCTGGATCATATCATGGCAGAGTCCGGGGACGGTTTCGGTCTGGGTGTCTGTCAGAAGGAACTGCGATTCAGGCAGGGAGCCCTCTTCCATGTGTATCCGGAGTCCCAGCCGGTGCGTACAGATTATTTCCTGAGACAGATCTATGAAGCGGATGCCGCCTCCAGGGGATTTTATGAGGATCAGACCTTGCTTAAGAGTATAAGGAATTATCAATCCGGTGATTCCTATAAGAAGATAAACTGGCGGATCTATGCCAGAGGACAGCAGCTGCAGACCAATGTATACGAGAATATCCAGCCCAGGTCCTCCTTCTTTCTCCTGGATCTGGCTTCTTATCAGAAGATTGACGAGGAGACGACCCTTATCCGGGAGGCTGTTTCCGTCTATAAGACAGAGCTGGAGGAGATGCTCAGTGTTTTAGGCTCTCTTTTTATCGCACTGGAAGAAGAGGACATGCATTGTGGTCTCTGTCTGCCGGAGCAGCATAGCTATCGTCTGGATCTTAAGCGCTTTACCCAGTCGGAGAAGCGGACCGCCAGAGAGAAGATCATCGGCAGGGATCTGCCGGGACGTCTGCTTCTTGCCGGACAGCCGGAATCGGAAGGGATTGCTTTACTTTCTGCTTTAGCGGAGATTGATTACCGGGGAGAGTATGCTTATTTTGACCGGGCAGAGCTGGCCAGACATAAGGGGATGCTGGGCAGAGTCTATCTGCTGGCAAGGAATCCACAGGCTGTCTCCTGCACGGACCTGCTCCCACTTCTGCAGGATATGAATGCGGTGCTGCTCTGTAATGAAGAGACAGGCTATGAAGATGGGAGTTATGAGCATGTTCTGAGAATCGATCAGATCAAGGCGGGGCATGGGAAGCGGATGGATATCGATAAGCAGGTAGAATCCGATAGAGAGGAAGGAGGGGATATCAGATGAATGCTGAGAAATGGATCGGGCTGATCTCTGTCTATGGATATGCTGCAATATTGGAGACGATCTATATCCTGATCTCCTACTTTCAGACAGGGCAGGTGATGATGATCTCCATGCTTCCCTGGATCCTCTTCCTATGCTTTCTCTACGGAAGTGATCAGCTTCTGCTGAGACGTGGAACGACAGTCCATGGCTTTCTTCTATGGCATATAATAACAGGTGCCCTCTACCTTCTTGCCATGAATCTCTTCTGGCTGCAGGCCAGCGGGCTTGCGGCTCGTGTTTTTGCAGCGATTTTTGCAGCATTTCTGATTGGCCTGACGGAAGAGCTGACCAGAATCGGTATCCATACCAATCAGCTTCTCATGCAGCTGGAGCTTACGATCAGTCTGATGATCCTCCTGCTCTTTCTGGAAGGGATGGGTGTGGCACCGGATTCCTATGCCAGCTGCTATCTGATCCTGGCACTTGTTCTGGAGCTATTCTCCATGATTTTTGCCAGAATCTATCTGCCGGATGACGAGGGCGAAGAGAGACAATCCCCTGAGGCTTCATCGACCTTCCTTGCGTCAGAGCATCCTGAGGAGAGGAAGGGATATGGAAGGAGTCTCCGGGAAAGAAGAGCAGACCGGCGGGATCCGGAGGGAGGATCTGCCTGGAAGGGGCTGCTCCTGCTCTGTCTCATGCTGATTCTTCTCCTGGGCTGTGCCGTTCTCTTTCTTGCGGCCTGCTCGGATCTGGGACAGATGATCTTACAGAAGCTGCTCCATCGGATGGGAGACAGTGCCTATGCTATGCTGACCGGAGCCAGCCAGCTTATGCTGTGGATCCTCAGCCATCTGCCACAGAGTAAATATACGGCTGAAGGCATGCCGACAGAAGCAGGGGAGTCCGTTTCTGCCGGACAGACCGATCTGTCCGATCAGGATCCGGGGATTCTCCTGGGTATCCTCTTACTGGCAGCCATCTTCGGCCTTTGTCTGATTCTCTATCTGATATGGAAGAGATTCCGTGCTATGACTTTGCAGGAGAAGAGGCTTGCAGGCGGATCCGATGACAGGATCGGGAGAAGGAGAAGGTCCCTCCGGGACAGGCTTAGAAAATGGTTTGTCTCCCTGAGAAGGAGAGTAAGCCTACGATGGTACTTATATCGGAATCCGACATGTCCCCAGGCCATACTGATGCGGGCGGAGAGACTGGGTTCCAGATATCACTGCAAGCGTAAGATTTATGAAAGTCCCGGGGTATATATGCGCCGACTGGCAGAAGTGGATGAGATAAAAGAGGCACAGCGGTCAGAGGAATTACTCCTCCAGGCGGATTTTGTGGAGAAATCTTTCTATGAAGCACCAAGGGAGCAATAACGAAAAAAGGGGCGTCGCAGAAACTGCTGATCGCAGTACCTGCAGACGCCCTTTTTTGCAGGCTATGACTCAATAGAGTCCGGCAGCCTGCATGATCAGCTTCTCACATTCCTCATAACCCAGACGAGAGCTGTCCAGTGTCAGATCATAGTTACTTGCCAGTCCCCAGATCTGATCAGTATAATAGTTATAGTTGGCAGCACGACGCTTATCAATGTCGTGGATCAGTTTTTCCGCTTCCCGATCGTTCAGCTGATATAAGGTTCTGATGCGGGAGAGCTTGTCCGGCATCCTGCCGTGGATGAAGACATGAAGGCTGTCTTCCCGGTCCCTCAGGATATAGTCTGCATTTCTTCCGATGATCACGGCAGATTCCCTCTCGGCGATGTCTTTGATGATATCTCTCTGGATGGCATGAATCTGGTCCTCCATGGAGATACCGGCTGCATTTCTTCCCACAAATGCATAGGAGAAGAAGCCCTTCCGTGGGGACAGTTCATTTTTCTTTTCGATATATTCCGGAGCCAGACCGGACTGCTCGGCAATCCTGGTGATCAGATCCTTATCGTAATAGCTGTAGTTGAGTTTCTTTGCGAGAGCTTCTCCAATGGCTCGTCCTCCGCTGCCGAACTCACGGCTGATGGTGATAATCTTTTTTTTCATAGCATTTACCTCATAATCTCATTTTTAATCTTTCCAAGAAATATGCTTCCGATCGCACAGGAGAGAATCTCTGTGATCGGGAAGGCCAGCCAGATATAGAAGATATGGTCCGGATCTGCCTTGGCGAAATGTGTGAATATCAATGCCAGTGGTATGATAAAAATCAGCTGGCGCAGCAGGGAGATGATCAGAGATTCCAATCCGCTGTCCAGTGCCTGATAGATGCCCTGATATGCGATATTCATACCGGCGAAGAGGAAGCTGATCGATACGATCCGCATAGCCTGAATGAAGTAGAGACGAGATCCGCCTGCATTAAATAAAGTAGCAAAGGATCCGGCAAATATCTCGGTGATCAGTATACCGATGACCATGAGAGCCACTGTGTAGAGGATACCGTAACGTATGCCGTCATTGATACGCTTCTTATCCCGCATACCATTACTGAAAGCAACGATCGGCGTGATGGCATCTCGCAGACCAAAGGCCAGGAAGAGGACGAACTGCTGTACCTTGTAGAATAAGCCATAGGCTGTCTGCACGGAAGCGTTGAACTTAAAGATGATATTCAACAGGTAGACCATGATGGACATCAGAGCCTGGGCGATGATGGCAGGCAGTCCGATGGAGTAGATCTCCCGGATGATGGACAGATCCGGCTTCAGATAGCGGAGTCCCTGATCGAATTCCTTATTCAGCCGGATGTGGAAGAAGAGCAGGATAAGGGCAGATACGACCTGTCCGATCACTGTGGCATAAGCAGCACCTTCCACTCGCATCTCAGGAAACGGACCGATACCGTAGATCAGAATCGGGTCAAGAACGATATTGGTTAAGGCACCGGCGACCTGTCCGATGGTAGAATTCACGGAACGTCCCGTGGCCTGCAGCAGCTTCTCGAAGATGGAGAAGAAGATGATACCCATGGATACCACACAACAGATCCTCAGGTAGCTGACAGCCATGCTGAGAACCTCCGGGTCGGATGTCTGGGTCATGATGTAGGCTTTCACACCAAAGAGACCGAAAAGCAGACAGACGAGATAGATGAGAAAGCCGAGAAACAAACTGTTACCGGCTACCTTAGCGGCTTTTTCCCTTTTGCCCTGCCCCAGGGTTTTGGCCAGCAATGCATTGGTACCGACACCGGTTCCGATGCCCAGTGCTACCATCAGCATCTGTATGGGAAATACCAGAGTTAATGCATTCAGAGCAGATTCGCTGCCGACCGCCATATTGCCGACAAAGGCACTGTCGACGATGTTATAGACGGCCTGCAGTGCCATGGAGAGAATCATGGGAATCCCCATCTGAACCATGAGCTGATTCACCGGCACGGCAGCCATCCTGCTCTGTCCTTTCATTTGTGACATAATATAACCTCCGTATCTTATACTGTGGCGCGACGAAAGTCGCATGTGTGTTTTTCATGTAAGAGCCAGGGCCTTGTGCACATTTTCGGACCGTGGACTCACGGGTATCGTATGTAGTGATACGCATATTAAAAAAGAAAAGGCGTAAATCCGTAATCTGGATTTACGCCTTTCGAGCAACTCGACTCATTTTTTATAACAGATATAAAAATTTTTGTCAAGTGCGAATCTCTTTGAGAAATGTATCCTGCCGGCTGAAAAATTATAGATATATTCTGAAAATTAAGGCGGATTTGTAAAATGTGAATAATAATTGTAATATTCGGCTTGACGATGCTGTGATATTTTCCTATAATAAAAGTGTATTTGTTAATGATATAACAAGAAGAGGAGGAGATTGTTATGGCAACAAAGATTTTAATTGCACCTTCCAAATATATTCAGGGTGCCGGCGAGATGGATAACCTTGGTACTTATGCAGCTGGTTATGGTAAGAAAGCGCTTATCATTATCTCCAAGGGTGGCTATAAGAGACAGGGTGCTCAGATTGAAGCCAGCTTCGCAGAAGTAGATTGCTCCATCGAGTTCGATTATTTTAACGGAGAGTGTTCCTGGACAGAGATCAATCGTCTGATCGAGATCGTGAAAGCGAAGGAATGTGATCTGGTCATCGGTATCGGTGGCGGTAAGATCTTCGATACTGCTAAGGCTGTTGCTTACAAGTGTGGTACGCCGGTATTCGTAGTACCTACCATCGCATCCACCGATGCTCCATGTAGTGCATTATCCGTTATCTATACAGATGAGGGCGTATTCCAGGAGTATTTATTCCTGCCGGCTAACCCGAACCTGGTTATGATGGATACGGATATCATCGTGAAGTCCCCTACCCGTCTTACGGTATCCGGTATCGGTGACGCTCTGGCTACTTATTATGAAGCTAAGGCTTGTAAAGATTCTGATGCAACATCCTGTGCAGGCGGCAAAGCAACAGAGGCTTCCATGGCTATCGCAAAATTATGTCTGGATACCTTACTGGCAGAGGGTGTGAAGGCAAAGATCGCTCTCGATGCCGGTGTATGCACTCCTGCAGTAGAGAAGATCATCGAGGCCAATACGCTTCTGTCCGGTATCGGATTCGAGAGTGCCGGTCTGGCAGGTGCTCACGCCATCCACAATGGTATGACCTGTCTGGAAGAATGTCATCATATGTATCATGGTGAGAAGGTTGCATTTGGTACTTTAGTACAGTTAGTTCTTGAGGATATGCCTGAGGATGAATTATCTGAGATCATCGAGTTCTGTATCGAAGTAGGTCTGCCTGTTACCATGAAGGAGCTTGGCGTAGCAGAGCTTACCGATGAGAAATGTATGGCAGTGGCAGAGTTAGCATGTGCAGAGAATGATACCTTACACAATATGCCATTTGAGGTTACTCCGAAGTCCGTAGCAGCAGCCATCAAGGCAGCGGATGCTCTGGGACATTATTATCTCTGTGACGAGGATGATGACGAAGACGAAGAATAATCTTTGATATCCTTTTGGATTCGATTGAGGGACTGCTTGCAGCAGTCCCTTTTTGCTGCGATTTTTTCCAATCAGATCCTATGGAGAGACAAAACTATAAGGATGTTTTTGGTAACAATATCCGGATGCTGTATTGGAAATCTTCCGGGAATATGCTATAGTAAAAAGAAAATGTAACAAGGACATAGATCTTCTCTGGCGGAAAGAGCCTGCTCTGACAGGAAGAGAAGAGTATGAATTCGTAAACAGAATATAGTAGAAGATCCATCTTTGAATGTGAGGTATACCGAACGGAAAATGTGGATAAGTCAGACAGATTGCAGAGCTGTATATGGAAGAATATACATGGAAGCTGTCATGCTTAAGTTACCCCTTTTTCTCCATTTTCCGGATGGTCAAAGAGGGGTTTTTCGTATTTTTAACCGGTGATAAAAGCAAGATGGAGGGAGATATGTTAAAGATAGCGATTTACGGCAAGGGCGGTATCGGCAAGTCTACGGTGACCGGTAATCTGGCAGCGGCCTTTGCCTATATGGGGAAGAGAGTGATTCAGATCGGCTGTGATCCCAAGGCCGATTCCACCATGAATCTCTGCGGAGGACAGCCGCCTGTCCCGGTCATGAATTATATGAGAGAGTACGATGAGGAGCCGGAGACCCTGGAGCAGATCTCCAAGGTCGGTTACGGCGATGTGCTCTGCATCGAGACCGGCGGACCGACACCGGGCCTGGGATGTGCAGGAAGGGGAATCATCGCCACATTTTCTTTGCTGGAGGACCTGGAATTATTTGAACAGTATCAGCCGGATGTGGTTCTCTACGATGTGTTGGGCGATGTGGTCTGCGGCGGCTTTGCCGCACCGATCCGGGAAGGCTATGCCGAACGGGTTCTGATCGTGACCTCCGGGGAGAAGATGGCTCTCTATGCAGCCAATAATATCTATCAGGCAGTGAAGAATTTTGAGGATCGAAGCTATGCCAGAGTGCATGGTATCGTTCTTAACCATAGAAATGTAGAGAAGGAATACGAGAAGGTGTCGTAATTTGCCTACCGGTCAGGTCTTCGGATCGTGGGAGAGATCCCTCGCAGTCATGAGATCAATCGCTATGAGGATCAGGGCATGACAGTGATCGAGGGAGATCCGGACTCCGAAGTCAGCCATTGCTTTCTCAAGCTGGCGGAGGAGCTTCTGATGTTGGAAGAAAGGAATGACTTAGACGATGACAGCATATAAAAAGCCATATCATATCTCGGTGGCAGAACTGGCAGAGCGGGGCAGAGAGGCGATACCGGAGGAGCTGATCTCTTCCAGCCATCTGATCTACAGTTCTCCTGCCACCCTGGCCTATAATTCTCCGGGAGCCCAGGGCTATGGGGTAAAGCGGGCAGCTTTATCCATACCAGGCTCGGTCATGCTTCTGGTATCCCCGGGATGCTGTGGCCGCAATACAAGCTTATTAACAGAATATGAAGAGTACAGGAATCGATTCTTCTTCCTGACCTTAGACGAGACGGATATCGTGACCGGCAGACATCTGCGTAAGATCCCCCGGGCGGTGCAGGAGGTCTATGATTCTCTTGAGACCAAGCCCTCCGTGGTCATGATCTGTATCACCTGTGTCGATGCCCTCCTGGGGACGGATATGGAACGGGTCTGCAGAAAGGCCTCTGAGACAGTTGGAATACCGGTTCTCCCGTCCTATATGTATGCTCTGACCCGTGAGGGACGCAAGCCACCCATGGTTCATGTGCGACAGTCCATCTACTCCCTGCTGGAGAAGAGGAAGAGAAGGCCGGATATGGTAAATATCCTGGGGCATTTTTCTCATCTGAGAGAGGATAGTGAGCTCTATGATTTCCTGCGGGCTCTGGGTGTCCGACAGATCAATGAGATCGGTCGTTGTAAGAGCTATGAGGAGTACCTGGAGATGGGAGCTGCGAATTTTAACCTGATCCTGGATCCGGAGGCCCGTTTCGCGGCTGCAGATCTGAAGAAGCGTCTGGATATGCCATCCATCGAACTGACCCGGGTCTATCAGATCGACAAGATCCGCAAGCAGTATCAGCTCTGTGCTGCGGCACTGGGTGCTTCCTATGAGGACGGGGAGGATTATGAGAAGACCAGGCAGCAGATCGAACATTTTCATACAGCGCATCCGCATCTTCGCTTTGTGGTAGGAGAAGGCGGCAATGCACAGGCCTTTGAGCTGTCTCTGGCCTTACTCCAATATGGTTTTCAGGTGGCAGAGATCTATGCTAACATCTCTCCGACGGACTATGTCTATGTGAAGAAGATCGCTGTCTTAAGTCCGGATACCCAGGTATATAGCAACCTGGAGCCTTCCATGATCTATTATGATAGTCAGGCTTGTCCGGTAGATCTTGCCGTCGGCAAGGATGCTGCCTATTATCACCCGGAAGCAGCGGGACTGGAATGGAATGAGGATATCCAGCCCTTCGGCTATGCCGGTCTGCGCTATTTCTTCGAGGAGTGCGAGAGAGTGCTGAGGGAGAAAGAAACAGCAGAAAGCTCTGAACGAGGAGAATCTGTCACAACAGAAAGACAGAAGGCAGAGGATGGTATCTCAGCAAAGAAGCGGAAGAAGGAAGATTGTGTCACAGCGGAGTTTCAGAAAAAAGAAGACAGGATAGAGCCTGTGGGGAAGAAGCGCCCCATCAAGGGACTATGGAAGACGCTGTCTCCCTTTGCACCGGATCAGTCCGGAGCGACCGCCGTTCTCTGTGAGATGGGCGGTCTGATCGTTATCATCGATGCCGGTGGCTGTGCCGGCAACATCTGTGGTTTTGATGAGCCCAGGTGGTTTGCCAGCCGCAGTGCCATCTTCAGTGCCGGCCTTCGTGATATGGATGCCATCCTGGGCAGAGATGACCGGCTGGTGGAGAAGATCGGCAAGGCCTGTGATCAGATCGAGGGGAACTTTGTGGCCCTGGTCGGCACACCGGTTCCGGCGGTGATCGGAACGGACTATAAGGCTCTGAAGCGCATGGTAGAGTTTAAGACAGGGGTGGCGGCACTGAATCTGGATACGGATGGAGTTCATTACTATGATGAAGGCTGTGAGAAGGCATGGCTGGCTTTATTTGAGAATTTTACGGAGCCTTCCTTCGGCATGGATCTGGATCGTCGGACCGCTTGCTATGGTATCATCGGAGCTACACCATTTGATGTTCCGCTGAAGGGACTGTCTTTCGGAACGGATGAGAAGGCGGCTGACATATCTTGCTATGGTATGGGAGCCGGCATCGAGGAGATAAAGAAGGCCGGCTCGGTCAGAAAGAATTATGTGCTGGCACCGAGTGGACTGAAGGCTGCCAGATATCTGGCCAGGAGATTCGGAACACCTTATGAGGTGAATTATCCCCTGGAGCAGATTCCGGGACATGATACATTTCTGGAGAAAATGAAAGCAGTCTTCTCCGGAGAGGGGGCGCCTGGGAGAATCCTTATCGTACACCAGCAGGTTCTGGCCCATGTCCTGCGGGCAGAGCTGTCACAATATAGCCAGGCAGAGATCCGGATCGCCAGCTGGTTTCAGATGGATAAGGAGCTTATGCGACCGGGAGACATTCCTCTGGAGAGCGAGGAACAGTGGATTCAGATCGTCCGGGAGGGAGCTTATGATATGATCATTGCCGATGAACTGCTGCAGCAGGCGATTCCGGATTATCAGGGTACCTATCTCTGTCTCAATCATTTCCCGATTTCGGGGAAGGCACTGGAATTCCGTCTTTCATCGGAGAAAGAAGAGAAGCTATGAATCGATTTATGACAAAAAGAGCCAGAGTATACGGCATCGTGCAGGGAGTTGGTTTTCGGCCGACGGTCGCCCGCCACGCCACTGCCCATGGTGTGTGCGGCAGTGTCTGTAATAAGGGTCCCTATGTGGAGATTTACGTACAGGGACCGGAGGAGAGAGTGGAAGCCTTCCTGCAGGCAGTGCTCCGACAGCCACCGGAGCGCTCGGTGATCCTGAAGATGGATCAGGAGGATCTGCCGGAGGAGGACTGTCTGGTCTGGGAGGACTTCTCCATCATAGAGAGTGAGAAGATCCGCGGGGATATCTTCGTCTCGCCGGACATCGCCATCTGTCCCGTCTGTAAGAAGGAAATGTATGACCCGGCCAATCGCAGATATCTGCATCCTTTTATTAATTGTACCTGTTGCGGGCCGCGTCTGACCATCCTGGATTCCATGCCTTATGACCGGGTGCGGACCAGTATGGCAGCCTTTCCTATGTGTCAGGCCTGCGCGGCAGAGTACGATGACCCGCAGAGTCGACGCTATGATGCCCAGCCGGTTGCCTGCCATGACTGCGGTCCCCAGGTATACCTTCTGGGTGAGGAGGAGAGAGGAGAGGCAGCCATTCGCAGGATCCGAAGAGCGATTCTGGAGGGAGAGATCGTCGCCATCAAGGGAATCGGCGGTTTTCATCTCTGTTGTGATGCGACCAATTCTCAGGCAGTGGAGACCTTAAGGCAGAGAAAAAGACGTCCTGCCAAGCCATTTGCTGTGATGATGCGGGATATGGACCGGGTCAGACAGGAGTGCTATCTGCTTCCTTCTCAGGAGGAGATACTGGATGGCCATCAGAAGCCGATCCTTCTCCTGGACAGGAAGGAGGGTGGCCAGGTCTGTCAGGCAGTGGCCCCTGCCAATCCCAAGCTGGGAGTCATGCTGCCTTATGCCCCCATTCATCTGCTCTTATTTGATTATCCCGATGGTCTCACCATGCCGGACTGCCTGGTGATGACCAGCGCCAATACATCCGGAGCACCCATCTGCAGGGACGATGAGGATGCTGCCAGGGAGCTGAGCCAGCTCTGTGACCATATCCTGTCCCATGATCGACTGATCCGACTCCGCGCGGATGATACCGTCATGGATTTTTATCAGGAGAAACCTTATATGATCCGCAGATCCAGAGGCTATGCACCATTACCCTGTGCCATTACCCTGCCCTGGGAGGGAGAAGTTCTGGCCATCGGCGGTGAGCTGAAGAATACCTTCTGTCTCAGCAAGAACCAACTATTCTATCCTTCTCCTTATCTGGGGGATATGGGAGATCTGCGTACGGTCAGGGCCCTGGAGGAATCCGTCCGGCGTATGGAGGAATTGCTGGAAGCCAGGCCACAGATCGTAGCCTGTGATCTGCATCCGGGATATAATACCTCAGCCTATGCCAGGACACTGGGGCTTCCCCTGATCGAAGTGCAGCATCATTATGCTCACATCCTGTCCTGTATGGTGGAAAATGATCTGGCGGAGAAGGTGATCGGTGTCGCCTACGATGGAACCGGCTATGGAAGCGATGGCAGCATCTGGGGCGGTGAGATCCTTCTGGCGGATTATGAAGGATATGAGAGAGTGGCATCGGTGGTGCCTTTTGACCAGGTGGGCGGCGATGCCTCTTCCAGGGAAGGCTGGCGGATCGCAGTGTCCCTCCTGAAGGATTGCTACGGAGAGGAGGAGGCTGCCAGGCTGGCGGAGAAGCTGCAGCTGTGTCCGGCGGGGATGGCCAGACTGATCTGCAGGATGGCCGCTCAGGGCATGAATTCTGTCAGATCCACCAGCGCAGGGCGTCTCTTTGATGCGGTCAGTGCGATTCTGGGGATCTGCAGACAGTCCAGCTACGAGGGACAGGCATCCTGTGCCTTACAATATGCAGCCATGAGAGCCCTGGATCGGAAGCAGAAATCAGAGGCTGCGGATTACGGTCCGGCCGAAGAATATGCGAAGAGTATAGAGGCCCGCCAGGCTATGCCAGACAGGATATATAATCCGCAGGAGTTTAGCTGGGAGAAGAAGGAAGGCCGCTGGCTCCTGCCGACGGATGCCCTGGTCCGGCATGTGACAGACTGTCTGCTTGAATATGATTCGGCAGAGGAGTCGGCAGAAGAGCTGGCAGAGGATCTGGCCCTCTATTTCCATCAGACCCTGGCACAGCTGACAGTGCAAGCCTGTGTCAGAGTGAGGCAGGAGTCCGGGATCCGGGCAGTCGCTTTGAGTGGCGGTGTCTATCAGAATACCCTGCTTGTGGAGGAGACCCTTCGGGGGCTTGAGGCAGAAGGCTTCCGGGTCTATACCCATTCCATGATACCTCCCAATGATGGAGGAATCTGCCTGGGACAGGCAGCGGCAGCCATGTATCGCTTACAAAGCAGCCGGGATAAAAAGAAGACAAGCTGACGAAAAAGAGAGATTCCATCTAATGATATAGATAAAGTGATATAGATAAAGAAAATCAATTTTATAATATAGATAGAAAAAAGCTTAAAATTATAATATAGATAGAAAAAACAATCTTATAATTATAATACAGATAGAAAAAACAAGCTTATGATATCGATAGAAAAAGGAGAGATAGATTATGTGTGTAGGATTACCGGCGAGAGTGCTGACCATGAAGGATGGTATGGCCGTCATTGATGCCCATGGAGCGCAGAGGGAGATCTCTGCAGAGTTAGTGGAAGATCTGGAACCGGGAGATTATGTCATGGTTCATGCAGGAATCGCCATTGCCAAGATCACGGAGGAGGAAGAGGATGAGTGACAAGCAGAAGAACCTGGATATCATACGTTCTTATGATGGACCGCCGATCCGTATTATGGAGGTTTGCGGAACCCATACCCATGAGATCTTTAAGCTGGGTGTGCGTCAGATTCTTCCCCCACAGGTGACCCTGATCTCCGGACCGGGCTGCCCCGTCTGTGTGACTCCGGTGGACTTTATCGATAAGGCCATCTGGCTGGCAGAGGAGAAGGGCGTGACGGTCTGTACCTTCGGGGATCTGATTCGTGTGCCCGGCAGTAAGGCCAGTCTGGCAGAGGCCAGAGCCCATGGAGCCAGGGTTCAGATGGTATACTCTCCCATGGATGCCGTACTCTATGCCGGTCAGCATCCGGAGGAAGAGGTAGTATTTTTATCGGTGGGATTTGAGACAACAACGCCGGCATCCTGCCTGGCTCTTCGGAAGGCACAGACGGAAGGCTGGAAGAATTTCTCCTTACTGGTAGCCAATAAGACCATGCCATCCGCCTATCAGGTCTTAAAGGATAGTGTGGATGTCTATCTTTATCCCGGCCATGTAAATGCAATCATGGGGACGGAGGTCTGTGAGCGGCTGGCCCGGGAGGGTGTGAGCGGTGTGATCACCGGTTTCACTGCGGAGGAGATCCTGAGAGCCTTTGCGGTGATTCTTCAGAAGTTTCCGCAGGGGAAAGCATTTTTTGCGAATTGTTATCAGAGTGTGGTAAAAGCTGCCGGCAGTCCGGCGGCCAGAAAGCTGATGGATCAGTGGCTGGAGGATTGCGATACCGAGTGGAGAGGATTGGGAGTCATCCCATGCTCCGGCCGCAGATTAAAAGAGGAGTATGCGGTCTATGATGCAGAGAAGAAGTACCGGATCCCGGCCATGGAAGGCAGGAGTAATCCGGCCTGTCGTTGCGGAGAGGTACTGCAGGGCAAGTGTCTGCCGACGGATTGTAAGGTCTTTGGCAGAGGCTGTACCCCACAGCATCCGATCGGGGCCTGCATGGTCAGCGGGGAAGGAGCCTGCTCTGCTTATTACAGCTATGGAGGGATGGAAATATGATGAGTAAGACCGTAACACTGGCTCATGGAGCCGGCGGAAGACAGACCAATGAATTAATACATCAGGTGTTTAAAAACCATTTTGCGAACCCGGAGCTTACCAGTGATGATGCAGCTGTGCTTCAGCTTGAGGCGGATAAGATCGCCTTTACTACGGATGGATTTATCGTGTCTCCTCAGGAATTCCCGGGGGGAAATATCGGCAAGCTGTCAATCTGCGGCACGGTAAATGATCTGGCCTGTATGGGAGCCAGACCCCGTTATCTGTCCTGCGCCTTTGTGATCGAGGAAGGATATCCCATGGACAAGCTGGAGCAGATCGCGCAGGCCATGGAAGATACTGCTGCCAGGGCAGGGGTGAGGATTGTTGCCGGAGATACCAAGGTAGCCGGCCGCGGACAGGTGGATGGTGTATTTATCACAACCACCGGAATCGGGGAGATCCGGGAGGGAGTTCATACCTCCGGTTTTGATGCTGCCCCGGGGGATGCCATCATCGTCAGCGGCGATATCGGCCGCCATGGATGCACGATCCTTCTGGCCAGAGAGGACTTTGGTATCGATGCGGATGTGACCAGTGACTGCGCTCCTTTGTGGGAATGTGTGGAGAGTATGCTGGAGGTGACCAGAGAGATTCATGTGATTCGTGATGCAACCCGTGGCGGGGTAGGAACCGTACTCTATGAGATTGCGGAGCAGAGCCAGGTGGGCATTCGTCTGGATCAGACAGCCATCCCGGTGCAGGATAGCGTGCGTGGTGTCTGCGGCATGCTGGGTCTGGAGCCTCTCTATCTGGCCTGTGAGGGCAGACTGGTTATCTTTGCTCCGCAGGAATATGCGCCTCAGCTGGTTCAAGCCCTTCGCAAGCTGGAGCCGTCCCGGGAGGCCGCCATCATCGGTCAGGTCACCGAAGAGATGCCGGGCAGGGTCGTGATGACAACAGAGATCGGGGCACAGACTCTCTTACCTCCACCGGGAGGAGAGCTGCTTCCGCGAATCTGCTGAGAGGATAGATCTATGGAAGAGAGAAATACAAAAGAAGAGAGCCGGATCGCGGCCCTGTCTATCATCGTGGAAGATGGGGAGCGGACGGAGGAGCTGAATCATATCATTCATGAATATGCGGACTATATTGTGGGACGGATGGGGATCCCTTATCGTCAGAAAGGGATCAGTATTATCAGTCTGGTTATGGACGCACCCCAGGATGTGATCAGTACATTTTCCGGAAGGATCGGAAGAATTCAGGGTATCACTGCCAAGGCAGCTTATGCCAAGCTACCTGCCAGGCATGAGATAAGAAAGGGATAAGTTATCAATGATAAAGATTGCTATATACGGAAAGGGAGGCATCGGCAAGTCCACTACCATATCCAATCTGTCTGCCGTTCTGGCCAGGCGGGGATATCGTGTCATGCAGATCGGATGTGATCCCAAGGCAGACTCCACCATCCTGCTGCGTCATGGAGAGGCCATGCCGACGGTCTTATCTCTGGTGCAGGAGAGAAGGAAGGATCTGTCACTGGATGAGATGATAAAGAAAGGCTGCGGCGGCGTACTTTGTGTGGAGGCAGGCGGTCCCTCTCCCGGTACGGGATGTGCCGGCAGAGGAATCATCGCCGCTCTGGATACTCTGCGTGATCAGGGGGCCTATGAGGCTTATCAGCCGGATATCGTACTCTATGACGTTCTGGGTGATGTGGTCTGCGGAGGATTCTCCATGCCTATGCGCCAGGGCTATGCGGACTGGGTCTATATCATCACCTCCGGAGAAAATATGTCCATCTATGCGGCGGCCAATATCGCCACGGCAGTGGAACATTTTAAGAAGAGAAATTATGCCAGACTGGGCGGACTGATTCTCAATCATCGCAATGTAAAAAATGAGCGGGAGAAGGTGCAGGATCTGGCGGAGGATTTCCACACATCTATCGTGGGAGAGCTATCCAGAAGCGAGCTGGTGCAGGAGGCGGAGGAGGCCCGATGTACTGTAGTGGAAGGATGGCCGGACAGCGCCATGAGCCGGGAGTATGAAAGTCTGGCGGATGCCATCCTGGATCAATGTGGTATCTCCTCTGTCACACAGAGAAGGGATTGACAGGAGAGCAAATATGTTAAAAAGACTAAGTCATACAGAGAGGGAGGGGGACTGGGTCTCCATGGCACAGGCTGCCTGGCCGGTTCCCTTCCCTCATGGTCTGGAATATAACAGCCCGGCCCATGGCCCCTGGAATATCGTTCATATGGGGATGCAGATTCCTGGTGCGCATCAGATTTATGTCTGTGGAGCCAATTGTGTCAGGGGCGTGGTGCTGACGGCTGCGGAGATGAATGCAGCCGATCGTTTCTCTACTTTATCCATCGAAGAGGAGGACCTCTTTTCCGGACAGATGGAGGAACAGCTGATCGACGGCGTGGAGGAGATTCTCGGCAAGCTGCCTTATAAGCCCACCGTGGTTCTGCTCTTTACGGTCTGTGTGCATCATTTTATGGGCTGTGATATCCCCTATATTTATCAGGAACTGAGAAGCCGTCTGCCGGACTATCTCTTCGTCGAGTGCTACATGGATCCCATCATGCAGAAGGAGGGACTGACTCCCGACCAGAAGCTGCGGCATGCCATGCTGTCTTTTCTGCCCCACAGAGAGCCCAGGTCTCATCAGGTCAGCTTTCTGGGCAGTGATTTTGCACCGGAGGAGAGCAGTGAGATCCTGGATTGTCTCAGACAGGCAGGCTGGGAGTGGAAGAGCAGTGCAGCCTGCAGGGATTTTGAAGACTATCTGTCTCTGTCAGAAAGCACACTGGATATCGTGACCTATCCTTTGGGACAGTACGGTGTGTCTGCCTATGCCGGACGCATGGGCCATGATTACCTCTATCTGCCACAGGTCTTCTCCTATGAGGAAGTATCCTGCCAGATGAAAGAGCTGACCCGATTCCTGTATGCTGGGGAAGAGCGTAGCTATGATCTGACCCCTTATATCCGAAAATGTGAGCAAAAAGCAGCGGAGGCGAGGAATCTCATCGGAGAGACAGAGATCGCCATCGATATGAATGCGGTTCCTCGCTATCTGGGACTGGCCCGCTACCTGATCGAACATGGTTTTCATGTCAGCCGATTATACGGAGACAGCTTTTCCGCAGAGGAGGAGAAGGATTATCATTGGCTTCGGGAGCATGCGCCGGGACTGAGGGTTTATCCGACGATTCAGGCACGCATGCGTATTATGCACGGATCCTACGGCTGCAAGGTTCTTGCCATCGGTCAGAAGGCAGCTTATTTTACAGACAGTCCTTATTTCGTCAATATCGTAGAAGGAGGAGGCTATCACGGTCTGGATGGCATCTGTCATCTCCTGGAGGATATGATGGAAGCTTATCAGCTGCCGAAGGATCTTCAGATCATCAGCAGAAAAGGATGGGGGTGTGAATGCTGCCTATGAGACAGGTATCTTATGTTATATCAACCTACACATCGGATATCTCCGGTGTGTGTTCGGCTCTGTACGAATTGGGTGGCATGGTTGTCATACATGATCCATCCGGATGTAATTCAACTTATAATACCCACGATGAACCGCGATGGTTTGATCAGGACAGCGCGATCTTTATCTCCGGTTTATCACAGATGGATGCGGTGATGGGTTCGGATGATAAATTTGTGCAGGATATCATCCGGGCTGCCGAAGAGCTGCAGCCTGCCTTCATCGCCCTGGTCCGCAGTCCCATTCCTCTGATGATCGGTACCGACTTCGAAGGGATCGCAAGAGAGGTGGAGACTGCCACCGGTATCCCCACCTTTTTTGTGCCGACGACAGGGATGAAGTCTTATATTCAGGGGGCAGGCATGGCTCTGGAATCGGTGGTCCGTTATCTTATGCCGGAGAAAGGGATATCAGATCAGGAAAATGACCGGGGAGAAGCAGCGGGAGGCAATCGCCCGCTTCGGGTGAACCTGCTGGGCGTGACGCCTTTGGACTTCTCCGTAAATGCGAGCTATGATAAGCTGGTCAGCTATCTGCAGGAAAGAGGATTTTCTTTTCAGGGTTCTCTGGCCCTGAAGACAGATTATGAGCAGATGTGTGCCATGCCGCAGGCGGATGTGAATCTGGTCGTGACCTCCTGTGGATATCCGGCAGCCAGAGCCATGAAGGAACGATATGGAATCCCCTATGTGGTGGGATTGCCCTGCGGAGTCCTGGCCGACCGGATTGCAGAGGATCTGACCCGGGCGGCTGACAGCGGCAGAGATATCATATCCTACCGGCATGCGGAGCATGGACGCAGACAGTCCGGGCTGTCTCCGTCGGATAAAAGTCCAGGTAGGTCTTTCTCTATCTGTGATAATGATATATTTTCTCAGGAGAGACCGGGTATGCTCATACATGAGCCGGTGATCGCCCAATGCCTGGCCATGGCATATGGGGCCCGGGAGAAGAGAGAGCTTCTTGCTGTGTCCATGCTGGATACGGCAGAGGAATTATGCGGGGAGGGGCTGATCCTGGTGGATTCGGAGGAGGAGATGCAGAAGATATTATGTCAGGCAGGCCGGATCTATGCCGATCCCATGTTCCGCCCGATCTGCAGGGAGGAGATTCCTTTTATTCCTCTGCCTCATGAAGCATTTTCCGGCAGGATCTATCGCAGAGAGATGCCGCTTTTGCTTTGGTAAAATTGACTTTTTTCATATCGGATGCTAACATGAACTATATGAATGAAACCAGGAGGTATGGAAGATGAAGATTTTGGTAGCGGGTGGGGCCGGATATATCGGCAGTCACACCTGCGTCGAGTTATTAAATCAGGATTATGAAGTAGTTGTAGTAGATAATTTATATAATTCCAGTAAAGAAGCTCTGGATCGTGTGGTTCAGATCACCGGCAGGGAACTGACCTTCTATGAGGGAGATCTTCTGGATGGGGATTTCCTCGATATGGTATTTGCCGAGGAGAAACCGGATGCAGTGATTCATTTTGCAGGCTATAAGGCAGTAGGAGAGTCTGTCTCCAAACCTCTGGAGTATTATCATAATAATATTACAGGAACCCTGCTGCTCTGTGATGCCATGCGTAAGAACGGATGTAAGAAGATCGTATTCAGCTCCTCTGCCACAGTATACGGGGATCCGAAGGAGATTCCGATCACGGAGAAATGTCCGAAGGGACAGATTACCAATCCATACGGACAGACCAAGGGCATGATCGAACAGATTCTTACGGATCTTTCTGTCAGTGATCCGGAGTGGCAGGTTACTCTGCTTCGTTATTTTAATCCGATCGGTGCGCATCCAAGCGGCCTGATCGGCGAGGATCCGAAAGGAATCCCGAACAATCTGGTTCCTTATATCGCAAAGGTTGCGGTCGGCAAGCTGGAGTGCTTAGGTGTCTTTGGAGATGATTATGACACACCGGACGGTACCGGAGTGAGAGACTATATCCATGTCGTTGATCTGGCAGCGGGCCACCTGAAGGCAATCGAACATATGAAGCAGGGCGTCAGTATCTATAATCTGGGTACCGGCCATGGCTACAGTGTGCTGGATGTTGTCAAGGCGTATGGTAAGGCCTGTGGCAAGGAGATTCCTTATGAGATCAAGCCACGTCGTCCCGGCGATATCGCAACCTGCTATTCTGACCCGGCCAAGGCCGAGAAAGAGCTGGAGTGGAAGGCACAGTACGGTATCGAGGAGATGTGTCAGGATTCCTATCGCTGGCAGTCCATGAATCCGGATGGCTATGCCACGGAGGAATAAAGCTTAGGTGAAATGAATCGGATGACCCGGTAAGCATGGAAGGTATGACGGGTCGTCAGATGGTATGTAAAGATCAGATAGAGATAAGAAGATGGGATTATGAGAGAGCAATTAACATTATTAAGACATGAGATGGCCAGATATAATATCCAGGCCTACCTGATTCCGACCGATGATTTTCATGGGTCCGAATATGTGGGAGATCATTTTAAATGTCGTTCCTATGTCTCCGGATTTACCGGATCTGCCGGTACCCTTCTTGTCATGGAGGACATGGCAGGCTTATGGACGGATGGCAGATATTTTCTGCAGGCGGCTGCCCAGCTGAGAGGCAGCGGCATTACATTATTTAAGATGGGAGAGCCGGGGGTTCCCTCTGTGAAGGAGTATCTGAGGGAGCATCTTACCAGGGGCATGACCTTTGGCTTTGACGGACGTTGTATGATGGATGGGGATGCCATTCAGTATGCACAGATCGCCCGGGAGAAGGAAGCCTATCTGGATGTGGGGCAGGATCTGGTTGGGATCATCTGGTCCGACAGACCGGCTCTGTCTCACAAACCGGCCTGGATCCTGGAGGAGAGATACAGCGGAAGAAGCTGCAGAGATAAGCTGGAGGAGCTTCGCCATATTCTGCGGGAGGAGAAAGCAGAGTATCATCTGCTGGCTTCTCTGGATGATATCTGCTGGCTTCTGAATGTCAGAGGAGACGATGTGGAGTCCACCCCTGTGATTCTGGGCTATCTTCTGATGAGCTCCTCGGAGATCACCTGGTATGTACAGGAGGCCTGCCTGGATGATTCGATGAAGGCTTATCTGGCAGGGCAGGGGATTCAGCTTGCAGATTATGATCAGATCTATGAGGATCTGAAGATTCTGCCGGCCGACAGCAGTATCCTCTATGATGAACATAAGACCAATGCAGCCCTGTCAGCATGTATACCGCAGGGCATGACACGCATCATCCGGTCGAATCCGACCGAGCTGATGAAGGCCCGCAAGAATCCGGTCGAGGTGGAGAATGAGCGTATCGCCCATATTAAGGATGGTGTGGCTCTCAGCAGATTTATGTATTATCTGAAGACACGCGCCGTGGCAGAGGGAGAGACGGAGATCTCTCTGGCGGATCACCTGATCCGCCTGCGAAGAGAGCAGGGGGATTATATTGAGGAAAGCTTCGCCCCGATCATTGGTTACGGAGATCATGGTGCCATCGTTCATTACAGTGCGAACCCGGAGACGGACCGTCCGATGGAGGCCAGGAGCTTTGTTCTGGTAGATACCGGAGGACATTATCTGCAGGGAACCACAGACACTACCAGAACATTTGTCATGGGTCCTCTGTCGGATAAGGAGAAGGAGATGTATACCGCGGTACTCCGGGGACATATTAACCTGGCAGCGGCACGTTTTCTTCCCGGCTGCAGCGGTCAGAGTCTGGATATCCTGGCCAGAGGTCCACTGTGGGATATGGGATATGAATATAATCATGGTACCGGACATGGTGTCGGTTACCTGCTGAATGTACATGAAGGGCCGAATTCCTTCCGGATCCGTTCCATGCCATCCAGACCTCATGATTGCATCATGGAGGCAGGGATGATCACATCGGATGAACCGGGAGTATACCTGGAGGGCGAGTTCGGTATCCGTCTGGAGAACCTGATTGTGTGTCTGCAGGATCCGGAATATAAGGATTTTCTGTGTTTCGAACCACTCACCATGGTTCCTTTTGAGAGAGAGGCCATCCTCCCGGAGCGCATGACAGCAAAAGAGATCGCATGGCTGGATGCGTATCATCAGAAGGTTTATGAGAAAATTGCTCCGTTTCTTCCGGAGGAGGAGCGTATCTGGCTGCGCGATATCACAAGACCATTGGAAAGATGAAGCCAAGCCTTGAAATACAGATGTTTTTTTGCTATACTAGACGAATGACAACATGGGTATGACCTATTATAGTAATCAGGACAGGAGGGCATCATGAAGAAGCCGAGTATCATAAAGAGTATTTTTTCCTTTTTATTAAAGGTTATCGTGGTCGTTTTGATCATGGCATGCATTGGTCTGGGATCTTTTCAGGGTGTGACAAAGTATATCACCGGCAGCTTTTATGATTTTAAGGAAGCGGCAGAGAAGAAGGCAAGTACCGAAGCATCAAAAGAAGAGACAGAGGAAGCGGAAGTCGATGAGAAGAGTGTGGAGAATTCCCTGCTCTTTGTCGACAGTCAGGATGGTATGTACGAATATGTTATCCTGACCATGCTGAACACGGATACCAATGCGATGGACTTTTTGTTCCTTCCGGAGAATGGACAGGTTCAGGTGAGCAAGAGTATCCAGAAGAAGCTGTCTAAGAAGATTGATGGTATCAGCGGTTCCGTTGAGTTCCGGGCCATTGAGAGAGCCTATTCCGGCAAGGAGCTTTACGATACTCTCAGTGATGTCGTCAGTGAGATGTTGAATCTGCGTATCGCCGGCTGGGATCATATGACTTATCAGAATGCAGTGGATTTCATCGATTCTGTAAAATATGTTCCGATCACTCTGGATTACACTCTGACCTATCGTGATCAGGATGGTATCCTTAATAAGATCGAATCCGGGGAGAACGAATTAAATGGAACGGAATCCATGGCATTTGTCTCTCATCTGGATGGAAGTGAAGCACAGGAGTCGAACCGGCTGGAACGCACCAATACCTTTATGGAGCAGTTCCTTACCCGACTGACCAAGAAGCTGAAGGCATCCGAGATGATGGAGGCTTATCAGTCCAATCTGGAGTCTTCCTCAGACAAGCGCAGCTTTGATCAGGTGCAGGAAGCATTTCAGGCGAATTCCGGCATAGATTTTATTACCTTGCGTATCCTTCAGGGCAGTGAGTCCGGTGATATCTTTGCTATAGACAGTCAGAAGGCACAGCTTCAGATCTCCACTTTACAGAAGCAGGCTGCGTCCTATTCTTCTTCAAGCAAGCTGGGAAATGATTCGGATGATGACTCTGATGAAGAGGATGATGAAGATTACAGTGATGATTCCAAGGATCTGTCCATCGAGATCTATAATGCTGCTTATGTGCAGGGTATTGCCAGTGAGTGGGAATATTATCTGGAGGACGAAGGCTATCATATCACACTGGTTGATACCTATCAGCAGGAGGGACCAATCTCCACGACTCGTATCGTATGTGATAAGGATGGTATCGGCGAGGATCTTCTTAAATATTTCCCTGGAGCAGAGATGTCGGTGGGAGATATCGATACCGGAGGAGATATTCAGATTTATGTAGGTACGGATGCTACCACAGTCGGGGCATCGGAATAGTGTCATGCCAGGGCATGACGGATCTGAAGCAGGATAAGGACGCGAAGAAAGGAACAGCATATGAAAGAACAGACCAGAAAGAAGGTTAATGTCCTTGGCATAGATGTTGCAGTGATGCGCCCGGAAAAAGCGGTCAATATCACTATGAATTACATAACCCGCAAGGAAATGAGCACCGTTTTTTTTCATACAGCCAGCAGTTCGCTGCTCTGTCAGGAAGAGGAGGAAGCGGCTGCCTGTCTGGATTCCTGTAATCTGGTTCTGGCGGGAGATCAGTATATGGATCTGGCTCTTGCTCATAAGGTATCTGCACAGAAAGAACTGGCGGGGAATAATCTGTATGCGGATGATTACCTGAAGAGACTTCTGAGCAGACTGGACAGGGATCAGAGGGAGATTTTTGTCATCGTGCCCCGGGAAGACCATCTGCAGCTGCTGGAAGAATACATCCGCTTGACTTATCCGAACATATCCGTCGACGGCGCAGTGATCGGAGAAGGCACGGAGGCAGATATAGAGTCTGTAGTAAATGATATAAATGGTATCATACCGGATATTGTCTTTCTGTGTCTGCCCGCAGAGCAACAGATTCATTTGCTGTGCAACTATCGCGCCATGATGAATACCCATCTGATTATCTGTATAGAGACGATGCAGCCATTGATCCTGCCGGAATCGGAGAAGATTCCGTCCTGGATTCGTCTGCTTCATCTTCAGGGACTATACCTGTGGTTTAAAAAAGAAAGTAAGCTGCAGGAGAAGATCATCGCTTCTGTTTTCCGTAAATCCGTCCTGGATGAGACAGGAGAGGATGCATCCCATAAAATAAAAAAGGAAGAGGAGGAGTAATCCTCCTCTTTTTTGTGAAAAATGTCTAAACTTATAAAAAAACATGATAATTTCTACAAAAAAAATGAAAAAAATTGTGCATTTTCTCTTTTCTTTTTTCTCTTTTTGTATTAAAATGACAACAAGAATATTGATTTGTACGCAATTATTCCTAGTATTGTGGGGAGAACAGGAGAGAAAGGTATGATATCAAATCAGATTTTACAGGACACGATCGATGGCATTAAAGCGATTACAAGAATTGATTTGTGTGTGATGGACACGGAGGGTAAGCCTCTGGCCTCCACTCTGAGTGCAGTAGAGGAATACAGAGAAGCCGTTCTGGTCTTTGCGGAATCTCTGGCAGAGAGTCAGGCCTTGCAGGGCTATCAGTTTTTTAAAGTTTTTGATGAGAATCAGTTAGAATATATTATCCTGGTGAAGGGCGAGACAGACGATGTCTATATGGTCGGAAAGATGGCAGCTTTCCAGATCCAGAATCTTTTGGTAGCATATAAAGAACGTTTTGATAAGGATAACTTCATTAAGAACCTTCTCTTGGACAATCTTCTGTTGGTAGATATCTATAATCGTGCCAAGAAGCTTCACATTGAGACGGATGTCAAGCGTTGTGTTTTCATTATTGAGACACATTCCGAGAAGGATAATAATGCTTTCTCCACGGTGCGTAATATCTTTTCTTCCAAGTCCAGAGATTTTATCACAGCAGTTGATGAGAAGAATATCATCCTGGTGAAGGAAGTGAAGCAGGGAGAGAAATATTCGGATCTCGATAAGACAGCACGTGTTATCGTGGATATGTTGAATACGGAGGCTCTTACTCAGGTTCATGTTGCATACGGCACCATTGTCAATGAGATTAAGGAGGTTTCCCGTTCTTACAAAGAAGCCAAGATGGCTATGGATGTCGGTAAGATTTTCTATCAGGACAGTGACGTTGTTGCTTATAACCGTCTCGGTATCGGCCGTCTGATCTATCAGCTGCCGCTTCCATTGTGTAAGATGTTTATCAAGGAGATCTTTGAAGGCAGATCACCGGATGAGTTCGATGATGAGACACTGACGACGATTAATAAGTTCTTTGAGAACAGTCTGAATGTTTCAGAAACATCCAGACAGCTGTATATTCATCGTAATACCCTGGTATATCGTCTGGATAAGCTCCAGAAGAGTACGAATCTTGACCTCAGAGTATTTGAAGATGCCATTACCTTTAAGATTGCTCTGATGGTTGTAAAATATATGAAGTATATGGAGAGTATCGAGTACTAATTCTCCCGGGATGTCAGTATTCCGGTGCTGATCTATTGCGGAGTCTCAGGTATACAATATAAGGTCTGCCGTCATTACTATGCGGGCAGGCCTTTCTTTTGCAATGAAAAAGTTGGAGGTAGATATGCAGGAAGACAAGAAGCGGATCGATTCAGAGCAGCAAGTAACAGAATCAACAGAATCGACAGAATCAACAGAATTGACAGAATCGACAGAATCAGGAGGAGTGTCAGAGGAGATGATGGTAAATGAGGCCGGATCGTCTATGAAGGATCCGGATACTAAGGATTCAGATACCGAGGATTCGAAAAAGCCTGTCAGGAAACACAGAGTAAGAAAAGTCCTGCTTACTCTTGTCCTGATCCTTGTGTGCTTTGGGGCAGGAACCGCTTTCGGAAGTGTCGTCCTGCCGAGTCTTACAGCCAGTGCACTGGGTCTGGATACCGCCGGGATCAATAAAAAGCTCCTTCTCTTAAATGCATGTATTCAACAGTATTTTCTGGATGATTATGATGAGGAGAAGCTCACAGAGGGTGCTTACTCCGGCTTTATGAATGCCCTGGGCGACCCTTACTCCTGCTATTATTCCGCCACGGAATATAAACAGCTGCAGGAAGAGGATTCCGGGGAATATAGAGGAATCGGTGTTACCGTATCCAAGAATGAGGACAATAATTATGCGGAAGTCATGAGCATATTTAAGGATACTCCTGCTTACAATGCAGGGATAAAGAACGGAGATTATATCGTGGAGGTGAATGGTAAGGATACTTCGACCATGACCCTGACGGAGGTTGTGACCGAGATAAAATCCTCAGAGGATCCGGTCATCCTTCAGATCTATCGGGATGGAGAGGAATTGGAGATCTCCGTGGAGAAGGATACGATCTCTGTGGAGAGCGTCAGCTATGAGATGAAGGATGATAAGATCGCTTATGTGTCTATCAGCCAGTTCCTGGAGAACACAGATGAACAGTTTACCGCAGCGATAGATGAACTGGAAGCAGAAGGCATGAAGGGTCTGATCATCGATCTGAGAGACAATGGTGGCGGTATGCTTGACTCCTGTGTCAATATGCTGTCCCGTATCCTGCCGAAGGATAAACTGATCGTATATACTCAGGATAAGAATGAGAATCGTCAGGATTACCTGAGTAATTCCGATGCAACGCTGGATCTGCCGATCGTCTTACTGGTAAATGAAAATACAGCCAGTGCCTCGGAGATTATGACCGGCTGTCTCAAGGATTACGGACTGGCAACCGTAATCGGAACGACGACCTATGGCAAGGGTATCGTTCAATCCATTCTCCCACTGTCAGACGGATCAGCCATTAAGCTTACCATCTCAGCCTATTACACACCAAATGGTGTGAATATCCATAAAAAGGGGATCGAGCCGGATGAAACGATGGAGATGACAGATGAAGAGTGGAAGGCAGCCCAGGAGGATCCTTCGACGGATGCACAGATTAAGAGAGCCATGGAGATTCTCAAATAAGAGGATAGAGAGGCCCTGAGCTTATGGAGACTTATCATGCCTGCTGCCTGTCGGCGGATCGTCAGGAGACAGTACGTTGGATGAAGTTCCTCAGATAGTCTTCATAGGCCTGATCCAGTGTCTTATCCAGGGAGAAGGTCCGGTAGGAGATGCCGCTTGTCACCAGAAGACGATGCGGATCATAGAGGATATTCAGATACATTCCTTCGATATCTTCCACACGGTAGGGGGCACCACAGTGCTCCAGAAGACGCGGAAGAAAAGAAGAAGGTGTCGCCAGGATGATCTTACAGGCCAGAGGTGGCTGAGAACCCCGGATCAGAGAGAAGACCTTGGGGCGGACCTCTTTCCAGTAGCTGTACTCACGGGTGAGTGTATGCTGGGTATCCGTATCGAAGAATGCCGGATTGAGATGACCGTCAATCTGATAGGATATGCCCATCTTTATGGTGGCTTCCACCATATAAAAAGGGTCAAAGGTGTCTTTGGTCAAGAGATGAGACATAAAACTTTTTACTTCATTTATCGTGATGGATAACATATGCTTCCTCCTCCTATACATCGCAGGATCCTGAGGACAGAATCCTGTATTATGATAGCATGAAGAGAAAGCATTCTGCAAGAAGATACGATGAGAAACCATATAGCATGATAAGAGGATGACAGGAGTAGAATCATGAAGGTTACGATATATACAGATGGTTCCGCCCGGGGCAATCCCAATGGTCCCGGAGGATACGGAACGGTATTACTCTATACGGACAGCCAGGGCAGGACACATCGCAGAGAGCTGTCCGGAGGCTATGCCCGAACGACAAACAACCGCATGGAATTAATGGCTGCCATCGTAGGCCTGGAGGCCTTGATCCGCCCATGTGAGGTAGACCTCTACTCAGATTCTCAGTATCTGGTAAGGGCCTTCAATGACCATTGGATCGAGGGATGGATCCGCAAGGGATGGAAGCGTGGTAAGAAGGAAGAGGTAAAAAATGTAGATCTGTGGAAGCGGCTTCTCGCGGCGAAGGAGAAACACAAGGTACATTTTATCTGGGTGAAGGGACATGCCGGCACTCCGGAGAATGAACGATGTGATACTCTGGCTGTGGAAGCAGCTTTATCCGGACAGCTGGAGGATGATCCGGGCCTGGAAGATTCGTGACAGGAGATTCACGATAGGAGATTTACATTTGGGGGATTCGTGATTTTAGATAATTTTTCGAATCATTTCATCATTTTTTTGCATATTTTTATAGTATATGCTATCATAAGTTATAGAGTAGCGGAGACTTGCTTGTTGCGAAGGGATTCGCAAGGCATGTGCACTACCCTGTTGTGCGACCTGGCATGCATTGCTTCATGTGATGTGGAGCGGGCGAAGGCCGCTGGGGGATTTTATGAAAGGGGTGTTTCTATGGAGATACAGCTGTGGAGAGAGATTCTGGCCCCGTATCAATTGGCAGTGGATGAATTAGTTGTAAAGTTTCGTCACCTGAAGGAAGAGCATGAGATTCAGGGATTGTATTCGCCGATTCAGATGGTGGACGGAAGAGTAAAAAGTATAGAGAGTATCTTATCGAAGCTACAGCGCAAGAATATATCCATGAATGATATGGTGGAGAAGGTGGAAGATATCGCCGGTATCCGTATAATCTGTCATTTTGTAGAGGATATTGACAGAGTCGTTCAGCTGGTACGTAATCGTCAGGATATGAAGATTCGTCTGGAGAAGGATTATATTGCGAATAAGAAGGATAGCGGATACCGGAGCTATCATATTATCGTGAATTATACTGTGCAGACGATTCATGGTCAGGTGACTCTGCCGGCAGAGATTCAGATCCGGACCATGGCCATGAACTTCTGGGCTACGATCGAGCATTCCTTACAGTACAAATACAGAGGCAGCATCCCGGAGTATATTCAGCATAAGCTCAGTGATGCTTCAGCCACGATCGATGAGGTCGATCATGCCATGTCTGAGGTTCGTGATGAGATCATGGACGCACAGGTATATCACAAGAATAAAGAGATTACAGTAAAGGAGATTCTGACCAACATCCAGAATCTCTACCATGTAGCAAATGGCCGGGAGGTCAGCAAGATACAGGAGGAGTTCTATAAGGTCTATATGCTGGATGACCTTGTACAGCTGCAGCATTTTGCCAGACAGCTGGATATCATCTGTGAAGGCTATCGGGCTCAGAGTCTGAATTAATCCCGGACGGACAGTATTTATTAAATAAAGGAGACAGGCAGTTTTGCATTTACCAGAGCAGTATTTGGATCGATTGCACAGGATGCTGGGAGAGGATTATGAGAATTATCTCGCCAGCTTTGATGCAAGCTATGGACAGACACTCAGAGTGAATCGCCTGAAGACAGGACCGGCGGATCTGATTCGCCGGTTTTCTGTCGACAGTGTTCCCTGGTGTGAGAATGGATTCTATTATGATGGAGAGGAGAGATTATCCCTCCATCCTTATTATTATGCAGGGGTATACTATCTGCAGGAGCCCAGTGCCATGGCACCGGCTCAGTTCCTTCCGGTAGAGCCGGGAGATAAGGTGCTGGATCTGTGTGCAGCACCGGGTGGCAAGACAACCGCCCTGGCAGCAAAATTACAGGGTCAGGGTCTCCTACTGGCCAATGATATCAGTGCCTCACGCTGTAAGGCTCTTCTTAAAAATATGGAGCTGGCCGGAGTGAAGAATGCCATCATAAGCTGCGAGGAGCCTGAGAGGCTGGCGGAACATTTCCCCGTTTATTTTGATAAGATACTGGTGGATGCTCCATGCTCCGGAGAAGGCATGTTCCGCAAGGAAGCGACCATGGCTGCCTCCTGGTCTGTGGAAGCAGTGAAGCAATATGCCGGAATTCAGAAAAATATATTAAAGCAGGCCGTGAAGATGTTAAAGCCAGGTGGCTTACTCATGTATTCTACCTGTACTTATGCAGCGGAGGAGGATGAACAGTCCGTGGAAGAGCTTCTGAATCAGGGCTTCCGTCTGCTGGAGCTTCCGCTCTGCCAGGGCGTGGCAGAGGGCAGACCGGATCTGAGTATCAGCGGAGATCCGCAGCTACGCTTCTGCCGGAGATTCTGGAGTCATCGGGTGAAGGGCGAGGGCCAGTTTGCCGCACTTTTGCAGAAGCCGATGGGGCCGGAAGAGCTTCTTTCTGCCATAGATCCTGCTTCTGACGGCAGTCAGTCCCTGGAGCAAGCTCAGGAGCAAGTGTCCTTGCCTGCCCCTGTCAGGAGAAAGAAGAAGAATCGCAGAGGATCCGGCAGGCAGGGATCCGGCTCCTCTGGCGGCACGGATCGCAAGACGGATCCGGCTGCCGGCTTACCGGAGGAGCTGATTCATTTTCTGCAGGAGATCGACTGGCAGATTGATCTGAGCCAGATTCATCTCCTGGAGGAGAGAGCCTTTCTGCTGCCGGAGGGCTTGGAGAGATTGCGGGGAATCCGCCAGATTCGTTCCGGTCTCTATCTGGGCGATTGTAAGAAGAAACGATTTGAACCGAGCCAGGCACTGGCCATGGCCTTGCAGGCACAGGAGTATCCCCATCGTCTCATGCTGGATCTGCAGGATCAGAGAGTAGAGCGCTATCTGCGTGGGGAGAGCTTTGATGCGGAGACAGAGGACGGCTGGGTTCTGGTATGCGTGGATTCCTACCCACTGGGCTGGGGCAAAGCAGCAGCAGGAAGGATAAAGAATAAGTATTATAAAGGCTGGCGGAAGAATTGAAGAAAGAGATACGATTAGATAAATATTTAAGTCAGGTCAGCGGAGAGAGCCGCAATGAGGTAAAGGGCTGGTTGAAAAAGGGACGTGTGACAGTGAATCAGGAGAAGGAGAGGGATCCTGGCCGGAAGATCTGTCCGGAGGAGGACCGGATCACCTTGGATGGGAGATCGCTTACCCATCACAGATATCATTATCTGATGCTCCATAAGCCGGCTGGTCTGGTCAGTGCGACCCGGGATGACAGAGAGCGAACGGTGCTGGATCTGATCCTGAACGAGGAAGCCTCCCACCGCTGGAATGAGGATCCCTTCGGGATGGCGGCCTACAGCGAGGTCTTTCCGGTCGGACGTCTGGATAAAGATACGGAAGGCTTATTGCTCCTGACAGATGACGGGGATCTGTCCCATCAGCTTTTGTCTCCACGTAAGCATGTGACAAAGTGTTATTTTGCTCTGCTGGACGGCAGGACCGGCAGGGAGGAAGAAGAGGCATTTGCTCAGGGGCTGGATATCGGTGATGAGAAGAAAACCTTACCTGCCGGACTTCGTCCGGCAAGTGCCGAAGAGTGTGAGAAGGAATACAGTGGAGAGATCCGGGGATACGGAGTTTATATTACCATAGAAGAAGGACGTTACCATCAGGTAAAGAGAATGGCCAGAGCCGTTGGCCGGGAGGTGCTCTATCTGAAGAGAGTCTCCATGGGAGGGCTTCGGCTGGATCCGGATCTGCAGGCAGGCTGCTGCAGACCACTGACAGAAGAAGAGCTGGAATTGTTGCAATCCGGCAGATCCTGAGATAAGATAAGAAAGATAAGAAAAGAAAAATAAGACAAGAAACGAAAGATATGGAGAAAGCTACAGAGAACTCTGTGGAGATAGAGATAGGAGACAGGATGAGCAGTAAGAATGATTTTCTACCCATGAATCGAAAAGAGATGGAGGAGAGAGGATGGCAGCAGGCGGACTTCGTCTATATCAGCGGAGATGCTTACGTGGATCATCCTTCCTTCGGTATGGCAATCATTACCAGACTGCTGGAGGATGCCGGCTATAAGGTGGCAGTGATCGCTCAGCCGGACTGGAAGGACGATGCCAGTATCACGGTATGTGGAGAGCCACGCCTGGCTTTTCTGGTATCAGCAGGGAATATGGACTCGATGGTGAATCATTACACCTCTTCGAAGAAACGACGCCATCAGGATGCCTACACCCCGGGCGGAGGTTATTCCCGCAGACCGGACCGGGCAACCATCGTATACGGGAATCTGATTCGCAGGACCTATAAGGATACCCCGATTCTGCTCGGTGGCATCGAAGCTTCTCTGCGTCGTCTGGCACATTATGACTACTGGAGTGATAAAGTAAAACGCAGCATTCTGCTGGACGCCGGAGCGGATCTTCTCATGTATGGTATGGGTGAACACTCGGTGCTGGAGATCGCAGAAGCCCTGGACAGCGGGATGGATGTGAAGGATATCACCTATGTGAGAGGTACGGTATTTCGATGCCGAGATCTGGAGGAGCTGAGCGGTGACTATGAGATCCTGCCCTCCTGGGAAGAGATCAACCACTCGAAAGAGGACTATGCCAGAAGCTACTATCAGCAGTATCTTAACACAGATTCCATCACAGCCACCCGTCTGGTGGAGCCATATAAAAGCAAGGAATATATCGTGCAGAATCCACCCTCTCTGCCTCTGACTGTGGAGGAGATGGATCATGTCTATGAATTACCATATGCGCGCAGCTGGCATCCTTCCTATGATGCGGAAGGCGGCGTACCGGCCATCAAGGAGATCAAGTTCTCCCTGGTGAGTAACCGGGGTTGCTTTGGCGGATGCTCCTTCTGTGCCCTGACCTTCCATCAGGGCCGCAGGATACAGGTTCGCAGCCATGAATCGATCCTGCGGGAGGCCCGGATCATGCTGGAAGATCCGGACTTTAAAGGATATATCCATGATGTGGGCGGACCGACGGCTGATTTCAGACATACCGCCTGTAAGAAGCAGCTCAGCAAGGGAGTCTGCAGCAGGCGCCAGTGCCTGTTCCCGGCACCATGTCCCAATCTGGAGGCAGACCACAGAGATTACATCAGCTTACTGAGGAAGCTGCGAGCTCTGCCCGGTGTAAAGAAGGTATTTATCCGCTCCGGCATTCGTTTTGACTATGTGCTGGCAGATCAGAGATCCGATTTTCTCCAGGAACTCTGCCGTTACCATATCAGCGGCCAGCTGAAGGTAGCTCCGGAGCACGTCTGTGATACCGTCCTCCGCAGGATGGGCAAGCCATCCAATCAGGTCTATGAGAGATTTATGAAGGCTTATCAGGAGACCAATGCGCGGCTGGGTCTCAAGCAATATCTGGTTCCTTATCTTATGTCCTCTCATCCGGGTTCCGGTCTTAAGGAGGCGATCGCTCTGGCAGAGTACGTGAGGGATCTTGGTTATATGCCGGAACAGGTGCAGGATTTTTATCCGACACCCGGTACCATATCGACCTGCATGTTCTACACCGGACTGGATCCCCGGGATATGAAACCGGTTTATGTGCCGGTGACTGCCGGAGAGAAGCAGATGCAGAGAGCGTTGATCCAGTACAGGAATCCGGAGAATTACGATATCGTAAAGAAGGCTTTGCTGCAGGCAGGAAGAGAGGATCTCATCGGTTACGGAGGAAAATGTCTGATTCCTCCGAGAAAATGGAAAGAAAAGCCGCTGCATTCTGCCGGGCAGGGACAGGAGAAGTCAAAAGGACCCGGGAAGGAGAAAGGGTCAAAGAAAGCAGTAAGCCAGACGAAGAAGAGAAAGGATGAGTCTGTAAAAGGCGGTGGAGGCAGAAAAAACAGCAGAAGTCCCATCCGTAACGTTCATAAACAGAAGAAGAGATAAAGAACAGACATGAAAGAGATTACTATCACAAAGGCGCAGGCAGGACAGAGGATGGATCGTTTTCTTACACGATGCCTTCCCGGGGCCTCCGGCGGATTTTTACATAAGATGCTTCGCAAGAAGAACATAAAATTAAACGGACAGAAGGCAGAAGGATCCGAGAAGCTGCAGGACGGAGATAAGATCCAGATCTTCTTCTCCGATGAGACCTATGAGAAATTCTGCGGGAAGACAGAGCAGGCCGGGGACAGGTCAGATCAGAAGAAGAGCAGGCCCCGGCAGGATAAGCTTCGCCGGCAGGTCAGACTTTTATACCGGGACGAGGATATCGTGGTTCTTCATAAACCGGCCGGCCTGCTGAGTCAGAAGTCAGAGAGAGAGGATGATTCTCTGAATGATTATCTCCTGGATCTGTGCCGCAGGGAAGGCTGGGTCAGCCCGGAGGAGATGAGATATTTTCATCCTTCCGTGGCCAATCGCCTGGACCGTAATACCAGTGGGATCGTTCTGTGCGGAATTACCACCAGGGGCTTACAGACTCTGTCACAGGCCCTGAGAGACCGCAGCATATCCAAGTATTATATGGCTCTGGTGAAGGGAAGCGTGAAGGAAGGCAGAAAGATCAAGGGTTACCTGACCAAGGATCATGAGAAGAATCTGGTACATTTCTCCCTGACAGCCGGCAAGGATGCCATGCCCATCGAGACCGAGTATCAGGTTCTGCGATCCGGCCAGGAGGCATCCCTGCTGCGGATTCGCCTGATCACCGGTAAGAGCCATCAGATTCGCGCCCATCTGGCGACAGAGGGTTACCCGATTCTGGGAGATTATAAATATGGTGACCGGAATGCCAATCAGAAGCTGAAGCTGGCAGAGGGCATCTCCACACAGATGCTTCACAGCTGTGAGATCAATTTCGGAGAGCATCTGGGAGGGCTGGTAATCCGGGATCCGCTTCCGGAGGACTTCCGTAAAGCCTTACATTTCTATGGCCTGGAATGGGAAGAGAGATAAAACAGAGAGGACAGTTGATATGGGAACATGGAATTCCCGTGGCCTGCGAGGATCCGTCCTCGAGGAGATGGTGAATTATACCAATGAAAAATATCGGGAAAAGAAGCTGGCGCTGATCCAGAAGATCCCGACACCGATCACCCCGGTTCGTTTTGATAAAGAATCCAGACATATTACCCTGGCTTATTTTGATCAGAGGAGCACAGTGGACTATATCGGTGCGGTGCAGGGGATTCCGGTGTGCTTTGATGCCAAGGAATGTGCGGTGGATTGCTTTCCCATGCAAAATATTCACAGTCATCAGATTGAATTTATGCGGGACTTTGAACAGCAGGGAGGCGTGGCTTTCTTTCTGCTCTATTTCAGCCACAGACAGGAGTGCTACTATCTGCGCTACCGGGAGCTGAAGATCTATTACGACCGGATGCAGGCAGGCGGAAGAAAGCATTTTAAATATGAAGAGCTGTCTCCGGAATATTTTGTCCCTTCTGCCAGGGGGATCAATATTCACTATCTGAAGATCCTGCAGAAGGATCTGCTGAGCAGAGAGGATCCGACCACCTGAAAGCATGCAGAGAGAATTCTGCCTGATAGCCTGAAGAAAGGATTCTGCCTGAAAGTATTCAGAGAGAATTCTGCCTGATAGCCTGAAGAAAGGATTCTGCCGGTTGACGGAAGATTTTTTTTCCCTTATAATAAAAGTTACGTTTCATGAGATAAGGCATCGTGCGCAGCACGGAAGATAAAGGTGAATACATTGATTAAGAGTATGACGGGCTTTGGCCGCGGAGAATTTATTGACCAGGATCTGAAGGTAGTGGTGGAGATGAAGGCTGTGAATCACAGATACAGTGATATCAATGTCAAGATTCCACGTAAGTTCAGTTTTCTGGAGACAGCAGTACGTAATTTTCTTAAGAAAGAGATACAGAGAGGTAAGATCGACGTATTTATTTCTTATGAGGATCTGGGAGATCACAGTGCGATCGTACATCTTCATGAAGAACTCGGCAGAGAGTACTATGAAGCGATTTCCCGATTATCCGAGACATTGAATATAAGCAATGATGTCACAGCATATCGGATCGCACGTTTTCCGGAGGTGATGACTCTGGAGGAGAATGAGATGAATCAGGAGAATGCAGAGCATGTTCTGATGGAGTCTGTCAAGCTTGCACTGCAGCAGTTTACGGACAGCAGAGTCCGTGAGGGTCAGAATCTGGCGGAGGATATCCTGTCCAAGCTGGATGGCATGGATGAGAAGATCAGCCGGATCGAGCAGCGCTATCCGCAGATGGTCAGTGATTATCGTAAGAAGCTGGAGACCAAGGTTCATGATCTTCTGACGGATGCCAATATCGACGAGTCCCGCATCGCCACGGAGGTTGTCATCTATGCCGATAAGATTGCAGTAGATGAAGAGACCGTGCGTCTGCGCAGCCATGTCACAGCCATGAAGGAAGAGCTTCTGGCTGGCGGCAGCATTGGCAGAAAGCTTGATTTTATCGCCCAGGAGATGAACCGCGAGGCCAATACCATTCTCTCCAAATGTAACGATATCTCGATATCCAATATCGCCATTGACCTGAAGACGGAGATCGAGAAGATCCGTGAGCAGGTTCAGAATATCGAGTAAGGTGTGCGTATGGCTTTATTTATTAATGTTGGCTTTGGTAATGTTGTAAATAGTTCCAGGATCGTATCTATGGTCAGCACAGATGCCGCACCGATCCGACGGATGATCCAGTCCGCCAGAGATGAGGGCAGGGCAGTGGATGCCACCTGTGGCAGGAAGACCAAGACGGCAGTGATCATGGAGAGCGGGCACGTGATTTTATCGGCCCTGTCGACGGATACCCTGGCTTCCCGATGCAACAGTCACAGAACGGATCTGAGAGAAGAGGATTGAGGAGAAACAGTATGGAGAGAAAAGGAAATCTTATCGTCATCTCCGGATTTTCCGGAGTAGGCAAAGGAACAGTATCCAAGGAATTGGTGAGAACTTACGGATATCATCTGTCTGTTTCCGCCACGACACGCAGTCCCCGTCAGGGAGAAGAGCATGGCAGAGAGTATTATTTCCTGAAGAAGGAGGAGTTCCTGCAGGCGATCGAAGAGGATGGATTTATCGAGTACGCCCAGTATGTGAATAACTATTATGGCACTCCGCGATCCTTTGTGGAAGAGAAGCTGGCAGAGGGGGAGAGTGTGATCCTGGAGATTGAGGTTCAGGGAGCGATGGCGATCAAGAAGCAGTATCCGGATGCCATCCTGATCTTCCTGACAGCACCTTCGGCTGCAGACCTGAAGGAGCGGCTGACCGGCAGGGGAACGGAGAGTGAGGAAGTCATCCGGGATCGTCTGAAGAAGGCAGTCGAGGAGTCCCGACACATCGAAGCCTACGATTTTATCGTATGTAATGAGAATGGGCAGATTGGAAAATGTATGGAGGATATCCATAATATCATCGAGTCCATGAATAAAAAAGTGAGAAATCAACCGAAATTTATCGCAGAATTAAGAGAAGAACTGGCAGATTTTGCATAGCATTTTCGGACAGAATATAGTATAATCATTGTTTAGAGATTCAGCATATCGGAAAGGAGACTTTATGTTACATCCATCTTATACAGAGTTAATGGACAAGATTAATCGTGAGAGTGAGAATGGTACGACTCCGCAGATCAGCAGTCGTTATTCCATCGTGATCGCTACAGCCAAGAGAGCAAGAGAGATCATCGCCGGATCCGATCCGCTCGTGATCAGCAAGGACGATGAGAAGCCATTATCCATCGCAGTAAAAGAATTATATGATTCCAAGATCGTCATCTTACCGGAGCCGGAAGAAGAATCGGAAGAGATCGATTTCCAGGGAATCGAAGAAGAAACAGAAGAATGATCACAGACCCGGGACTAGGGATAGCCCCGGGTTTTCATCATATAAGGAGAACTTATGAGAGAGCGAAAAGGAACGATTAAGATAGGAATCTTATGGTTTTCTTCCCTGTGTATGCTGCTGGGAATGATGCTTCTGATTTATCGCTTTTCTGCTGCCAACAGCGTGCAGTCCTCCCATTTGAGCCAGGGACTGTCCTACAGACTGGTCTGCTTCTTCCGTGAGCTCTGTCCGGGCCTGGCTTCGGAAGAAGCTCTGATGAAGCTTGTTGAATTTATCGAGACACCCATACGCAAGATGGCACATTTTACAGAATATACGATTCTGGGATGGCTCATGCAGCTTCATCTGAGGACCATCTGCTTTCTGCAGGTCCCGGGGAAGGAAGAGGCAGGATATCACGACAGGAGGAGACTGCCATGGACAGGCATCCTGCTTGGTGTACTGTATGCGGTTACGGACGAGATTCATCAGTATTTTGTGCCGGGACGAGCCTGCAGGTGTATGGATGTCTGTATCGACAGCCTGGGAGTGATCACAGGAAGTCTGATCTTTCTGTTGATCTTTCGTCACTTACTTGACGGTATTCTGCGAAAAGGTTAGAATGAATTAGAACATTATCCGGAAGGAAGGGATCATATGCTTTTAAGAGAATTATTGGAACAGGTAGAATATACATGTCTGCAGGGAGATCCGGATACAGAGATCACTGCAGTGATTAATGATAGCAGAAAGCTGCAGAAGGGATGTCTCTTCCTCTGTATCAAGGGAGCATCCTTTGACGGGCATCGCTTTGCCGGACAGGCAGCAGAGCAGGGAGCAGCGGCTCTGATCGTTCAGGATCAGGTGGAAGTGCCTGAGGAGATTACCGTGATCAAGGTGGCGGACAGCAGAAGGGCCATGGCACTCATTTCTGCGGCCTGGTTTGGCTATCCGGACCGTCAGCTTACGACCATCGCAGTGACCGGAACCAAGGGCAAGACCACAACCACATACATGATCAAGGAGATGCTGGAGGCGGCCGGCAGGAAGACCGGTGTGATTGGAACCATTGAGGTTGTGATCGGACAGGAGCATATTCCGGTAAATAATACCACACCGGAATCCTATGATATTCACAGATATTTTCGTCAGATGGTTGACGCCGGATGCAGCTGTGTCGTGATGGAGGCATCTTCCCAGGGCTTTAAGCTGGATCGTACGGCAGGGATCGTCTTTGATTATGGTTTGTTTACCAATCTGTCACCGGATCATATCGGACCGAATGAACATGAGAGCTTTGAAGAATATCTGAATTGTAAGGCCATGCTCTTCGGACAGTGCCTTCAGGGCTATGCCAATAAGGATGATGCCCATTTTGCAGAGGTGACCGCCCAGGCAGCCTGCCCGATCCATACCTTTGGTATTGAGGAGGGGGCAGAGCTTCAGGCTTCCGATATCCGTCTTACCAGAGATACGGATTTCCTGGGAGTAGATTTCCATGTGTCGGGTATGGCAGAGGGAGAGATCTCCTGCGGTATCCCGGGAACCTTCAATGTACATAATGCCCTGGGAGCCATGAGTATCGCCCTGGCGATGGGTGTGACCCTGGAAGAGATAAATCAGGTGCTGAGACATTTTACGGTAAAGGGAAGAGTACAGATCGTGCCGACAGGCTATGACTACACTCTGATTATCGATTATGCCCATAATGCCGTTGCACTGGAGAGTATCCTGCAGACTTTAAGGGCTTATCAGCCGAATCGTCTGATCAGTCTCTTTGGATGTGGGGGTAACCGTTCCAGATTACGTCGCTTTGAGATGGGAGAGGTATCCGGTAAGATGGCAGATCTCACGGTGATCACTTCCGATAACCCGAGAAAGGAAGAGCCACAGGCCATCATCGATGATATCATCACCGGTATCTCCAGGACGGATGGAAAATATATCTCCATCATTGATCGTAGAGAAGCCATCTCTTATGTGATGCATCATGGTCAGGCAGGAGATATCATCATCCTTGCCGGAAAAGGCCATGAGACCTATCAGGAGATTCAGGGCGTGAAGTATCATATGAGTGAGGAAGAGATCGTGCAGGATGTCCTGGACGGGAAATACTGATTGATACAAGGATAAGGCATAATTTATGACAGAGAGATATGCAGATATTATAATAGATATTTCTCACGAGGCACTCGACAAGGTATTTCAGTACAGAGTGCCTTTTTCCTTATGGGAAGAAGTGAGGACAGGAAGCAGGGTTCGGATTCCCTTTGGCAGGGGCAATCATATAAGAGAGGGCTATGTGATCTCCCTTGGTGAAGAAGCCCGATATGAAGTGGATAAGATAAAGGATATCCTGTCCCTGGCAGAGGATGCCCTGCCCATGGAGTCTCAGATGATACAGATGGCGGCCTTTCTCAGACATCAGTATGGTGGATCCATGTATCAGGCTCTCAAGACCGTGATGCCTGTGAAGAATAAGGTCCGTCCCAGAACCCGGATGATGCTGAGCCTGAAGCTGCCCACGGAGGAGGCAGAGGAGCTTCTGACCCAGTGGAGACGGAGGAAGTATCATAGCCGGGCCGCTCTGCTGGCCCAGCTTCTGTCTGCGGATGGACACAGGATGGGCCGGGATCAGCTGGATCCATCGGCTTCCCTTCCCTTAAAAGAATTAAAGAAGTTAGAAGAGAAAGGTATCCTGGAGCTTCGTGAGAGGATTCTCTATCGGAATCCCTTCTCTCATTTTCAGAAAAAGGAGGAGAAGCTGCCGCTGAATGCGGGACAGCAGGCCATCGTGGATGAATTCTGCCGGGACTATCGATCAGGAAATGCGAAGAATTATCTCCTCTACGGTGTGACGGGCAGTGGCAAGACGGAGGTCTACCTGGCCCTGATCGAGGAGGTGCTGCATTCCGGTCGGCAGGCCATCGTTCTGATCCCGGAGATTTCTCTGACCTATCAGACCGTGAGACGATTTTATGAGAGATTCGGAGAGCAGATCGCGGTGCTTCATTCCAGGATGTCAGCCGGAGAACGCTCCGATTCCTATGCCCGTATCGAACAGGGAGATGCCAATATTGTGATCGGAGCTCGATCTGCTCTCTTCGCTCCTGCCGGGAAGCTGGGGCTCATCGTGATCGATGAGGAGCATGATGGGGCATATAAGAGTGATACGACGCCAAAATATCATGCCAGAGAGGCGGCCATCTACCGGGCCGGTCTGACAGGAGCCAGTCTGGTATGCGGATCGGCCACCCCTTCGGTGGAGATCTATCAGGCAGCACAGGCAGGAGCATACACCCTGTGGACTCTGCGGGAGCGGGGCGGTCATGCCCTCATGCCGACCGTATCTGTCGTGGATCTGAAGGAGGAGTTCCGACAGGGGAATCGCTCCATGTTCAGTCAGGAGCTTCGGGAGAAGATTCTGGACAGACTGGAGAAAAAAGAACAGATCATGCTCTTTCTTAACCGGCGAGGTTATGCCGGTTTCGTATCCTGCAGGGCATGTGGCACTGTTTTAAAATGTCCCCATTGTGATATCTCCCTGACCTATCATCGCAATGGCAGTCTTCATTGTCATTATTGCGGTTACAGCATGCGATACAGCAGGATCTGTCCGACCTGTGGCAGTCCTCATGTGGCGACCTTTGGTCTGGGAACGGAGAAGGTGGAGGCTGCCGTGGCAGAGGAGTTTCCCCAGGCCAGGGTATTACGTATGGATATGGACACAACACGCAGGAAGAATGCCCATCAGGAGATCCTGCAGACCTTTGCCAGGGGCGAGGCCGATATTCTCATCGGAACGCAGATGATCGTCAAGGGACATGATTATGCCAATGTGACACTGGTTGGTATCCTGGCGGCAGATTTGTCCCTGCATGCCCAGGACTTCCGCAGCGGGGAGAAGACCTTTCAGCTTTTATGTCAGGCAGCGGGACGGGCCGGCAGGGGACAGAAGGCGGGAGAGGTTATCATACAGACCTACTCTCCCGAGCATTATGCGATCACCACCGCAGCAGAACAGTCCTACGATACATTTTATGAGGAGGAGGCAGCCTATCGACGCCTGATGCGTTATCCCCCATGGAGTCATATCCTGGTGATCCTGGTTCAGTGTGCCGATGAGAATCAGGCAGCTCTGGCCGTGCAGAGAATCCAGCGCATGATCCTGCAGAGTCAGCAGGGACTGGAGCAGGCAGTGCAGGTGATGAATCCGGGACAGGCTTCCTTAGCCAAACTCAAGGATATTTATCGACAGGTGATCTATCTGAGACATGAGGATGGAGAGAGGTTACTTGATCTTAAGGACCGCCTTCAGGCAGTGTTGGATACCCACCCCTTATTTGCCGGTGTGCACGTACAGTTTGATTATGATCCCATGAATCATTATTAATCTTCGGCTTTACGGACTTATGGGGAAATGTTATAATATATGATTAAGGCTTGACTCTCTGCAACAGAGTACATGCTCTGCATGCTGCAGGGAGAGATCAGAGCCTTTCTGATAGAAAAGAGGTCAGGCTTACTCTGGCCTGCATTTACGAATAATATGGAGGATAATATGGCTATAAGACAGATTCGTTATATAGGAGAAGAATGTTTGGGAAAAGTATGTAAACCGGTCAAACAGATGAATGATCGTATGCTTACACTGGTGGATGATCTATTTGATACCATGTATGAAGCCATGGGTGTGGGTCTGGCTGCACCGCAGGTAGGTATTCTGCGCCGCATCTGTGTCATCGATGTCATGGATGACGATCCATTTGTATTGATCAATCCGGAGATCATTGAGATGTCCGGTGAGCAGACCGACGATGAAGGCTGCCTCAGTGTTCCGGGCAAGACCGCTTCGGTAACCAGAGCAAATTATGTGAAGGTAAGATCCTACGATATGGACATGAATGAAGTGATCATCGAGGGAGAGGGTCTTCGTGCCAGAGCAATCCAGCATGAGATGGATCATCTGGATGGTATCTTATACGGAGAGCGTGCCAACGAGCCATACCGTGATCTGCCGACAGAGCCGGAGGATGAGGAGTCAGAGGAAGAATAATGAGAGTGATATTTATGGGAACGCCGGACTTTGCGGTACCGACGTTAGAGTGTCTGATCAGAGAACATGAAGTCGTAGCGGTTGTGACCCAGCCGGATAAACCCAAGGGCAGAGGGAAGGCCATGCAGTTTCCTCCGGTCAAGGAGGCAGCTCTGGCACATGATATCCCGGTTTATCAGCCTGTCAGAGTAAGAGAGGAAGGCTTTGTGGATCTTCTTCGGGGCTATCAGCCGGATGTGATCGTTGTGGTTGCCTTCGGTCAGATCCTGCCGGAGAGCATCCTGGAATTGCCGCAATACGGCTGTCTGAATGTGCACGCCTCCCTTCTGCCACGCTATCGTGGTGCTGCACCGATCCAGTGGGTTGTGATCGATGGAGAGCAGGAGACCGGTGTGACCATCATGCAGATGGATAAGGGTCTGGATACCGGTGATATGCTTGCCAGGACAGTGATAGCAATTGATGCCAGGGAGACCGGAGAGAGCCTTCATGATAAGCTGACCCTTCTTGGCGGACCTCTTCTCCTTGATGTACTGCATCAGCTGGAGGAAGGGAAGGCAGTTCGTGAGAAGCAGGATGACAGTAAGAGCTGCTATGCTCATATGCTGACCAAGGAGCTGGGCAGGATCGACTGGCATAAGGATGCCGGCTCCATCGAGCGTCTGATCCGCGGACTGAATTCCTGGCCGAGTGCTTACACTTCCTATAAGGGAAAGACCTTGAAGATATGGCAGGCAGACGTCGTGGCCGGAGATCCGACCGCCATACCCGGGACCATCATCGCAGTGGATAAAACATCCTTTACGGTACAGACCGGCCGGGATGCACTTCGTATCCTGGAGCTGCAGCTTCAGGGCAAGAAACGTATGCAGGTTCAGGCATTTCTACTCGGTAATCCGACAGAAACCGGCATGATACTGGGGGAATAGACAGGAGACTTATGGAGAAGAAAGAAGATATGAGAGCCATAGCTCTCGATACATTGATTGATATGGACCGCAATCATAAGCTGTCCCATATCGCCATCAATGAGACTCTGATGAGATATCAGTATATCCCCAGACAGGACAGGGCATTTTATACCCTTTTATGTGAGGGCGTGACGGAACGCAGAATCTATCTGGATTATGTGCTGGATTCTTATTCCAGGACACCGATGAGAAAATGCAAACCTTTGATCCGCAATCTGCTCCGACTGGCAGCTTACCAGATCCTCTTTATGCAGGTTCCGGATGCTGCAGCCTGTAATGAGGCTGCTTCCCTGGCCAGGAAACGTGGATTCCGTAATCTGACAGGTTTTGTGAATGGAGTCTTACGTAACCTGTCCAGGAAGAAAGAAGAGATAGAATTACCGGATCCGGAGCACTCTCTGACCGCATATCTGTCCGTCAGATACTCCATGCCGGTCTGGATCGTGGAACTATTCCTTGATCAATATGGCCGGGAGCTGACAGAGAAGGTGCTGGACTCCTTCCTGCAGGTCAGACCCGTGACGATCCGCACCAATCTGTCCCGGATCACAGCGGAGGAGCTGAGACGAAGGCTGGAAGCAGAAGGAGTACGTGTAGAAGCGGCTCCCTATCTGCCCTACGCTTATCATATCTATGATTATAATTATCTGGGTAAGCTCCCTTCCTTCCGCGAGGGACTCTTTGCTGTGCAGGATGTCAGCTCCATGCTGCCGATTTCTGTGGCCGATATCCATGAAGGAGATCTGATTCTGGATCTTTGCGCGGCCCCTGGCGGCAAAACCTTCCATGCGGCGGACCGGCTGGGAGCGAAGGGGAAGATCATCTCGAGAGATCTGACGGAGTATAAGACAGAGCTCATTCGGGAGAATCAGGACAGGATGCATTATCCCCAGGTGGAGGTAGAGGTATTTGATGCCTGCAAGCCGGACCCGGAGATGTTCGGCAGGGCCAATCTGGTGATCGCGGATCTTCCTTGCAGTGGTCTGGGGATTATGGGACGTAAAAATGATATTAAGTATCATATGACAAGAGAACAATTATCGGAACTGGTGGATCTGCAGAGACGTATCCTGACCCAGGCCTGTCAGTATGTGAAGGAGGGTGGAGAGCTGATCTATTCCACCTGTACACTTCATGATGGGGAAAATGTCTCGAATCTGCGATGGATCGAAGAGCATACCCCGCTTCGTCTGGTATCCATAGAGGAAGAGTTGCCGCAAGCCCTTCGAGGCCGGACCGGCGGAAAGGGATATCTGCAGCTCATCCCGGGCCGAGACGCATGCGATGGTTTTTTCTTTGCAAAATTTGTACATAAGGGGCGATAAGATGGCAGAATGGAATGATATCAGATCGTTAACGATGGAAGAACTGACAGAGGCGGTTGTATCGATTGGGGAGAAGAAGTTCCGGGCCAGACAGATCTATGGCTGGCTGCATCAGAAGCTGGTACGCAGTCCCCAGGAGATGAAGAATCTTCCTAAGAGCTGTATACAGAAGCTGACGGAGACTTATCCATGCTATGGTGTGACAGAGGTGGAGCGTTATGTCTCAAAGATCGACGGCACCATGAAGTTTCTCTTTATGCTCCACGATGGCAATATCGTAGAGAGTGTGCTCATGCGTTATAAGCATGGTAACTCTGTCTGCATCTCCTCGCAGGCGGGCTGCAGGATGGGTTGCCGTTTCTGCGCTTCGACCCTCCTGGGTCTGACCAGGAATCTCTATCCTTCGGAGATGCTTGACCAGATCTATGCCATACAGCATGCAATCGGGGAGAGGATTTCCAATGTTGTTGTGATGGGAACCGGAGAGCCCTTTGATAATTATGACAGCTTATCCCGCATGATCACGCTTTTGTGTGATGAGCAGGGCTTGAATATCGGCCATCGTAATATCACAGTATCTACCTGTGGTCTGGTACCGCGCATCTATCAGTTCGCGGATGAGCATCCCCAGGTGACCCTGGCCATCTCACTTCATGCCTCCAATAATGAAACCAGACGAGAGCTGATGCCCATCGCTCACCGTTACTCGCTGGATGAGCTCATGGAGGCTGCCCGCTATTATGTCAGGCAGACCAGAAGGAGGATCACCTTTGAGTACAGTCTGGTAAAGGGAGTGAATGACAGTAAGGTACAGGCAGAGGAGCTGATCGGATTAGTGCGCGGCATGAACTGTCATATTAATCTGATTCCGGTGAATCCGATCAAAGAGAGAGACTACGAACAGACAGATACAAGCCATGTGGCGGCCTTTAAAGCTCTCCTGGAGGAGAAGCATATTCAGGTGACGGTACGCCGTGAGATGGGCAGAGATATTTCGGCAGCCTGCGGGCAGCTGAGAAAAGGTTATACAGAAAGGAATGGTAATCTATGAGATCCTTTGGGATAACCGATATTGGTAAAAAAAGGAAAATGAATCAGGACTATCTCTTCTATTCCGATGAAGAGACAGGCTGTTTTGAGAATTTATATATTGTAGCAGATGGTATGGGTGGTCATAAAGCGGGAGATAAAGCATCCTCTTATGCGGTCACTCGGTTTGTGGAATTAGCCGGAAGGCTGGAGAAGATGCATCCCTTCCGGGCCATGGATCAGTTGATCCGTCAGGTGAATGCAGAGCTCTATAAGATTTCCCTTCAGGAAGAGCAGTATAATGGGATGGGTACGACCTTTGTCGCAGCGACGGTGAAGGATGACATGGTTTATGTCATGAATATCGGAGACAGCCGGCTCTATTTCTATGACGGAGAGCAGATAAGGCAGATCACCATGGATCATTCCCTGGTGGAGGAGCTGGTACGGGCAGGAGAGCTGGCACCGGAGGAGAGTAAAAACCATCCCCAGAAGAATATTATCACAAGGGCAGTCGGTGTCTACGAGGAGCTGACGGCGGATTTCTTCCGCTTTCCGATCCGCAAGGGGCAGAAGATTCTTCTCTGTTCCGATGGTCTGAGTAATATGGTGGAGGATCATATGCTTAAAGATATCCTGGCTGATTCCGGAACGGTGGAAGAGGAAGCCAGGTTATGCAAGGATGAGGCCCTCTATTTCGGAGGAATCGATAATATTGCTGTCGTAATCGCTGTATGCGAGGATGGGGGGTGTGCCCGGTGATTCAAATCGGTATGATCCTGGGAGGCCGTTATGAGATTTTGAATCACATCGGTTCCGGTGGCATGGCAGATGTCTATAGGGCCAGATGCCACAGGGAGAACCGATATGTTGCGATTAAGATATTACGTCAGGAATTCAATGAGGATGAAGCCTTTGTGCGCCGCTTTATCGCAGAAGCGAAAGCGACGGCAGGTCTGGATCATCCCAATATTGTAAGGATATATAATGCGGGTCATGATCAGGGCTATCATTATATCGTGATGGAGCTTTGTGAAGGTACCACCTTAAAGCGCTACATCCGCAGATATGGTCGTCTGAGCGTGAGAGAGACCGTTGATTTCAGCAAGCAGATGGCCAGAGGCATTCAGGCCGCCCATGCGATTGGTCTCGTTCATCGTGATATCAAGCCACAGAATATCCTGGTATCCGACAGCGGCAAGCTGAAGGTGGCAGATTTCGGCATCGCCAGGGCAGCTTCCGGGGATACCATGTCCCAGAACATGATGGGCTCGGTCCATTATCTGTCTCCGGAACAGGCCAGAGGCGGATATGCGGATCAGCGCAGTGATATCTATTCTCTGGGTATCACCATGTATGAGATGGCAACCGGTCATGTTCCATTTGATGGAGAAAATGAAGTGATGATCGCTCTCATGCATCTGAAGAATGAGATCACTCCTCCGCGATGTTTCTTTCCGGATATTCCGGTAAGCCTGGAGAAGATCATCCTCAAATGTACTATGAAGCGTCAGTCGGATCGTTACCAGAATGCACAGGAGCTGCTGGAGGATCTGGAAGAAGTATTTACCCAGCCGGATGGAGACTATGTTTACAGTCGGCCGATGCTGGATGACAGCCCGACGATCCACCGCACCAGGAAAGATCTGTCGCAGATGCGCGAGGGGATTCGGGAATATACGGACCACATGGCAGAGAACCAGGAAGAGATAGCATCGGAAGAGCAGGAAGCTGCTGCGGATCGGGATGATTCCATCCGGATACGGAAAGGCGGACCTCAGGAGATCCATGCGCCGGAGGAGGAGAGCCATACTTCAGAGGAGCAGGAAGAAGAGTCCATGAAGACACCGATGCGAAGGATGATCTATGTGATCACAGCGGCAGGTGGTATTCTTCTGGCCATGATCCTTATCTATCTGATCGTCTCCTCGACAGGAATCCTCCGCAGACAGAAGCAGGCAGAAGCCACAAGTGCGACGACAGAGGAAGTGACAGAGGCCAGTCAGGTCTCCATGCCGGATGTTTTAGGTAAGGATCGCCAGACTGCACAGCAGGAAGTGAGCCAGGCAGGTCTGAAGGCTGATTTTGAGTATGAAGGGGATCTGACGGAGTCCGATACGGATCTGATCGTCACAAAACAGCAATATAAGGCAGGAGATATGCTGGAGGAAGGAAGCACCGTTCTGCTGACACTTGGGAAAGATCCGCAGGCTACGACAGAGAGCAAGAGGGTGGAGGTTCCTCTTCTGATCAATGATAAGGAAGAGGAGGCTGTCAGTGCCCTGGAAGAGCTGGGTCTCAAGGTGGAGAAGCTCTATGCCAGCAGTGACACGGTCAAAGAGGGTTATGTGATCAAACAGACTCCGACTGCCGGTACGGAAGTAGACCGGGGATTCACCATCGCGATCACCATCAGCAAAGGGGTGTCCAAGGTCCGCGTGCCATCTCTTACCGGTCTGTCTCAAAAGGCAGCGAGAGATCAGCTGAATAATGTCGGTCTGGAGCTGGGAGAGGTAACCAGTGATTACAACGGCTCCGTCGGTGTCGGCGAGGTCTTTCGTCAGGGCACCGAGCCGGGTACTATGGTAGACAAAGGCTCCGCAGTGGATGTTGTGATCAGCCTGGGTGAAGGAATCTCCTATCACTATGAAGGGGAGATCTACATTATGGAGAGTCCCTTTGCGGAGGGAGAAAGCGGATTGCTTGAGCTTGTTCTCAATGAGAACGGTCAGATGACCAGCATTTTCTCACAGGATGATATGACAGCAGATGATTTCCCATTTGACTATACCTTTGAAGGAAATGATGAGGGAGAAGCGGAAGTTATACTGTATATTAACGGAGAGGAATACAGCAGAGAGCCCGTCACTCTTACTGCAGTGGAGGACTGATCTTAATATCCGCAAGGAAAGCAAAGGAGCAGTATGAGATTAAGTGGAAGAATCGTAAAAGGAATCGGCGGTTTTTACTATGTATATGTGGTGGAAGAGGGTCTCTATGAGTGTCGGGCCAGAGGAATCTTCCGCAATAAAAAAATGAAGCCCATGGTCGGTGATTTTGTGGAGATCGATCTGATCTCACAGGAGGAGAAGACGGGGAATCTGTCTGTGATCCATCCGAGAAGGAATCAGCTGCTACGGCCCATGGTATCCAATGTGGATCAGGCCATGGTGATCTTTGCCGTCCATGATCCGGAACCGAATTTTAACCTTCTGAATCGTTTTCTTCTCTCCATGCGTCAACAGAATGTTCCGGTAGTGATCTGTTTTAATAAGATGGATCTGGCACAGCCGGAGGAGAGAGAAGATCTGGAGAGGAATTATCGGGATAGCGGATGCGAGCTTCATTTCCTGTCAGCGATCCGTGAGGAGGGCATCCGGGATATCCGGGGGCTCCTCCAGGGAAGGACCACAGTCCTGGCAGGCCCCTCCGGTGTAGGAAAATCCTCCACCCTTAACTGCCTCAGCAGTGACAAACAGATGGAGACAGGGGTGATCAGTGAGAAGATCCGCCGGGGAAAGCATACGACCCGCCACTCAGAGCTGATCTATCTGGGAGAGGATACCTACATGATGGATACACCGGGCTTCAGCTCTCTCTTTCTGGAGGATATCGAGAAGGACGAGCTTAAGTATTATTTTCCGGAGTTTGAACCCTATGAGAATACCTGCCGTTTCCATGGATGCAGTCATATTCATGAACCGGACTGTAAGGTCCGGGAAGCACTGGAGGCGGGGAAGATCAGTCGACTTCGCTATGAGGATTATGTCCTCTTTTATCAGGAACTGGCACAGAAGAAGAGATGGTGATAGAGCGTGAAGATATTAATTGTAACAGGAGGAAGTATCTCCCTTCCCTTTGCGGAAGAATTTTTGACAAAGCATCGATTCGATCGAATCATCGCTGCAGATTCCGGTCTGGCAGCCTGCCATGCTTTAGAGCTGACTCCGACGGATATATTAGGTGATTTTGATAGTCTTAAGAATCTGGAACTGAGAGAGCATTACCGGAAGAAAGGAATTCCTGTCAGAGAGTTTCCGACACGTAAGGATTACACGGATACCCATCTGGCGGTATCCTTTGCCATAGATCTCTGGCAGTCAGAGCAGGAGCAGCTTTCCGACGCAATCGATGATTCGGAGGCAGGAGTATGGATCCTGGGAGCCACAGGAAGCAGACTGGATCATGTCCTGGCCAATATCGGCATGCTGGTCATGCTGACAGATCGGAAGATCCCATGTAAGATCCTGGATGCACATAATGAGATGGAGGTTCTGAAAGGACCGGTGGTCAGGAGCTATCCACGCAGAGAAGGACGACAGTTCTTCTCCATGATCGCCCTGGGTGATACCGCCAGAGGCATCGATCTGATCGGTTTTTCTTATCCCTTACAGGACGCAGAGCTCCCACCCTATGTCAGTCTGGGAGTCAGCAATGAGATTACCGAAGAAGAAGGAATCCTACGCCTGCGCCAGGGCTGCATCCTGGTAGACCAATCCATCGATTAAATGAAAACAAGGGCAAACAGCCCTCCCCAAACGGCAGCGTTCCATGTCACATGGAATCCTGCCGTTGTTTTTTATGCAGGATCTCTTCGTCCTGCGCTCCCGATGTGTTGCGCTTTGCTACTCGGTTCGGGCGCTTATGGTCACGCCATTCGCGCAAAACTCGCCTCGCGGGATATGGTGAATTGCATGCATGACAAGAACACCAGGGCATCCTTGATTGGTATTACTTCGTTTCACCTCCATACCCAGTGGCGCAGAAGCCTGCGGGAGCGACACAGCCCGGCTTCGGGCGTGGCGTAGACCGGCAGGATTTTCAATCCATGAATATAAGGAATCCTGCCCACAGATAAGATGGAGCTTCCTTTTGTCCGCATATACCGAAATTTGTGTTTTATATATGGTTCACAGAAAGAAGAAGAGGCAGGCTTCATCTCAGAAGGAATACCTTCTGAGATGAAAGTCAGACTGCTTCAATTTTCAATGGTTACCATATATAAAACACATCGAAAACAATACGGACAAAAGGAAGCTATCTAAAACAAAGATGGCAGGATTCCATCAATAGCATCGATGAAAACCTGCCGGTTAAGGGAGGGCTGTTTGCAGCCCCTTTTTCTTTATACGTTGAATTTAAATAATACGACATCTCCGTCCTGCATCACATACTCCTTACCTTCGGAGCGGACCAGACCCTTCTCTCTGGCAGCAGCCATACTGCCGTTCTCGATCAGATCATCATAGCTGATGACATCTGCCTTGATAAAGCCACGTTCAAAATCAGAATGAATCTTACCTGCAGCCTGCGGAGCCTTGGTTCCCTTCTTGATGGTCCATGCCTTGGACTCGATCGGACCTGCTGTAAGATAGGAGATTAAGCCCAGAAGAGAGTAGCTTGCCTTGATCATCTTCTCCAGACCGGACTCGGTCAGACCCAGATCCTCGAGGAACATCTCTTTCTCTTCCTCATCCAGTTCTGCGATCTCCTGCTCGATCTGAGCGCAGACTACAAATACCTCTGCATCACAGCTCTTCGCATATTCCTTTACTGTGGCAACGTAATCATTGGATGCCCCATCATCCGCCAGATCGTCCTCCGATACATTGGCGGCGAAGATGACCGGCTTATCTGTCAGAAGATTACACTCCCGGATCAGTGCCTGCTCATCCTCATCCTCTGTCTCATAGGTCTTGGCTAACTGACCGCTCTCCAGATGATCCTTCATCTTCTTTAATAATTCAACCTCTGCTGCAATCTTCTTATCATTATGTGCGGCACGTGACTGCTTTGCAATACGTCTTTCCAGTACCTCCATATCGGAGAAGATCAACTCAAAATTAATCGTCTCGATATCACGTAAGGGATCCACACTTCCATCCACATGGATGACATTGGAATCATCGAAGCAGCGAACAACATGAACGATGGCATCTACCTCACGGATGTTGGCCAGGAACTGGTTGCCCAGACCCTCTCCCTTGGAAGCACCCTTTACCAGACCTGCAATATCCACGAATTCGATGGCAGCAGGAACGATCTTTGCAGAATCATACATGTCGGATAATACCTGAAGGCGTTTATCCGGAACAGCGACGATACCGATATTGGGATCGATCGTACAGAAAGGATAATTCGCTGATTCTGCACCAGCCTTTGTCAATGAATTAAATAATGTACTTTTTCCAACGTTGGGAAGTCCAACGATACCTAACTTCATGGGATAATCCTCCTTATATAAGCGATTCGGCGATGCTCTGTAAGCGGAATCGCCGATGACTGTCTGAATATTCTCAATTAATCATTCTATCATAAAGAACTTTCCCCTGACAAGGTTTACTTGGGAAATGTGAAAAAAACTTAAAAAATGATATACATTTTATCAAACTTGAATTATAATGTGTTCTGATGTCTTCAGAATGATGTGAAGATCAGCAGCTATGCTGATGAAAAAGAGGAGGAAGTTATGGAGTATACGGATATTCGTTTTCCACATCTCGGAATCGTATTCTCTCATGTGGGTAAATATATTCAGATCGGTAATTTTCAGATTATGTATTACGGTATTGTGATCGCCATCGGCTTTATCCTGGGCCTTTTTGTGGCACAGAGATATGCCAGAAGTACCGGGCAGGATACGGAGATTTATATGGATTTCTTTCTCTGTATGGTCATTCCTGCGATTGTCGGTGCCAGGATCTATTATGTTATATTTTCATGGGATTACTATAAAGACCATCTCTCGGAGATCATTAATCTGCGCAATGGCGGCCTGGGAATCGTCGGCGGTATCTCCATGGCCATCCTGGTCATGTTTATCTTCTGCCGGGTCAGACATTACAGCATGCTGCTGATGCTGGATACTGTGGTCATGGGCACCCTGGTCGGTCAGATTCTGGGACGCTGGGGGAATTTCTTTAACCGGGAGGCCTTTGGCTGTTTTACGGACGGTCCCTTTGCCATGCAGATTCCGGTGGGATTTTTCGAGCAGTTCCATCGAACCGGTGAGCTGCAGTCGGCCGGACTCATGGATCATCTGGTAGAGCTGACGGTAAATGGGCAGAGCCTTTCCTATATTCAGGTTCATCCGACCTTCTTATATGAAGGCTTATGGAATCTGCTGATTCTGATCTTTGTCTTCTTTTACTGTAAGCATAAGAAATTTGACGGAGAACTGGTATGCATCTATTTCGTGGGATATGGCATCGGCCGTTTCTTTATCGAGAGCCTTCGTGTGGACCAGTTGACGATTGGTAATACGGGGATTGCTGCCACACAGGTGGTCTGCATCTGCCTGATCATCGGTGGCCTGACAGCCATCATCCTGGGCAGAAGAAAGCATCGTCTTGCACAGAAGCTATAATTATGGTATAATCTTTTAATCTATGACACGAGATGGATATTTGTGTGATTGATATTTACATACTGTGAAGCAGCCGACAGGCTGTATGGAGGTTTACATGAAACGATTTTGGAAGGATGTCACAGGACATTTTAGTTATGCAATATATGCAGCGAAGTCCGAGTTGAAGTCAGAAGTTGCGAACTCATATCTGAACTGGATCTGGTGGGTGCTGGAACCATTTTGCTTTATGCTGATCTATTCCTTTGTTTATGGTACCGTATTTAATGCCAAGGAGCCACACTTCGGTCTCTTCATTTTCATCGGTCTTACTGCATGGGATTTCTTTCAGCGTAATGTTGTTCAGAGTGTAAAGCTGTTAAAGAATAATAAAGCCATTATTACCAAGGTTTATATACCGAAGTTTGTCTTATTGATCTCCAGGATGTTTTTTAACGGATATAAGATGATGATCTCTTTCGGTATTATCATTGCCATGATGTTGTATTATCGCATTCAGGTCACCTGGTATATTGTTTTTATCATTCCGACCTTTATCTTATTATTTGCCATTACCTTTGCCATTATGACACATATGATGCATTATGGCGTTTATGTTCAGGATTTGACCAATGTAACGACCATCACTCTCAGAATGATCTTCTATCTTACCGGTATCTTCTATAATATTGAGAAGAGACTTCCGGCTAAGTTTTCCTTTATCCTGATGAAATGTAACCCCATGGCTCTGGTTTTGAATAATCTGCGTAATTGTATTCTTTACGGTACCATGCCTGACATGAAATGGACGGCAGTCTGGTTTGTGATCGCGATCATCGTTGCTATTTTTGGTGTTCGTAAGATATACAAGAACGAGAACAGTTATGTCAAAGTATTATAGTGAGGTGCCTGACATGGAAGATATGATGTTGGATAGAGAACATAAGATAGAGACGACAGAGTTTATTCAGGCAGCAGAAGCGGAAGAAGCACGAGAGAGTGCGATCAGTGTTCGTAATGTATGTATCGAATACAAGAGTCTGAAGGCTGGTTCGATCAAGCAGAATTTATTTAAATTAAAGAAGGTAAAGCAGGAGACCTTCCGTGCGGTACGTAATGTATCCTTTGAGGTGCCGGAGGGACAGATCCTTGGTATCACAGGCAAGAATGGTAGTGGTAAGTCTACTATGCTGCGGGCAATCGCCGGTATTTTCTCACCGGACAGTGGTGAGATCGATCTCCATGGACATTCCATCTCCCTTCTTTCCATCGGTGTTGGTTTTAATAAAGAGCTGAGTGGCCGTGAGAATATCATCCTGTCCGGTATGCTTCTGGGATTCTCCGAGGAATTTATCCTTGGTAAGATGCAGGAGATTATTGATTTTGCCGGAATCGGTACTTTTATTGATATGCCGGTCCGTACCTACTCCAGTGGTATGTATTCCAAGCTGGCCTTCTCCATTACAGCGGTTCTGGAGACGGAGATCATGCTGATCGATGAAGTACTCAGTGTAGGTGATCAGAAGTTTAAGAAGAAGAGTTATGCCAAGATGAAGGAACTGATATCCAAGAGAGACAGAACAGTAGTGATTGTGTCGCATAGTTTATCTACCCTGCAGGATCTCTGTGATCAGATCATCTGGATGCATGACGGTGAGATCGTTATGTATGATAAACCGGAGATCGTTCTGCCGATTTATCAGGATTTCATGAAATAGGAAGCGCCATCTTTATAAGTATGAGACTTATGTATATTCCTGCCTTTCTGTCAGCAGACAGCCGGGGAGGATATAGATGAGTCTCTTTTTGTATCATTGAGAGTTGTCGATAGAGGAGAGAGGCTATGTTATTATTCTGGAAGGTATTATTTACGGAGTTTATCGCTGAGATGGGAGATAAGACTCAGCTGATGCTCATCGCCATGACATCCAAGTACAAGATTCGTGATATTATTCTTGGAACCGCAGCGGCCATTATGCTTCTGAACGGTCTGGCAGTATTGGCCGGGGGATTTGTCAGTGAGTTTATCCCGACCTGGCTGATCCGAATCGTTGCAGCCCTGGCATTTATGTACTTTGCCGTGACGACCCTGGCAGGCGAGGATGAGGAGGAAGAAGAGGAGGCAGCCAGCCGCTTCCAGTTTGCCCCTCTTGCAGTATTCTGTACCTTTTTTGTGGCAGAGCTTGGGGATAAGACACAGCTCACTGCCATTACCTTCGGAGCCAATGAAGGTATGAGCGCAGCACTGATCGTATGGGCAGCCTGCTCCATCGGATTATTTGCGGCAGATATCCTGGGTATGCTGGTGGGTTATCTTCTGAAGAGCAAGACACCGGATGGCTTTTTAAATGCTCTGGCCTATGTGGTTTTCTCCATCTTCGGTATCATTACCATGCGTCAGGGTCTCCTGCTTCTTCTCGGGGAAGACAGCAGCCTGGTTCTCCCCGGAACAGGGATCGTCGCCGTCCTCTTCCTGGCGGTCTGTCTTTTCGTATTTATTCGTAATCGTTTAAAAAAACAGGATAATTGAATTTTTCTTTGTGAACAGCCCTCCCCAAAGGGCAGGATTCCATGTGATATGGAAGCCTGCCCTTTGGGGAGGGCTTTTTTGATAAAACTTTATAATTTCGTGTTGCAATCTGGGAAATCATGGTATAGAATAAATCTAAGTGGTGAAATGTGGATAAAAGTGTCATTTTGGGGAAGATAAATCCACTAAGTAGAGCAAATGTGGATGGATCGTGTGGATAGAATCATGAGATAGGACGCAAGAGTTCTGCAAGCAGGACTCTTTCTTTTTCACTCATCAGGGCGGAAGAATGATTGCAGAGGACGAGACAGAAAGGGGTGAGATAAGTGCTGAAGGGACAGGTACAGCATGGCTTGGACGCAAAAGGACGACTTATCTTACCGGCCAGGTTTCGAGAGGATCTGGGAAGCAGCTTCTGCCTGACCAAGGGCTTTGAGAATTGTCTCTATATCTATCCTATGGAAGAGTGGGAGGCATTTTCCGCGAAGCTGGAGGCATTGCCGCCATTTTCCAATAAAGCCAGACGACTGAAGAGACATTTCATCGGATGTTCTGAGGATATCGAATTAGATAAGCAGGGACGTTTTCTGATTCCCCAGCCTCTTCGCGCCTATGCGAAGATTGAGAAGGATGTGACCATCATCGGTATGATGGATCATGTGGAGATCTGGAGCAGCCTGTATTATCAGGATTATGAAGAGGAAGAAGAGGAATCCATCTCCGATATCGCGGAGGATCTGGTATCCTGGGGAGAGTAAGCATGGAATTTGTGCATAAGTCGATCATGTTGGAGGAAGTGATATCCTCTTTGAATATAAAAGCAGATGGAATCTATGTGGACGGTACCCTCGGAGGCGGAGGCCATTCCTATGAGATTGCGAAAAGACTGACCCATGGAGGACGTCTGATCGGAATCGATCAGGACGGAGATGCCATCGAAGCAGCCACGAAGCGTCTGGAGCCTTTTCGGGACAGAGTGACGATCGTCCGGAGGAATTACGCCCAGATGAGGCAGGTTCTGCAGGAGCTGTCTATCGATCAGGTAGACGGGATTCTCCTGGATCTCGGCGTATCCTCATATCAGCTGGATAATGCAGAGAGGGGATTCACCTATCGGGAGGATGTTCCTCTGGATATGCGTATGGATCAGAGACAGATGCAGACAGCCCGGGATATCGTCAATGACTACAGTGAGATGGAGCTGTATCATATGATACGTGATTACGGTGAGGATAAATTTGCCAAGAATATCGCCAAGCATATTGTGAAGGCGAGAGCAGAGACTCCCATCGAGACGACAGGACAGCTGACGGAGATTATTAAGGCTGCGATTCCGAAAAAGGTTCGTATGAATGGCGGTCATCCGGCCAAGAAGACATTTCAGGCGATTCGGATCGCCCTGAATCATGAACTGGATGTATTGAAGGATAATCTGGAGGATATGATCGATCTCCTGGGAGATGACGGAAGATTGTGTGTGATCACCTTCCATTCCCTGGAGGATCGTATCGTAAAAAATATATTCCGGACCTGTGAGAGACCTTGTGTCTGTCCGCCGGAATTTCCGGTATGTACCTGTGGCAGAGTGTCGAAGGGCAGAGTGGTTACCAGAAAGCCAATCGTACCGGGTGAGAGAGAATTAGAGGAGAATTCACGCTCTAAGAGCTCCAAGCTCAGAGTGTTTGAGAGGCAGATTAGCGGGGAACATGCGTAATCTGCGGGGGAGAGAGTTACTATGGCATTAAAGAGCACAAACGACCGTTATAAATATATTTACGGGAATACTGCCAGGAAGACGGAGGCAAAGCCAGAGGATATGCACTCCACTTCACCGCGCAAAACGCATCCGCAGGATCCGCTCTACAGACCGCAGAAGCCACAGGCCGGTCGGAAAGCATCGGATCGCGTCAGATTGGTGAAACCCAGTGATGCCTTTGACTGGAAGTTCCTCTTTATGTCTGCGCTGGCCCTTTTCTTCATTGCAGTTGCTGCACTCTTCTATGTAAAAGAAGCTTCCCGTTTGAGCAAGCTGTCAGATCAGATTGTCGAACTGAAAGAAGAGAAGGCGGAGCTTCAGTCCAGACAGGCCTCGATTCAGTCTGAGCTGGACAAGGCCATCAATCTCGATGAGATTCGGGAATATGCGGAGGACGAGCTTGGCATGGTATATCCTGACCATGAAGATGTGATCTATTATTATCAGGATTCGAGTGATTATTTCAGACAGTATGAAAGTGTAGATAAATAAGCAGCAGATACAGCAGATTGTAGGAGTAGCTTTGACTACGGAGCAATCTGCTGTTGTTTCATAGACAATACGATGTAGAAAGGAAGGCTATGACAGGGGACAAAAAGAAGAGGAGACATCTGTCAAGAGAAGTCAGAGGCAGGCTGACATTTACCTATGTGGTGATCATCTGCTGTTTTCTTGCATTAGCAGGCTATATCATCTTCTGGACTGTTCGAAATGGCAGGACATACGGTACAGCAGTTCTCGGGCAAAAAACAAACAGCAGTGAGGAGATCCCTTACGAGCGAGGGAAGATTTATGACCGCAACGGGAATCTTCTTGCAGGAAATGAAAAGCTCTACACCTTAATTGTGGAGCCTAAAAATATTTTTGACGGAACAGAACAGAAGCAGTCGGATTATCTGAATGCGACAGTCAAGGCTCTCGGTGAGTATTTTGAACTGGATACAGAGACGATAGAGAAGAAGATAAAAGACAATCCTGACTCCTACTATATTCCCTTAAAGACGGGACTTACATATCAGGAGGTTGAGAAATTTGAAGAATTCTGTGCCCTGGCTCAGGAAGAGATTGTGAAAACAGACCCTGTGGAGCGGCAGATTCAGATCAAGGCTGCCCGCAACGTCCGCGGAGTCAGCTTTGAGACCAGCTATAAACGGATCTATCCTTACAATACGCTGGCCTGTCATCTGCTGGGCTTCACCTCTGCCGGTAATGTGGGAAACTGGGGCCTGGAGCAGTATTATAATTCCACTTTAAATGGAACAAACGGACGATCCTACACCTATTTTGAAGAAGACATGGTTCAGGAGGAGACGGTTCGGGAGGCAGTGGACGGCAACTCCCTGGTGAGCACGATCGATCTGCAGATCCAGCAGGTGGTCGAGGAGAAGCTGGCGGAGTTTGATGAGGAGATCGGAAGCAGTGAGACCAGTATTATCGTTATGGATCCCGATAACGGAGAGATCCTCGCCATGGCCAGCTCGGATCCCTTTGATCTGAATAATCCATCGGATGAATCCTATCTGAGCTATAAATATTCTGACAAAGAGATTGAAGAGATCTATGAATATACCCAGGAGGTCCTGGAGAAGGAGAGAAAGGGCGAGGAAGTCGAAGCGGACGAGAACAAGAAAACGAAATGGCAGGCCATGAGTGCTATCTGGCGTAATCCGATCATCAGTGATACCTATGAGCCTGGTTCTACCTTCAAACCATTTACTGTCAGTGCCGGTCTGGAGAGCGGAGTTCTGAGCGGCGATGAGGAGTATGTCTGCACCGGATCCTATTCCACCGATAACAGGAGCATCGGCTGTTCCCACGTCCATGGCAACATCAGTCTCAAGGATTCCATCGCCCAGTCCTGTAATGTGGCGATGATGAACATTGCCATAAAAAAATTAAAGGCAGATAATTTTTATTACTATCAGAATCTCTTCGGATTCGGACAGAAGACAGGAATCGATCTGCCCGGTGAAGCCGATACCTCCAGCCTGGTGTATACTGCAGCTACTGCAGCTCTTGACAATAATAACATCAATCTGGCAACCAATTCCTTCGGTCAGAACTTCAACTGTACCATGATCGAGATGGTCAGTGGCTTTGCTTCTTTGATCAATGGTGGTAATTATTATAAGCCACATGTGGTAAAAGAGATACAGAACAGTGATGGAGATATCGTGGAAACCAAGGAGAAGGAGTTAGTCAGAAAAACCATCTCAGAAGCCACATGCAAGGTAATAAAAAGCTATATGAAGGAGACCGTCAAATCCGGTACCGGTACCAAGGCGGCCATCGCAGGCTACGAGGTCGGCGGTAAAACCGGAACAGCCGAGAAGCGTGGCCGTAATAAAAAGGACTATATCATCTCCTTTATGGGATTTACTCCGATCGATGATCCGGAGCTTCTGATCTACGTGACGATTGATGAACCTCATGTGAAGGATCAGTCCACATCCACCAGGCTGGCAGTCGGCCTGGAGAGGGAGTGCATGAAAGAGATCGTTGATATTCTGGGAATCGAGCCAAGCAAGTCCACGGATAAAGAGGATGAGAATGATAAAACTTATTATCTGGATGAATTTAAGAAACAGAAAACCAAGGATTGATGATAAATGAGAGATTCACTCTCTGATCTCTCTATTGATAAAATATCGGCATGGGATTATACTAACAGAGCGTGCATGATATGCAGCAAAGAAATTTCGTAACGTATATTTTATGCTCTTGTGATGCCATCTGGTATCATGCTTGTTATTTATGGAGGTTAATATTATGTATTATTCTATTGCAATACCGGCAATTATCGCATTTTTGATCACACAGCTGCTGGGACCGGCTATGCTGCGCTTTCTGCATCGTCTGAAGTTCGGCCAGTTTATCCGTGAGGAAGGGCCGGAGTCTCATCAGAAGAAGTCCGGAACGCCAACCATGGGTGGCGTCTTATTCCTCCTTGGCATGTTGGTAGGCAGCATCTTCTTTCTCCGGTCTTACCCTAAGATTCTTCCTGTGATCCTGGTAACCCTGGGATTTGCAGTCGTTGGCTTTGCTGACGATTATATCAAGGTAGTTATGAAGAGAAATCTGGGGCTGACGGAGATCCAGAAGCTGGCAGGTCAGCTGATCGTGGCCATCCTCTTTGCTATTTATATGGTTAAGTTTTCCGGTCTGGGTACAGACATCATGATTCCGTTTACAGGAAGAAGTCTTGATCTCGGCATCCTCTATATCCCTGTTCTGATCTTCGTTCTTCTGGGTACCGCCAATGGTGCCAACTTTACCGATGGTCTGGATGGACTGGCTTCCAGTGTGACAGCTGTGATCGCAGTCTTTCTGACGGTATTCTCTGTCAGTCAGGGAGCAGGAATCGAACCGGTTACCTCTGCTATGATCGGAGCCCTGCTCGGTTTTCTCTGCTTTAACACCCATCCTGCCAAGGTATTTATGGGAGATACCGGTTCACTGGCTTTGGGCGGATTTGTTGCGTCGGCATGCTATATGATGAAGATGCCCCTCTTTCTCCCACTGCTTGCATTTATATACTTCGTGGAAGTCTTATCGGTAATTATTCAGGTAAGCTATTATAAAAAGACCAAAAAACGTATCTTTCGTATGGCTCCGATCCACCATCATTTTGAGTTAGGTGGCTGGCCGGAGACCAAGGTCGTGTCCATGTTTATGATCACAACAGCCATGCTCTGTCTGGTCAGTATGCTGGCCTTATAGATAAGGGGAAAGAGTTTTGATCACAGATAGAGTAGTTAGGAGGAAATGTTATGGATTTAAAAGAAAAAAAGATTCTGATCGCCGGAGCAGGTATCAGCGGAATCGGTGCTGCTTCTCTTCTGGGAGCCGCCGGCTATGCCGCCACGATCTATGATGGAAATGAGCAGCTTGACACAGAGAGAATCCGTTCCCAACTTCCGCAGGGGATGCAGCTGGATTTTGCTCTGGGAGAGGCTGGTCCGGAGCTGGCAGAGACATATGATCTGCTGATCTTAAGCCCCGGTATCTCGATCCATAAGCCGATCGCCCGGTTTTTCTATCAGGCGCAGAAACCGGTATGGGGAGAGATCGAGCTTGCCTATCATTTCTCAAAGGGCAGGATCGCAGCCATTACCGGCACCAACGGCAAGACGACCACCACAGCCCTGACCGGTAAGATCCTGGAAGAATATTATGAGTCGGTATTTGTGGTGGGCAATATCGGTATTCCTTATACCAGTGTCGCACTGGATACCAGGGAGGATTCCGTGATTGCAGCGGAGATCAGCAGCTTCCAGCTGGAGACTACCATAGACTTTAAACCGGCTGTCAGTGCCTTATTAAATGTTACACCGGATCATCTGGACCGTCACGGCTCCATGGAGGTCTACGGAGATACCAAATTATCCATATCCAGGATGCAGACCAAGGACGATGTGATGATACTGAACTATGATGATCCGATCACGCGGGAGATGGCCTCTCGTACTCCGGCCAGACCGGTGATGTTCAGCCGTCTGGAAGAATTGGAAGAGGGCATCGTATTATCCGGTGATACCTTTGTGATTCGGGAATCCGGACAGGAGATCCCGGTGTGCACTCTGGAAGAAATTAATCTTCTGGGCGGCCACAACCATGAGAATATCCTGGCAGCTATCGGTATTACTTATTATATGGGTGTCCCGGTGGATGCCATCCGCAGGGGTGTTATGGCATTTACTGCAGTAGAGCACCGCATCGAATATGTTGATACTGTGGATGGAGTCGATTACTATAATGATTCCAAGGGAACCAATCCGGATGCTGCCATTAAGGGCATCCAGGCCATGGTGAAGCCAACGATTCTTCTCGGAGGCGGCTATGATAAAAAGTCCACCTACGGTGAGTGGATCGATGCATTTGATGGTAAGGTGAAATGTCTGATCGTCATGGGCGCTACAGCGCAGGCCATTGCAGATACTGCAGCGGAGCATGGTTTCTCTCCGGTGATTTTTGCAGATACCTTTGAGCAGGCTATGGATTTGGCTCACGAGAAAGCGGAGCCAGGTGATGCAGTTTTATTATCACCGGCCTGTGCCAGCTGGGGGATGTTTAAAAACTATGAGGTACGCGGTCAGAGATTCAAGGAGATCGTACGTAGCTTTAAAGCATGATTCACACTCTGCTCATGAGGCATGAGGAAGCAGACTGATCCGTTCTGTCTGCTTCGACAGCTTAAGATATATTCAGATCCGACAGAAGGGAGGAGTATGGGAAAGCGCAGACTGACCTTAGTTCAGAAGAGAAAGCATCAAAAACTACATAAGTTGATCCTGCTGTTCTGTCTTCTTCTGCTTCTGGGAGTCGGAATTTATCTTCTCATGATTCATTTTTCCATCAGGCAGGTGAAGGTGAAGGGCAATACAAGCTATACAGACCAGGAGATCATCACAGAGATTAAAAAAGGATATTATGTGGATAATACCATCGCCATGACTCTTCTTCAGGCTGTGACCCATGAGACCTATCTGCCCTTTATCGAGGATATGACGATGTCCATTGAGAGTCCCCATGTTCTCCGGATAAAGGTCAAGGAGAGTATCCGGGCCGGTGTCTTTGAGTATATGGACAGAAATGTATATTTTGACTCGGAAGGCATCGCTCAGGAGAGCCGCAATACGCGATTGGACGGTGTTCCTCTGGTCACAGGAGTAAAGTTTGATCAGATGGTTCTGGGAGAGCAGATTCCGGTAGAGGGAGATTATTTTGATACTATCATAGATATCACCAAGAAGATCAACAGCTATCAGCTGGATATCTCAGAGATTCATTTTGAGCAGGAGAACGAGATCTATCTGATCTCCGATAACTATCAGATCTACCTGGGCAATAACAGCTATCTGACCAATAAGATGTCCAGGATCAAGGAAATCCTGAAATCCGTATCAGCCAAATGTGATTCTGGTACGGTGGATATGCATCTTCTGACGGATGAAAAAGAGATTATCACCTTCCGTAAGGACTGATGTTTAAAAATGACAAAAGATTCTGAATTGTTTCAGACAATCCGAAAAATAAACAAAAATAAGGTTGATTATTTAGTCAAAAGACCTTATTATATATATTAGATGAATATAACATGTATGTGATATTTTACCATAGAGTAAGGAGGAAGAAACCTTGTTGGAAATTATGTCAAATGAAGAACTTGCTCAGGCAAAGATTTTGGTTATCGGTGTTGGCGGAGCCGGTAACAATGCAGTAAATCGTATGGTGGACGAGTCAATCGAGGGTGTGGAGCTGATTGGTGTGAATACCGATAAGCAGGCTCTTGATTTATGCAAGGCGGCAACTCGTGTACAGATCGGTGAGAGATTGACCAAGGGACTTGGAGCCGGTGCCAAGCCGGAGATCGGTGCTGCGGCTGTGGAAGAGAACCGTGATGAGATTACTGCTTTAGTGAAAGATGCAGATATGGTCTTTGTTACCTGTGGTATGGGTGGCGGAACCGGTACCGGTGCTGCACCGATCGTTGCACAGATTGCTAAGGATCTGGGCATTCTTACGGTAGGCGTTGTGACCAAGCCATTTATGTTTGAAGGTAAACCACGTATGAATAATGCTCTGAATGGTATTCAGAGATTGAAAGAGAATGTAGATACATTAATTATCATTCCGAATGATAAGCTTCTTGAGATCTGCGATAAGAGAACTTCGATCAAGGATGCTTTCTGTAAGGCGGACGAAGTCCTTCAGCAGGGCGTTCAGGGTATCACTGATCTTATCTTTAAGCCAGGTCTGATCAACCTTGATTTTGCAGATATCCAGACAGTTATGAGAGATAAGGGTATCGCCCATATCGGTATCGGTACCGGCAGCGGAGAGGAGAAAGCAGTGGATGCGATCAAGTCCGCTATGGAGAGTCCGTTACTCGAGACTACTGTCAAGGGTGCTACCGATATTATCATTAACTTCTCCGGCGATGTTGGTATTCAGGAGGTATATGAAGCAGTATCCTTCCTGACAGAAGCAGCCGGCGACGAAGCCAATATCATCTTTGGTAATGTTGACAGTGAGGATGTTCCGGAAGATGAAGTCAGCATCACCATTATTGCAACCGGTCTTCAGGATAATACAGACCGAGGCGGACGAGCTCGTAAAGCTCCCACATCCAGATCTGCATCTGTAGCTTCCAAGTCGGAAGAGGGCCCGACCTTCTCCAGAGAGACTGCAACGGAGCCTTACAGAAGACGTTCGGAACGCTCCTATGGTAATCCGGATATGGAGATTAAGATTCCGGAATTCCTTCAGAAGAGAAGATAATCCTTCCGTATGAGGAATTGAGATCGGGCTTACGCTTCACGAAGAGTTTGGATATGATTTTTATATGAATATACAGGGCTGTCTCAGGACAGCCCTTGTTTTATCTCGTCATGCTTAAGCATGACGCACATTTTGCAGCAAGAACTCTGAGAAGGATGTAAGGCGCAGGATTGCCCTTCTGACAGTCACAGGAAGGAAGAAGAAGATAAAATAATATCATAATATGACGGGAAATATTCTGTCTGATGTGTTATGATATATATAAGATTGGTTTCCGGCCAGGGACGTCGGAACATAGCGGAGAGATATCAGGCATCCGAAGGATGAGAATCCGGATCGGGTGGCGCCATAGCTTGATTGGTGAAGGTGAGGTATATATGGTAGCGGAGATTATTAGTGTAGGAACCGAATTATTGTTGGGTGATATTGTGAATACCAATGCACAGTACATATCCAAAGAACTCGCTAAGCTGGGGATAGATCTGTATTTTCAGACAACCGTCGGGGATAATGTAGAACGCGTTAAGATTGCAATTGATCAGGCTTGCTCCCGTGCGGATCTGATCATCATGACAGGCGGCCTGGGACCGACGAAGGATGATCTGACAAAATCTGCAGCAGCTGCATATTTCGGAAAGAAGCTGGTTTTTCATCAGCAGACCTATGATCATGTGAAGAAAAGATTGGATTCCTACGGAATTCATCAGATGACAGATAGTCAGAAGACCCAGGCCCTCGTTCCGGAGGATTCCATCGCTATCATGAATCCGGAGGGCTTAGCACCTGGTATTATTATGTCTGATGGAGAGAAGGCGATTCTCTTACTTCCGGGACCGCCAAAGGAGATGAAGGCACTGTTTGAAGAGGCGAAGAAGGTTTTTATCTCCAGATTGACAAACCGTGTTATCGTTTCCATTAATATCAAATGTAAAGGCCCGGATGAGATGCCATTGGCTGAGATCGGGGAATCTCCGATCGCTGATCTGTTGGGGGATATTCTTGATCATGAGAATCCGACGGTCGCTACCTATGCCAAGGAGGATGGAGTCCTCATAAGAGTGACGGCATCCGGTAAGACCAGAGAAGAGGCTCTGCAGATCATGAAGCCGGTTGTGATGCAGATCGCAGATATTTTAAAGAATAAGATTGCCTGGGTAAAGGAAGCAGATTGATCTTAGGAACAGAAACTTTATTTTTCGGAGTTTCTGTTCCTTTTATGATACGCATGAGTCCATGATCTGAAAATGGGCTGTCCGGTGGAGCAAGGAAGTCGCAAAATGTTTTTCATGGAGGATAAGAAATCATGAAACATCAGTTAACACAACATGATATTGATAAAATGAAGGAAGAGATAGAGCATCGCAAGGTGGTCGTCCGTAAAGAATTACTGGAGCATGTAAAAGAGGCACGCGCCCATGGAGATCTCAGCGAGAATTTTGAGTATCATGCTGCGAAGAAAGAGAAGAACAGGAATGAAAGCCGGATTCGTTATCTTGAGAAAATGATACGAAGCAGTCAGGTTATAGAGGAGAAAAAGGAAGAAGGAGTTGTCGGTATTAACACGACGGTGGAACTGTACTTTGAAGAGGAAGAAGAAACAGATACCTTCTCCATCGTAACTACGGTTCTTGTGGATACCATGAATAACAGAGTGAGCATAGAATCTCCGATCGGTAAAGCATTGCTCGGGCATAAAGCAGGAGACAGAGTCTATATCCCAGTAAGACAGGATTATGGCTACTATGTTGTCATCCGCTCGGTTTCTGAATTCTCAGATAAAGACATCCAGCTGAATGAATTTTAAGCGATTGATCCATGATGCCGGATATATTCCGGTGTCATGGATTAAAAAATGGGTTGACATCATGTATTTGTAATGATAGAATAAACAAGTCGGTGGCCATTTCCGGTCACTGGAATAAGATCTGGAGAGGTGTCCGAGTGGTTTAAGGAGCTAGTCTTGAAAACTAGTGATACTGAAAGGTACCGTGGGTTCGAATCCCACCTTCTCCGTTTCCTTTTTATATATCTTTTTTGGAGAAGTACCCAAGAGGCCGAAGGGGCTCGCCTGGAAAGTGAGTAGGTCGTTAATAGCGGCGCAAGGGTTCAAATCCCTTCTTCTCCGTTTTGTGTGTTTTGAAAATTGTATACAGATATGGATACAATTTAATAAAAAAACATACAATTAGCTGTTGACAAGCGAATTGAACTGTGATAAGATACATTTTGTTCGCGAGATAGCGACAGATACGAATCTTGATAACTGAATAACAAAACAACC